>OBOI01000764.1_pt1 | contig 9875 bp, 11 predicted proteins | sample 1670151 | NCBI WGS metagenome assembly OBOI01 (sample SAMEA104232303, study PRJEB22302) | sediment metagenome | biome: forest; feature: aquifer; material: sediment | place: USA | collected 2011-08-07 | depth 0.01 m | reverse complement strand
AGAACGGCGGGTTCTTTTTTTGGGTGCGCCCGGCAGAGCGCGCCCGCCTTCAGAACGGGAGTTCGGGGATGAGTTTTGCCAGGTCTTCGCGGCCGGAGTCGCGTACCAGTTGGCGCGCGGCCTTCGGGTCGAAATCGATCAGTCGCTCGACAACCGCCTTGACTCGCTCCGGTTCGCCCGCAAGATGACAGGCCATGCCCAGATGCAGCCAGGCGATGGTGTTCATCGGTTGCAAGCGGGTGGCTTCGTCAAGCGGCAAAATTGCCTGGGCATGCTGACTCAGGGCTGCATGGGCGAGGCCGAGGCCATACCAGGCCCGATCGAGCGCGGGGTTGATGCGGGTCGCTGCCGTAAATGCGGCGATGGCCTCACGCGGCTTGCCCATCTGTTCAAGGACGAAACCGTGGTTGAAAAGCGTATCGGCATTCTCGGGATCGAGCCGCAAGGCTTCGCCGAACCAATGCTCGGCGACCGCGAAGCGTTTTTTTTGCGCGGCGATATAGGCTAGATGCAGCGCCGCCTGAACATTCGACGGGTCGTGGCGGAAAGCCACGGCGTATTCCTCGAAGGCGCGTTCGTCGCGGCCGAAGAAATGGAAAACCCAGGCACGGGCATAATGGCGCCAGCGTTCGTAGTTCATCGTTTTACCTTAACGCAAAACTGGAACATACCATGATCAGCATAGAACTTTTCATCGTCAGCGCGTTGCGCGCACTCGTCGAAGTCGCAATGCTCGCGCTGCTTGGGCAGGGGCTGCTCGCCCTGCTTGCCGGGGTTCGCCGCGGCACCAATCCGATCTACCGGATGTTTCAGATCGTTACCCAGCCGGTGTTGCGCGGGATGCGCTTCGTTGCGCCCAAAGTCATCCTCGACAAACATCTGCCCTTCGTTGCATTTTTCGTCCTGTTCTGGACATGGATTCTTCTTGCCTATGCCAAACGGGTGTTGTGCGGTATCGACGGCCTCGCCTGCGGGGCATAGTTCCCCTGTAAGCCTGTCGACAGGGAGACGTAAGAGCTTGGTCAGTCTCCGTTGTTAGAGTCCGCCCCACGCTGGAGCCATCCGGCGATCAATCCAATTACAGGAGGGGCAATGTCCACCAACTCGCTCAACTGGGTGGCGATCGATAACGACCCACGCTTCCAGAGGCTCCACTCGAAAAAAGTGGCCTTCCTCTCGTGGCTGATGATCTTCTCGACCGCCTACTACTTTCTATTGCCGATCGGCGCCGCGTACTTCACCGACCTTTTCAAGATGAAGGTGTTCGGTGTGGTCAATTTCGGCATTCTGTTCGCCCTGTCCGAGTTCATCGTCGCCTGGGGCATCGCCGGCTATTACACGGTCAAGGCCAAGGAATACGACGCCATGGCGCAGGAACTGATCAACGACGCCCACAATATCGGAGCGAGGACATGATGAACTCCCTCCGAAATAAAATGGTGCTTGGCGCCATGGCTGTCATCCTGCCGCTGCTTTCCCTGCCGGCTTTGGCGCAGGGGGCGGTGAAGGACGAATTCAAGTGGCTGACCTTTCTGGTCTTCGGCTCGATCATCGCCGTGACCATGTTCGTCACCTACGTTGCTGCCAAGCGCGTCAAGACCGCCAAGGACTTCTACACCGCCGGCGGCGGCGTCACCGGCCTCCAGAATGGATGGGCGATTGCCGGCGACTATTTGTCCGCTGCCTCCTTCCTCGGTATTGCCGGCCTGATCTCGATCTGGGGTTACGACGGCTTCATGTACTCGGTCGGCTGGCTGGTCGCTTACATCACCGTGCTGCTGGTGATGGCCGAACCCTGCCGCAACATTGGCAAGTACACCCTGCCCGACATCCTCGCCTACCGCAACGATCCGAAGAAGGTTCGCATCGTCGGCGCGCTGTCGGTGGTGACCGTGTCCACCTTCTACCTGACGGCGCAGATGGTCGGCGGCGGCGTGCTGGTGAAGACGCTGATCGGCATCGACTATGAAATCTCCGTGATCGCCGTGGGCGTGCTGATGCTCGGCTACGTGCTGTTCGGTGGCATGGTGGCAACGACCTGGGTGCAGATCATCAAGGCCGTGCTGCTGGTGACCGCCTCTATCGTCATGGTTATCCTGGTCTGGAGCCAGTATGGCTTCTTCGGCGACTTCCTCTCTGCCGTGGTCAGCGATCCCAAGGTTCAGGCCCGCGTCGCCCAGATACTCGGCGACGCCGCCAAGAACATGACGCCGGAAGAACTCGGCCAGCGCTTCCTTGAACCCGGCCTGCTGTTCAAGGCGCCGATCGACCAGATCTCGCTGGGCATGGCGCTGGTGTTCGGTACCGCCGGCATGCCGCACATCCTGATGCGCTTCTTCACGGTGCCGACGGCTCAGGAAGCCCGCAAGTCCGTGGTCTGGGCCATGGCCATCATCGGCGGTTTCTACGTGCTGACGCTGTTCCTCGGCATGGGCGCCGCGATGAAGGTTGGTCCCGATGCGATCCGTGCGATTGATCCGGGCGGCAACATGGCCAACCCGCTGCTGGCGCAAGCCCTCGGCGGCGGTCCGGACAGCCTGCTCGGCAACTTCATGCTCGCTTTCGTCTCCGCCGTCGCCTTCGCCACCATCGTTGCGGTGGTTGCCGGCCTGGTGCTGGCTGCCGCCTCCGCCATTGCTCACGACCTCTACGTCGGCGTCATCAAGGGCGATCACGCCACGAACGAAGAGCAAGTGCGTGCGGCGAAGATCGCCACCGTGGTCTTCGGCGGCCTCGCCATCACCATCGGTATCGCCGCCAAGGGCCAGAACGTCGCCCACCTGGTAGCCCTGGCCTTTGCTGTGGCGTCTTCGGCGAACTTCCCCTGCGTCTTCATGACCATGTTCTGGCGCAAGTGCAACACCGGCGGCATCGTTGCCGGCATGATCGTGGGTACCGTCACGGCTATCGGTCTGGTGCTGATCTCCCCGAACATGACCTACCCGCTCGCAGTGAAGGCTGCCAGCGAGAAGGCCATCAAGGGCGCCGACGACAAGTTGGTCAAGCTCAATGCCGACCTCGCCGCGCTGGATGCTCCGCTCGCCAAGCTGAACGGCGACCTGGCTGCAGCCGCCAACGAAGCCGCCAAGGGCGATCTGCGGGCCGCGATTGAGACGGCGACTGCCGCCAAGGCCGCGTCCGAAGCCAAGCTCAAGGCTGATATCGCCAAGAATGAAAAGGCCAAGGCCGGCGCGCAGAAGAAGATCGACGATCTGAAGGGTGAAACCACGTCCATGGTTGGTCTCGAGAAGCCGGCCTTCGAGTTGAAGAACCCCGGTCTGATTTCCATCCCGCTCGGCTTCCTGGCCGTGTTCCTCGGCTCGCTGATGTATCGCGACAAGCGCGCCGAAGACATGTGGGACGAACTCTATGTGCGTCAAACCACCGGCATTCTTGCCGCCAAGGCGACCGCACACTAAGGTTTTGGAGGAGGAAAAGGAAGGGGCCCCTGCGCAAGCAGGGGCTTTTTCTTTGTGTCTCGGAGCTTCAATCGGCGCGGTGTTTCGGCTATAATCGCGCGCTCGATTGCGCAGCAAAGTGCACTCACGCGGCCAGGTAGCTCAGTTGGTAGAGCAGCGGATTGAAAATCCGCGTGTCGACGGTTCGATTCCGCCCCTGGCCACCAAAATTTAACGCCCAACTGTTCTCGGTTGGGCGTTTCCATTTGTACCTCCCGCACGTCACGCGGGGTTCGCGCCCATTCTGCGTGTGCTAGGGGCGTGCACGGTATGGGCCACAAGGCAGCCGGTTCGACTCTCTTTTGCCCTCTGTTCTCTCAAAATCTCCACCAACTCTTTCGCCGTGGCACACGCACATTGCCTGTTGCAGCAATGAGTTGCCAGTGTTGTTGAATGACTGACTCGATCTGCTCGAACTGGATCAGATCTCAGTATTTCATGTTCTTGGCCATATGGTTCGCTCTTCTCCTGTGGTTGTAGGGACACGCATTCAGGCGCTGTTCAGGTACAAAGCCAAGTCGTGGGAGGTGGGCGGGGTGGCGAGAGGTTTGCGGGCATCATCTATCTGAAAGATCGGGTGTAAATGGGTGTTGAAATGGATGCGACCCATAATTGGGTGTAAATGGGTGTAGGATTGGTTCATGCTGCGAACCGACACCATCCAGATCACCCCGGAGATCCTGAGCCTCATTGCCAGAATCGACGAGTTCAAAGGCGCCTGGCGCGCCTTGGGTACGCTCGCGCCCGACCGCCTGTCGGCTCTGCGCCGCGTGGCTACTATCGAGAGCATCGGCTCCTCCACCCGCATCGAGGGCAGCAAGCTGTCCGACCGGGAGGTGGAACCGCTATTGTCGAATCTGGAGATCAAATCCTTCGCCACCCGCGACGAGCAGGAAGTGGCTGGCTATGCCGAACTGATGGATCTCGTGTTCTCGTCGTGGCAGGACATCCCGTTCACCGAGAACCACATCAAGCAGTTGCATCAGATCCTGCTGCGCCACAGCGAGAAGGACACGTGGCATCGCGGCAACTACAAAACCAACTCGAACAGCGTCGCTGCTTTCGATGAAACCGGCGCGCAGATCGGTATCGTGTTTCAGACCGCGTCACCCTTCGATACACCTCGTCTGATGACGGAGTTGGTGGCCTGGGTGAACCAGGAGCGGGAGAATGCCCGACTGCATCCACTGCTGATCATCGCCCTGTGCGTCGTCGTTTTCCTGGAGATTCACCCATTTCAGGACGGTAACGGGCGGCTCTCCCGGGTACTAACCACGCTCCTGCTCTTGCAGGCCGGATACGCTTATGTGCCGTACAGCTCGTTGGAAAGCGTGATCGAACACAGCAAGGAAGCCTATTACCTGGCGCTACGCCAGACGCAGGGCACGATCCGCACGGAATCACCGAACTGGCAGCCGTGGCTGGTGTTCTTTCTGCGTTCCCTGGCCGAGCAGATGCGGCGTCTGGAGAAGAAGGTCGAGCGCGAGAAAATCGTACTGGCGGCCATGCCTGAACTGCAACTGCAGATCGTAGAGTTCGCCCGCGAGCATGGCCGTGTCACCATTGGCGAGGCTATCAAGCTGACCGGCGCCAGCCGGAATACGCTCAAGCAGCATTTCCGTCTCTTGGTTGAACGCGGCACGCTGAACCAGCACGGCAGTGGCCGAGGGGTTTGGTACGACCTTCGCTAAAACGCGCTTTCCATCGTCGACGCCTGCAAACCCTTGGACACGACAAGTTGGCGTTGCAATGCGGGTAGTAGAGCGAAGCGCGACAAGGCGCAGTTGATCTTCGAGAGAACGGCAGTCCTTCCGATTAAGGTCATTTATGTGTAGAATTTCGGTTCCCGTGGCGGACACGTTCCACCACCAGTATTCAAGCGGCTCTCCAGACGGGGGGCCGTTTTTCATTGACGGCAGTAGCTGCGAAGCCGCCAGATGATCCAGCGCCAAGTGGGTATAGCGTTCCACCATCGCGCTGCTTACCTGGCGCCCATTGTTTTTGTTCTTATCGAGTCCGTATGACCTCTCACCCTACCCTGCACCGCATCAAATTCCGCGATGTTGACCTTGGCCAGCGCTTTTACGACCCGATCAGCGCAGAATACTTCGTGAAGCAGAGCGACAGTATGGCTGCCATGGTCACAGGCATTGGAGACGGCACCGTGCCAGACGAATTTGAGGCTGATGACGTCGTCGGCATTGACACGTAGCATCCGGGCCGAGTTGGGCTCCTTGCGATGTTGCGTTCGGCTTAAGAACCTGTCTCATAAAATCGCCCGTGCGCGACGGGGGTTTGGCGGGATGCAGCGCAAGGCGCGGTGGCGCAGCAATGCTCGCCGCCTTGCAAGCCACCGCAACGCAGCGATGCGCCCGCCAAGTCCCCGTCCCTTCGGGTTGCTGCCAAAATGCGCGTCTGCGGCGTTGTCGGACTTGCCAATGGAACGACCATTGGCTTCGCCCTCCGCCTTGCATCCATCGCATTTTGGCGGCAACGCGCTCGCGTGATTTTATGAGACAGGTTCTAAGGGGAAGACATGCATTCATATCGCAATTTGATAGGTACCGGAGTCCTCTGCCTGGGCCTTGTTTCGTGCTCGGCAATGAGCCCGAAGGAATGCAAGCTTGCCGACTGGCGCGAAGTTGGACTGGCCGACGGCTTGGCCGGCAAATCCCTGACCTTTTTTAACGAGCGTAGAAGTGACTGCGCAGAAGCCGATGTCAGAGCCGACACGAATGCTTACCTGAGCGGGCGGGCGCAAGGTTTAAAAACCTACTGCCAGATTGGAAACGCGCCGCAGATTGGTTTGCGGGGCGAAACCTACGAGGGTGTTTGCCCCCCGGCAATTGACCAGGAGTTTCGCCGCAGGCATCAGATCGGTTTCGATATCCATCGCTTGCGTACGGAAATAACCCAACTGGAATATCGTCTTCATTCGCTGGAACAACGCCTCCACAGCAAAAAAGTCGAGTTCGAGAAGCGTTTGGCAGAACCCGGCAGGAACGATGCGCACTTGCACCTCTACCAGGAGTTCGAGAATGAGCAACAACGGATTCGCAAGGAGCAGAGCGATATTGGCCACCGCCTGCAATGGACTCGCGACCAGTTGCGCAACGCCGAGTGGGCGCTGGGACAGCTACGCTGATAGCGCGTTGGTTTGACCCGACAGCATGGCGGCCATGGTCGCCTGGCTATGTATGGCACCGCACTGACTGCAACAGTCTTTGTATCTATGCTGCCCTGAAGGTTCCGACACGCCGGGTTGTGCGTGGCGGAACCGATGGGGTTGGTCAGATACCAATACTGGAGGTCATCATGTCGGTATTGTCATGGATACTGCTTGGACTCGTTGTCGGAACCATCGCCTGCAAAATCGACTGCAAGACCGGTGCGGACCTTGCGTTAAATATCGTACTCGGCTGCGTCGGCGCAGTCATCGGCGGGGTGCTCTTCCATGCGCTCGGGATGGCGACCGTGTCTGGATTCGATTTTTACCGCCTGTTGGTTCCGGTTTTCGGCGCATCGTTTCTGCTCGCAGTGTTTCACCCTGCCGTTCGCGGTCGCCAATAAGCCACCGCGACGGAGTTTGGCCGTCGGTAGCTGTCAAGACGACGAGCATCGTGGGGCCACGAGGATGAAGATTGCACAATTCGTCATTTCGATGGGTACCGCGATTCTTCTGCTGGCCGGACAGGGTGCGGCTGCTTCGGCCGCGGAGCCACTGACGGGGCTTGGCGGCGCAAATATGGGAATGTCGGAAGACGACTTCTCGAAGCTTGGTATCGGCGAAAAGGGATAGAAGAATTCATATGCAATGGGATCATGTGGACGGCAACGGCTGGTCTGTTTGTGTCCGGCGGGTCGAGTACACCTTGTTGCGGGCATTACCTGCCGCCGACAAGAATCGCGACGTGCGCTGGTAGATCCGCGATGGACTTCTGGATCCGTTACACCAGCTTTGTCGTCACCTTGATCGCGGTGCTCGATCCCTTTATCGCGCTGCCCTTCTTCCTCGGTTTGTGCGCTGGACGTCCCGAAGCCGAGCGGCTCCGCATCGCGCGCGTGGCAAGCCTGACGGTAATGACGATCCTGATCGGCGCGGCCGTGAGCGGCGAGGCTCTATTGCTCTTCCTCGGCGCCAGCCTGTCTTCCTTCCGCATTGCCGGCGGGCTGGTGCTGCTGCTCATGGCACTGGCGATGCTCCAGGCGAAACCGGGCAACGTCAGGCAGACGGTGCGGGAGGCGAACGACGCCAGCACGAACGAGACGCCCGGCATCGTCCCGCTGGCGATTCCGCTGCTGGCCGGTCCGGGTGCCATCAGCACCGTGATGATTGCGGTGCAGCGCGGCGGCTGGCAGAACGAGGTGGCTGTGGTCGTCGCCATCGTTGTTGTTTGCGCGATTCTCTGGGCGATGCTGCGCCTGGCCATCCCCATCGGCCGCTTGATGGGCCGCGGCGGATTCAGCGTCGCCACCCGTCTTTTGGGCCTGCTGCTAGCCGCCATTGCGGTCGAATCCATGGCGGCCGGTCTGAAGGAACTGTTTCCCGCCCTGGCGGGCAGCTAGCCGACGACTCGTACCGACCGTCCATGCCCGTGGCCGGCAATACAGTCCGATGGAATATTGGCTGCGCTTTACATCCTTGTGGGCGCTCGTAGACTCTGCATGGGGTGCCCCCTTTCCCCCGGCCTCCCCACAAATAAACTGGCCGCAGGGGTCTGCGGGACGCCCATATCTTTTTATAATCACGCAATTGCGGCTACCGGCATCGCCCGATGCAGCTTTTCGCCCTTGGCATTAATCATCACACCGCCCCCCTCGCCGTGCGCGAGCAGGTGGCGTTCGATCCCTTGCGCCTGCCGCTGGCGCTGGTCGATCTGTTGCGGACCAAGCCGGTGCGCGAAGCGGCCATCCTTTCCACCTGCAATCGCACCGAACTCTATTGCGCCACCGAGCGGCCCGAGACGGCCATCGAATGGCTGGCCGAGTACCATTCGCTGCCGCCGCGCGAAATCCAGCCCTTCCTCTACACGCATCCGCGGCGCGATGCCGTGCGCCACATGTTCCGCGTCGCCAGCGGGCTCGACTCCATGGTGCTCGGCGAGCCGCAGATTCTCGGCCAGATGAAGCAGGCGGCGCGCGCCGCCGAAGAGGCCGGCACGCTCGGCACCCTGCTCAACAAGCTGTTTCAGAACACCTTCGCTGTCGCCAAAGAGGTGCGCTCGACCACCGCCATCGGCGCCAACATCGTCTCCATGGCTGCGGCCTCGGTGCATCTGGCGGCGCGCATTTTCGAAAGCCTGGCCGACCAGAAGGTGCTGTTCATCGGCGCCGGCGAAATGATAGAACTCTGCGCTGCTCACTTCGCCGGTGAAAAGCCTGCGCGCCTGACCATCGCCAACCGCACGCTGGAGCGCGCCGAAGCACTGGCCGCGCGCTTTGGCGGCGACGCCATGCGCCTGGACGACGTCGGCGCGCGTCTCGCCGAATACGACGTCGTCGTCGCCTGTACCGCCAGCCCGCTGCCCATCATCGGGCTCGGCATGGTCGAACGCGCGCTGAAGGTGCGCCGCCACAAGCCCATGGTGATGGTGGACCTGGCGGTGCCGCGCGACGTCGAAGCCGAAGTGGACAAGCTCGACGACGTCTTCCTCTACACCCTCGACGACCTCGGCCAGATCGTCGAGCAAGGCCTCGAATCGCGCCAGGCCGCCGTGGTCGAGGCCGAGGCCATCATCGACGACCGCGTCGCGCATTTCCTGCAATGGATAGACGCACGCGAAGCGGTGCCGACCATCCGTGCCCTGCGCGACGCCGCCGAACGCGCCCGCCGCCACGAGGTCGACCATGCGCTGAAAATGCTCCATCGCGGCGACGACCCGACGCAGGTGCTGGAGGCCCTCTCGCGCGGCCTCACCAACAAGCTGATGCACGGCCCCACCCAGGCGCTGAACCAGGCCGAAGGCGACGCGCGCGGGGATATTTCAGAACTCATCGCCCGCATCTACCGTCTCCATCCCGGCGAGTAGTTGCGCCGTTTTGCGCCCCGCTTGCGGGCCGCTCCCTGTCCATGAAATCCAGCATCCGCGACAAACTCGAACGACTGACGGAACGCCGCGCCGAAATCGATGCCCTGCTGGGCAGCGAAGGCATCACGCGCGACCTGGACAACTATCGCAAGCTCGGTCGCGAGCACGCCGAAATCGGCGCCGTGGTCGAACTCTTCGCCGCGTATGGCAAGGCCGAAGCCGACCTCGCTTCGGCGCGGGAAATGCTCGCCGACCCCGAGATGAAAGACTTCGCCGCCGAGGAAATCACGGCGGCGCAAGCCGGGATGCAGCGGCTGGAGGACGAATTGCAGCGCGAACTGCTGCCTAAGGATCCCAACGACGACAAGAACCTGTTCCTCGAAATCCG
>OBOI01000761.1_pt1 | contig 9895 bp, 8 predicted proteins | sample 1670151 | NCBI WGS metagenome assembly OBOI01 (sample SAMEA104232303, study PRJEB22302) | sediment metagenome | biome: forest; feature: aquifer; material: sediment | place: USA | collected 2011-08-07 | depth 0.01 m | reverse complement strand
GAGAGTTCTGAAAAAGTCGTTTAGTGGTTGAGTGGTTTAGTCGTTGAGTTACTCAATCACTCAACCACTCAACGACTTAATGACTTTTGCAGAGGTCTCTTGTGTATAAATTTGCACAGAAATTATCACGGCGGAGCTAAAAAGGCAATGGCGAGGACTTCACAACGGGCTCGTCCCCGTAAGAGGTGAGCAGGACGTCGCGGTCGAGATCCGTGCGGAAAATCGTGGCGCCGATGTCTTCGAGTCGTTGAATCACCGTGGGGTGAGGATGCCCGTAGAGGTTCTCGCGGCCTAAGGAGATAAGGGCGATCTCGGGAGTGGTCGCTTGGAGAAACTCCCAGGCGGTCGAGGTGAAACTGCCATGATGGCCGACTTTGAGCACGTCGATGTCGCCCACACGCGGACCCACGGACTTCTCGACGATGGCCTCCGAGTCCCCTGTGAGCAGCACGGTCGTCTCTCCGTACTCGAGCAAGAGGTTAAGGGAAAAATTGTTGCGCTTCTCTGGATATGTTTCTTCTTGTGAATCGTCAGGCCACACAACCGTGAGCGTCACGTTTCCAATCTCGATCCTGTCGCCTGTGACCAACATGGTTCGTTCCACCTTCAGCATCCACCTTCGCTCTTTGAGCTTCGGTGGACGAGAGCTTACGGGAGGCAAGTCGGACACGTTGCGTGCAAGCCCATTGACGAACGCTTCGGCCTGCGGCGTGTGCGCACGAACACCTGTTTCGTAGATCGTGTCGACCTGGTAGCGGTCGAGCACGCCCACGAGTCCGGTAACGTGGTCGGCATCTGGGTGCGTGAGCACGATGGCATCAAGCGTGCGATCCCAGGGTGCGAGCAGGCTGCCGAGTTTGGCGAGCACGGAATCGTCGGGGCCCCCGTCGATGAGCCACTGCTCGCCGGTTGGGAACTCGATGAAGAATGCATCGCCCTGACCCACGTCGAGCATCCACACGCGCAGGGGACGCTCTTGCCAGGGGAACACGAAGCGCGCCGCTTGAGCCCAGAGCACGATTGATAACGCGAAGACGACCACGATCAGCAAGAGCGTCTGCGTCTTGAGAGGAAGTGATTTTTTGGGAGTTGCTCGTGGCATAGGAGGAGGCTACCGCGGATCAGTCGCAAATCCTGTGGAGAAAAACTATCCGATCCCCCTCCTTTCCAAGGAGGGGCTAGGGGAGGTTGCCGTCTTGTCTGCATTGGGAGGTTGACATGATGGATGAGATCATCGGCAACCCCCTCTAACTCCCCCTTGGAAAGGGGGAGGACCGGAATGACACCCTGCTTAAGGTTCCACAGAATTTACGACTGATCCGCTACCGCTCGTGACGTCGGTATAACCAAAACAGCAACAGCACGACGGCCACGACCACGGCAAGCAGGCGGGCGTGAGCGACTTGGGTGAGAGCGAACGGAACCGATCCGAGCGCTTCGATGACGCGCAGCATCACGTTTGAGAGCGCCCATGCGGGCAACGACGCAAATTGTCCGACCGGATCAAATGTGATTCCTCCGATGAGCCCTATGCCGGTCGTCGCCATCGCGTATGGCACAAGCGGCAACACGAGCAGGTTCGCAAACGCAGAGACGAGCGAGACCGTGCCAAAGTGCCACAAGATGATCGGGAGCGTGAGCACGGTTGCTGCGAGCGAGCCAGCGAACGCTTCGCGCAGGCCGATCACGTCTGGCACAAAGTCGAGCTTCTCGCTCCAGGGCTTGGTGAGTGTGACGATGGCGATCGTGGCCACAAACGAAAGTTGGAACCCGACGTCGTACAGAAGAAACGGATTGAACGCGAGCATAAGGCTCGCGGTGAGCAGCATCACATTGAGCATGTACGCCTTACGCGAGATCCACTTCCCAACGACGACGAGCAGCCCCATGATGCCAGCGCGGACGACCGCGGCAGAAGCTCCGGCGATGATCACGTAGAGAGCAAGGAGGATCGTCGTGAGGATGAGACCGCGCCGGCGACCGAGTCGAGTCGCCATGATGAACGCGAGAAACGTCACCGAGAAAATCGACACGTTGTAGCCGGACGCGGCCAAGATGTGCGAGGTTCCGGTCGCGCGAAAATCGTCCTTGAGATCTCCCGAGAGCGCGGTCGAACCGCCAAACAGGAGCCCCGAGAGAAACGACGAGTGGGGTTCGGGGAGGACATCGCGCAGCGTGTCGATGGCAAATGATTTGATCGTGAGGATCGCTCCCACCATCGACCAGCTCGTCGACGGATGCACGTCGGTATACTGGGGCTGAAAGCACACCGCGTAAATTCCCTTCGTCGCGAGGTACCTATCGTAGGCAAACCCCTCAAAGGCGATCGGCCTCTCCACGCGGCAATTAAACACGAGTGAATCGCCGTACTCGACCTCTGGGTACAGCGCAGTCCATACGAGCAGCTTCCCTTCCTTGGCTTGATCGGCGTAGCTCACCTCATCAAGCACAACGCGTTGACCATCGACACGACGTTCGACTTCAGCACGCACGATTCCTTCAACGCGAACCGCGGAGCCTGGGACATCTGCGACCGATGGAGGGTCTTGCGGGAACAGCGTGAAGATGAACACGCCAAAACAAAACACCGCCAGAATGAGGGCGAGTGTTTTGGAGGGACTCTTAAAAATGTCGCGAGGTCGCATAGGAACCTAAGCCCACTCCACGGTAGATGAATCCAAGTTCTGGGAGGTGAAGATCCGCAAGATGATTGCGGCCGTCGAAGATGCGCGGCTCGAGCATGAGATCCTTGAGGGTCGTAAACGAGACGTCTCGAAACTCCGGCCACTCGGTGAGGACGACCAGCGCTTCCGCGCCGGCGGCGGCGTCGATGGCGGTAGGAGCAAACGCGACCGTGTCCGACAGCACACGACGAGCGTTCTCTACCGCCTTTGGATCGTAGGCCACGACCTCGGCTCCATGCGCGCACAACCGCTGCGCAATGTCGATCGCCGCGGACTCGCGCACGTCGTCGGTATCAGGCTTGAACGCCAGCCCCCAGACTGCGATGCGCCGTCCTTTCACGCCGCCGAGTTCCTCCACGAGACGCTTAAAGAACAGGTCGCGCTGCCGAGCGTTCACTTCGATCACAGAGGAAAGGAGTTTAAATGTGTAGCCGTGCGAGCCTGAAAGTTGCTCGAGTGCGGAAACGTCCTTGGGAAAACACGAACCTCCATAGCCGATGCCGGCGCGCAAAAAGTGCGGGCCGATGCGGGGGTCAAGTCCAATGCCCCGCGCGATGTCACGCACGTCGGCTCCGACGCGGTCGGCAAGGTTTGCAATCTCGTTGATAAAAGAAATCTTCGTGGCGAGGAACGCGTTGGCGGCGTACTTGATAAGCTCGGCGGACTCGATGGTGGCGCGCACGCGCGGCGCCTTGATACCGTCGTGAAGTTTGTCGATGGTTTGCGCGGCGATGTCATCGTCGGCGCCGATGACGATACGGTCGGACGCAAGGAAATCGCGCATGGCCGTCCCCTCGCGCAAGAACTCGGGGACGGACACGATGTGTACCAAGCTCGTCAGCTCGCGACGACCCGCCCGCTCCAACGCCTCACGCACGCGCGCGAGCACCAAACGATTCGTCCCCACCGGCACGGTGCTCTTCACGACGATGACGACCTCATGATCCAACAACGCCCCGACCTGGTCGGCAGCGGCAAACAGCGCGGCGAGGTCGGCTTCCCCCGTGCTCTTGGGCGGCGTGCCCACCGCGAGCATGACCACGTCCGCTCCCCCGATCACGCTTCGAAGATCCGTCGTGAACAGGATATGTCCCGACGCTTGAACCTGGGCGAGCGCCTCCTGCACGCCCGGTTCGTAAAACGGCACCTCGCCCACATCCAACTGCGCGATCTTGCTCGCATCAATATCAACGCACGCCACATGGTGACCAAGCGTGGCAAACCCAACGCCGGTCGTCAGCCCCACGTAGCCGGTTCCGATCATGACGAGATTCATACGGGGCGCAGCTTAATAAAAAAATCGAGGACTTACAAGCCCTAGTCTTGTCCAATGCAAAATGATCCCCAAATAGGTTTCGGATTCCAACGCAGGATGATCCCCAAATAGAGGATCGCCAGAAAGGTATCCACAGGTACGTCATACTGATAGGTCTATGACCATCAATATGAGTGACAAGAATCTTGTGACACTCCAGCAACTTGAGGCATTCACCCGCGCCTCGCGCCATGTCGTGTTCATCGGGGCATCCAGGAAAGAGAAATATCAATGGGTCGATGATCTGCTTGTCCGGTTCTTCTACTTCACACTACGCAAACGAGACAAGATAACCATACGACGCTACCTCATGAGGATGACCGGCTACTCAGATGCCCAGGTGACACGACTCATCCGCAAAAAGAAAAAAACAAAACATGTCCTGGCGACTCCATCCCCCACACATTCTACCTTCTCCACGATCTACACGACTTCAGATGTCGCTCGTCTCATTGAGGTGGACGCTGCACACGGAAGGTTGTCGGGACAGGCAACCAAGAAACTGTTTCAACGCGCCTACGAGATCTTTCACGATGAACAGTTCGTTCGTCTCAAGGATATTTCGGTGAGTCATCTCTACAATCTGCGAGATCGCAGACAGTATGTGTCTCATGCCACCACTTGGACAAAGACACGTCCCACGGCGGTGCCCATCGGAGAAAGGAGGAAACCCTCTCCTGATGGCAAACCAGGCTATATTCGTGTGGATTCTGTGCATCAGGGCGACCAGGACAAAGAGAAAGGGGTCTATCACATCAACCTGGTGGATGAGGTGACACAGTGGGAACTGGTAGGATGCGTGGAGGGCATCAGTGAAGCATTCCTGGCACCGCTCTTGGAGATGTTGCTCGAACAATTTCCTTTTCGTCTTATTGAGTTTCATTCAGACAACGGGTCGGAGTACATCAATTATGTCGTCGCAAAACTTCTCAACAAGCTCACCATTGCTCAAACGAAATCCCGTCCACGCAAGTCCAACGACAACGCACTCGTCGAAGGAAAGAATGGAAGCGTCATTCGCAAACACATGGGGCATGCATACATTCCGCGACAGCACGCAAAAGCCATCAATGCGTTCTACCAGACACACTTCAACACCTATGTGAACTATCATCGACCTTCAGGCTATGCAACAGAAAAAATAGATCGTCGAGGAAAGATTCAAAGGGTCTATGATACCTGGGAAACTCCCTACGAGCATTTTAGAGGCATCCCCAACGCTCAACAGTTTTTGAAATCAGGTATCACCTTCAACGATCTGGAATGCATCGCCCTTGAAGTGAGTGACTCTGCGTGTGCTACCATGATGCAAAAAGCTAAGCTCGAATTATTCAAATCCTTCAGACCATGACACCCCTCATTTGGGGATCATTCTACGATTGGAATAGACTGCCCTCGAAAACTTTCGAGTTCCACGTAGTCTCTGTGTATCTTGTAAACACTTCCCGCCCATGATACGTTCACCCGCGCACACCAGGAGGAACCATGGGACTATTCAAGGCTTTGGATCGGGAAGAGGACGCCCTGTTCATCACGCAAGAGGCACTCGATCGCCTCGCGCAGATCGAACGCGGGTACAGCAAACGCCTCAAGGAGCTCGGCTTTCACCGCCACATGGGCAACTGCGGCAGCGTCAGCATCAGCGGCGGCATGACGGGGTACAGTGGTTGGGACATGACGCCCAGCAGCATGATCGGAACGCTCCTGTTCCGACTTGCCATTGGCGAGCCCGTGTCTGGCGAGTCTCCCTTCGGAACCTACTACGAGGTCCCGGAACGCACGCTTGTCTTCCGCCTCAGCTTCCTGGCGGGGATGGGTCTGGAGTTCGATCGCGCGCGAGCCCCCATGACCGCGACCGAAGCCGAAGACTTCGGACGCTGGGTCGCCGACCTCATCCTATCGCCCCCACGCGCGCAGACGAGCGTGCCCGACCCGACAGACCAAGCACCGGAACTCTGACACTCCCCGCGAGTGTCTTTTTATGTTGATGAATAGCGTTCATACCGTCCACTTTTTTCACCCCGGTGAATAAAACGGTACAGTCGTCGTCGCCCCATTGCCAAACAGTTCTCGATAAAACGCCTCATTGGGAGGGTCGATGAAAAATTCTTTTCCTAAGCGCCTCGCGACTCGGGACGTGATGCTTCGCGCGCACGAGCATGAGGCGCAGGGTCGGCTCGAAACGGTAAAGCGCGCCGGAGTCCACAAGGTCAAGTAGTTCTTCAAAGCTCACCAGACGCGGAGTGATCTTCTCCCCAGGATCGGAAACCGGCTCGACCGCCTTCGTTGCGTTGCGGCCGATGAACACATGCATGTCCCAAGCAACGGACTGCAACGGCGCGACCGTATGCAGCAACTCCCACGACGCCACCGCGTACCCTGTCTCCTCCAGGAGCTCGCGCGACATAGCGGCTTCCGGCGTCTCGCTCTGGTCGACGTTGCCCCCTGGCAGTGAGAGAAAGGGATGCGGCACATGCGGCTGCTCTTCCTCTTGAATCAGAATCTTGTCGCCCACCGTCACGATCGCCTCGGACGTATCCGCGCGTTTCATCATCTCAAACGTCTTCTCGCTCCCGTCGTACATCTTCTGCTGCCACTGGTAGATTTCGTAGCGAACGCCCTTGAAAACCCTGCGCGCTCCTTGTGGAATGTTACCCATATCTAGTCTGAAAGTTTCTTCATGTCCGTATCTGTATCTGCGGAAAAGGATGAAGCTCGAGCAGACTGGACGCCTCTTCTTGGGTAATGACTTTTTTCTTTTGAAGAAGACCAATGAGACTGGAGACTTTTTTGTCTTCCTTACGCATCATCACGACAAGATCGCCTTTGAGAGACCCAAGTTTCTCGTCCATCGAATCAAGAAAGTCCAACTTCACTTTTTGAATATCAGACCGAAGTTCCATGTGTAACGTATGCATTTCTTTTTGTAAATCGGTCTGGACATTTTGTAAGTCGGTCTGGACATTGCCTAATTTTAAATCCAATCCTCCATTGGTTACCATGTGCTCCTGCAAAAAGCCCATGAGTTCATTGATTGTCACATCTTTCTCTTCCATACGATCCTACTCTATCACATTTTTTGAAAGCCGCTCAAGAGCTTTTTGCGCGCTGCCGCTCCCTTCGAGTAGTAGAAGAATCACTTCGCGCGAGACTCCTTCATCGCGCAATTCCTCGGCGGCCGCAATGATTCTGCCAAACATCTCGCCGGGCTTAAAACCAAACCCCAGCAAGTCGCGGCCTTGCAACACAGGCTTTGGCTTCTCGCGATCAAGTCCGTACGCACGCGCCTGCTCACGCGTCCACGCTCCGGCTTTGTCGGGGAATGGGAGGAGAATCTGATCGGGCGCGCGCTCATGCACAAACGGTCCGCGCCCTCCCGCATCCGCCTCCATGACGTAGGTGAGATCTTCGATAGTTGCTGGATGCAGACGTTTTGCGAGGCGACGAAACGCGCCCTCGGTCACCGGCTCTCCCCTCTGATGCTTGCGATACATCTCCCCAGGCCACAAATGATCTTTGACCAGCTTGACGATCGTTTCAATCTCATCCTTGTTCACCCCCAACCGCGCAAGCAATGAGCGCGTCGGCTCTTCGCCTGCCGGCTCATGCGCCTTGGATCGCAGCCGCCCTTCTTCAAACTTCGTTGTCGACGGCTTTCCCAAATCATGGCATAGCGCCGCGTACATGAGATAGCGATGTCTTACTCCCTCGAGCTCGTGCGTGCGAGCCACGCGAGCGGCCTCGTCCACCACCATGAGCGTATGCGTCCACACATCCCCTTCCGGGTGCCACTCGAACTCCTGTGGAGTATCACGCAGCGCCAGAAGCTCTGGGTAATACTGTTCGATGACGCCGAACTCGTGCAACGCGTGCAGACCAGCGGAAGGTCGATCGGCCTTCATGAGCAGTTTCGCCCATTCCGTGCCGAACCTCTCGCGGGATAACGATGCCATCTCTGGAACGACGGAGCGAACAAGCTCGATCGTGTCAGGCTCGGGTCGCAATCCGAACCGAGCAACAAATTGTGCGGCGCGCAGCACCCGCAGAGGATCGTCGGCAAACAACTCCCTATCCGTCACGCGCAGCCTCCGATGCGCAAGATCGTCCACGCCGCCGAATCCGTCATATATTTCTCCCGTGAGCGGATCCTTCGCCATCGCATTGATGGTGAAATCTCGACGTCGCATTGCTTCCAGCATCGACATGGACGGATCCGGCTCAATGACGAACCCCTTGTGGCCTTCTCCCACTTTTGAATCTCTCCTGGGGATCGAGATGTCCAAATTGAATCCTCCTGGCGCGGTAAATAAGAGAACCCCGAACGATTGGCCGACGACCTCCACACGCCCTCTTGATGCGAGGAGTTCTTGCAATCGATCCAAGGAGATCCCGTACACTTCAACGTCAAAATCCTTCGACGGCATCCCCAACACTTCGTCTCGAACACCGCCTCCCACCAACAGTGCGCGACCGCCATCTTGCTTTACAAGCCTCGCGATTTCCAAGACGTGTTGAAACCCCTCAACGGCTTCTTGCCCTTGCACGCGCTCAAGCTGACGCATGTACGACTCCGCCGTCTGTCCATCAAACACGCGCATCCCATCCTCTTGGCGAATCTCGACTGGGAGTTGTTCCGAGTTCAGCGGTTTGTCGGGCGTTGTAAAACGCTGGGTGTGATAGTCCTGAAATGGTCGTTGTTCTGGCATACATGGTTATTTCACGACGATGTTCACAATCCTCCCTGGCACATACACGACTTTCACAATCTCACGACCGTCGATGTGCTTCTGGACGCCGGAGACCGCGAGCGCGGCTGCGCGTGCAGTTGACTCGTCGGCGTCCGGCGCGATCGAGATCGTCCCGCGCGCTTTTCCGTTCACTTGCACGGCGATGTCAACGACCTCGCGCACCAACAATCGCTCATCAAATGTCGGCCATGCCTGTTCCTCAACGAGCCCGACCTCGCCGATCATCTCCCAGCACTCATTGGCAAGATGCGGCGCGAAGGGGCACAGGACGACAAGAATCTTTTTGAGCTGCTCGCGCGTCACGGCCTGGTCGGCGATCTCGTTGAAGAGGGACATGAAGGCGGAGACGGCGGTGTTGAATTTGAAACTTTCGATGTCGTCGGAGACTTTTTTAAGGGCACGCTCGACAACGCCGGCAACGGCGGCATTTGGGTCGAATGGGACAGATGGAACCGATGGGACGAATGATCGAACAACGCGCTCGACCTTCTCCAGAAACCTCCGTACCCCAACCAACCCATTCACATTCCATGGCGCCGGCTCCTCAAATGGCCCCATGAAGAGGAGGTACATGCGCAGCGCGTCCGCGCCGTAGTCGCGGATGATCTCGTCGGGATCCACGCCGTTGCCTTTGGACTTGCTCATCTTGGTTCCGTCGGAGGCCAGCACGAGGCCGTGCGAGTGTCGTCGAGCGTATGGCTCGCTCGTTGGCACATGGCCACGGTCAAAGAGGAACTTGTTCCAGAATCGAGAGTAGAGAAGATGGAGGGTCGTGTGCTCCATGCCGCCGTCGTAGAGGTCGACGGGGAGCCAGTAGTTGAGTAAACGGTAGACGGTAGACGGTAGACGGGAGGACATCTCAATGTTGAGTTGCGAATGCATCGCGTAGGCCAAAAAGTACCAGCTTGAACCCGCCCAGTTTGGCATCGTGTCGGTTTCGCGACGAGCCGCACCGCCACAGGTCGGACAGGTCGTGTTGACCCAGTCCGTTATCGCGGCGAGCGGCGACTCTCCCGTGTCGGTGGGCTCGTACTTCTCGACGTCTGGCAACACGACGGGCAATTGTTCATCGGACACGGCAACCCAACCACCGGTCTCGGGCGAACAAGAATCACAGTGGACGAGCGGAATCGGCTCACCCCAATATC
>OBOI01000759.1_pt1 | contig 9945 bp, 4 predicted proteins | sample 1670151 | NCBI WGS metagenome assembly OBOI01 (sample SAMEA104232303, study PRJEB22302) | sediment metagenome | biome: forest; feature: aquifer; material: sediment | place: USA | collected 2011-08-07 | depth 0.01 m | reverse complement strand
CATACTTGACCCAGACTTCCCATAACCCCCCGCGTGGCAGCATGGGGACCCAGTAGGCCTTGGTGTTATGGGACGAGTCATCCTCGTGCGTCGACACGTAGTGGTTGCCCTCCTCGGCCTGGGAATTGGAAGTCAAGGTCCAGTTGGCTGCATCCTTCAGATAGAAGCGGCGGCCGCTTGCGCCCTCGGTGCTCAAGGGGCTGTTGTCCATGAGGATGACACAGTCGGAGATGGTGGTGGTTGTGGTGCTGGTGGTCGTGGAGGTGGGGGTTGAGGTGGTGGTGGTCGAACCGCTACAGCCCACTGGATCCACCACCTTGGCGCCGGCAGGAATGTCACCTGCGGGAATGGCACCCAGGGAGGTGGTCAGATAGAAGCCGTCGAACTTGACCCCCTGTTCCCGGTCATGGATGGTGAGGGTGTGGCTGCCCGTGGTGGTGATGGTGATGGCGGTGGGGTTGGGTCCTGAACTATGCCGCGTATTGATCCAGTTCCAGTTCCAATTTGTCCCCGGCGTCGTGGCGTTGCCGACCAGGACGCCGTCAAGGCTATAGTAGAGGGAGTTCTGGGAGCCTGAGGCGTTATCCTTGCCCCTGAACCAGAGGTAATAGGTACCGGTTGAGGTGAAGGTTAGGGTGTATTGGGCCGGACTCCCTGCTGGCGAACCATAATCAGTCACCAGCCCCAAGAGGTAAGCATTGCCGTTGCCGTCACCCGTCTGGCTGGACCAGTTGCTCCCCAGAGAAGAAGCGGACTCGGCCTCGATATAGGTGCCGGCGGTGTCGATGGTGCAGGGAGTGCTGGGGAGGGTCGTGGTTGTGGTGGTCGTGGTGGTCGTAGTGGTCGTTGTCGTGGTTGTAGTGGTTGTGGTCGTAGTGGTGGTGGTCGGGGGCGTGCCGTTACAGTTGAAGGCGCCGATGGGGATGGTGCCGGAGTAGTTGCTGCCGTTCGACACGAAACCTGAAGGTGTCCCTGACCCGGTGGTGATGTAGAAGCCATCCAGGCGATGGTTTCCTTCGCGGATCCACATGTTGATGGTGTGCTGGCCTGCCGTGGGGATGATAATCTGGTTGGTCGTGCCATTCTGCAAGACATTGCTCCACACCCACTGATCATAGACCGTTTCAGTCAAGGAGAACTTCCAGGTGCCGTCGAGACCGAAATAGACGGAGTTTGAGCTGCCATCGGGGGCCTTACCCCGCATCCACAGGTAGTAAGTGCCGGCTGCGGGGAAGTTGAGCAGGTACCCCTTGCCTTCCGTGGATGGTGGCGGGTTGGTGTCGGAATTGTCACTGGCCAGGAGGTATTTGTCGTCGTTGGCATTGGTATCGCTGCCCTGGCTGAAGGAGCCGGTAGCGCTGATGGTGGAGGAGAAGGTCTCCGCTTCCACATAGGTCCCGCCGGCATCAGCGGTGCAAAGGGGTGCTGCATGGGCCGGCGGCAAGGGCCACAGGAGGCTGGACAGCAACGCCGTTACGAGGATGACGAGCGACAAACGTGGTCCGGTATTTGGTTTCATGGCGCAACGGGCCTCCCAGAGTGAATAGGTTGTTAGAAGCGTTTTCTATACCCAATGCTGATGATGGTTGTGTTCCCGGAGATGTCGACCAGCCGGCCAGAAATATCGAAGCGGTGCAGCTGACTGGATGACATGTCCATCGATCCGCCGGCGGCGATCCCTTTGTCCACAATCAGATATGAGGCCCCGGGGTTCCAGCCCGCTGGGGCGGCAAAGCCTGCCGCCCAGTTGTTGCTATCCGTCATGTCTGTCGGTCGCGGTATCGCGGACTCCAGAAAGAGTCCACCCAGGGTTCTGGCCTTCAAAATATCAGCAGGGGTGTCCTCCGCTGTTTGTGCCGCTTGGGCGATCACGGCCTCGGTCATGTAGAAATTTTGTTTGGACAACTTGTCATTTCTGGCAATCAACAGGTCGATCTGGGAGTCCTTGGTGGCGCCGATGCCGATGATCACCAGGACCATGAGGATCAAGAGTGACAACACCAGGACAAAGCCTGATTCGTTATCGAGCAGGGGGAGGTTTGAGTCGGTGGCGGGCATGATGGAAATCCTTCTGCTGGTTACAGAGCCTGGGCGATGATGCTTGTGTACTGTGTGTTTACTTGTCTCCCCCGGACATTCCACGTTACCGTGAAGAGAATGGTTTTGGTGTTGGGGACAGGGGGATTTGTTGCCGCGGTGTTGTCCGTGATATTCCAGGTCATGGTATAGACCCCATCCGGGGAGGTGTCGGTTCGGAGATTGGCGGCAGAGGCCGCCTGCAACCTGGGATCGTTAAAGGGCCAGGACTTCATCTCTTCCATCTTATACGCCGCCCAGTTCGCTCCTTGAGAGACGGCTGTGGCTGATCTGTTGCCCTTGATCGCGGCGGATTGCATCATGTTTGCCGCCAGCAGGCCAATGGCAAAGATCGTCAGGGCAATCACGACCTCAATCAGGGTGAAGCCGCCTTGGCGGCTCGAGAGCCGATTGGTATCCAGAATAGGTGTTTGGTGCTTCATGGTGGAGCCCTTAAAAAATTTGTTGCGCAGAGGGCATGGCCTCTTGCATCTGGGAGGCAGCATTCTGTGGTTGCGAAGAGAGATGTCGGTGGCAGGAGGAGATGGTTTGAATTGGCCACGTCCGATCACAGGGAGTGTACTCTATGATCAACCCTCCAGCGTCGCTTCAGTTGTAATTGATGTTGGCGTTCAAGAAAAGCAGATATTGATAAGTTACCTATCAAAAATGATGCCGACAATTTAATTTTTGCTGATCACTTCCTTTCCTGCCCGTTGCAGATTGCCTTTAACTCCTTGCCGCCTGATTTGTGCGGCAATTGTCTGGGGAGTTTGGGCATGGTGATGGCTCAACTTAATATACGAAGTTGATTGCCGGCATGAGTCCGACCAGGATGAAGCCAAGGTCTTTTCGTGCTGGGGCTAGGAGGGGTAAAAAAAATTAATAGCCTGGAAAGAAAGCTGCTTGATGCCGGGGGGGGATGATGGCAATGGGGTACTGCCGGTGCGCAACCGGCAGTACCCATTGCCGTTATATGGGAGAAATTTTCGTTAGGCAGAAAATGGAGATTTGGGTGCCTCTAGCGATCACTATGGTCTTTGCGGTTGCAGCGTTGCTGCACCGCTCGTGCTTACAGTGCAAAGGATGCACCTTCGTCGCGATTGCGGTGCCAGTTGCACGCCGGATGGCGAGGGCTGTCGAATGGAAAGAACGTTTGCTCAACGGATATCCTTCCAGCCAGACCGTCCAGATTTGATTTCAGATAACGGCGTATCCGTTTCTATCTCTTTGATTTCACCAGTGGATGTCTGGATAAAGGCCTTGGCGCCGAGAACTCCGACATGCAGGTTCGGCGTCGTGGCCAACCCTCGCCCGAGCTTCACGCGGGGAAGGACATGAGCAGGAGTTTCTCCGGTAAGAGAATCAACTCCAAGCGTCGGTTTGTAGAAAGCCGTACCTGTCTGGTAATGTAAGCCGTAAAGGAAGGCCAGCCCCTCTGACTGGCAAATGTCACTGTACGGTTGATAGGTTGTAAAGATAGACAGGCCTCCCAGGATGGCGGCTTGGCCGAGGTTTCGCTCGCGGGCATTACTGAAATTTCTGAACCAGCCATCGGCGCCGGTATGTTTGCTGCTGATATTTTCATCAGCGGTGCATTCCCCTGGAGTCCCAGTTATGTAGTCTTGCAATTTTTTAAAGGTGTTGATGCCGTTGTTGGTAACGAGTGCGTTGCAGATACTGTTGCTTGCGGCATTGAAATAGGTTCCCCAAGTGGCATCTGCCGCGCTGGGGATGCAGGATATCGGGGTGGTGGCGGTGGTGCCGGATTGGACTAAAATTTGATCAACCTGAAGAATGCCTTGCCGGCCAGGGGTTCCATCGTGGGAAAGACCTGTACCTGCTAGGAGCTGGGAGGAAGCGCCCTTGGCAACGGTGGCCCAGGTGAAGTCTCGGTTGCAGTCTTGGGGTTCCTTAATGCCATAAAAAGATTGTTGGCTGGAGTCTGTTTTGTCGATGGAGGCATTGATGAATCGTCCGGTACCGAAATAGACCCAGTAGTTGTCGCCATCGGTAGCTACCGTTGGCGCACCCGTAATTGGTTGGGCCACGTCCAGAAGAGGCAAGGGGTTCGTAAGGCCCTTGTCAGCCAGCAGGGTGCCCCAGTCGCTTGGATTGGAAGCTTGTTGTTCGCCATCAGGCGAGTGCTTCCGGGTAACCAAGCGGTAGAGGGTTCCTCCCCAGGTTGGGTGAAGTGTGTCACACTGTCCCCGACAATCCACAGTGCCGAAATAAACGCTGTCAGCCATGAAATTACTCAGGTCGAAATCAGCGGTTATCAGATCAGAAACAAAACCATTGTAGTTGGCTGCCAAACCGGTGCCCGCGCCTAAATCGAAGGCCCCTCCCTGGCTGGTCGCATCACTTGGGGGGAGGTCGGGGATGCGTAGGGGGTGTTTGGGGGTTCCGGTCAGCCACGACAAGGGAAGAACAGCGAGTTTTGGAGGTTGGGTACTTTTGCCTTCTAAGGTTGTGGGGCCACTGCCCAAAATCAAGGACCACGAATAGACCCCTGTATCCTTGTTATTCATCGGCACTATAGTCGGGTTAGCCGTGGTGTAGCCAAGTTCCACCTGGTCATTAGGCGCGGTATCGGTGGTATGGGTTAACTCCCCCAACAAGGAGGGGGGGGTGTCGGGGTTGGTGATATCGAAGATGAAATAGGACGAGGTGAAAACGCGTTTGTCTGCTGCCACGCCACTGTTGAGATCAGTAACGGCCGACATGGGGGAGCCGCCAAAGCGCATGCCGCCGACCAGGATGGTGCCCCAACCGTTGGGATGTATGCAGCCTGACGCGGTTTTACTGGTCGAGCAGGCCCCCTCTTCCGTAAAAATTTTGACATCAAAGATTCGTGGTCGGAGGTCAACGAAATATTTGTGCTTTTCTTTGTAATCGGAAGCGGTAAGGCACTTAAGGTGTGGAAGTAGATTGTAGGGGACATACCCCCACAACTCAGCCCCGAGTTCCGGTTGGTTTGCCTCATTGGTACAATCAGCGGAGAGACAGAACTTTTTGTCATCGGCGTTATAAAAACCACCATTGATCGCGTGCAGCATGCCATCGTTGCCCCCGAAATAGATCATGTGCCGCCGATCCTTGTAGCGATCGAAAAAGGCGGCATAGGTTGAGTCTCGGTACAGGACATGATAGGCCTCGGTGGGCTTGCTCACCGCGACCGGGGTCGAGTCAATAACATCGCCAAGACGCCAGATGCCTGGGGCCTCCTTGGCCCCGTCACCATTGAGGTCCAGGAGGCTAGGCGCTTCACGCAGGCGACGACCGGCAATGCTGTTGTCGCCGCGAATCCAGTTGATGATTTGGTTCGCCTCAGCGGCGTCGTTGGCATTGAAATCCTTATAGGCGAGACCCCTGTTGGCAGCAACAATGTCCGGATCATCCCAGTTCCAGTCGGCTCCACTACGGTCCTGAAAGGGTAATACTTCGTCGGCATCGGTTATGCCGTCATTATTCAGATCCTCCCAGGTGAAGACATATCGTTGTCTGCTGTTGGAAAGATAGGTGCCCCTGTTGGTCCGGGTATCGGCATTGCTCATCTTGGCCAGCCAGTCATTAGCTGACCAGAGGTATTGGACCTCACTTAATTCCTTGGTGGCGCCGGAGCAGGCACCTGCTGAGACCTGGCCGTCGATGCAGGCCTTGGTCCTGGGTGAGACCCCGCTCTCATCATAGAAGAGCACTGTCCGCTTGTCGTTGTTGTTGGGATCGATCTCATTTAAATCCAAGGTCCGGTTGTGGTTCGAGTCTTCATACATGAAGCCCTCCGCATCGATAAACAGGGCGTGAACCTCACCAAGCCAGTCGACAGTGCCACCTTGCCCTTGGCCATCTTCGATACTTGGCCAGAAAATGGCTTGGTAGATAGCGCCTTCACCGCCACGGGAGGCAGAGATGACCGAGGCGGCGGAACCCGCTGCCGCACCCGCTCGGATAGTGGAGAAGACGGTGCGCAGGTTGTTCTTGAGTTGGGTTGGATCTTCGCTGGCATAGAAGGTATTGGTGCCACCGTTGGCGGCGGTATCGGCCAGGAGGGTCGTAGGATTGCATTCGCCACTGCCTTCATCCCGTATGGTTCCGGCCGCAACCACATAGGTGTTGATCGGTTTCTTCTCCTGGGGATTGCCATCGCCATCAATAAAGTCATTTGTGGTGTAGTAAAGATCGGCACTGGCGGCATACTTGGCGAGGTCGTCCAGGTAGGTGCTGCCGGTATATTTGCCGCATCCCGGCAAACCGTCATTGTCCGGATCAAGGGGGTCGTTATCGCCATCGTTGTGGGTGGCATCCGAGGTCACAAAGGAGGTCATGGCCGTGGCCTGGTCCGCGGTGGGAGCACCGTCGGTGATGACCAGAATATTGTTGCTCTGGCAGGGGGCCACAACCGGGTCGTAGTAGAGGGTCCAGGTGACGCCGTTGTCGGTAAGCGCACTGTCGCCATTCGAGGTGCCACCGCTTGCGGTCTTGTATAAGAGCCCTTCTGATCTGACGATGGCGTCTGCGGCGTAGTTTGTACTATTGGCCCAGGCCGGGTAGGTCATCTCCTGCCAGTCGCTGATGCCGCCAGCGGCTGCGTCGGTGCTGGGGCTTGCCCCGCGGCTTACGCCGCCAAGGGCTGTGCGCCACCACTTGCTGTCATTCCAAACGACGCTGCCGGCGGCATAGGTCTTGCCTTGCACGAAACTGGCTGTACCGCCGGTGAAGAAATCATAGCTGTCCAGTCTGACGCTGGAGTTTTGGGTGTAATAGCCCACGGCATTATACATGGACTCTGCCAAGGGGGTCCAGGCGTCGGCCACGATGCCGTTGATGGCGTTGACCAGTTCAGAGCTGTTGTTGGCCTCAATGTAGGAGATGATTCTGCCTCCATCCTTGTTGTCGGCGGTGCAGTTATAGAGGCGGGGCGGATTGGCCTGGGCGCACTCGTGTTTTGTGCCTTCTTGGGTGAAGCGCATGGCCCCCATGCGTAGATCCGAGGAAAACTCCTGGAGTAACCCTTGCGGGGCTGTGGCCTGTTCGATATAGCCGTCCAGGGTTGCGATCGGTTCACCCAATTGGGCATTGGTGGCCACGGTGACCAAGATGGCCGGCAGGTTGGGGAAGTGGTCGTCGGTCACCGAAGAGACCGGGCTGCTGGGGTCAACCAGGCCCGGGTCATAGAGGCCGGAGCAGTAGTCGCGTAGGGCCTCCTCGATACAGCCGCCGGCATCAGCGGCGTCTTCAACCCAGTGCCAATCTGCCGGCACGGCAGGGGTGCCACCGACACAGTTCTGCTTTCGAACCCAGTAGGTCTGCATGCCACTCTCATAGCAGCCGGCAGGATGGACCACGGTGGCGGTGGGTTGGCCAACTAAAACGTCTTGATGGTCATAACACCCGGCCGCAAAGTTTGAAATGGTGGGCGCTACCGACGGTTTGCCGGATTTGGTGCAGAGGGTATGTGCCTCATTGAGGGTAAAGCCGCCAGGGCAATCGTAATACGTCCGCGCCGCTTGATAGGTGCCGGTGGCGCAGGACCCGCCCGTGGTTGTCTCCGCTTGCCAGGTGGAGCCGGCAAGGCACTCCTCGACGAATCCGTTGGCGCACTGTTGATTGTTGTTGCCTCCGTAGGGGTGGCCATCGGGGGCACAGGCGATGTCGGTGCAGGTCTGGTCAACGGCCGGGGTGCCGCCGGTGGCCACGACGCAGCGGCCCACATAGCCGCTGCCGGTTGCATGGTCTCCCATGCAGACGTAGCCGCTGTCGGTTTCGGTGATCGAGGTGGGGTTGACCCCGGCGTCGTAGACATTCTTGCACGCATTTTCCATGCGTTGGATGTCGCCATTGCCGATGGTGGGGTATCCCCAACAGGTCTGGAAACCATGGTTAAAGGCGGCATTGGAGTTGGCAAAGGATTCGTTCTGCTGGCCTATGTTCAGGCATTCGCCGGCCAGATTTTGCACTTGGCCGAAGGCTGTGGCCTCCAGGGCAGCTTCACAGGCACCGTTGTCAAACTCGAGGCCATTGGTTGAGGCGTTGAAAACCTCCATGCGGGTCAGGTGGTCGGTGGCCGCGGCACCTGGCCATACCCCCAAGGTCAGTTTGAATGGGGTGTCGGCGTTGTCGGTAACCGCCACCTGCTTGATCATGCGTTTACCTTGGCACCCCCGGGATTCCGGGATAAGGCGCTGGTTGGGCGTGTCATATTTGCCGCCGGTGAGAATGCCTTTTTCGATATCGAACTTTGATGCCGTGGCCCAGTTCAGGAAGTTGCCGGAGGCGGCAAAGGCGGTTACCACTCCGGAATTGATGGTGATGCAGACATCGGCGTTGCTGTAAACTGTGCCGGCGGCAGCGGCGCAGTGGTCGGCGGCAGCCGGGGACTTGAATTTTTTGAAATCTCCGGCTGCGGGATTGAAGTTGTAATAGTAACGGTTGGCGGGGCCAAAATAGCCGCCATAGGCGGTGGCAGCCGAATAGCTGTCATCGTTGCAGTAGCCAGGAGTCGTGGCATCATCATAAGCCGGATCGTACATACTGGAGGAGTTGTCGATCATCATCAGCAAATTCGGGGAAACGCCGCTGGCTAAAAAGGGCGGGGTCCCTACCCCGGCGCTGCAGACATCACTTGCCACACTGGCAGTCGCTGTCGGCAAAAGGAAAATAGCGAGGAGAACAAACTGAAGTGGATGCATGTGCTGGATAAGGTATCTCATGAACAAACCTCCTGCTATGGATGAAGCCTTTTTATTCCTATGGTGGATCTTGGGTAACGATTAGGGGGCGTAACGGCAATCCTCCTCTTGACCGACGATATGCCGCCATTGAATCAGGAGTAAGGATTGGCTGTTATTGTTGCCAATACGTTGTGAATAGATATTGTAGAAGATGTTGCTCCCCCCGGTTGCCGCACTCTTGCCCACGCCTTCATAGCCGGCAGCCATCTGCATGGCCCCCCCCTTGTTAAAGTTGACGTCACCGCCTGCCGTGAAATTGCTGTGGGGGGCATTGGCCGTGTAATTGTAAGGATAAAAAAAATCGCGTGCGGTATCAGAGGGTTCAACCGCTTGCACTTGGTAATTATTCCAAAAATCGAGGTTGGTGACCTTAATGCGTTGTGTGGGGTTGTAACCCAGGATGGCACTGTCGTTGCCACTATTTGCTGCATCGTTGCCAAGAAAGTAGTAATCGTTGTTGCCGTCACCGTTGGTATCAAGATTAATTGAGCCAAAACCTTGGGTGCAGCTGATGTTTTGTTCCAACAGTTCGCTTGCCAGGTTGAGTCCTCCTTCCGCCTCGTAAAAGGTCTGCTTGCTGATCTTGTCATTCCCGGCGACCAGGAGATCGATCTGTGCATCCTTGGTCGTGCTGATGCCGATAACAATCAAGACCAGGAGGATCAGTAGGGCCATCACCAGCACAAATCCGGATTTGTTATTGAGTAAGGGTGGGGGCGTACTTGCGGCTGCCATGACAGATGTTCCTCTGCATTAGGTTGATTTTGTCAAAGTGGGACCGGAAAACACTTCATACTCAGGGAGAGATGGGGGCACCCCAGTAGCTCTCAATGCCGTAATCGGCTGTCGCCTGATTTCAATTCCGAGGAAGGGGGCGTCTTCGTGAGCCCTTATCTTTAGAAGGTCTGAGAGAGGGTGTAGCTGAACGGGGCCGCTTTTAGTCTTCCCCTAACTCCCCAAATGACCGTGAAGTCAATGGTCTTTGTATTGATGATGGGACTGTCCTGCGCGACATACCAAATCATGGTGTACACGCCATCAGGGGAGGTCGCATAACCGTCCGGTGTCGGGGTGATAGCTGTGGGGGTGATGCTGTTCGGGATGGTGCCTTTTTGTGGGTTGGCGATGAGGTCGT
>OBOI01000757.1_pt1 | contig 9964 bp, 4 predicted proteins | sample 1670151 | NCBI WGS metagenome assembly OBOI01 (sample SAMEA104232303, study PRJEB22302) | sediment metagenome | biome: forest; feature: aquifer; material: sediment | place: USA | collected 2011-08-07 | depth 0.01 m | reverse complement strand
CAGATCGACAGTCCCAGGCCGGTGCCTTGCGGTTTGTCGGTGAGGGTATCGCCGACCTGTTTGAACTTGTCGAACACCCGCCCCCGGTTCTCCTCGGCAATGCCAATGCCGCTGTCGCGAACGCTGAAACAGACAAAAGCACCCTGCCGTTCGGCGCGCACAATGATCTGACCCTGCCCGGTGAACTTGACAGCATTGGCGATCAGATTGCCAAGCACCTGGAGCAGACGGTTTTCGTCGCCCACGATAGCGGGCAGATCGGGCTCGACGTCGCAGACCAATGCCAGCCCTTTCTGTTCGGCCAGCGTAGCGGCGATAGCGGTGCTCCGTTCCATCAAACGCAACGGCGCCAGCGCGACGAAGTTCCACTCCACCTTGCCCGCTTCCAGCTTGGCGCTGTCCAGTACGTCGTTGACCAGGAGAGCGAGGCGTTCGCTTTCGCCAACAATAATGTCGAGGTTCTCCCGCACCTGAAAAATCGCATGGGCAGATTTTTCGTCTGTACCAACCAGAGGAAAAACCGATGCCTCCAATTTCTTTTTCACCAACTTCACAAAACCGACTATCGAAGTCATGGGCGTGCGCAACTCATGGGATACCGTTGACAGAAAGTCGGACTTGAGTTGATCGAGTTCCTTGAGTTCGATGTAGGCTTTTTCCAGCTCGGCGGTGCGTTCCTTGACCTTGACGTCGAGGCGCCGATTCAGGCGGTGAATGTAAAAAGCGACCCCCCCCACCACCGCCAGCACGGCGAGGGTAGCTGCCAGATAGAGGTAAACCCGGGTGAAATCGGCCTTGCGGTCTGGTTCGTAGAAAAAATCGTCCAATTTTCTGCCGGCCTTGACGACGCCGAAGCGTTCATAGGTTTCCGCAATGTGTTGCCAGCGTCCGGGGTTGCTGTGCCCGATCTGGATCACATCCGGGTTGATGAGGCCTCTCAGGGTCTTGGCCTCGAACTGTAGGTGGGCACGGCCTTTCCCCTGGCTGTCGTATCGTTCGAGGATCAGATCGATGATTTCATCCGGATGAGCCAATGCATATTCCCACCCCTTGAGCGTAGCGGCGCGAAAGGCCGCCACGGTTTCCGGCTGGGCTTTCTCGATGGCGCGGCTGGTGAATAGCACATCGCTGTAGAAATCCATGCCGTAGTGGTCGGGCTTGAGGACGGTGTAGGAAATTCCACGCTGTTGCAGCCAGAAAGGCTCGTTGGAAAGATAGGCGTTCATGGCGACGATCCTTCCGGCCAGAAGGTCTTCCAGGCTCCGGCTTTCGGTTGTTATTTTGAGTTTGTCGAGGGAAATCCCTTCATTGACGAACATGGCCTTCAGTTCCAGGCTTTCGTCACCCGGTTGCAGGCTGATGATGCCCGCCTTGGCGACCTCGGCCGGATTTCCCGGCTTTTTTCCCAGGCTTAGCAATACCAATGGGGAATGCTGAATGATAGGCGCCAGCATCAGCACCGGTTTGCCGCTAATGTAGGCTTTGACCAGGCCGGAAGTGGAAACGCCGAACTGGGCACGCCCCTGTAGCACTTCGTCAATGGCCGAAATATTGGGGCCGCCTTCCTTCAAGGTCACGTCCAGCCCCGCATCCTTGTAAAAGCCCTTGTGCATGGCCGCGTAATAGCCGGCGAACTGGAACTGGTGAAGCCAGCGCAATTGCAACGTGACGGAGGTATTGGCCGCAAATGCGCCGGTGACCTGAATCAACACCACAATCGCTGCCAGCCATCGAAAGACTCGGCTGCTCCATTGATCGGCCAACACCTGGTTAAGACGTTGCTTATGAGAAAAAAGTGCCCACCACATAGCGAGTACTATCAGCTTTCCACCCCAATGGTCTTTCCGATCGGCACGGTAAAGTAAAAAGTACTGCCTATGCCGAGTTCCGATTCCAGCCAGATTTCACCGCCATGACGTTTGACGATCTGCTGGCAGATCGACAGTCCCAGGCCGGTGCCTTGCGGTTTGTCGGTGAGGGTATCGCCGACCTGTTTGAACTTGTCGAACACCCGCCCCCGGTTCTCCTCGGCAATGCCAATGCCGCTGTCGCGAACGCTGAAACAGACAAAAGCACCCTGCCGTTCGGCGCGCACAATGATCTGACCCTGCCCGGTGAACTTGACAGCATTGGCGATCAGATTGCCAAGCACCTGGAGCAGACGGTTTTCGTCGCCCACGATAGCGGGCAGATCGGGCTCGACGTCGCAGACCAATGCCAGCCCTTTCTGTTCGGCCAGCGTAGCGGCGATAGCGGTGCTCCGTTCCATCAAACGCAACGGCGCCAGCGCGACGAAGTTCCACTCCACCTTGCCCGCTTCCAGCTTGGCGCTGTCCAGTACATCGTTGATCAGCAGGGTGAGTCGCTCGCTTTCGCCAATAATGACATCCAGGTTGCCCCGCACTTGCGAGACCGCCTGGACCGCCATCTCGTCACCGCTGACCAAGGGAAAAATAGATTTCTCCAATTTCTTCTTGACCAGCTTGACGAAGCCGATGACCGAGGTCATGGGCGTGCGCAACTCGTGGGATACCGTGGAGAGAAAGTCGGACTTCAACTGGTCGAGTTCCTTGAGTTCCCGATAGGCTTTCTCCAACTCGGCGGTACGTTCCATGACTTTGGCGTCAAGGTTCTGGATGTTGTCCTGCAAGCGATCGACCATACCGTTGAAGGCGTTGGCGACAACGCCAAACTCGTCGTCGCGTTGCAGGGGGCAACGGGCATCGAAGTCACCTTTGCCGACTGACAAGGCGGTATCGCTGAGCTGCTTCAGCGGGCCGAACAGCCCCTTCACGAAGAAGTACACCTGCACCAGGGAGAGTAGCAGCGCGACACCGAAGACCATCAGCGCGCGGTCCCTGACAATGCGCGCACTTTTGTCGAGTTCATCCATATACACCGAGGTGCAGACGTACCAGTCGAATCCGGAAAAGTGGCGCACCCAGGAAATCTTGTCGTAGACATAGTTGCCTGGATCGGCCGGGCTATCCCATTTGTAGCGCAACCCTTCCGGCTTACCGGCTGCCGCAATGAGCATCGGCGCCAGTTGGTTGCCGCTGACCGGGTCGGTCGAGTTGGCAAATGTCTTGTTTTCGATGTTGGCATTCGGGTGGATAAGCATGCGACTCTGACCGTCGAAGATATAGACGTAGCCGGTTTCCGCGAGGCGGGTAGTGCGTAGTTGCTCCCGCAGTTCCTCGATTGCGATGGCGCGCTGCCTGCCGATGGTCGCGTCGATATCGTCGAGATACACCCCGGTGCCGATGACCAACTCAAAGGCAGGGAGATGCCTGTAATAAGTCAGTTTTTCGGTTTCCCACTCTTCCCCGATCCGGCGAAACCAATATGAATGGTAGCCCTCGCCCGAGGCCCGCGCGCCCGCTACCATCGGCGGCACGATCAGATTGCCGCGACTATCGCGTTGCCGGGAGAAATCGGTGTTGTTCACTTTCGGGTCGGGATGGGCAAGCGCCCACGATTGGTAATTGACCGCCCATAGATAATCGTTGCGGCCATAGTGGATCGAGCGAATTTCATCGAGCAGCACGCGCTTGGCCGCAGCGCGGGCAAGGCTACCCTTGCGCACCTGCTGTTCCAGCCAGGCTGCGCGCGACGCGACCACGGCGGTAATGTTGCGTAGTTCGTCCTTGCGCGCCAACAGGACGGTCTGGCGGTTGTCTTCGAGGCTACGGTGGATATGTTCGACGGTGTCGTAGACGTTGTCGAGCACGGTTCGGGCGGAGCGTTCCTCGATGCTTTCGATGGTGGCCTGTATGAACGGTATGGAGAGCAGATACATAACGGCGAACAGCACGACTCGCGTTATCGTGGTGGTAGCGATAATCCGCCGGAACAGGCTCGACTTGAACAGGCTGTCAATGCTCATTTCCATGGTCTAGCCGAGGTAGCGCGCAACGTCGACTTGATCGACTTGGCCGGCGGCAAGGTGCTTCTGGGCGTAATCGAGATAGACCTCTTCGCGCAGGAACAAGTCGAACAACTCGCCGTCGATGTGACCGTCGTTTTTCATTCTATGCATGACGTCGATCGCCCAACTCAGTGTGCCGCCCTTGCGGTAGGGCCGGTCGGGCGCGGTAAGCGCCTCGAAAATGTCGGCGATAGCCATGATGCGCGCCGGGATCGACAACTGCTCGCGCGTTAGCCCGCGCGGGTAGCCCTTGCCGTCGACCCGCTCGTGGTGTCCGCCGGCGTATTCCGTGACATTGCGCAAGGAGCGCGGAAAATGGATTTGCGAAAGCATTTTGATGGTATGAACGGCGTGGTCTTCGATGACTCGCCGCTCTTCCTGGTTCAGCGTGCCGCGCTGCACGCACAGGTTGTACACCTCGTTCTCGCTGAGCAGGGGAAGTTCTTCGCCGCGCGCGTTGCACCATCGAATTTCGGCAAGCTTCCGGATACGCCCGATGTGCTCGGGGGAAACGAATTCTCCGCCCTGGTTGCACTTCTCCAGGAAGGCGAAATCCTCGTCCATCCGGGCCAAGCGCTCCCGGTAAATCTGCTCGGCGCCGGCTTGCCCCGCGGCCAGCCCCCGCTGGCATTCGATCAGTGCATCGCGGCGCAACACCTCGAAGCGCATGGCGATCACGTCGAGGCGATTGTTGATGCTGTCCAGCTTGGTCGCCTTGTCGACCACCCACTCGGGCGTGACCACCTTGCCGCAGTCATGCAGCATGGCCGCAATTTCCAGGGCGCTGCGCTCATCATCGTCGAGGGTAAAGGCGGCAAGCGGACCATCGTCGGCCTGGTGCGCCGTTTCCGCGAGCATCAGCGCGATTTCCGGCACGCGACGGCAGTGCCCCGCAGTGTACGGAGACTTGGCGTCAATGGCAGTGGCGATCATCCTGACGAAGGACCGGAACATGATCTGCTCCGCGGCGTAAAGCTGCGCGTTGTGCAAGGCGCTGGCGGCGACCGAAACCAGCGTCTGAGCCCGCCGCATGTCGGCAGCGGTGAATCCTTCGGCGCGGCGTGAGGCCAACACCAGCAAGCCGAGATTTTCACCATGCGCGATCAGCGGCAACCAAAGCAGGGATTGAAATGCCGGAACCTCCCCCGCCCAATACGGCGACTCGGCAAGGCTGTCGACAATGTCCCCCATCGGGCGCTCGACCATCGCAGCAAACATGCTGCTCGCCACGAGCGCGGCAAAAGACTCGGCGGCATCTTCGCCGAAGCATTCAATTGGGCTGTAGCCGGGATCATCGGCATTGCGCAGAAATACGGCGCCGAAGTCGGCTGCGTCCTTGCGACCAGCGAACTCCTTGAGCAAGGCGGCGGCAACTGCTGCCGGTTTGAGCGACGCGTTGAGTTCGATGACGGCGCGTTGCAGCAACGCGATCTCGCGGTAGCTCTCCAGAGTTTCCTGAGCCACCGATTGGCGCGAATGTTGCGCCTCGATAATGCCTTGCAGGCCATGCAGAAGAAGATTGCCCCAGGCTTCGGCCGTCGTCGCGTCGTGCCCCGGCGGCACTTGCAAAAGCAGCATTCCGAGCGACCTGCCGTCCAGCAGCAAAGGGAAAGTCCGCACCCCCGGCACCTCTTCGCTCAAGTCTTCCGCCCCTTCGCCCAGCGTCACCAGCCGCTTGCCGCCGAAGCACAGCGCCAGACTGGCGCCGGGAGGCAGCAACGGAAAAACCAGTTCAAGCTGCCGACGTGCCCACGCCGGCTTGAGGTAGTGGGTGGCTTTGCTCATGGCCGTTGCAGAATATTGCGCGCCAGATCGAGAATTTCGTCGGGGTCGAAGGGCTTGGTCGCGAAGTAGTGCGCGCCCGTCTCCAGTCCGCGCACCCGGTCTGACTCCTGCCCCTTGGCGGTCAGCATGACGATGGTGGTGGCCCCCAGTTCCGGATTGCTCCGCACTGCCGCGCAGACGTCGTAACCATTCATGAGCGGCATCATGACATCCAGAAATACCAACTGCGGACGCTCGCGCTCGATCAGCGCCAGGCCTTCCGCACCGTTGGCGGCGGTCAGGATTTCCGGCTCCCCTTCCAGGTCTTCCAGCGTCTGTTCGAGCAAGGCACGGATATGGACCTCGTCGTCGACAATTACAATTTTCGCGTTCTGCGTCGCCATACTTCTCTCCTGTGCGCTATTGCGTAAACTCGTTTCCTGTCCGGGCCGTCTGGCCGGGCTGTATCGGCATGATCATGACCTCAAGCAAGGGGGCAGCTTGCAGCATGCTCATATCGACCTTGCCCATCAACTGGGTGGGGATCACCACCATGCCTTGAAAACCGGACTGGATCCGCGCCGGCAGTTCGTCGAGCGGGCAAAAATCCGCTTCGCAGTTGGCGCTGAAGCTCCCGGGCGTGCGCACCGGGGTTTCGCTTGATTCATGGAGCACGAGGAAGTGAACTTTTCTTGAAACGGGGCTTATCTCCCGCCCCAACAGCAGATGGACGTTTTCCAGAAAGCGCGATTCATCCAGGGGCTTGCCCATGGACAGATCGCCCCCCGCCGTTTCCCCGCCCCGAATCGCCGAAATCACCATGATCGGAATGTGTTGCAGTGCCGGGTCGGCACGCAGCTTGATGATCGCCGTGCGTCCATCCATCACCGGCATGGCCAGATCCATGGTGATCAGGTCGGGGCGGAAGTCCTGTGCCACCGTGATGGCGGCTTGCCCATCCGCGGCGGAGACAACTTCGTAATCCTGTTCCTGTAGGAGCTGGGTCAGGTAGCCGCGTACGCCTTCATCGTCGTCCACCACCAGTACTCGCGGCCGCCTTGTCGTGCCTGAAGCGTCTGGAAGCGCTTGCGCTCGCGTTGTCTCATGTCCTGCCAGGGCGACGATGCGCGAAGCGATGGCGGTGGTTTCCAGCAGGCTGCCTGCCGCCGGCGGCAAGGTCAAAGCGAACAGGCTGCCCTTGCCGGGTGCGGAAGTCGCCCAGATATGACCGCCATGGTGGGCGACGATTTCCCGGCAGATCGCGAGACCCAGACCAGTTCCGGCCGGTCTGTCGGTCAGTGTGTCGCCGTGCTTGGATTGCTGAAATTTGTCGAAAATCGCGTCCGCGTCTTCCGGCTGGAAGCCGATGCCGGTGTCGCGGACTTCCAGTTGAATCTGATTGTCTGCATTGAGAAAGACTTTCACCGTCACCGCCCCCTGGTCGGTGAACTTGACGGCGTTATTGAGCAGGTTGACTAACACCTGCACCATGCGGTCGACATCGCCGATGAAAGACGGCAAACCCTCCTGGATGTCGAGATGCAGGCCGACGCCAGGCTTGGACTCGAACATGCCATGTGCGGCATTGGCGGCATCGCGGACGAGGGCGCCGGGCTGAATGGGCTCGTCGTGCCACTCGGTACGCCCGGCTTCGATCTTGGCGAGGTCGAGCACATCGTTGATGAGCCGGGTGAGGCGCGCGGATTCCTTGAGAATGATTTGCAGGTTGTCGCGAATGCGCTGGGACTTTTTCTGCAAGACGGCGTCTTCCCCCGCCAGCGGCATGAAGCTGCGCGAAAACTCGCGGTCGATCAGCGTGGCAAACCCCCGGATGGAAGTCAGCGGCGTGCGCAATTCGTGGGACACCGAGGAGAGGAAATCCGACTTCAACTGGTCCTGCTTCTGGAGGTGATCCTTGACGGCCTCCAGCTTGTCGATGCTATGGACATGACTGGTAATCCGCTCGATCATATGGAGCAGCGATTCCTGCATGTGTTGCAGCGCCTTGAGCAAAACGCCGATCTCATCCTCGCGCCGTGTGGTAACCGTGCCGGACAAATTACCGGCGGCAATTTGCCCGGCCACGGCGACCGCCTCTTTCAATGGGGCGATAACCAGCGAACGTGCCAACCAGAACAGCAAGCCAATCAGGATGCCACCCAGCCCTACGCCAACCGCCACCACGGTATATACCGCCGTGCGGACTGTCCCGCTCACCTCCTCTTTGGGATAGGCGGCAAGCATCACAAAACCCCAGGGGGCGAAGGTTTCCTTTCTCACCTCCCAGCCATGGGCACTGCCGTCTGTGACACTCAGGACAACTTCGGGGGTAACGTTTTCGGAATGGAAACGCACCTTGCCCTTGTCGTCCATGAGGGCGACGAAGCCTTTGTTCAAAATGCGGCTTTTGGCAATGGATTCCTGCAAGGCCTGCATGTCGATCTTGTAGCCCACGTACCAGACGCCGACAATGCTGTTCCTGCGGTCGAGCATAACTTCGTACCCCGTGAGAAAGGGGTTACCCAGAATATCCACCTGGCCGTAAAAAGCCTTGCCTGCACGGATGGACTTGATGGCCAGGCCATTCGGATCGAGTACGGTACCGACGGCACGTTGGTCGTTTTTCAGCACGTTGGTGCTGATCCGCACGAATTCTTCATCCGCCCTGGAAAACAGCGTGGCCGTGCCGCCTTGGCTGAACGTCACGCCATCCACCAGTTCGAAGCGGTTAGCCTGGGGCTGACCGCCGAAATACAGATCGGGCACCGTCTTGCCATCGACTTTCACCGACTTGCCTTGACGCAGAGCGCCGATGGCGCGACCGCGTTCCATGAGCAGCTTCATCGAACCCTTGACCCGCTCCATCATGAGCGCGTCGGTGACGTCAAGAATCCGGCCCACATTGGAGAGTATCTCCTGGCTTTGACTCCGGGCGGACTGATCGATGCTGCGGCTGTTGCTGATCGAAATGACCACGACGAGGACCAGCGTGGTGACGACGACAAGCGCCGAAACGGGCCATATGAATTTTGCTTGCAGGCTGCGGGCAAACATAGAAATGAGTTCCCTTTACCGTTCCAGTATTTCACGCGCCAAATCGAGAATCTCGTTGGGATCGAACGGTTTGGTGACAAAACGATGTGCGCCTACTTCCAGTCCGCGCACCCGGTCCGACTCCTGGCCCTTGGCGGTCAGCATGACGATGGTGGTGGCCGCCAGTTCCGGATTGCTCCGCACTGCCGCACAGACGTCGTAGCCGTTCATGAGCGGCATCATCACATCCAGAAATACCAACTGCGGACGCTCGCGCTCGATCAGCGCCAGGCCTTCCGCACCGTTGGCGGCGGTCAGGATTTCCGGCTCCCCTTCCAGGTCTTCCAGCGTCTGTTCGAGCAAGGCACGGATATGGACCTCGTCGTCGACAATCGCGATTTTTGCGTTTTCCGTAATCATGTTCTTCCCCTTGGCATTATTCGGCAAATTTCATTTCAGACCGGAGGGGCTGGCCGGACTGTATCGGCATAATCATGACCTCAAGCAATGGAGTGGCTTGCAGCATGCTCAAATCGACCTTACCCAGCAAATGGGTCGGGATGACGACCATGCCCTGAAAGCCGGACTGGATGCGCGCCGGCAGTTCGTCAAGCGGGCAGAAATCGGCTTCGCAGTTGGCGCTGAAACTTCCCGGCGTCATTTCCGGTGACTCGCTGGTTTCGTGGAGCACGAGGAAGCGCACTTTTCTCGAAACCGGGCTCGTCTCGCACCCCAGCAGCAGATGGATGTTTTCCAGAAAACGCGATTCATCCAGGGGCTTGCCCATGGACAGATCGCCCCCCGCCGTTTCCCATCCCGGGATCGCAGAAATCACCATGATCGGAATGTGTTGCAGCGCCGGGTCGGCGCGCAGCTTGATGATCGCCGTGCGTCCGTCCATCACCGGCATGGCCAGATCCATGGTGATCAGGTCGGGGCGAAAGTTCTGTGCCGCCGTGATGGCGGCTTGCCCATCCGCGGCGGAGATGACGTCGCAATCCTGTTCCTGCAACAGCTGGGTCAGGTAGCCGCGCACGCCGGGATCGTCGTCAACGACCAGCACCCTGGGTTTCCCTGCGCTGCCCGATAAATCCGGAGAGGCGGCATCGCCCGTGACCCCATGTCCCGCCAAGGCAACGATACGCGAAGCAATGGCGGTGGTATCGAACAGACTACCCTCCGCCGGCAGCAAGGTGAGGGAGAAGACGCTGCCGCGACCGGGCTCGGAGGTCGCCCAGA
>OBOI01000756.1_pt1 | contig 9969 bp, 11 predicted proteins | sample 1670151 | NCBI WGS metagenome assembly OBOI01 (sample SAMEA104232303, study PRJEB22302) | sediment metagenome | biome: forest; feature: aquifer; material: sediment | place: USA | collected 2011-08-07 | depth 0.01 m | reverse complement strand
TGGACTCCCTGGGTGTCGTAGACGCCGCGGACAATATGGTATCGAACACCGGGGAGATCTTTCACACGGCCGCCGCGCAACATCACAATCGAGTGCTCCTGCAAATTATGGCCAACGCCCGGGATATACGCCGTGACTTCCATGCCGTTACTGAGGCGCACACGGGCGATTTTGCGTAACGCCGAGTTTGGCTTTTTCGGCGTCATGGTGGTGACCTTCACACACACCCCACGCTTAAAGGGGTTGCCCGTTGGCATCTCTTTCCGGCGGCGTTCCAAAACATTAAGAACCGGCGAGAGCGCCGGGGTCTTGGATTTCTTTTTGAGTGCACTACGGGATCGACGAAGAAGCTGATTGATGGTTGGCATACAATAAATAATGTAGCAATACTCTATCACTCTTCCCCCTTGGGGTCAATAGCCCGCCTAAGTTTTCTAAAGAAAATTTAGGCGGGGTCAATAGGCGCCACTCAAAACCAGCTTGAGGACAAGCCCGTGGAAAAAGGAAAATAACCCACCAAGCACAATGCCTCCGGTGATGATGTCTAAAAGCACCAATCCCATCAACCACAACGCCCCGCGAGTAACGAGCCAAATCTTGAGCTTCCAATAGCGCTCCGGAAGGATGGCCATCAAAAGATGCGACCCATCCAGCGGCGGGATCGGCAACAAGTTAAAGACAAGCAACGTGGTATTCAAGAGTGCAATGTACAAAAAGAACTGCACCATTAAGTTTTCTGGCGGATACTGGGCATTGATAACAAGCCCTCGAATCACCAGGCCAAACACCACTACGCTCAAAAGATTGGCAAACGGGCCGGCCAGACCCACCAATGCAGAACCCATGCGCGGGTTGCGCAACCGCGAAGCATTAAACTGGACAGGTCTGCCCCACCCAAACCCGGCCACGGCCAACAGCACTAACCCCATAGTATCGATATGGGCAATGGGGTTTAAACTCAACCGCCCTTCGCGCTCTGGAGTGTCATCGCCCAAGAGCTTGGCCGCCAAGGCATGGGCAAACTCATGCACGGTCATGGCATACAAGATCGCCGCCAACCAGACGACGACCAACAGGGGGTTGCTAAAGAGTTGAGACAAAATCATAACGAACGAGTAAATTAAGCGAGATAAGTAAATCAAGTGAATCAAGCTACTAAACAACGATCGACGACGGAGCTTAATTTACTTAATTTACTTGATTTACTGAACGAGCTTATTTGACATTTGACCCAATGATGGATATACTTAGACTCACTGAATCTTAGAAGTCAAAAATTAACTATCAACTGTTAAATGTATTTCAAAGTTATGTCCCGCCGATGTGATCTCTGTGGCAAAGGCCCAAAAACAACGGTTGACCGAAGCCACTCGCACCAAGCCACCAAACGGATTGTGTACCCGAATCTCCAAACGCGCCGTCGCAAGAATGGGCAGACGCTCCGATATTGCACGTCGTGTTTAAAAACGCAGGTCAAGCCACAACGACAATAACGTGCCTCATCAGTTTAGCATACGCATCTCAAACAATACACCTCGGACAGGGGTGTATGTTTTTATGAGGCCCAGAACTCCAAGATCACCGTCATCCTGAACTTTCGGCCAGAGGCTGATCCGCCTTTGGCGGAGTTTCAGGATCCTCAACGTCAACGGTGTTAGGATTCTGAAATGAATTCAGAATGACGATGGCGAACGATACGATGTTGACTCCCTTAACGACCATGGTACAATACCAGTGGCTTCAGAACAGTGCTGATTCCGCATGTTTCGGGACAACCAGGCGATTTGGGAGTTTTCGCGCGACCTACTGTTTCACCCGGCTTCCAAGCTGGGCGGGCAGCAGTCCAGTGCGATGAATTCGTTGGGCTCATCATTGGGTTCCAACGAGCCTCACAGCGCAGTGATGGGATGAGGACTATGCATTAGCCTTCTGAACGTCTCCTGCTGCGGGCACCCACGTGCCCAAGCGCCGAAACCCGGGATCAGCACATTCGCGAAGCCGTTTTAATTTAAAAATACTAAATCCCAAGTCCTAAATCCTAAATAAACCACAATGATTAATACTTCAAATCCAAAACCATATAACCTTGAAGAGCGTACGTTTGAGTTTGCGAGAAGGTGTCGGGCATTCGTAAAACAACTTGTACGGTCAATTGCGAACATCGAGGACACGAAGCAACTTGTACGCTCGTCCGGATCTGTTGCCGCTAATTACATCGAGGCAAATGAGTCGTTGAGTAAGAAGGACTTTTTGCTTCGAATAAAAATTGTTCGCAAAGAAGCGAAGGAAAGTCGATTGTGGCTCCGCTTATGCGAACTGGATGCTACTACTATTCTTGAACGAGAACGCGCTGCGCTGATTCAGGAGGCTGAAGAATTGTGTAAAATTTTTGGCTCCATCGTTGAGAAATCAAAATGATATTTTATTTTGAACTTAGAAATTTGATATTGTTTAGGATTTAGAGTTTGGGGATTGGAATTTCGCCACGACGACGGGCTGTCGTATACCGGTAGTACGCATGCATGGGGTGCATCGGCGATCTTTTCCATCGGGGTGTAGTATATCGGTAGTACGCATGCATGGGGTGCATGTAGGCCGGGTTCAATTCCCGGCACCCCGATTGAAAAGATCGCCGATCTGTTGGTTCTCAGCCAAAGGCTGATCCGCCTCTGGCGGAAATTCCCAGCAGCCCGACCAGACATTGAAGTAGAGGATGTGCTATAGTAATATTATTGAATATTATAATTGCGACTCTTATGAATCCCGCCGATGAAGTCCTCCAAGAAATCCGAAAAGAAATGAAAGAAATGCACAAGGAACAGACAGATGTGCTTGAAACCGTCCAGTTTATTAAGAATAATGCGGTGACGAAAACGGAATTTGAGCAATTCCGCGCAGAAGTTGCGACAAAGGATCACGTTGATCGGAAAATCGATTCACTCAAAGGCGATATCGTTTTACTGGTTCGTAAGGAAGACGCCAAAGTGGATGCACTTGTGAGCGAACTCGACATCCACAAAGTTCTGCCCAAAGAAAGTATCGCCGCAGTCAACCGTCATCATGTATTCCCTGCGCAGCCGATTATTTCAAGTTCCGCATCATAAAAGAAATATCAGCTCATTCCGATATTTGTTATTCCCTGAGCTTGTCGAAGGGTTCTTTATACAATCATTATATGTCCAAAAAATCATTTATTGCCGGCTCTGCCCTCGGGGCTTTGATCGCCAGCGCCGTTGTCTTACTGCTGCCTGATAAGACAACCAAAAAGCTCCGGCAGGAAGCCGCTGGGCATGCCAAAGAGCTTTCTGATCGCATTGCCAAAGAATATCCAAAACTCAAAAAACGCTCGAAAAAAGCCTATGAGCAGCTCGTGGACCAGCTGATGGTCGAATACAAAAAGAATAAGAAGATCGCGAACGCTAAACTCAGCGAACTCTCAACAATGCTCAAGGAGCAATGGGACGAGATGCAAGACAAAATGTGAACTGTTAAATGTTAAATTTGAAATGCAACCCGCCGTATAGGCGGGTTTTTTTTACCAAAAAGAGAAGAGACCTCGGAAGCGCATGAGGGCCTCCGGGGTCTCGGATGTCGATCGGCTGGGAATTGTTGTTGTCCTCCGCTTGCAGCGGGGTTAGAGTTGCGGGCTATGCCCGCTTCTCTTCGGGCTTGTCCGCCGGGGCATCCGGCTTTGGGCAGTCCTGAGTGTCTCTCAGTCCGTCATTCGAGCCCGGCTTGCCGCATTTGCGGCACTCGAAGGCCCATATCTGCCCGGCCTTTTTGACCGGCGAGCCCAAACGAGTGGGTTTATGGTGATACAAAATACGCCCTCCTGAAAATTTTGAGTCTGACGGCGTCTCATCAAACACTGTGCATAGTTGACGCAACCACCATGGCTGCGCCGGGGTGAAAAAAAGGATGATCAGTAGCTACGGTATCGGGCCGCCACCGACGAGGGGTCGTCGGGGTAGCCCAGGAAATCCGATTCGGGGGAGCCAAGGGGAACCGGAGGGTTATCCCGAACTGACGAAACAAATGTGTCCTTGTCGATCCCCTGGCCCTTGAGCCGGGCGATCTTGCGCTCGACCCGGCCGAGGAGCTCCACCACGCGGAAGCGGATCCCTTCGCGGTGGTAAGCCCCCCGGAGGAGCTTCTGGAGATTTACGAGCTGCTCCAGCAACAACTCGTAAATTGTATGGTCATCCATGATGCAGATCATACAGTGGGATCCCTCGGCCCGCCACCAGGGGTCATCACCGGCGATCTCGCTGGCGATGTGAAGAACCACCGCGTCCTCGTAGAGGACGTCGGTGGAAACCCCCTCTACCTCGCCGACCTGGGCCTCCTGCACGATGCCCACCTCCCAACTGATGTCGGGGGGTAAGTGCTGCCGAACGGCGTCGGCCAGTTGGACCTGCTCCGAGATGGGCCCGGGCTCGCCCACGCGGCGGTAGATGTCGTCTACCTTCACGAGGCAGACGTACTTGGTGGTGTCCAAAGGCGCCTCCTTTGCGGTCACGCGCTGCGCAACCGCATTTATACTGCATACTCCACAAAGTTAACCGACCAGGCGAGAGGGATGGTCCGCGGGGATCCGCTTCTATCAATCCCCCTCAACAGGTCGGTCAACTTTTATGATTTCAATGTGCGATCGGTCATCCTGAGCGCAGTGAAAGATCTCGAGGTACGTCATCCTGAATTTATTTCAGGATCTATTGCTTCCGGATAGATTCCGGCTCGGGGGCCGGAATGACGGACGTTTTTAGATTCTTCACTATGCTCAGAATGACGAAAATGGCTATAATAAAACACTGGCCCGATGCTTGGGGCCAGTGTGGTGTTCTCATGGAACTTTTCTTTAAAACTTTTTTAGAATCTGTGTCTGCCACCACTGGCCCGGTATGCAATATTGTCTGCAATAACAATACTAAGCACGAGCTGTGCCATAAGGGCCTGGTTTTGAGTGGACAAATGGTTTGAGTAGTTTTCTGTGGACATATGCCGTGCCTTATTTAAGATAACATGAGATTATACATGATTTGTAGACAATGTCAATGGCCTTGACGTTCTCTACCCAGTCACTAACCCCTTTAAAAAGGCTAATTCTTCGGCAGAACCAATCTTATGCCTTTGGAACAGTTCAACGACTTTTTCTTTGAACTCCTTGTCCTTTTGGTATTTTTTATCAAGGCGTTTAAAAATATCCGAGGTGTAGTCTGCCAACTTTTGGTCGATATAGACTTTAAGATCGTGGTTCAATTTACCGTTTGCGGCATTGATCTCCTCTTTCATCCTTTTTTCTGAATCTTGGAACATTTCACCAATCCGAGGCAACAAAAACTCATCGGTGTACTCGAGCAATACCCCGAGGGTCACAACCTTGTTTAAATCACTTTTTTTCTTTTGGAAAACACGTTTAGCCATATGATACTCAGTATAGTGCTTCGTGTGGGAATATGTCAAAGAAAGGTGGGGTGCAGCCAGGAAAAATCTCGGAGAGGAGAAGTTCCCTGGCTGCACAAAGGATCGGTGCCCGCTAGCGGCATTAAAACCGCTGAACCTTCCCCTTGTCGAGGGGACGCTCTCCCTGAGCTAAGCGGGCGGGATTCGGTGGATCTCCCCCACTAGCAGGGGTGCGAAACGGGAGCAGGTGGGTTGGGTTGTGCCGAGGGGTTGGACCTCTTGGAGCACTCGTAGCGCTTCTTGAGGTTACTACGACCGTCCTGGTGGTCGCAGTACTGACACTGGTAGATCCGCATTTCTACCAGTCTCCCCTTTCCGTCGGGAACGGGGCGAGTGCCGACCACTTTCCCCGGAACGCAACGGCGATGGGGCGGCACATAGTTCGCGTTATCCTCCGGATACACTTCCATGATTTTCCTCCGTAATCCTTGAGCGACGACGATTTGAGTGCGTTGGGCACTCTCCTCCAGTTGAATCGTCATCCTCAGCACACGAGAGAATCGTCTCCGATTATTCACTGAGCGGAGCCCCGCTTTAGCGGGGTGGAGTCGAAGTGCGTATTGCCCTTCGACAAGCTCAGGGGATATCGTTGCGATTCTCGATTGTGCTCAGAATGACGTCCAATGCTTTATCTCCTTATCTCTTTACCTCCTTACCTCCAAAAATAAAACGACCGCCCTCAGGAGGCGGCGTTTGGCGTACTGTGTTTTTCTATGCCAACATCACCGACTCCTCAAGGGGCGGACCACGACGATCAGGGAACTGGTGAGTTGGAAATGTTGCATATCTGTTGCTATCCTAGCGGAACTCGAAAAATCTGTCAAATTCAGGGTCCAATTTCGTCAGATTCTGGTCAAGCCAGAATGACGAAATTGAAAGTGTAAGGACCCCATGGGCTGACGCAAGAACGTGGTCTCGCGCCAAACCCATGGGGTCTCAATGGCCCGATCGTGGCCCGGAGGCCGAAGCGGCCACTACTGCAGAGCGACCGGGTCCGGCACCGCAGAGGCGGCGAACTGAGGGGGCGAGATGGGGACGATCAGGGTGGCAACCACCCTGCAGCCCACCTCCCTCATGGGGACGAGCTGGAGGCCCTTGATCCCCTTCGCCTTGACCGCGTCTCTCAACGCCTCGAGCGCCGCGGACATATCGCCCACTAAGTGCAGAACTTGCGGGTTCTGGATGAACAGGGCGACCCGATGGCCGTCCGGTTTGGGGGGCAACATTGTCCACCCCTTTGTAGCGACGTCCATCGCCGGCAACGGGCTGACGTGGTGCTCTCCGAAGACAGCCTCGAGCTCCGCGCGCAGCTCGGGGCTCAGTTCCGACTGAGTCATCCTTCCTCTCCTCTCACCCGCGAAGGGTGATTTGGATCCGTTGCCGGGTTAGCAATGGATCGGTGAAAAAACAAACGCCACCCGTGAGGGGCGGCGATGGATCTCGCTCTGTTCTGTTGTTCTGTAGTAAATTGTACTTGCACCATACCGACAGCCCCCTCCCTTGTCAAGGGAGATTGATGGTGGTATACTATTTCTACTTTTATTTCATCAGCATGAATATGAAAAAAGATGTCCATCCAAAGTACCACACCAAGGCCCTGATTGTTTGCTCTTGCGGCAACCGTTTGGAAGTTGGCTCTACCATCCCTGAAATCCATATTGAAGTCTGCTCCAAGTGCCACCCCTTCTATACGGGTACTCAACGCATCCTTGATACCGCGCGCCGTGTCGATAAGTACCAAAAGCGGCTGGTTGCCCAGCAAGAGGAGTCTGGCAAACGTAAAGGCAAGCGCGTGAAGCAAGCCGCTCGCACGATCAAACGCAAAGAAACGGCAAAGGAGAAGGAAGAGGCTGCAGCCGCACCAGCGGCTTAGTAGTGTACGAATCGGTATCCAAATCACATCCAAATCGAACCGAATAAAGCCTCTCATCACTGGGAGGCTTTTTGACGCTTCGATGAAACGCCGATATACTGCAACCAATGACGACGACCGTTATGTCCATCACCCCCACCCAACGCGCAACAATCCACGAAACATACGAACGCCTGCAAGCTGAACTCTCCAGCTCGGCGGTGCTGGGTGATACTCAAAAACTCAAAACCGTCTCCAAACAATTCCGCGAAATTTCACACCAATGGGAACTCTTAACCAAAATTGAACGTCTTGAAAAAGAGATCGCCGATCACCGCACCCTTGTTGCTGAAGATCCCAGCTCCGAGCTGGCGCACATGGCCCAGCAAGAATTGCCAGCACTTGAACGTACCCTTGAAAAAATTCAACAGCAGCTCGATGAACTCCTAAACCCCCCAGACCCCTTGGATCGCCGCAATATCATCATGGAAATCCGCGCCGGCGCCGGGGGCGACGAGTCGGCATTATTTTCTGCAGAACTCTACCGCATGTATACCCGATTTGCCGAGCGCATGGGTTGGAGTACGGGGCTGCTGTCCACCAACCGCATCGGCATTGGCGGATACAAAGAAGTCATTTTTAAGATTGAGGGGGAGAATGTTTGGAAGTATTTAAAATTTGAAGCCGGCGTCCATCGCGTGCAGCGGGTGCCTGAAACCGAAAAGAGCGGGCGCGTGCATACCTCCACAGTGACCATCGCCGTGATGCCCGAAGCAGAGGAAATGGACCTCACGATTGACCCCAAAGATTTAAAAATTGAAACGTCTACGTCGTCGGGCCATGGCGGGCAAAGCGTGAATACCACGTATTCTGCCATCCGCCTCACGCACCTGCCCACGGGCATCCTGGTGAGCTGCCAGGATGAGCGCAGTCAACTCCAAAACCGGGAGAAAGCCATGGAGGTGCTGCGCACCCGCCTGTTTGCGCTGGAGCAGACAAAACGCCGCCAGCAATTAAGTGCGGACCGCAAAGCCCAAATCGGCACGGGCGACCGCAGCGAAAAAATCCGCACGTATAACTTCCCACAAGATCGCGTGACTGATCACCGCGTGGGTCAAAGTTGGCATCAACTCCCCACCATTATAGACGGGGATTTAGAAAAAATTATTAAAGTACTGCAGGAAGCGGAACGAAAGGAATAATCAGCGTAACCGCTAAATCAAGCGATACGCCCAATACTTCATGGGCTTGAACACCACATCAAATGTTCCAGGATAGTGAGTAAATGGAGTCGCCGGCGCAAAGCCGGTTTTAAATTTGGAGACTCCGGGCCACTCCTCCCCCGCCCCCCAAAGATCATACTTCGTGCACCCTCGCCGCTTGGCCTGCCGCATAATTTCCCAATGCAAAAGGTATGGCGCCATCAGATCGCGGTGCTCCGAAGACGATGCGCCATGCAGGTAGTACGCCCATTGGCCAAAGAAGACCACGATCGCGCCAGCCAGGAGTTGGTTATTGTGAAATGCGCAAAAAAGTTCGATGCTCAACGATCCGTCATCCCGAACTTGCCTGCCTTGCCGGTAGGCAGGTTTCGGGATCTCCGGAGATGCTGAAACAAGTTCAGCATGACGATTATTTTGCAATAACTTTTTATAATACTCCCGCGCGTGGGTGCGGAACCCATCGCGCTCGGCGGTCTCTTTCAGCACATCAAGAAACTCTTCCGTAATTCGTAACTCGTCATTCGTGATTCTCCGCACCGTCACCCCGTGTCGCATCGCAGTGCGGATATTATACCGAGTTTTTTGTTTCATGGCCGCCAACAACTCCTCTTCTGTTTTTGAAAGATCGATGATCAGCGTCGTCGAAGGTTGCACGGGCTTCACCTTCCGTAACTCGTAACTCATAACTCGTAACTCATTCACTGGTTCTATACGCCAAAAAAAAGCGGTCGGAAATCGACGTCGCACCTCGTTGATCAACAATTCTAAATTCTGCATTCCCCGCCTGCCATGGCCTGGAGTCAAGGCGACTGGCGGGCAGGTAAATTCTGCATGCTGACCTACGGGGCCCCGCGGAGAATACACATATGATTGCCCGAGCGGAAGTTGGTGCTCCACCGCAAGTGCCCGAAATTCTAAATTCGAGATTCTAGATTCTATGTATTCCACCCGTCGCCCCAGCGCACGCTGAAACTGCGCCCACCCACTGGACTGCAACAATCCCCCATCGATCGCGTTGTGTTGAATAAAAAAATTCCAATCTTTCATAAACACCACCAGCTGCTATTGCCTGAGCTGAGTCGAAGGCTAACTTCTGATCGTCGGCCAAAATGATATCCCATTCGACAGGCTCAGGGACTATCATTTTGGCTGTTTAATAATTTAAATTCGTCTAACTCTACCCTACCACACCACAATGTTTTATCAAATGGCATTCTTGTCTAAAAAAGATGAGCGGCCGGAGGCAGTGGGAGGAAACCACTGACCACCAGCCGCGGAATGTGAAATGTCAGACCGTGCAGTCCATGCCGCCTTCGAGGGCGGCCTGGATCCGTTGGGCCCCGGCGGCCTCGAAGAAGACTATGGCGCTGGGCTCGGTCGACTCCATGTTCTTGTGCAGCGCCACGCTGCCGAACCGGACCGCCCAGGCTT
>OBOI01000754.1_pt1 | contig 10000 bp, 5 predicted proteins | sample 1670151 | NCBI WGS metagenome assembly OBOI01 (sample SAMEA104232303, study PRJEB22302) | sediment metagenome | biome: forest; feature: aquifer; material: sediment | place: USA | collected 2011-08-07 | depth 0.01 m | reverse complement strand
CGCCCGCCATGCCGAGTTGCGGGCCTTGACCGATACCGAAAAGTCCCTGCTCGGGCAGCGGCAGAGCGACGATACCGCAACCCACTCCAGCCGCCAGTCCTTGCTCCTCTTCCGCAACGGCGCCGAGGAGCACTGCGCCGTCCCCCTGCGCTTGGTGCTGCGGGTAGAGCAGATCAAGGCCGCGAGCATCGAGTTCAAGGGGGGCAAGAAGGTGATCCAGTACCGGGGGGGGAGCCTGCCGGTCTTTGCCCTGGAGGAGGTGGCCAACGTCGAGATGCTGGAGGAGAGCGAGAGCGTGGCGGTCATCCTCTTTGTCATCGGTGGTCATGAGGTGGGGCTGTTGGCCGTGCCCCCCCTGGATGTCCTCGACCTGGACCTGGTGGTGGACGAGACCACCCTGCGCCAGCCCGGGATCAGCGGTTCGTCCATCATCGGCGGCAAGACCACCCTGCTGGTGGACATCTTCGAGATCATCCACACCGTCAAGCCCCAGTGGCTGACGGAGGAGCGCGGCGATTTAGGGCAAAAAAAAGAGATGGGCGGGGCGCGCCAAGCGATCCTGGTGGTGGAGGACTCCCAGTTCTTCCGCTCCCAGGTCAAACACTTTATCGAGGACGCGGGCTACCCGGTGATCGAGGCCGAGGACGGGGTCTCGGCCTGGGAGTGCCTGCAAGAGCGGGCGGCGGAGATCGGCATCATCGTCACCGACATCGAAATGCCGCGGATGAACGGGTTCGAACTGACCCGCAAGGTCAAGCAGGACCCACGATTCGCGGGGCTGCCGGTTATCGCCTTGACCTCCCTGGCCGGAGCGGAGGATAGGGCCCGGGGCCAGGAGGTCGGCATCGACGAATACCAAGTCAAGCTCGACCGCGATAACCTCATCCAGAGCCTTAAGGCCCGGCTGCCGGCGTAGGTCCGTCCCCCCCTACGCCGCGGCTAACCGCCTAAACAAATTTAACGAGTTATCACCAACCACAACCAAGGAGATGCGTATGAAGATGAATCTGGGAGCAAAAATTGGTTCGGGCTTTGGCAGTCTGATCGTCATTGCCGTCATCCTGGGCGGCATTGCGGTCAGCCAGATGGGCAGTGTCTCCTCCCTCGCCACCATGCTGGCCCAGGAGTATGCCCCGGAGGTAGAGGTGGTCTACGGCCTAGATAGCAACGCCCGGCAGACCATGTACGCCATGCGCGGCTTTGGCTTTACCGAGGACCTCGCCTTTCTGGCCGAGGCCCGGCAGCATCTGGCGGATGTCAAAAAATCCCTGACCGCCAGCGCCGAGTTGGCGGACAAGTCGCCCCATCTGCTTAAGCTTAGGGCGCAGGTCCAGGAGGCCGACGCCAAGGTCAAGGAGTATGAAGGCTTGATCAACGACAGCGAGACTACCGACACAGCCATAGATAAAGCCAGGGAGCAGCTGAGTGTCGAAGCCAAGGCCTTTATGGATCAGGCCTATGCCTATCTGAATGCCCAGAACCAAACGATGAAGGAACAGATCGATGCCGCCGAACCGGCGGAGAAACTTAAGGATCGCCTACAGAAGATCACCTTGATCAACGATGTCATCGACGCCGGCAACGCCGTGAGCATAGCCACCTGGAAGTCCCAAGCCGAGCGCGACGTCATGGCCCTGGAAGGGGTGCTCAAGCAGTTTGATCTCATCGCCAGCAAGCTTGCGGAAACCACCGCCATCACCAAACAGGCCGCTAATCTGGAACAACTACAGAAGATCAAAGAGGCGGCCAATGGCTATCAGACCGGGCTGCAGAGCCTGATTGCCGACTTAAAAAAATTCGCCGAGTTGGGCAAGGCCCGCAATGCCGCCGGCGCCAAGGTCCTTGAGGCCACCGCCACCGCCATCAAGAACGGCATCGACAACACCAACCAGGTGGCCAACGAAGCGCAGTCGACCCTGAATCGTGCCTCGTCCATCCTGATCTGGGGCTTGGTGCTGGCCGTGCTCATCGGCGTGGTCATCGCCCTGTTCATCACCCGCTCCATCACCGCCCCGGTGGGCCTGAGCGTCACCATGCTCCAGGCCATGAGCGGGGGGGACATCAGCAAACGGTTGCGGATGACGGCCAGCGATGAGATCGGCCAGATGGCGGGGGCCATGGATACCATGGCCGACAACCTGACCACCATGATCAACAATATCGGTAACGGCGTCAAGACCCTCTCCTCCTCCTCCACCGAGATGGCCACCATCGCCAACCAGATGACCTCGGGGGCCGAGACCACGGTGGCCAAGGCCAATGCCGTGGCCGCGGCGGCCGAGGAGATGACCTCCAACATGCACTCGGTGGCCGCGAGCATGGAGCAGGCCACCACCAATGTGCGCACCGTGGCCGCGGCGGCGGAGGAGATGAGCACCACCATCAACACCGTCTCGCAAAACGTCGCCGAGGCCAAGGGCTCGGCCAACAGCGCAGTCGACCTGACCAAAAAGGCGGCGGAGCAGGTCAACCACCTGGGTCAGGCGGCCGAGGCCATCGGCGTGGTCACCGAGACCATCAAGGCCATCTCCGACAAGACCAACCTCCTGGCCCTGAACGCCACCATCGAGGCGGCCCGGGCCGGCGAGGCGGGCAAGGGGTTTGCCGTGGTCGCGGGGGAGATCAAGGAGCTGGCCCAGCAGACCGCCGAGGCCACCGGCGACATCAGCCAGAAGCTCTCCGGCATCCAGAAGGCCACCGGCACCACGGTCGCCGAGATCAACGACGTGGTCCGCGCCATCAACCAGGTGGACACCCTGATCAACGCCATCGCCTCGGCCATCACCCAGCAGAACATCGCCACCAGGGAGATCTCCGAAAACATCAACCAGACCTCCCAGGGGTTGAGCGAGATCAACACCAACGTCACCCAGACCAGCCAGGCGGCGGGCCAAGTCTCCCAGGAGATCTCCGACGTCAACGAGTCGGCCAACGAGATTAGTAACTCCAGCTCCCAGGTCCAGCAGAGCGCGAGCGAACTCAGCAAACTGGCGGAGCAGCTGCAGGGGATGGTCAATCAGTTCAAGCTCTAACCCGAGGGAGGGGGGGATATTTTCAGAATTCGACCGTGCTGCCGTTAACGACCTCGGCCTCGCTGACCGAGACCTGCCCTTGCACCGCTTGGCCCACATAGAGGGTGTACTCACCCAAGGGCCGGGTATCCCCCTGCCGGCTGTCGGTCGCGTAGGGCACCCGCGCCGTGAACCGCCCCTGCTGATCGGCGCGGACCCGGGTCAGGTAGGTAAGGGTACGCTCCCTGGTGGTCAGCAGGTCAAGTTTGAGGATCACCGCCTCGCCGCTGGGGGCCTTGCCGCTGATCACCGCCCCCGGCACCACCTCGAAGACCTTATAATAACTCATCTCCCCCCCGGCCGTTTGCGCCAAGTAGGGGCTTTCGTAGACCAGGCGCACGGCCTCCAAGGCCGGCAACATGGCGTCTGCCGCCCGCATCATGCTGCCGTCCCCCTGCATCAGCCTCTGGTGCATGGAGCGTTCGACGTGCAGCTGTTGGCCGACAAGCCCCGAGGGCAGCTCCCCCCTGGCCGCGCCTTGGCTGGCAACGGCAAAATCCGTCTTCAGGTCATGGATCGCCTGGACCACCACATAACGGACCCGGGCCTCGCGGGCAACGCTTAAGGCCTGGGCCGCATCTTCCGTTACCCAAAAACCCGCCTCCTGGTAAAAGCCGTACCCCTCCCAGCCAAAGGCCGTTGACAAGGCCGGCCGCTGCGCGACCTGATAGATCAGCGCCCCCAGCGACCAGCGGGCCAGCACCCCGTATTCAGGCCTGGTCCGCGGATTGGTCCAATGGGAGGTCGCGGGCGTCTTCTCCCGCAGCCAGGCCAATACCCCCTGCTCGCCGTGCAGGCCGTATCGCATATGGGCGGGCAGAGCAGCGGTCATCGCCTCCCGATAGTGGGGGATCCCCGGCAGCAACAGCAGGAGGAGGGCTACGGCCAGCCACCCCTGCCGCCTTCGGCCGGCGCCCGCCACCCCCGGCAGAGTGGCCCAAAAGCCGGCGGCCAGGCTGCAAAACAGTCCGGCGATAGGGCTGTAGCGGATGATAAAGCCCATGGCCAGCAAGGGGCTCCAGACCAGGAAGTTGAGGAGCAAGGGATCAATGCTTCTCCGCCTGTACCACTGACGGAGCAACAGGCCGAGCGCCACCGGGGCGAGAAACCAGAAGGGGGTCAGGTAGCTGGCGGAGTACCAGAAGCTAAAGCGGCTCTTGAACACCCCGCGCAGTTCGCTGTTGGTGTCAAGCCACGGGTCCCCTTGGCCCCGGACAAAGGAGAGTCCGCCCAGGAACTGCCTGACCATGCCGGCCAATGGCCCGGCCAGGATGGCGACCAGCACCACCACCCCCAAGCCGCCCAGCCACCACCAGAAGGAGCGCCTGTCGCGGCAGGCGCCAAAGAGCAGCAGGGTCACCGCCGCCGCGGTCAGCACGATGACGTGAAACCAGGAGATGACCCCAAAGGCGATCCGGGCCGCCCCGCCCCAAGGATCCAACAGGCAGTATGCGGCCAGGATCAAGGCCGCGGCCCCGAAGACCAGCCCATAGTCACGGGCCAGAGGGCGATGGTTGCCCACCAAGGCCCGGCCCAGCACCGATGTAAAGGCGAGTCCCAAGTAGATGGTACTGCCCCGCCACAAGAGGATGGCGAGCAGCAGGCAGAAGACCGCCGCCACCATGGCGACGACGGAGAGCCGCCCGCGTCTTTCGCAGAGTGGCAGGGAGAAGAGGAGCAGCGCCACCAGCGGTTCGACCGCGTGGTGATCAAAACTCATGGGCAGGGAGTAGGCAATAAAGGCGGGATGAAAGGCCAGGACACAGGCGGCGACGGCCCCGGCCTTCTGACTGTGGAAGGTGGCACGGGCGCAAAAAAAGATGGCGAGCACGGCCAGGGCCGCGGCCAGGGGATTAGCAAAAAAGCAGACCGTCTCGATGGCCACCCTGGAGCCGCCAGCCAGGAGGCACACGGCTGACAGCAGATAATCAAAACCCGGCGCCCAGAGTTGCCCCAGGCCATGGGGAAAGGCGGCATAAAAATCAAAATCGGCCAGGCCCGGAAAGCGGCTGACCCCAAGGGTGATGCGCCGGAGGTGGTCGTAGGCGTCAACGCTGTAAAAGTAAAACCCCCCTTGCGGATTGATGAAATGGCCAACCGGCAGGAGACGGAGCAGCAGGGTGGAGAGCAGCGCCAAACCCAGGATGATGCGGCACGACACCGCATCCCGTGCGCTATTCACTCTTCAACACCCCGTTTTCGTAAAGCACCGAGTGGGTCTTGCCGTTGCAAAAGAAGTAGACCCCCCGGCCATGGCGCTGGTCATTTTTGTAGGTGCCGGTGTACTTGATGCCGCTGGGGAAGATGTAGGTGCCAAGGCCGTTACGCTTGCCCTCCTTGTAGTCCCCTTTGTAGATGGCGCCATCGGCCGAGGTAAAGACCCCCCGGCCATCCTTGCGGCAATCCTTGAACCCCCCCTGATAAAAAGAGCCGTCGTCCAGGGCCAGACTGCCGGTGCCGTCGATGCAGTTCCCCTCGATGCACTTGCCGGAGATGCCGTTGGGGAAGGTCAGCACCCCATCCTTGTCGTATTCGCCATCCTTGAACAACCCGGTGAATCTGGTGCCGGTGGGGAAGATGATCATCACCTCGCCATCCAACTTGCCCTGCTTGAAGAAGCCCGTGCTGCTGGAACCGTTATCGGTGGTGATGGTGCCACTCCCTTCCAGCTTGTTTTGGATATACATCCCCTTATAGGTCTTGCCATCGAAGGTGGTGATGTAGCCATAGCCCTCCATCAACCCCAAGCGGAACTGGCCGTCATACACCGCCTTATCCTCAAAAGTAATGCGGCCGGCTCCGTTCAGGCAATCGCTATTCTTCCGGCAAATCCCCTTTTTGCCGTCAGCCGTGACCAACGCCCCCCCACCTTCATACTTGCCGTAATTGAAGTGCCCGGTGTAACTGCTGCCATCGGCCAGGGTCAAGGTCCCCGGGCCATTGAATTTGCCCTTGAGGAACCCCCCCACGAATTTTCCCCCGCCATCGAGGAGCATGGTCCCCGTGCCGTCCTGACAATTCCCCTGCTCGCACTGCCCGCTAAACTCCACCGGCGAGGTGTCGGGCTGCACCACTGCCTTCTTGGTCGTGGCGCACGAGGATTGCACCTGTGCCAGGAGCAACAGGGCCATCGATAGCTTGCGAACGTTATAGCGCATCACCATGAAAAACCTTTTTCCTCAGTACCGCCAAATGCCTAGAGTCCTTGACAAGGCATGCCTTTTCTGTCAATCTCAACCGAATTCAGGATCATGCCCAAACCCTCCACCCAGCGACCAACCTCCACCATGCCCCGCCCACCTTTACGAAACCGTATCGTAGCGATAATAATAGGCAAGGTAATATTTGCAACCAAATATCTTGGCTTGCTCCTCTCCGTGCTCTTCATCCTCCAGGCCCGCGCCCACGCCGCCGCTGAGTCCGTCAGCGACACGACCCCACCTCCTCCGGCCGCAAAGTTGGCCTTGACGGATTGCATCAAGTGCCACCCCGGCATCGTCTCCGCCCTGGAGGCGGATGGCATGGCCCACCGCGACAAGCTCACCTGCCAAAAGTGCCATGTGGGCCACCCGCCCCGGGATAAGGATGTGATCCCGCCCTGTAGCCGCTGCCACCAAGGGATCGCCCATTTCGGCCTGAACAATTGTCTCCAGTGCCACACCAATCCCCACACCCCGCTGAAGATCACCCTCACCCGCGACATCACCGCCCCCTGCACCACCTGCCATAACGGCCAGCTGGAACAACTCCAGGAGAACCAGTCCATCCACTCCACCCTGGACTGTACCGCCTGCCACACCAGCCACGGCTATCGCCCCCCCTGTTTCAACTGTCATGCCCCGCACCTGGAGGGGATGGCCAACAAGACCTGCCAACTCTGCCATAAGCCGCACATGCCGCTGGTGATCAGCTTCCCCCCCGACACCCCCTCCGAATACTGCGGCCCTTGCCACCCCAAGGCCTACGCCCTCCTCGGCGCCAGCCGGGCCAAGCACCGCAATGTCTTGTGCGCCCAATGCCATGCCGGCAAGCACAAGACCATCCCGGCCTGTCAACAATGCCACACTGCCCCCCACTCCCAGTCCATCATCGGCCAATTTGGCAGCTGCGGCAAATGCCACGGCATCGCCCATGACCTGAAACTCAACAAAATCGATATCCGCTTGGAAAACCGGCCCCGGTGAGCCATCATCGGCACCTCTAAAGACGCACCCTTATGTCCAACAAGATAAAAAAACGCCCTGCCAATGCCCTGAAAAAGACGCCTGTCGATCCCGGACCCACCCTGCAAGAGGCCCTTCGCCTCCACCGGCAAGGGCTGCTGGCCGAGGCCGAGGCCCTCTACCGCCAGCTCCTCGCCGTGCAGCCCGGCCACAGCGACGCCTTAAACCTGCTGGCCACCCTCTGTCAGCAGCAGGGCGATTTCCCCAAGGCGATTGCCCTGCTGGAGAAGGCCATCGCCCTGAAGCCCGACCGCCCCGACTACCACTCCAACCTGGGCTCGGCATACCGCGGCATCAACCAACAGCGGCAGGCCATCACCGCCTTCGGCAAGGCCCTGGCCCTCCACCCCGGTCACCTGGAGTCCGAGTTCAATCGTGCCCTGTGCCATCTCGAACTGGGTGAGCTGGAGGTGGCGGCCCAAGGCTTTCAACACTTCCTACGGAGCAAACCCACCTTTATCCCGGCCCATGAGCTGCTGGCCCGGACCTTGATTGGCCGGGGGCTGGTGGACGAGGCCGTGGCCACCTTTCAGGAGATCGTCCGCCTGGACCCCGGCCACCACGGGGCCTATTGCGAGATCGGCAATCTCTTGCAGGCCCAAGGCAGGTTGGCGGAGGCGGTGGCTGCCTACCAGCAGGCCATCGCCCTTGCCCCCGCCTCGGCGGTGGCCCACAACAATCTCGGCAACACCCTGGCCAAGCAAGGCAAACTGCACGCGGCCCTGTCCTGCTATCAGGAGGCGATCCGCTGCAATCCCGACCTCGGGGAGGCCCACGTCAACCTGAGCTGGACCTACAAGGGACACGGCATGATCGCGGAGAGTGAACGCTCTCTACAGCGCTACCTCGATCGCCACCCGGGGGATCGCAAGGCCCACAGCGACCTGCTCTTCCACATGAACTACGACCCGACCTTCACCCCCGAGCAACTTTTGCAGGCAGCCAAGGGGTGGTGGCAACGGCATCGCCCCCAGGGACACGCAGCGCTCTTTGTCCACCCAACCCGGGAGCCGTCGTCCCGGCTGCGCATCGGTTTTCTCTCCCCGGATTTCAAGACCCATCCGGTGGGGACCTTCCTCCTTCCCCTCTTCGCGGCCATGGACCACCAACAGGCCAGCCTGCACTGTTACGCCGAGATGCATGACCGGCAACTGGACGCCGTGAGCCATCGCCTTAAGGCACAGGCCGCCACCTGGTTCAGCACGGCAGGGCTCTCCGCCCATGAGGCGGCCAGCCGCATCCATCAGGATCAGCTCGACATCCTCATCGACTTGGCCGGTCACTCGGCCAATAACCGGCTCGACATCATGGCCCTGCGGCCGGCGCCGGTCCAGGTCAGCTGGCTGGGCTACGTCAACACCACCGGCTTGCCGGTGATCGACTACCGCCTCAGCGATGCCGTCGCCGACCCCCCCGGCATGGAGCCCTACTACAGCGAACGCCTACTCCGCCTGCCCGACGCCTTTTTCTGCTATGAGCCTCCCTCCCTGGCCCCGGAGATCGGCCCCTTGCCCGCCCTCAGCGGCGACGCCATCACCTTGGGCTCCCTGAACAACCCCGCCAAGATCACCGAGGAGGTCATCGCCCTGTGGGCCAAGCTCCTCCTCCAGCTGCCAGGGGCACGGCTGATCATGGTGGGCGCCCCCTTTGCCGATGAGTTCGTCGGCGGACGGTATCTCGATCTCTTTGCCAACCACGGGGTGGAGTCAAGCCGCATCGAACTCGTGGCCTCCCTGCCCATGGAGGAGTATCTCAACCTCTACAACCGCATCGATATCGCCTTGGACCCCTTCCCCCATAACGGCCACACCATCACCTGCCACACCTTGTGGATGGGGGTGCCGGTCATCACCCTGGCCGGCAATCGTTACGCCGCGCGCATGGGCGCCAGTGTCCTGAACGGGGTCGGCCTCCCCGAACTCATCGCCCACACCCCGGAAGAGTACCTCACGATTACGACAACCCTGGCCCGAGATCTCGACCGCTTGGCGGCACTACGCCAATCCCTGCGTGAACGCTTGCGCCACTCGGTCATCTGTGACACCAGCCGCTTTGCCAATCATTTTCTGCGGACCATGCACGCCATCCGCGCAACTGCCCGACAAGTAAAATAAAACCCGAGCCCCTTGCATTTTCGTTGCTTAAATTTTATAAGTTCAGAGTTTGACCGACAGGCAAGAAGTCCGTCAATCGCCGTCCAGGGCTGGGCGGACAGAATCAAGCCCAGTTTCTCGCCTTGATTTTGCCACTACATCATCCTTGCTAAACACTCGTTGACTCCAGCTGGTAATGACACAACCCCTACGCGCGCTATTTTTTCTCCTGGTCCTGCTAGGGGTCAGCTTTGTTTTCCACCCGCCGGCCCGCTCCGCCTCCCCCCCTGGTGCGGCAACCGCGACAGAACCCCTCTATTACACCGTCCAGATTGGCAGTTACCGCGATGCAGCAGAGGCGCAAGATACCTATGAGCGCCTGGAGGAGCAACTGCCGGCAGATCTCAAGCAATATTTACGCATTGAACTGATCCCCCCCTTCCACACGGTGCGGGTCGGCAAGGCGGAGGGCAAACACGATATCATCCGCCTCTTCACCGAGACCCAAAGAATCAACAACAAGCCATCGGCCATCATCCATGGCTACTTCCGACCGGAACGCATCGTAACGCTCCACGGTTCCAACGCCCCGCCACCCCCCCCTTCGGCATCA
>OBOI01000753.1_pt1 | contig 10024 bp, 10 predicted proteins | sample 1670151 | NCBI WGS metagenome assembly OBOI01 (sample SAMEA104232303, study PRJEB22302) | sediment metagenome | biome: forest; feature: aquifer; material: sediment | place: USA | collected 2011-08-07 | depth 0.01 m | reverse complement strand
TTTTGATTCCATAAATAATGCAATTGATGAACTTAGGCTAACGCTGAGTAGTTACCAAAAAACCATATTAGAACAACCATACAAAATAAAAAACCTGTCAGGTCGTTTAAGACTTGACAGGTTTGTGTAAAAAAATTATGCTTTATAAATAACAAGCCGCACATTATTTCACTTCCAACAATTCCACTTCAAAGATCAATGCAGAACCCGGAGGAATCAACTGTCCTGCGGGACGTTCGCCGTATGCCAGATTGTTCGGAATATAGAATTCAAACTTCGCGCCTTCCTTCATCAATTGAACGCCTTCCGTCCATCCTTTAATCACTTGATCCAGACGAAACGTCGCCGGTTCTCCGCGCGCGTACGATTCATCAAACACCACACCACTGAGAAGTCTTCCGCGGTAGTGCACGGTTACAGTGCTTGAATCGGCGGGCGATTTTCCCGTCCCTTCCCGTACGATCTTGTATTGCAAACCGCTTGCCGTCACTTTCACGCTGTCCTTTGTTGCATTGACGGCGAGAAATTCTTCCCCTTCCTTTTTATATTTTTCGACAAGCTCACGGAGTTTGCGCTCATTTTCAACCTGTTGTCCCTTCAGTTGACGTTGAAATTCCTCCATCGCGGATTGAACCTCTTCAGGTGGCAGGGCTGCTTCTTTCTTTTTGAACGCATCCTGCATACCGCGCAGCAGCGCATCAACATTCAAATTAAGATTTTTATTCTGGATATCGGCGACCAGCTTCAGTCCGATATCGTACCCGACAACGTAACTCATCTTTTCCTTCGGTGTGGAAAGTCCGTCCGATTTTTTCGGTTGTGGTTTGGTTTGGGTTTTCGACGGGGTTTTTGTTGCCGGTTTTGATTCCTGTGCCTGGCCTGAAATAACGACTGCGATCAACAGCATAACGATAAGAACAGCTTTACGCATAGTTCTCCTCAAGGATTCTGGTTAATGAAATGAACGTGTAGAATATACAAAAATGAATCGTGAAAAATGAAAAAGATTAGAATCCGTGACGCGACACCACCGGTTCCAGCATTTCTCTCCAGACCGCATACGCAGCAGCGGTCAGATGCACACCTGCGTGCCGAAACACTTCGGTGTGCAGGCACACCATCGGTGGTGTATTCATCGCGAAGCACAGCATTAGTGGAAAGCCGGGTATTGAGATCAATGAATTCAATGGAATTGCTGCGGGCGTATTCCCTCAGTAATGCATTCAGTCTTGTGACGTCGGGATTTTTTTCTTCCGTCCGTTTCCATTTCGGATTCACATGCAATGTCGATTGAATGATCGGAACGATCTTGTGCTCTCGGAGTGTGTCGATGAGCTGCGTGTATTTCCTGAATATTGTATCTACCGGTGCATCGGCATAGATATCGTTAATGCCCGCCATAATGAAGCACAATTCACGCCTTTGGCGTGATGGCGCGACAAGGCGCTCATTCGGCTTCAATCGATACACGGAGCGCATCCGATGAAGCATACCGGGAAGATCACTACTGTCCCGTTCAAAAATAGTAAACGGCTATAAGTTATTTAAACACAGAGAGATACCATTGAAAGACTGGAAATCGATTTGAAATTACATTAATGGATTGACACATCGCGAATCTTCGTTTTTCTCAGCAATATTGCAATGGCACGAATGTTGAAACAAGGTTTAACCGGACACTACTGCGGGAAGATTATCTCCCCCGACGCCGCGGTTCACGATCCGTTCTCTTCCCAGAAGTTCTGTCCAATTGCCTCCGAACGTGATCGAGTTGCCGAGCATGACAATATCGGCTGATGTCGCCTTTGAAAGTTCATACATTGCCGTCAGATGTTTATAGACAGGACTTTTCAGGTAGAGCGAGTCATACAATGTTTGCGCGGAAAGAGAAAACGGCAGCAGGATGAAGACGAGGAAAATTTTATTCATGATATCTGTTGGGCATTTTATCGGATAACATTCGCTTCCAATTCCAGCCTGATGCCGAACATTTTTTCAACGCCGTCGCGAATCTCCTCTGCGAGCGCCAGCAATGCCTTTGTCGTTCCGTTGTAATTCACGAGTGCCAGCGGATGATTGTTTGAAATACCGACACCGTTCTTCGCGTATCCTTTTTTAAATCCCGATCTCTCGATCAGCCATGCCGCGGGAATCTTCTTTTTGTTCTCAAATGGAAATGTGGGTACTTCAGCGGTGCCGCCGATTTTTCTCCATTGTTCATTGACCATTGTCAATTGTTCATTACTCACAATCGGATTCAAAAAGAAGGAACCGACCGAGCGCGTGTTCGGATCGTTCGCGTCGATCACCATCGATTTCTTCTTCCGCAGTGACAGAACAATATTGCGTACTGCCTCCAGCGATTCTTTCCCGTCGGCAAGGGATGCAATGGGAACCGATGCCTCAACAATCTTTTTCACTTCCGGATAGTTGATGGTCGGACGGCTGTTCTTGTTGAGACGAAATGTCACTTCGGTAACAATAAATGTGTCTTTATCCTGCTGTTTGAATCTGCTTTGCCTGTATCCGAATCCACATTCCGCATTCCGCAATGATCGCATCTCTAACGTTGATCTGTTCAAAACAATGACAGATTCGATCGTGTCTTTCACTTCCTGTCCGTACGCGCCAACATTCTGAATCGGCGTCGCGCCAACACTTCCCGGAATTCCAGAAAGACATTCAATGCCCGCAAATCCTTTTTCTACACACATCTTCACAAATGATTCCCAATCTTCCCCTGCTTTTGCGGTAACAAGAATGTCATTTCCATTATCAACAAACGAAACGCCTCTCAGATCGATCTTAACAACTAATCCGTCAAATCCTTTATCGGCAAAGATCGTATTACTTCCTCCGCCAAGAATATGTGCGCGGAGGTTTTTTCCCTTCGCGAATTGTAATGATTCTTTCAACTCTTCCATGGATGAACAGGAACAAAAATACTTTGCTACACCGCCAAGGCGAAGCGTTGTATAATCGGCAAGTCTTATATTTTCTTGAATGAACATCAGAGTATTAGGTAATTCATTTACACAATGTTGAATAACTTTATTAGTTCTCACTGAAAATGTCTCACAACGATCCCGAAGGGATCGACTGTTAATAGCAATTGGGATATAACTATGACATGCGACCCAGTCGGGGTCGTATGTTTTAATGGGTAATTATGTTACGATAAATCCAAATTTGTCATTAAAGAACATCACTACTGTCCCGTTAAGCAGTCATTAAACTGCTGTAAGTTGTTTGCCTACTTAATCTAAAAAGAAAAAAATACGTTTATCGATTTCAAATTCATTTAATGGATTGATACGTTGCAACTCTTCATTTTTCTCAGAAATATTGAAATGGCACGAATGTTGAAACGAGGTTTAACCGGACACTACTGAAAGAACATAATAATGAAACAATATTTCAATGTATTCTTCTTTTCTTTCCGAGAAAGAAAAGAAGCAAAAGTCCCGCTGTACGGGATGCCGCTCATTAATATTTTCTGGTGGCGGCAAAATCTTTCGAAATCGTAATGCGCGAATCAATCTCCGAGTCGCGCAAGTCCATCAATTACGATGCGTCAAGAGATGATGAAATACTGAAATATTCTGCATCTGCATCGAAATTGAAACCCTTCGATTGATTATTCCCCAATTCGCTCAGTCCGCCGACGATTTCGACCCATCGCACTTTTTTGTTTACTGTTTTCTCATATTTTATTTTTTCAACACTGTATGATGTAATATTTTTTACGCTATTATTTAGTTCTCGCTGAATAAATATTCATTGCACGCAACCTTTCGAATGTTATCTTTAAGAAATGATATTATTCGAAAGATTTTCACATACTCATAAGAAAACCTTCGGAAGGTTTTCTATTTTTTCAGCGAGAACTTATTAACATTCCACTTACCCCTTCTCTTACACACAATCCCCTTAAAACTTCTTCGCCTGCCCGCCGTCCCGATTCCATCGGGACTTTGGCAGGCGGGCGCCTTTGCAGTGCAAAAAATTATTGAAAAGCCGCTTTCCGAATTCTATCCATCAGCGCAAGACCGATGCCGTCTTCGCTCACGCTTTCGCAATAGATTGTCTCGATCCCTTTGTCATCGCACTCGCGGAAGAAATGAAAGAGGGACCGCGCATATTCCGTTTCATTTCTGCAGATCTTTTTAAATCCAAAACGATGGCGTCCCACGTTCTTCATGCCAATATAGGCGGAACTGTTCATCGGCACGGTCTCTTCAACTCCGCTGACGATGAACACGTACGCCATCGGTGAATAGTGCCGGTATTTTATTCCGGGACTTCTGAGATGATCGTGCATTCGTTGTTTTACCAATCGTGTCGAAGGAATGATTTCCCGCAGATCTTCCAACGTCACTCCTCCCGCACGGAGGATCACGGGAGAACTTCCCGTACAATCAACAACAGTTGATTCAACGCCAATGCGCGAAGGATTTCCTTTTAAGATACAAGAGATTTTTCCATTCAGATCGTGTTTCACTGCTTGCCACGTTGTGGGGCTTGGCGTGCCGGAACGATTTGCCGACGGCGCGGCAATGGGAACGCCGCACTCTTTTAAAAATTTCTGCGCTATGGAATGTTTGGGAATTCTCACGCCGACAGTTGAAAGTCCGGCGGTAACGAGTGATGAAATTTTTTTATTCTTCGGAAGCACAAGTGTCAGCGGTCCCGGAAAAAATTCTTCCATTAATTTATCTGCATAACGCGGCATGGATGCAACGACCGACGGCAACTGTCCCATCTCCGCAATATGAACGATGAGCGGATTATCTGATGGACGATCTTTCGCAATGAAAATTTTTTTCACAGCATTGCTCTCAAACGCATTTGCGCCGAGACCGTACACGGTTTCAGTTGGAAATGCGACGATGTCATTGTTCAAAATATATGTTGATGCAACGGATGATAATGTTGTGAGTTTGGTGTGCATTAGTTGGGAAATATCAGAAATTTTTGGGAGAGAGGAAAGGGAAAGAAATGATCAAAGATACCAGAGTTGATTTTCAATGTTCTTATGCGTTAAATAAAACTTTTTTTCCGCATACACGGGGATTTCTTGCAACAACCGACGGCAACCGTCCCATCTCCACAATATGAACGATGAGCGGATTATCTGATGGACGATCTTTCGCAATGAAAATTTTTTTCACAGCATTGCTCTCAAACGCATTTGCGCCGAGACCGTACACGGTTTCAGTTGGAAATGCGACGATGTCATTGTTCAAAATATATGTTGATGCAACGGATGATAATGTTGTGAGTTTGGTGTGCATTAGTTGGGAAATATCAGAAATTTTTGGGAGAGAGGAAAGGGAAAGAAATGATCAAATGATCAAAGATACCAAAGTTGATTTTCAATGTTCTTATGCGTTAAACAAAACTTTGAAATATCGCCTGAAAGTTGATGCACATTTCTATGTTTTGTAATTATTATTCCTGCAAAGAATTTCCCGGCTGAAGTACATTCAGTAAACAGTTTTTCAAAATCTATTCTGTTATGAGTAACAATTGCATATCCGTTGTTTTGATGCGTATTCCAACTGTTCTCTATCGGTTCTGCCCAGCCTTTTTTGCTCGTGAGCAGAAGTAACAACGATACTTCTTGCCCGAAGTATTTTTACAATCAACACATCAACGTCTTCATCAAGATAGACGTGTACCACGTACGTTCTCCGGAATATTGTTCAATTCAATATAGTGTTCTATATCTTCTCGGTTGTCGTGGTAATACGCCAGCGCTTCATACACTTGCGAAAGAGAAATGTGCGGATAACTTTCCGTGATTTGTTCGGGTGAAGAACCCAATCGCCATTGTTCAATAATATCCCGCACACTGATGCGAGTATGTTGAATAATCGGTTCTCCTGTGATCTCTTTTTTTACGATGTATTTGTATTCGGTTGCTGTTTCCATAATTACTTTCCTACACTAACGTAGTGAATTTGAGAGCGAGTTTCAACTATGTAATTGAGCCTTAAAAAGTCTTCGTCAGCACAACCTTGTCAAGGTTATGCAATTAAATTTGTAAAATTTTGACGTTGTTTCGTTGCCCATCAATAAACCTTGACAAGGTTTATTACTTTTAAGTTTCAAATATATTTACAATATTTTTGTCGCTGATTAATTCCTGTACTCTATAACTAAATTTTTTCGATTATTACTATCGCTTTTATTGTCTACATAACCTTGCCTACGGCTCGTAGAGAAAAATGTTCTCCATACATTATTGGATGTAGAGGCAAGATTTGTTAATGCAATCAATTTTTCTGCATACACGGGAATCTTTGCAACAACCGACGGCAACCGTCCCATCTCCACAATATGAACGATCAACGGATTATCCGACGGATGACCTTTTGCGATAAAAATTTTCTTTACTGCATTATTTTCAAATGCATTTGCACCAAGCCCATATACGGTTTCCGTAGGGAAGGCAACGATATTACAGTGTCTTCAAAAATCTGATTATTAACTGGCTTTACAATTGAAACTGTTGGCAGGGATGATTCCTTTTTTGTCGGCAGGGTTTTCTTTACACGAATTCAGCGACATTATTATTAATGCAAACAATACAGTTTTGTATATTTTCATAATTTAACCTGAAAAAAATTTGAATATAATACGTAACATCGTCTATTTTTATCTTTTTTTCAAGATAAAAATTATTCTTTTAATTCATTATTGTTAAGTATATTTCACCATGCAAAACGGCACTTTTACTCTTAATCATCACTCAACTCACATCGGCTATTCGATCACCGGAAGCGGCGAACCGCTTCTTGTTTGTCCTGTGTCGTGGGGAGTTGACGGACACCGCTGGAAAACGCTGGATGAACTGGCGAAAGATTTTACACTCATCCGTGTTAATCCGCGTGGAACAGAAATGTCCGGCGCCGTCAATGACAAAAATGAATACGGAATCCCAACGCTCGTTGAAGACATCGAATCACTTCGCCTTCATCTCGGAATCGAACGATGGAATGTGATGGGACAATCTGCCGGAGGATGGACATCATTGGAATATACGCTTACGCATCAGCAAGCGGTCAACAAACTCATCGTCGTTTGCTCGGCACCAAATTGCAGCGGTATCATATCATCGACCGGTTATGCGAAATCTCTGTCCCGACGCTCGTTATCGGGGGAACCCATGATGTCCATGTCGCTTCATCATGGTCTGAACTGATGGCGGAAAAAATTCCCGGAGCTCGTCTGGCGATGATGGAACGTTCGGGCCATTTCCCCTATCTGGATGAACCGGAGCGGTTTTTCACACTCGTAAAAGAATTTTTGAACAAATGAACTTGGCAATGGTATGTTGACCATGACCATCACAGGACACCGCCAACCACATCCACCCCTGCGCGAAACGCTTCGCGATATTATCGAGGGAAAAATCGTCAAGCGGTCGAAGCACGAACTGTTGTATGACGATACGGATGTCACGGATCTGTTTATTGAAGAACTGATTGCACGCAACTATCTCCCCACCACTGTCGGCGCGGTCGCCATTAAACCCGGCGGACGTGTTCCGGCGTTCTACATCGAGAAGACAACGGCGTATTTCGGATGGGTGTTTTGGGAAAAATTTACGGAGTTGCGTTTGCGGAAATTGTTCGGTACCGTAGTGCGCAATACCAAGGGGGATTGGCTCATCCACCTGCCGTCCAACAGTTCACACATCATTTACGCAAACACACGACAAGAATTAGAGATGGATATCGACCGTCCGTCCGAATGGCTATGATTCGTCTTATTTGTTTTATGGTACTCTACGCTTTCTCGATGAATGCACAGGAGCTTTCTTCCGTACGTATCCTCGATTACCGCATCGCTGCATCGCTCGATGAACAACAAAGCGAGATCAGCGGCTCGGCATCGGTCTGGCTGGCAGTGTTGAGCGATTCGCTCTCCTCGTACACATTCTCGGTACCAGCCAATATCGATATCGGATCTGTTCGCGATCAAAACGATGAACGGTATGACAGGAAGCGTTCGGTGCCCGGCAATGCCTTGGTGATGTACCGGTTCGCCCTGCCCTCCATCCGGTACCGGAATGATTCATTTTACGTCCGGATCGAATTCGAGGGAATATTCGATACATCTTCGAATGCAGCGATGTTCGTCAATGAGCGGGAATTTATTGTTCAATATTCGGAACATCAGACATGGCTCCCTCGCTTCGGACCGCACAGTGCCGCTTCGGCATCGCTTGAACTTGCCGTTTCTCCTTCATTCGTGATCGTGGGCAGCGGAAACATCGATACAGTACACACAACGGATGAAAAGCGTACATGGAAAATACGATATCCCTCGCCGGTACCTCTGCAGGAAGCATTTTCACTGTGCGGATCGAAGGAGTTCGTCGAAAGGAAAGTGTACAGCAATGATTCACTCATCGCAATTTCATTCTATACTTCTCCGTCACGGTTTTATGAACCGTTCGCGAACAGTGTGACGGCGCAGCTTGTTGACGCCGCGTCATTGTTCGCACAACTGACGCAACGCAACGACCAAAATTTTGAAATGAAGTTCGCTGTCATCGGAGGCGATAATATTTCCGCAGAATTGATCCGTGCAGGCAGCTGCATCATCTTCCGCAACTCCCCGGCATTCACCGTGTTCGATTCATCTGTATTCACCCGCTCCATACGGAACGATTGGCTGACGGAGGTGGCGCGCGGTTTTGCGCTTTCACACTCCGATTCCGCGGCATTGTTTGATGACGGATGGAGCGGTTATCTGGCAACACGATATATTCTCGCATCAACAAAGTATCCGGCGAAAGAAAAACGGGAGCGGCTCGATCTCATGATCAACGCATTGAGCTTCTTCCCCTCGCATCCGATCGCCGCGGGAAGAACGACGAGCGCCAACGAAACGGCGACATTGTCATTCAAGGGTCGGTACGTGTTTCTGATGCTGGAATATCTCCTCGGCCGTGAATCGTTCGATGCCGTTATCGCAAAGATGTACGGGCAATTCATCGCGACTCCGATGACGATCACCGATCTTCAATCCTTATGCGAACACGAATACGGTTCGTCGCTCGATTGGTTCTTCCGTCAGTGGATATTCCGTTCGTCGGCGCCGGAATTTGTGTTGCAGTGGAATACAGAGCGGACGCAGCGCGGGATGAATATGGTGAAGGTGATCGTCGAACAGCGCGGCGATATCTTTACCATGCCGACAAATATTGTGTTTACTGTTGGAAGCCGAACGATTCAAAAACGGGTCCTCGTTGAGCAGGCGAAACAGGAATTTAGCTTCACATTTCCAACGCCGCCGGCGCGTGTTGAAATCGATCCGAATTACAGCATCCTTCGATGGATACTCGAGATCCGTATCCTTGCCCACGCACGATCATCGGGGTTGTTTCGCGTCTATAACAAGGATCTTACCATGTCGGAACAGGAAGCGTTGCTCACCCTTCAACTCGATCCGAACAACAATACCGGCACGGCACCGATCGCATACTTTTCCCTCGGTAAGATCGCGGTGATCAAAAACGATCCCGATAAGGCAAAAGAATTGTTCTTGAAAGCCATGCAATCCGCCGCGACCGATGAAGCACAACTGTATCCGTTATTGAGTCTGGTGAGATACGCAAACATCGTTGAGATGGAAGGCAAACGCAACGAAGCTCTCCCGTTATATCAGCGGGCGATTCTGGAGGGGAAAAAGAATCCGTCGATCTATGCACCGGTGATTGTTGAGGCGGAAAAATATCTGCGGACAGAATTCATATCGAGCGAAGAATTGTGGTACGGATTATATTAGGGTTGTTCCAAAAACTCAAGAATACTTCCTTGTCAGTGAGGTTTTCCCTACGGGTCGTAGACAATTTGTAATGAGCACTTTTCCAACCCCAAAACATAGTTATTGGAACTACCCTTAATTTTAACCGAAAAATCTAAAAACATCTCTCGCAAAGTCGCAAAGCCGCCAAAAACATTTAAATTCGTCTTCGCGAACTTGGCGGCTTGGCGTGAGATATTACTTT
>OBOI01000752.1_pt1 | contig 10050 bp, 9 predicted proteins | sample 1670151 | NCBI WGS metagenome assembly OBOI01 (sample SAMEA104232303, study PRJEB22302) | sediment metagenome | biome: forest; feature: aquifer; material: sediment | place: USA | collected 2011-08-07 | depth 0.01 m | reverse complement strand
CAGGAATATGTTGCAATGGCTTGCCCTTAATACCTGTAGATTTAGCCTTGCGATACGCGGCAGGAGTTCATCAATATCTAATGTGGAAGATATCAGCCTATGGATGGTATGTATTGTAGAAAGGGCAATTGCCCTGGGCCTTATCGTATCGTAGAGCCTGGCTAATTCCAAATCCTTTTGTATCTTTTCTATAGTAGTATTTATAATGGCACTGAATAAGGAGAGTATCCCTGAGGTTATCTCATTCTTAACATGGCATATTCCTATAAAACCATAATTCTTAATTCCATTGCTTAAAGGCATACATATGCCATTTAATCCGCTATTACACACGAACTTTCTGGCAACATATCTCTTTCTCGACTTATTGATGGCTTCTGATATACTCTTGTGGCAAATAGAAGGTTTTTCTATGGAAGGATTGGAAGATTCACAGGTAATCTCACCTCTATGCAAAGCATAAGGGGTATCGCTTACTTTGTTGGTAAACCACCAGACAGGCTTTTTAAAAAAAATGTCCAGCGCTGACTTTTCCCTCTCCCAGCTTTCACTATCTATGAATCTATTGAATATCTCTTTATTATCAGGATCAATTTTCATATATAAATAACATTATATCACTTATAATATTGTTGTCAACGAAAATTCTTGGGTTTGCAATGGGTTGCAAAGCCCCCTCAGATTTTTAAACCCTTTCATATGGCTCAAATAGCTTCTTGTATTCATCCAATGCATATCTATCAGTCATGCCTGCTATATAGTCACAGATAATTCTGTGGGTATCTTCCCCTTTAATCCTTAAAGCAACGGTTGGGGGAAGTTGCTCCGGCTTGGATAAATATACATTAAATAACTCACGAATGAACCTCTGTGCCTTATCTGCCATTCTAACCACCCTGTAATGTTGATATAGATTCTTTAGTAAGAAGTCTTTCAATGGCATGCGTTTTTCTTGCATAGATTTTGAGAAGGCTACCAATTTCTCAGGAATTTCCCGAACCTCCTCAGAAGACTGGATACCTGACGCCTTTATCCTGCGCTCAGACTCAGCAATCAAATCTGTTATCTGCCTGTTTATAAGTGACCTTATCATCTGGTATTTTCTTATCCCATCCGGTATATCTGGATAGGCATTAATAACCTCATTATATACCTCATCCCATAACCCTGTTTTTCTAAGGTCTTTCTCATCCAGCAATCCTGCAGTGATGCCATCATCGATATCATGATTATCATAGGCTATCTCATCAGCTATATCAACCACCTGTGTCTCAAGGCTCGCCTGCTTATCAGGCTCTAAATCTATTCTGCGACCCGGGTGGTCAAAAGGGGTTGTGTGTTTATTTATACCCTCCCTTACCTCCCATGTAAGATTCAACCCTTTAAAGTGAGGGTATCTCTCTTCTAAATAATCAACGACCCTTAATCCATGGGTGTTATGGTCAAACCCTCCGTGGCCCTTCATCAACTCTCTCAGTGTCTCTTCACCTGAATGTCCAAAAGGGGGATGTCCTATATCATGAGCAAGTGCTATAGTCTCTACCAAATCCTCATTTAATAATAATACCCTCGCAATTGACCTTGCAATCTGGGAAACCTCTAATGTATGGGTAAGGCGGGTGCGGTAGTAATCACCCTCGTGGTTTACAAACACTTGAGTCTTATATTCCAATCTCCTGAAGGCGGTAGAATGGATGATACGGTCCCTATCCCTCTGATAGATAGGGCGGTAGCTATGCTCCTCTTCGGGGTATACCCTACCTTTTGTTTCCCGGCTCTTGGCAGCATAAGGAGCGAGCCTATTATACTCCATCCCCTCTATTTCTTCTCTTATCATCATCTTTCTTATCTAGAACAACGGGCGTCATAAACTTGTCCCCATGAAAATGGGGATTAAGCCCCTACTTCAATCTCTTTGATATCTCCTCCACAAGATTTACTATACCGAGCTGTGACTGTTCGCCCTTTTCCATATCCTTCAGCGTGATTATCCCTCGCTTGAGTTCATCCTCACCCAATATTCCTACAAATCTTGCTCCCCATCTGTCAGCAGCCCTCATCTGTGCCTTCAATGACCTATCTTCATAATCTATATCTGAAGTTATCCCTCTCTTCCTCAATTGCCACAAGACCTCAATCCCTTTCTTGTATGCCTCTTCCCCAATAGTAACGATGAAGACTCCTGAATTTCGATTAGAACTTATTGGGTTATCTTTAGATTCCATGACCTGGATAACCCGCTCTATACCCATTGCAAATCCTATAACACCTGCCTCTTCCCCACCCAAATCACTCATTAAATTATCTAATCTACCTCCTGCCCCTATGGCATCCTGGGCACCGAGTGATGGATGGATAACCTCAAATACTGTCCTCGTGTAATAGTCTAATCCACGGACAAGGTGTCCTTCCACCTTTATAGAATCGCCTAATACTGCCAGATTCTCTTTAAGTTTTTCAAAGTGTTTACTGCATTCATTGCAAAGGAGGTTAATCATTGAAGGAAGCATGGAAACAATCTCTCTACAAGTTTCTCTCTTGCAATCTAATATCCTCAAAGGATTTTTTACAAACCGCGTCTTGCAATCTTCGCATAAATCATTCAATCTCTTCTCTAATCCCTCTTTTAAAAAGAGATTGTAATTCGCCCTGTCCTTTGAACAACCTACACTGTTAAGTTTGACTAAATACCCGTTTATACCTAACTTATCAAGGATAGAGGTAAAGAGTAGAATGACCTCAGCATCTAAATATGGACTATGCGAACCGATGGCTTCAACCCCTGCCTGGTGAAATTGCCTGCTTCTACCAGCTTGAGGTTTCTCACTCCTGAACATAGGCCCTATGTAATAAAACTTTGAAAAACCTACCCGCCTGTCAAGCCCGTTCTCAAGATACGCCCTTAGGACCGGTGCTGTGCCTTCGGGCCTGAGTGATATCTGCCTTTCCCCTCTATCAGTAAAGGAGTACATCTCTTTCTGGACTATATCTGTTGCCTCACCGATACTTCTTATAAACAAACCAGTCTCTTCTATGATTGGCGTCCTTATCTCTCTATAGCCACAGAGGTAGAACATATCTCTTGCAACAGATTCTACATACTGCCACTTTTCTACCTCTCCAGGCAGTATATCCCTTGTCCCTCTTATAGCCTTTATCACACAATACCCCTTTAAAATTAAGCCCCAATGAAGAAACCTCACTGGGGCGTTAGATTATCTTAAGACCATTCCCTTATGTGGAATGGGGAAGGTCTATCCTTTAGGATAAGAGATTAGATCCTTACCACATTGGTAGCCTGTGGACCCTTTTCGCCCTGAACTACTTCAAATTGGACCTGCTGCCCCTCCTCTAATGATTTAAAACCTTCTCCCTGAACGGCGGAATAGTGGACAAAGACATCCTCTCCACCTTCCTGCTCAATAAAACCATAACCTTTAGAATTTGAGAACCACTTTACCTTGCCAGTCTTTTGCATTTCATACCCCCCTATCTTACCCTTTGTTTCATAATCAACCCTGGTTTGAATACAACCACCTTCTTAGGCGGCACTTCTACCGCAGTGCCGGTCCGCGGATTCCTGCCTTTTCTTCCTCTTCTTGATTTAATCTTAAAGATACCGAAATTTCTCAATTCAACTGTATTGCCATTGGCTAAACCATCTATAATACAATCCAGTACCTTCTGAACTATCCTTTTCACATCCATCTGTTTGAAGCCTGGCTCAGTCTCAGATATCTTTAATGCTATCTCTTTTTTTGTCACTTAATATCACCCCCTTCTTTATTCTTTTCCTGTCCCCTTGCGGGGAGGGTTCCCACTACATGATCAGGAAACTCTTTCTTCCCTCCAAATTCATTAAGACCCTTCCCTTATGTGGAATGGTTGCCCAGGGCAAGGTCTATCCTTTTTGGATAAGATTTAAAAATCGGATAGATGCCAAGTAGATAAGGATTATCACAATAACAATGAATATCAACATTGATAAAGGATTGAATAGAATCTTCTTTGCAATCACCCTGCCAGTATTTATCTTTGCGATTTCTTCTTTTTTATTATCTAACCTTCCCAACAGTTTGTTTAATGAGATATAAGAGTCATGCCAGTCACCCTCTATTTTTCTCATCTGCATATCGGAAATACTTGACACCGTTTCCAATGATAGAATCTGGGAGATTATGTCCAACGTCTTATCTTCTGCGGTGGGTTCTATATTCAAATTGTCCATCAAGGCTTGATACTTGCGGGCTATGAGGCTCTTCGTTTCAAGGAATGCCTTCTCTTCATCAGGTGAGATTACTCTATTCTTTGTCGCACTTTTATAGAGTTCATGAAACTTAATCCAGAGTTCCATAAACTCCTTAAGCTGCTTTATCTTTTTTTCTAATTCTTTATCAACCATGAACTAAAGACTACCTACACTTCATTTATATGAGCAAAATACCATAAAATTTAAAATATGTCAAGAAAATAATTTTGCTACAGTCTGGACATCCTTATCTCCCCTGCCAGAAAGGCACATGATAATGACCTCACCCCTCTTCATTCTTTTTGCAAATCTCTTCAAATAACCTAATGCATGGGCCGGCTCTAATGCAGGGATTATACCTTCTGTCTCAGAGAGTAGTTTAAATCCTTCTAATGCCTCCTTATCAGTCACCGCGGCATACCTTGCACGGCCTGTCTTTTTATAGTAGGAGTGCTCTGGCCCTACCCCGGGGTAATCAAGGCCTGCAGATATAGAATGGGCTATATTAATCTGGCCTGCCCTATCCTGCAGCACAAGACTCTTACTCCCGTGTAAAATACCTGTTGTGCCTCTATTTAATGTAGCTGCATGCCTGCCGCTATTTAAACCCAGACCCGCAGCCTCCACACCAATAAATTTCACCTTTGTATTAAAAAACGGATGAAACAGCCCCATGGAATTACTCCCGCCGCCTACGCAGGCGATGAGATAATCTGGCAATCTGCCTTCCATCTCTAATATCTGCCTCTTTGCCTCTATACCAATCACAGATTGAAAATCCCGCACTATCATAGGGTAAGGGTGTGGGCCTACCACTGAGCCGATGATATAATGCGTATTCTTGACATTAGTAACCCAATCCCTGAGCGCTTCATTAATGGCATCCTTTAACGTCCTGCTTCCGCTTGATACAGGGTTAACCTTCGCCCCTAATATCTTCATCCTGAAAACGTTTAAAGATTGGCGCTCTATATCCTCTTCACCCATATAGACTTCACATTCAAGCCCAAAGATAGCCGCTGCAGTCGCAGTAGCCACACCATGCTGGCCAGCGCCAGTCTCTGCGATAATCCTTGACTTCTTCATTTTTACTGCCAGGAGTACCTGTCCCAGTGTATTATTTATCTTATGAGCACCTGTATGGCAGAGGTCTTCTCGTTTCAAGTAAATCTTTATCCCTCCAAACTTCTCACCTAAACGCCTGGCAAGATATAGCGGTGTGGGCCTGCCAACAAAATGCTTGAGATAGTCGTTAAGTTCATCCCTGAATTCCCGTGTTTTAGATATATAGCGATAATTCCTCTCCAACTCTTCCAGGGCAAACATCAGGGTCTCAGGCACAAACTTTCCACCGAATTCTCTAAACTTTCCATGCCTATCAGGTAGCATATGCATTCTCCTTATTTTTCATGACAATTTTAACATAAGACCTTATCCATGTCAATCAATTTCATTTGACAAGAGTACCATTTTAATATATTATATCTCTTATGGAAAACGAGGGAATAAGACACGAATTAGAGAAGTCAAGGGCAGAGTTGTTCATGCTTTACGAGATAGGCAATGCCATGAGAACCACCCTGAAACTGAACGAGATACTCTATATAATCCTGACAGCGGTAACGGCAAAAGAGGGGCTTGGTTTCAATAGGGCTATATTATTTCTCGTAAATGAAAAAGAGAAAATCATTGAAGGAAAGATGGGAATAGGTCCGGAAAGCGGAGAAGAGGCACATAAGATATGGAAGAACCTATCTTCGGAAAATAAGACCCTTGATGACCTCATTACCTCATTCCACGTATCAGATAAGATTGACACCGGATTGAATAAGTTGGTCAGGGACATTAGATTGCCACTGAGTGAAGAAGGAGGAATTATATCATTGACAATCTTAGAAGATATGCCATTTAACGTCACTAAGGAATTGTCAATAAAGGACAATCTATATAGTTTACCCCATGCTTTAAAGGCAGAGTCATTTGTGACTATCCCGCTCAGAGCCAAGGATAAGGCAATCGGCGCCCTCTTCGCAGATAATCCATATACCCAGGAACCTATCACCAAGGATGGTATAAGAATTCTGATGATGTTTGCAAACCAGGCCGGGCTTGCTATAGAAAATTCCCAACTCTATGAATATGCACTTACACTCAGCCATTCAGATTCATTGACAGGGCTATGGAATCATGGCTATTTCCAGCAACTTTTAGGTAAAGAGATTGAGAGGAGTAAAGAATTATCTATACCTCTATCTCTTGCCATGATAGACATAGACACTTTCAAGAATTACAATGATAAATTGGGACATCAGGCTGGCGATGCCTTGTTGAAAGAGATATCCAATATATTTAGAACCAATTCAAGAAAGAATGATATACTCGCACGATATGGAGGGGAGGAGTTTACTATCATCATGCCAGGAACTCCCAAGAAAGAGGCACTCATGCTATGTGACAGGATAAGGTATGCGGTAGAAGAACACAAATTCAAAGGTGGAGAAATCCAGCCAAACAACAAGGTCACTATAAGTGTAGGCATCGCCTCTTATCCATCTGATGCAGAGAGTAAGGAAGACCTGATATTTCATGCAGACATGGCACTTTACGAGGCAAAGAGCACAGGCAAAAACAAGGTCTGTTTATATGGAACGTTATTATAAGACCCTTCCCTTATGTGGAATGGGGAAGGTCTATCCCTTTGGATAATACCTTCTTATAAAGCCGTTCGTATTCCCTGGCAGAGTGTGTCCATGAGAAATCCTCACTCATTCCTGTTAGCATAAGTTTCTGCCATAGTTTCTTCTTAGAATATAGTTGAATAGCCTCTTTTATAGTATCAAGCAGCGCCTTTGCCGAATATTCCCTGAATACGAATCCATTTGCCTTAAGTGCCTTTAGATTAGATGGTGTGTAATTCACTATCGTATCAGCCAGTCCTCCGGTTTTTCTGACTAAAGGGATTGTGCCATATTTGAGACTGTATAACTGATTTAGTCCGCATGGTTCGTATCTGGAAGGCATAAGGAATATGTCACTCCCAGCCTCTATCCTGTGAGCTAATCCATTATCAAATCCTAACGTCACTGATATCTTCCTGGGATAGTCACTTGCAACCTTTTTAAAAAACTCATGATAATCTGGCTCGCCCGTACCTAACAGGAGGAATTGAACGTCCATAGAGACTAACTCCTCTATTATATCATGGATAAGGTCCAATCCCTTCTGAGACGTAAGACGGGTTATCATGCCAAGGAGAGGAACATCCTTTACTGCCAGACCGGATTCTCTCTGTAGTGCCCTTTTGCACTTTTCTTTACCTGAAAGATTGTCTAACCCAAATTTAGCAGGTATATATTTATCTATCATCGGATTCCATGCATTATAATCTATCCCATTGATAACCCCATAGAGGTCTTTCTCTCTATGCCTGAGGAGGCCATCCAGCCCATAGCCATATTCTTCCGTCTGTATTTCACGGCTATATGTCTTACTTACTGTATTTATAATATCAGCATAGACCAGTCCACCTTTTATCAAACTCCCCTTGCCATGGAATTCCAGCCTCTCAAAATGGAACTCTTCCCAGCCTAATCCTGTGATATGAAACTTTTCTTTTGGAAATAGGCCCTGGTAGCCTAAATTATGGATAGTAAAGATTGTCTTTACACCTTTAAAGAACGGGTCCTCAGAATATATGGTCTTCAAATACGTTGGAATCAGTCCTGTCTGCCAGTCATTGCAATGTATTATATCCGGTCTTATTCCTAATCGCTTTATCGTTTCAAGTGCAGCCTTTGAGAAGAATGTAAATCGCTCAAGGTTATCTTCATAATCCCTGCCATTTATCTGATAAAGTTCCTGCCTGTTAAAAAAATCCTTATTATCAATAAAATATACGCTTATCCCGGTCCCTGGAAATTTACCCTCATATACAGTGCCTTCTAACAGCCAATCGCCCAAATGGACGTCTACCCAGTCAATTACCTTATTGAGTTTATATTTATCTTCACTGATAACACCATATTTAGGCATAATCATTATGACCTCATGCCCTAATTCTGATAGGGCATGAGGCAATGCACCTGAAACGTCAGCCAGCCCGCCGGTCTTTGCAAACGGAACCGCCTCAGAAGAAACGAACGCTATCTTGAACTTTTTCATGGTAAGTTCTCCTCTTTTAAAGTCAGCGAAACCTGTAGGGGTTTGATTTATCAAACCCGCAAAACGGACGTCATAAATGTCGCCCCTACTTAATTTCCTTAGACAAAAGCCCTTTTAAGAACCATATCCCATAATAGATATGGGTAAGGATGATACCTGAAAATACAAGGAGGTTCATCCTGATATCTCTTTTTCTGATAGATGCACCTGCAACGATAAGCAAGTATAACATTATACCTGCAAGGTATGCATATCTTGCGCCAGGAAGAAGTACTGAGACTATACCCCCGATTACTACACCTGCTACAAATATGGAAGGGACAAAATATGCAAATTTCATGGAATTCTGAGGAAATCTCTTTACAAAATATCCCCTGTGCAAGGCATAACTCCTCACCTGTTTTAGATGCGGCAGGTACAATTCCCTCCTGTGATGGAATACCATAGCAGATGGCTCATATACTATCTTCTTTTTTAAACGGCTGGTTATGTTGAGGCATAGTACTGTATCCTCCCCAGGCCAGTATTTGGTACTAAACCCCCCTACTTCTTTCAGGATGGATTTTCTGACGATAAAATTACATGAGGGGTAATCATCCACTTCCTGTGGTTCCTTTGGCAAGTAACGGTAGGTATATCTGCCACTGGCAAGAAAGGATGAATACACCTCGCCGCTTGCCCTTGCCCTTAATGAATCAGAAGGCGGTGTTACTGCAGGACCTCCTACTGCTGCAACCTCTATGTCTTCAAATGGGCGCAGTCCATTCTTAAGCCAGTCCCTTACAGGAAACGTATCGTCATCTAAAAAGGCTATGATATCACCCCTGGCCTGACCAATAGCCTTATCCCTCTTCTCTGCAGGTCCTATTGGCCCGGTAGGGATTACAGTTACGCTATCACCATCTAATTGTATGGGATTATCGCATAGTATTAGAATCTCATAGTCTGGATAATCCAATGACAAGCAATGGCGAATGCACTCCTCCAGGTTCTTATTTTTCTCTTTTACCGGAATTACTATAGATACAAAAGGGTAAGGATTATCTTTCTCAACAAGTTCTAACATAATAGGCAGACCTTAAATTTAGTAAGAATAATAAAAACCCTATAATGCCCATTATAGTCAGTACCTGAAATAATGAGTTATGAAATAACAGTATCAATATTACCTCTAATACGGCAAAGATTGATAAAGGTATAATAAACTTGAATCTATGAACAGAGAGTTGATAGAACAGGAGTATAGTTAATAAAGAGAAGAAGGCCATGTTCAATGCAAATATCCTTGCCAATAGGGTGCACTCTGAAACTATCCTGCCTAATACCAGCCTCATAACTTCCTCAGGGAAGAGGATGCATACTAAGGCTGCACCGCCGCATAATAAGGCAACATAGATAAGGCTCTTCTTCAGAATGGGACGGGTCTCTTTGCCCTGCCCATGTAGATTTGATACCTTGGGAAACATTACTGCTGTGATGGCTGCAGGCAGGAATAGGACTATCTTACCAAGCATTGAAGCTATAGAGTAGTAGCCTGCCTCCTGAGGCGAGAAGAAATGTTTCACCAGGATGATATCAATATTTGTAAGAGACATAAAAGCCAGCCATGTCAATGCGGTTGGGACCACATATCTATATAC
>OBOI01000751.1_pt1 | contig 10064 bp, 11 predicted proteins | sample 1670151 | NCBI WGS metagenome assembly OBOI01 (sample SAMEA104232303, study PRJEB22302) | sediment metagenome | biome: forest; feature: aquifer; material: sediment | place: USA | collected 2011-08-07 | depth 0.01 m | reverse complement strand
GGGTCAACGGGGCTGTGGAGCTGCGACGAGGGGCACAACTGCACCCCGGTGATCGGGTTGAAATGGCTGGGCGAACCTTTCAGGTGGCGGCACCACAGGTTGTTTGAGATGCAGGCCGAAACCGTTACTCATGGAGATTAATCCCCAAAAAGACAGACCTTGAGCCGGTCAAACTCTCCCGCCTTGGTCCAGGCGTATTTATCCCTGAACAGTTTGTCGCTGGTTAAATAGTCTCCTTTGGCATAACGGCCCATGAACTTTTTGAAATTTTGCGGCCCGCTGTTGTAGAGGGCATAGGTTGCCTGGGCCAGACCCTCCTCCGGCAACGGGGGGGCGCCCTGTTTGAGGACGAACTCCGAGAGGTACATCCGCAGGATCTCGCTGCCGGCCTGGATGTTGTAACCTGGGTCCCAGCGCAGGGCATCGAGTCGGTACAACCCCCGCCACACCCGCTCATTGATCTGCATCAGCCCCACCGAGGTGTTGTTCCACGAGCGCAGGTAGGTCATTTTTCCGCCTTTTACCGTAAATTGCCGGAAACAGCTCTCCTGCCAAGCCGTGGCCTGCAAGATCTTGGTGAAGAGGTCACCGCGGTCGGCAGCGAGCTTGCCGGTGGCCATGATTTGCTTGCTCTCCTCCTGGAAAAGGGCGCGCATCCTTGTCAGATAGGCTTCAAAATTTGCTCTCTCCACCAGCCATTTTTTTAACCCCTCTCGGTCAATCGGTGGTCGCTCGGCTGCGTATGCCGCACTGGGGGAGAGCCAGTGCCAGGTTGCGGGGGAGAGGAACGTTTGTCCTTTTGTTTCGCCCCCTTCGCTAACCGGGAGGTCGAGCTCCAGCTCTTCGTCCGGAAAGAGCCGATCCGGGGCCTTAAGCGGCGGGCCAAAGCCCAGCATCTTTCGAAGTCCGGGGTCGACCTCGAAGGAGTAATCGAGATCCATCGGCCCCTCTTCGCCGGTCAGCAGGCGGGCCAAACGGATAAGACCGTCCCGGGAGATCTCCAGCCCCACGGTGGGACCGATTTTGTCCAGGGCGGCCAGGGCATCACCCGCGGAGAGGTAGGCCAGAGCGGAAAATGGCGCCGTGGATGGCTCGCGGCTCAGGTATTTACGGATCATGGGGGCAAAACGTCCCCAGGTGTGGACAAACTGCATGCGGACCAGATCCTGGCTAGGGGCGGTCTGGTCGGAGGAGAGGGCGTTCGCCATTTGGTAACGGCTCTCCAAGAGGGTTTGCAGGATCAGGGCGCGGTCCTGGGCCTCAAGGCCGAAGTGCCCAAGGTAGTCTATCTGTTGAACCAAGAAGGCGTCCCAGGTCTCCCAGGCGCGGATAAACCGTTGCATCTCCGCGGCCGAGAGGCGACGTTCGCCAGCTTGCTGCCCCCCCCCCTGCTCCCTGGGCCGCAACATCCATGATTAACTCAACGGAGTACCATTCCGGCCTTGCCTCAATGCGGCCGGGACGAATGCTGTTTAGCCACTGGATGATCCCTGCACGCTCCCGATCGGCAAAAAAGTTGGGCAATATCTCTCGTAACCCTTGGATTGGAGTGGCAAGGTCGACTTGAACTTGATCCAGATGAGCGAAGATCCTCTCTTGGATCAGCGTTGGCAGCTGGCCGGCCAGGAGGGGGGACTGCCCGTCAGCGCTGGTCAAACGTAAATCCTCCGGCTGAAAGGTGAGGACCCAACCCGTTTTGTCGAACTGAACATGCAGGCGCACATCTACCATCCCTTCCAGATCAACGAGGATCTGGCAGGTGTTGAGAACGGGCAGCCCCGTTTTTAGAGATACAAAGCTTTTGAGGCGGAGAGCACCTGCCTCGGGGTAGATTTCCGGCCGTGCGAGCTTCAGGAACTGGCAGCTGTCCGGCTCATCGATCACCACTACCGACTCACCCGGTTCGGTGAAGGCCTGTTGGACAAACAGGGAGCGGATCAGGGCGTAGTCGAGTTTGAGGGGGAGAACCATGGAGGTGGCGTTTGCCGACACCAGGGTGGCGTTAAGGATCAGCCCCAGACCGAGGCACAATAGGGTAATCAAACGTATCATGGACGCGAGACTCTTGGTAATGGTTTGAGTAATGGGTTGCGCGGTCGTGGGGCGACATGGGGCGTGCTCTGTCGAAGCCGGTGGGGGGCACGACCTCTGCCTCTTAAGGCCGGCAGCGAAGGTGGATTGAGAGATAGCCTAAGCGATCAGGGAACGCAACAGCTTTCCGCAGCCACGATCCGGTAGGCTACCCAAGGGGGTATCCGCATATCCCGATTCCTGAACGCACAATTCGGATTACTTTGCAGGAGAGACCGGAGGAGTAATCCGAATTACTTTTTCATTGGTTTTGATTACCAAACCTTTGCCATGCTCGCTGTATGTGCCCGGTGGGGCTTTTCTGGTGAGTTGAATGATCATCTGAAGAGGCGGTGTGTTGTAGGATTCAGCTGTTGGTTTCTTTTGCTGGCGTATAACTTGCAATATATGTATTTAATGATTAGTTCGTGGCTGGGTCTCTCATGGGACTCGCTAGCCCCCGACAGTTTACTTGATGAACGTTATTGTCAAGGGCAAGCGCCTCAATTTTGACGGTTTCGCAAAAACCGCTCAACCGTCGCTGGCACGCCCCGTAACAAATTGAAATTACATTGGCAGATGGTCAGCTTCACGGCTTTTTGCAATTCCATCAATTTTGGTGATCAAACTTAAAGGTGATCCGTATGCATACACCTCAGACATTGGCATATGCCAGGGCAGAAGAGCATCCGTTGTCAAAAATTGATTATTCAGGCGTTAATCAGTACCTGCGTGAGATCAGCCGCTATCAATTACTGAGCACCGAGGAGACGGAACGATTGGCCTTCAGGGTCTTCGATGATGCCGACTCCTCGGCCGGGCGGCAATTGATCACGGGTAACCTGCGGTTGGTGGTCAGGGTGGTGATGGATTTCCAAAAGTATTGGATGCATAATTTTTTGGACCTGATCCAGGAAGGTAATGTCGGCTTGACCCGCGCCGTCAAGAAATTTGATCCCAATCGAGGGGTAAAGTTTTCATCCTACGCCGGTTATTGGATCAGGGCCTACATCCTGAAGTTCATCATGGACAACTGTCGCTTGGTCAAGATCGGCACCTCCCAGGCCCAGCGTAAACTCTTTTACTCCCTCAACAGGGAGAAGAAGCTACTCGCTGCTCAGGGTGTCGAGGCAGAGACCTCCGTGCTCTCGCAACGCTTACATATCAAGGAGAGTGAGATTGAGTCCATGGGGCAGCGTCTCGACTTTAGTGAAGTCTCCTTGGAATCACCTACTGCCGTTGACGGGGAGGTCGGCCATGCCATGATGTTGGCTTCTCATGGTCCCGGCGTGGAAGAGCAGGTGGCTGATGATGAGTTTATTGCCTGGTTTCATGCCGAGTTGGATGCCTTTAAGGCAACCATTAGTGAACGGGAGCAGGTCATTCTGGATGAACGCTTGTTGGCGGAGGAGCCCATGACCCTGACCATTATTGCCAAGCGTTTCAAAGTCTCCCGGGAGCGGATCCGGCAGATCGAAGGGGGCCTGCTGGGTAAGTTAAAGGTATTGTTGCAGCACAAATTAGGAGCAGCGACGGGGATGGCAGCATCATTTTGAATACCAGCCACCTTGTTGACCCCTTCTCCCACTTCGGGCAGGTCATCATCACCATTATCCTCGGGCTCTCCATGGTCTCCGGAGGGCTCGGTCTGGTCAACGTGACCAGCAGACGCCCGCTGGCCATCCCCCTGGCCCGCTTTGCTCTGTTGGCGACCAACCTGCTGTTCCTGGTCGGATTCGCTCTGATCTGCTGGTTTCATTTTCGGATCTATCAGACCCTGCCTCTGGAGTTGCCACAGTCCGTGGTGCCCTGGCTCAACCAGCAGATTAGCGTCATGAACTCCCAGGCCGAGTACGCCTTTCCCCTCTTTGATCCTGTTCATCCGCCGCGCTACATCATTCCCCTGTGGATTGAGAACGAAAAGTACTACTTCTGGTTCATGTGCTTCGGCCTGATGGCCTATCCCGCCTTTCGTCGCACCGCCAACCATCGCTTGCAGGGCGCCCTGCTGCTCTTCCTGGCCATCCAGGTGGGGATTCTCTTTTGGGCCGCCAACCCCTTCTCCGCGCCATTGCCTAAATTCTTCAAGGAGATCGGCCCCTGGTTCAGCGGCCAGCTGGATCCCATGCAGATGTTCGGTGAGTTCATGCGGCTCTATCCGCGGATGATTTTCTACTACAACACCCCCTACATGTGGCTGCACCCGCCCCTGCTCTTTCTCTCCTACAGTGCCATCTCCATTACCTTTATCACCTCAGTGTTCATGCTGGTCAAGCGCGACCTGGAGGTCGAGACCCTGGGCTACGACTGTGCCAAACTCGGTTATTTCATGCTTACCCTCGGCATGCTGCTCGGTTACCCCTGGGCCTTGCAGGCCTGGGGGCCCAACTGGTGGTGGGACCCGAAGATCTGTTCGTCGATCATGATGTGGGCGATCTACAGCACCTACCTACACACCAGGCTCTATGCCAATAAGCGCATGATGTGGTATTTTACCTCGGTGTTGGGGATCGTCTGTTTTCTCGCCATGATTTTTACCTTTATCACCTCCTTCTATTTTCCCGGGGAGCATACCTTTCAGTGATGGTGGCATGATGGCGATTCAAAAGAAGACCTCGTACGATTTTTATCTGATCCTGGCCACCGCCACGGTGCTGGCGATCATCTCCGGGATCTGTGTCTACGGCATGTTTTATTTTAAGTTCGCTCAGCTCCAGCAGATGGCGGCACCGGTCAAGGTCGCCTACATGGAGCGGATGAATCAGGTGGTCAGCCCGTTTATTATCGCCTTGATCCTCCTCCTCGCCGTCTGTGTGCCCAAGCGTCTTTTGCCCTCGGTCTGGCTGAACCGCTTTGCCCTGGCCCTCTTGGCAGTGATTGGCGTGGTGGTCGGCCTCTTCGGGGTGGTGATGGCCTTAAAGGTCGCCCTCTGCGTCACCCTGCTCCTGCAATTCGTTGTCCTCTGCATGGCCCTGGCCGGCAACCAGCGCCTCAACTTTGAGCGCAAGGGGTACTGGCTGCGGGTCGGTTCATCCTTGCTCCATCTCGGACTTATTCTCTTTATCCTTGATCTCTTCTTCTTCCAGCAACGGGCCCTGCATCTGGCCCTGTTCTGGGTGACCACGGTGGCCACAGTCCTGGGCATGATCGGTTGTTTCTACTCCCCCGCCTTGGCAAGGTTGATGGGTGGTGTCCGGCCAGGGATGGTCACTGTTGATGATGAGGAGGAGACCCCGTCGTCATCCTGAAATGGGCATGGGCAAGGGACCAGTTTTGTGAAAATCTGGTTGTCTCTTGCGGAAAAGTAAATTATTTGTACCTTTTCACATCAACCGTGCCCAGGGGTAGCCGCCAATGACGCCTTGCCAGATTGTATTAGCTGATGATCACGTCCTGATTCGCCGGGGCTTAAAAAAAATTATCGATGGCCAGCCTTTTTTGCAGGTCATCGGCGATGTCGGTGATGGCCAGGAGTTACTGACACTCCTTGGCGAGAAGTGTCCCGACCTTATCCTGCTTGACATCTCCATGCCCAATCTTCGTGGGATTGAGGCCATCCCCCAGGTGAAAAAGCTGTGTCCCCTGGTCAAAATTATGATTCTCACCATGCACAGCAGCAAGGAGTTCATGGCCAGCGCCCTGAGTGCCGGGGCGGACGGTTATGCCTTGAAAGAGGATAGTGACACCGAACTGTTGAGTGCCATCCAGAAGTGCCTGGATGGCGATCTCTATATCGCTCCAACCCTGGCGGAAGGGATTACCCCCCAGGAGTTGGCCGCCATGCGTTCTAAAGTGCGGCCCAGCCACGATCAACTCACCAGCCGCGAAAAACAGGTGATCACCTTGGTTGCCGAGGGCCATAAAAGTAAGGATATCGCCAGACTGCTTTCGATCAGTATCCGCACCGTGGAGCATCACCGGGCCAATATCATGAAGAAGACCGAGATCAAGAGCACGGCCGACTTGATCAAATATGCCATTCATAAGGGCTTTATTGTCCCGCCCCAATAGCACCTCTCGCCTCCGCTCACCCTTGTTGATGATTCGCCACGGGTACCCCCATTGGAACTAGAAGCGTTGCCTATCCTGGCTGTTTGCGGGGCCAGCGGTTCAGGCAAGACCACCCTGATTGAGCAGACCATCCCCCATCTGTTGGGCCGTGGGCTGAAGGTGGCGGTGGCCAAGCAGAGCCCCAAGCCCTTGGTCATTGATCAGGCGGGCAAGGATAGCGCCCGCTTCTTTGCGGCTGGGGTTGACTGCCTGATGATGGGCGCACAGGGTCTCTTTGCCCGCAAGCAGCCAGTAAACGGGCTTAGCTTTCGTGCCGAACTCATTACCTTGGCCCGGGACCACGATCTGGTCTTGGTGGAGGGCTACCGCCATACGCCCCTGGCCAAGGTCTGGTTGTTGGTGGAGGGGGAAGAGGGGGTGGTTGACGAGGCAAAGATGATCGCCACCCTGCCCTGGGGAGATGCGCGGCTGCCCACCATGGCAGCGGTTATCGACGCATTTTTGGCTCGCCAGTGGCTCAGGCCTCCGGTGCTGGGCTGTCTCTTGATCGGCGGCAAGAGTTCGCGCATGGGCCGGCCCAAACACCTCCTGCTCACGGATGGTTCCACTTGGTTAACACGGACTGCCCACACCCTGGCGCAAGTTTGTGATCTGGTGGTGGTGGCTGGCCAAGGGGAGATGGGGGGCTGCCAACTGCCGCGACTCCCTGATGTGCCCGGGGTCACCGGCCCCCTGGCCGGACTGCTCTCCGCCATGCGTTGGCAACCGTGGGCCACGGTGTTGGCCTGCGCCTGCGACCTGCCCGATCTCTCGCTCCCGGCCCTCCGCTGGCTCCTTGAACAACGGCAGCCTGGGGCCTGGGCCGTGATCCCCACCTTAGGGGAGTTTCACGAGCCGTTGCTCGCCCTCTATGATTTTCGCAGCCGACCGGCCCTGGAAGGCATGGCCGAGCGAGGTGAGTTGCGGCTCTCAAATCTGGTCGGCAGCGAGGGGGTGCGGGTGGTATCTCCACCCCAGGGCTTGCATATGGCCTGGCGGAATGTTAATTATCCTGAGCAGATTTGACGGTTTCGCAAAAAAACGCTCAACCGCCGCTGGCACACCCCGTAACCCATTGAAATTTCATTGGCAGATGGTCAGCTTCACTATTTTTTTGCGATTTTATCAGATTTGACTGCTTGGCATGCAAACCTCTTTACCCCACAACTATTATCCCTGGAGTTTCCCACAATGAAGAAGAAGTTGGTCATCCTTTTTGCCCTGTTTGTTGCCGCCTGTTCCAACAATGCCAATCAACCCGAGGCCAAGACAGCCGCCACTGCCGGTCAGGGCGCGGCAACCACCAGTCAGCAGGAGCGCTATCTCTCGTACTCCCCGGCCCAGACCATGGAGCTGATCAAGCAGAAAAAAGATCTGCTGATAATTGATGTCCGTTCTCCCGAGGAGCTCCGGGAGGGGAAGATTGAGAACTCCACCCTGATCCCATTTATGGAGGTCATGCGCGGCAACTACACCATCCCCCAGGACCGTCCGTTGCTGCTGATCTGCGCGGTGGGGGGGCGGAGCTACGCCGCCATGCAGATCCTCTCCCACAAGGGGTACAAGGAGATCTATAACCTCCAGGGCGGGATAGCCGCCTGGAAGCAGGCCAACCTGCCCTTGGTCTATTAATCATGGTCACCACCCGCAAGCCTTCCCTGGCTGGGACAATCGTCACTCTCTGCTGTTGTCTGTGGCTCATCTCCGCCTGCGGGGAGGATGCCCCCAAGGCCATCAAGATGGGGGAGGTGGCTCCGGCCTTTATTGCCAAGGATCTTAAGGGACAACCCGTGTCGCTAACGGATTACGCCGGCAAGCCGATGGTGATCCGTTTCTTTCTGCCCGATTGCAAGTTCTGCCGCGTGGATACGGCGGTCTTTAATGACTATTACCAGGCCTATCAAGCCAAAGGGTTGGGGGTGATCTATGTCAATACCGATCCCAAACCCGGGGAGATCCAGAAATTTGTCGATGACCTGCGCATTGCCTTTCCCGTGGTGCTCGACCCCGACCATGCCGTGGCGGACAAGTATCGGGTGCAGGTCGTGCCGCAGACCGTGGTCCTTGATCCCCAGCACCGCTTCATCGGTGCCATCCTGGGCGGGGTGAGCAAGGAAGAGTTGGATAGTCTGTTGCTGCCGTTTTTACAGTGAAGGGACACAATTATCTTTGGAGGAGAACAATGAAGAACAGGCTCGTGAATTATTTTCTGCTTTTGTTGGTGGCCGGCTGGCTCATGGCGCCGGCATCCTCTCCGGCGGCGGAGCAGGCGGTGGCTAAGGATACCCGCTGCGCGGTCTGCGGTATGTTTGTGGCCAAGTACCCCAACTGGCTCACTACTCTCATCATGAGTGATGGCGAGACCAAACATTTTGACGGGGTAAAAGACATGATGGTCTTTTACTTTGCCCCCCAGAAGTATGGCGCCAAACCCGGGGCCATCATTAACGAGATCAAGGTCAACGACTACTACACCCTCACCCCGGTGGATGGCCGCAAGGCCTTTTATGTCATGGGCAGTGATGTCACCGGACCCATGGGGCATGAGTTTATCCCCTTTGCCGGCAAAGAGGCCGCGGACTCTTTTAGCAAGGACCATCAGGGGAAGAAGATCCTGACCTTTACCGAGATCACCGCCGAGCAGGTTGAGTCCCTGAGGGCTGGCCAGCGGATGCAATAGGCCATGCGTCCGTCGGCCCTCTTTCTCTGCCTGCTCGGGGCCTTGGCCTTGGTGGACAGCGCCCTCATGCTGCACCGACGCTCCCTGGAGAGAGAGGCAGCTGCCGCGGCCGGTGGGCGGAAGGTCGTGGTGGCCGGGCTCGGGCTTTCCGACCTGGTGGTGGCCACCGAGGCCAGGTACACCCGCCATCCCGCCGTCTCCGATGCGATGGTGCCCGTCATGGACCACCCCGGCGCCATCGAACACTTCCCCTCCGGTTCCTTCTGGGCCGGTCCAGCCACAAGGCCCTGATGTCTTTTGCCAAGCAACTCAACATCATCGATTACTCCCTCTCCTCCATCTGGCGCCGGCGCTTTAAGGCGTTGGGGGTGATGGTGGTCTTCAGCGGGGTCATCTTCCTGTTGGCCTCCTTTCAGATGACCACCAAGTCCCTGACCAACGCGGCAGGCGATCTGCTCGCCTGGGCGCCGGAGATTACCGTGCAGAAAATGCGGGCCGGCCGCCAGGAGTCGATACCGGTGGCCTACCAACAGAAACTATCCGCCATCATGGGGGTCAAGAGTGTGGTGCCCAGGGTCTGGGGCTACCATTTTCATGAGACCACGGGGGCCAATTTCACCATCATCGGCCTCGATGCCGCAGCCATGCCCATGGGGGAGCTGCTTGATCAGGCCATTGATAGCGGACACCTGCCCAACAAAGGAGAGGTGGTCCTGGGGCAGGGGGTCAAGGCCTCCCTGGCCAACAGCGGGACGCAGCTCTTCTCCCTGGCCCGCCCCGATTTGAGCCGCAAGGCCTTCACCGTGGCCGGGAGATTTCGACCCGCGACCGATCTAGTGACTTACGATACCCTGTTCATGGGGCCGAGCGACGCCCGTGACCTCTTTGCCCTGCCGCCGGAGTTGGCCACCGATCTCTGCGTGACCGTGGCCAACCCCACCGAGGTGCCGACCATTGCCAAGAAGATCGCCACCCTGCTCCCCGACACCCGGGTGGTGACCCGGGAGCAGATCCAGAAGACCTATCATGCGGTGTTCGGTTGGCGCAGCGGTTTTGCCTCCATCTGCCTGCTCACCGCCCTCACCTCCTTTATCATATTTGCCTGGGACAAGGCCTCGGGCCTGACCCCGGAAGAGAAGAAGGAGATCGGCATCCTGAAGATGATCGGCTGGCAGACCTCCGATGTCCTGGTCCTCCGTTTCTGGGAGGGGGTCATTGTCTCGCTGCTCTCCTTTGTGGTGGGCTACACCCTGGCCTACATCCA
>OBOI01000750.1_pt1 | contig 10069 bp, 10 predicted proteins | sample 1670151 | NCBI WGS metagenome assembly OBOI01 (sample SAMEA104232303, study PRJEB22302) | sediment metagenome | biome: forest; feature: aquifer; material: sediment | place: USA | collected 2011-08-07 | depth 0.01 m | reverse complement strand
AAGAGGGTTTTTTCACCAGAAAAACACCCGTGTCCGATAATAGATGCCTGAGGGTAGATGCCTCGTACGTCAAAGGTAGTAGGGACACACGTATTGTAAATAGGTTATCGGAAAATAACAACCCACGCGGCACCTCTCGGGCACCGCATGGGCAAAAAAAGCGTGTCTATGGCTGCGAGCGGCGGAAATACCACCGATTACCAACGCTGGACAATTCCTCGCTGAAGCTCACGACACTGTCTTGATCGATAGGCCACGGTTCGAAGCTGTACTCTTTCCACGACCACTGACGAACGCGGAAGCGAGCGCGAACACGGTAGGCGACCAGCTTGTCTGGCGAACCTACGTCTTCGAACGCGAGCGAAGACTCGTCAAGGCTGGCCTTGTAGTACCGTTTAAACGACCCGTAGCTGTCGCTGCCGTAACTTATGTACTCGCGATCCTTCGCGTAATATTTCCGGATCTTTGCCCGGATTTCACCGAATTGGGCGGATGACGGGCGAATCTTCTGCCGCAAACGAGCTCGACTCTCGAGCATGTCTGCATTGGCGAGAAGCGTAGCAAGGAACTCTTTGTTCTTGCCCCTCTGTCCGCTAGTCATATCCTGATGCGAGAAGTGCCGCCATACATAGAACGAGTCTATCCACGCCGGCAAACGTTTGCGGATTGTCCCCATGTCGGGTTGCGGGTCTCTCTCCGATGAGCCCGGCTGATCGATCGGATCGCCGAAGAGAAGTCCGAGTGCCGACTGGACGAGGACAAAACCGTCGCCCAAAAAGGTGGTGCGCCCGCGCGAGGTGGGAATTGCCGGAAAGATATCCGTCCACACCCACGAGAGCAGGCCCTGGTTGATCTCGTATGAAAGATTGTTTGCAAGCTGCACGAGATCCGCCGGCTTCTGGGCGCGAGAGAGCAGTTCTGACGATGCGCGGAATGAGTCCTCGCCCGTAAGATACCCTGCATGCGCGATAGCGTGCGGCACCTTGTCGCATCCCTTAATGCGCTCGAGTTGCTGAAGCGCCTCGATGTAGTTGCAGTACCGCACTCCGTAGACGGTTCGCCAACGAATTGCGGACGCCACTTGTGGATCTCGGCAAAGTTCGCACGCAGACTCTGCCACGACCAGGTTTGATTCGGGGCTGACCATTCCCCGCAGCGGGAAGGTGGCAAGTCCGACCGAGAAGTTGATCGAGTACGACGAGGAAGGAATGCCGAACTCGTCTTCGAATGATGCCTGTGTCAGGAGTCCTTCGTTGATGAGCCTTGAGATGTCTCCGGCGAACTCTTTCAGGAGCGGCAACGCTCCGCTCGGGCGAATGCCGCCCTGCGTACTGCTCATGGCGATGGTGTAGAGCGTTGTCTTGAGCGTCGGATACGCAAGGCCGGAAAGCGTCGCGTACATCTGCTCTAACACCGACAACGGCGAGCCATTATGCGCCGTTCCCATCGTCACAAACCCCGGACATCCGTCGTCCGGATACCCCAAATCGTAATATGCGCGCGCAACGTGGCCACCCATGCTGTGTCCCTGCGGGATCACAATGCGCGGACCGAAGCGCTCAAGAATCGCCTTGCGGAGATTCTTTGCGTTTGCGTCAGGGGTCTTCCGCGAATCATAACGGAAGAAGATAACGATATACTTGCGCGCCACCTCCTCTTTTACTTTGCCGTCGGCCGTCAGATACTCGGCGTATTCGCCAAGCAAATAGCTTGGCTCGAAACGCTCCGATCCGGCGCCGTGAAGAAGAGAAAGCACAGCCTTGTCGCCGACAACCCGATCCTCGGGAGGAATAGAGACAGACAAAAGGCTCTGGACGTTTGCCGACGCGCTAGGCATGTCGGAATTGAACTCTTTTGCGATGATGTCTGTCGAGACACGGTTTCCGAGCGCGTATTGCGCGCCCTGGGGAATGTCGAGCCGCTCTCTCCCGACAAGAAGATACCTGCCGTTCTCGCGAATAGGCACCTTGACCCGTGAGTCAGCGTGCGCCTTTGTGACCTCAGTCACTCGCCAGAGCGGTGGCTCGCTCTCATCTACTCGTTGAGAACGAGAAAGGGTGTAGGTATCCTCAGGATCGGCAACGACAATCGAAAACGTCGCATCGCCAGTCGCATCGTCGAGAAACTGAACGCGAAATGCGCGTGGCGACCGAGAAAAATCTACGAGATCGGGGATCTCTTCGGTCACTGCGATCTTTTGCGAGTCCGCAGCTTCGACGATGATGCGCGCTGTGGGCTGTTCTACGGGCTGACTCGACGGTGCCGTCGCCGTAGGGATCGGGCCGCCGATTGCGACGCCGTCCTGTCGCGCGTGCGGCACAGCTGCCGACACAACCATTGCTTCACGCATACGTTCGCCATCCGCAATCAAGGGGGCGGCGCATGCAGTGATAAGGAACGGGATAAGGACCATCAGACGATGGTGCATGTACTACCTCCTAACAGTGGGGTGGGTGACGTATTATTAGTATATGCCCAATCGATTGACTGACGAAAGTCCGCTGCTACAATGACGAATAGCATTTTTAATGTCCACCGTAATGATCATTCCTCGGCCTCAATCAAAACAACCAATGCCCCCTGACGCGAAAAAGGTTTTTTCGGGAGTGGTTTTTGACGTCTATCAATGGGAGCAAACGCTTTTCACCGGAGAGGCGGCAACGTTCGAAAAATTGAAACGCGCCGACAACGTGACGGTGTTCGGCGTTTTGGATGACGGGAATGTATTACTTACACGCCAAGAACAATCAGGCCGAGAGCCGTTTATCGGCGGAGCCGGGGGCAGGGTAGACGAAGGAGAGGATATTATTGCCGCCGCAAAAAGGGAGCTGCTCGAAGAGACCGGCTATACGGCCTCCGAGTTTGTGCTTTGGGATGCCAGACACCCGACATCAAAAATCGACTTTGTTGTCTATACGTTTATCGCAAAGGGGTTGAAAAAAGTTGCCGAGATGGATCTTGACGGGGGAGAGAGGGTTGAACTTATGCCCGTAACGTTTGACGAGTTTGTTGACATTGCGACCAATGACGAGCTCTTTGCCGAAAGAGAGATCGTTCACACCATATATGAGGCAAGGCTTGATCCTAGAAAGATGGAGGAGCTTAGACTGCTATTCAGGCCGTAGCTTTATCGAGAAAATAAAAAAGTCACCCTGAACTGATGGATGGGTGACTTTTTGATTACACTTGGATCTTGAAAATCAGCCGCCGACTGCTCCGTTGTTGCGTCCCGGAGCGCCGCGCCTCTGCTGCTGGCATACTCCGTTAAAAAGACCTGTGAGAATGTGGGAGCCGTACAAGATGCTGTTGTTGTCCAGTCCAAGCGCAATGAGTGCCCGCATCACGATGTCGCCGCCGATTGATGTGCTTAAAAAAACCGCGTTAGCGTTTATCGGCGGGCGCACGCTCTCCTCCGTAATGCGATTCCTATAAAAGCCCGTATCATACCCGAGAGGATGCTCGCCATACATGACAAAAAAAAAGGGGGGGGCCGGCTTACAAAGAAAAGTATCAGGGGAATCAGTAGGAGCTAGCTGGCTGAGTATTTCATAAGCTCACCACACATGAATACTGCCATGTTTGTTAACACTCTGCCCTCGGCCGGAAGTAGATATTTATGACAACAAACGTGATCCTTTCCCATTCAAAGGAACGGCTCATCGCGATTATGATCGAAGATGAAAATATTGCCGACACCATACGAAAGCTTTTCACATATATCGGCTCACCGCTCGCTTAACTTAATTTCAATCCAATGCCTGTCATCCCGAGAGAAGCCGAGGGACCCGCGTCTTGGTGTAACGCCATACAGATTCCTCCACTCGCTGTCGCTCGGTCGGACTGACATGTGGGCCCGGAAGTATACTACTGCTGTTTAATGTTTGAACGGCTTGTATTAACGGTTGCTTTATTTGATTTTGATGAGTTTAAGTTTGTCTTACTTGTTTTATTCGATCGTGAAGAATTCAAGTTCGTTTTGAAGAGCTTACCATGCTGGCGCTTGCCGGATGCTTGGCCTGTAGCAACATCACGCGGCGCCTTCACTGTCTTGGTACCCGTAGATGCTTTCTTGTCCGCTCCTTTACGGAAATTATTCGGCAAAAAACTTTTTTGCTTCTTTTTGCCAGACGATTGCCCGGTCGCGATATCGCGAGCCTTCTTCACTCCTTCTTCTTTTATCCCGACACTTGATTTCTCAAGAATATGGGGCACAACGATTGTTTTTGCAAATACACCTTGAGGCACGGAAAAAATAACCATAAAGCCAGAAAGCATACCGGCTACAAAACGATGTCTTATCATATGTTTAACTGTATGTGTAATACTATGGAGACTCGGCGCGCGGCCAGTGTCTTACTTTGATAAGAAAAATGGCGCATAGAGATCGTCGGCCACATCGATCTTGAGCTTTCTGCGATCAACCCTTTCGCAAAACTCGACTGGCGCGCCAGTAATAAGCGCAAGAGGCCGCTGTTCATCTCCCTCGCCCATACAGAGCACCGCGGCAGTCGCGAGACTGTCAGCGACGTTCAGTGTCGAATACTCAAATGGCCGCCCGAAGATATCGAGCTCATGCCGATAGTCCTTTATGCCGCGAAACCCCGCATACCCCAACGCAACCCCGGTAATACCTCGACGCAACGGAGCAACACGGCTATCGGTGATAAGAATCCCAAGATTTTGTATGGCATGTTTTTTCTGAAGCTGCTTTCTTAGCGTCGCAGCCGTTCGGAAGCTATCTCGCGGCAGAAGAATAAGCTTCCCGTCCGCGTTTGATTCGTCAATTCCCGCATTTGCCATCACGTGCCCGTCTTTTATGGTTAGCCAGACATATCTCGTCTGAATCGCATACTCTGATTCTTCTTGAATCAGTTTTTCTTTGTCCTTCTTTTCTGCCGTTCGCCGTTCGGACAACGCGACAATCTTTGACGTAACAACGATTACTGACCGTTCGGGTATGTTCTTAATTCGCTCCAAAACAAACGAGAAAAGATTATCTCCCTCCCGAAAGATTCTGGTTCTCCGCGCTGAAATGATCATACATTTTGCGTTTTACCACGAAGAAGACGAATTCCAAGATAGGAAAGCGGGGTGTACAGAAGTCCCATGCCGACCTTAAAGAGCCACCACGATACGATAATGCTGAGCAATGTGTGCGTTTGATACACACCGGCAAACGCGATGGTCATGAAAATTGCGGAATCAAGCAGCTGGGACCATACGTTTGAGAGAAGTGAGCGCAGCCAGAAAAATTTCACGTTCCATTTTTCTCGAAAAAAGAAAAATGAAAGCACATCCTGATATTCCGCAATAAGGAACGCGACAAGAGACGCGATCGCCATTCTCACCGACAAACCGAATACCGTGTTGTATCCTTCTTTTGCCCATATGCCATCTGGAGACCATGGCATCGCAAGGGAAAGGAATGAGTAACCAACAAAGAGCGCAACGCTCACAAAGCCTGCGAGCACAAACATCTTTGCGGTCGCCTTGCCGTAGACCTCACCAATGACGTCGGTCATAAGGAATACGACAGGGAAAGAAAAGACGGCGACTGACATGTGCGCACCAAATAAAAATGGCATAAGCTTAAGACCAAGAGTGTTTGCTGCAAACATCGAGGTGAGATAGAGCGCAAGGGCAATAACAAGTTTGTTGTTGATCATATGTGTATAAGCCAGTGAGGTTGATAAAATCGCAAAAAAATAAAACCGCCCGGTGTGGGCGGCTCTAATCTGCCAAAAACCCCTACCGGCTTAGCGAGGGGCAACGTTCCTTGTAAAACCTGACCATGTTTTTGTTCGGTGGCTGTGAAGCATAGTTGTTTTGTTTAAATCCCTGGTGGACCTACCGGGAATCGAACCCGGACCTCAGCAATGCGAATGCTGCGTAATACCGTTTTACTATAGGCCCCTACGATATTCTAATGAAATACTGTCGGACGGCAACGTGCCCTCTACTATAGAAAAAGCGCGGTGATTTGTCGAGGGGTTGATTCTCACGCAAAAGTCAGATACTGTATTTTAATTGAGAGCATTGAACGAATGAGCTATCAACTATGAAATGCGTTGTTACAGGAGCTGGCGGATTCATCGGAAGTCATTTGGCGGAAACCCTCATCAATGAAGGCCATGAGGTTGTTGTCATTGACCGCTTTTCGACCGGAAAAAAAGACAACCTTTCGGCGATTCGAGACAACCCCCGACTCACTGTTGTAAAACGAGATATCTGTGAAGACATCTCGGATATTTTTTCGCAAAAAAATATCGACGTTGTATTTCATATGGCGGCAATGCCAAAGGTGCAATACTCCATTGAGCACCCGATCGAAACACATACATCAAACGTCAACGGTACACTCAATGTCTTGGAGATGTGCAGAATTCATGGAGTGAAGCGATTTGTATTCTCCTCCAGCTGCGCTGTCTACGGGAACCATCAAGAAATTCCATTTCGAGAAACGTTTCATACGATGCCGATTTCTCCGTACGGCGTCCACAAGCTCGTAGGTGAGCAGTATTCGGCGATGTATTACAACCTGTACGGTCTCGAAACGGTAAATCTGAGATACTTCAACGCATTCGGACCGCGACAGGACCACAGGGGAGACTACGCGAATCTGCTTGGAAAGTTTATAACGAGAATAAAACGCGGTGAAGCGCCAACGATCTGGGGCGACGGGAAGAACACACGTGACTACGTTCATGTATCAGATATTGTGCGGGCAAACATTCTTGCGGCAACAACGACGAGCGGCGTGTATTTCGGACAGACGATCAATATCGGTTCCGGGCGGGCGCTTTCGGTGAATGACGTGTACGAAAAAATCATGGGCGTTCATCCGACACGCATTGCACCGATACATACCCCGCCTGTTGTGGAGATCCGACACGCGATTGCAGACATCACGAAGGCGCAAAGCCTCTTAGGGTGGCAGCCGCATGTCCGGTTTGAAGACGGGCTCGAAGAGACATACGAGTATTTCATGTCTGTAGCGTAAACTAAAGACCCGCTGAAAAGCGGGTCTTTAGTTTGATCACATTTTGCCTGGTACCCCCGAGAGGAATCGGACCTCTATTTACTCGTTAGGAGTGAGTTGTTCTATCCATTGAACTACGGGGGCTCAGATAGATTTATGATGCACATCCGTAAAGAAGTCAACTGTTTTAAGAGCATGCCACCCTTTTTGACACGCAGTCTGCACATTCCATATTTTAATTTTCCATGTTTTGCCCCCTTAACTATATTAATACTTGTTGAATGATCAAGCTTTATCCCGATAATTTCAGACCAAAATCTCAAACAAGCCTTTTTATTGAGATCTTCGTAGACTCTTATAGAAATCACCAGGTCTTTATCTTCGACATTAAACTCATTTCTCAGACAATATAGAAAAACCCTAATAAGATTGGGGTCGGTGTTTGATATTGAGAGGTCTCCTTTTGATCCTTCTCCCCAATATAATGAAGCCGCAATAATCGCAAGATCTTTTTTTGAAAGAACGGAAACCCTTTTCTGAGAAGCCTTGTTAGCGTGCGTCCACGCCCTCTGAGAAATAATTTTACTTGCATTCCTTCTATCTAACCATCTTTTATGATACTTCTTTTGTATTGTAACACCCTGAATGTATCGCAAAACTGTTGACTTTGACTGTCCTGTGGCGCGGTGGATTTCTGGAATGCTGTGCCCCTTTTGCCGTAAGGACTTAATTCGATTAATTTTCTCTTCACTTATTTTCAACATGTATATATTTTACAAGATATGCGTACTTGTGCAAGGACGAGTTCGCTCTATTCATTGTCGCTCACCTTTAGAGAAAGCTAGCGGTGTATGGGTTAATTTCCTCCGGGGGCAATAAAAATAAGACCAGGGTTTCCTGGTCTTATTTTAGATAAGCTTTCTGCCACTATATAGTAGCAGCAGCCTAATAATTTCTTAAATGGTAAATAGGCGCAGGAACATCATGTCCCCGCGCCCGAATTCACTCCGTATCTATCTTAAGACGTACAAAGCGACCCTTGCAGGCACAAACGTGCCCTTCAGGGGGAAAATCAAACGGGCGGGCGAAAAAAAGCTCGACCCGGTTGATATTCTGCAAGCATGGCACGCGTAGGCGGCCGCTTGTGTCCCTCCATATGGTGCACGGGAAAACGAGGAGGCTCTCCCAATGCTCCTCGGGCCTTTGAATCAACCCTTGATTCTCTACAAGCCACTCTGCGGTGGCCTGGCCGGCCGTCAACTTTAGTCTGGCCCGATCGGCCAGGAAGTCTTCGTACCTCGGCCTGCAGAGGGAGAAGCGGATCGCTTCTATATAGATTGCCGCCGGAAAGGCCGGTGGCATAAACTCATGCGTATCTTCAACCAGCTCCCACCCCTCCAGGGTCTTGTCCATCTTCACTTCTCTCTCCTTCTTCATGCGCTAACAGAGGGCAATATACCCGAATAACGCTAAATGTCAACCATATTCGTCACTTTTGACGAGCAAAATTGACCCATTTTAAAATATAATATTGACAAATGAGGCTTGGAGCGTTATACTGACGACGAATAATTCGTCATATGAAGATAACAACAATCCTTCAAAGCCTTGGTTTTTCGGAAAATGAAACCCGCGTGTACTTCGCCGCCCTTGCGGCGGCAGGGCCTTCCAGCGCTCAAAACATCGCAACAGTCGCAAATATCAAGCGAACGACCGCGTACTCAGTTCTTGAATATCTCGTAAAGCGGGGGATTGTAGGAAAGACGATCGTCCGCGGCAAAACTCGCTTCATCGCCGAGCCGCCGGAAAAGCTGCTCCACACCGTCGATGATGTCCGAACCTCGCTTGAAAAGGCGCTGCCTGAACTTGAGGCTATGTATAATAAAAACGAGGCAAAGCCTCGTATAACGTTTTATGAGGGAGAACGGGCAGTGCAGGCGGTCTACGATGACACGCTGCGCGAGAAGCCGAAAGAAATACTGGAGTGGAATACTGATGAGTACTTCAACTTTGACCAACATAATGTTGACCCGCACTATATCGACAAACGCGTGAAACTTGGCATTCAGGCAAAACGCATCGCGGGGAAGGGGTCTGGATGGGACACGAAACACAAGCGCTACGATCGGGGGGAACTTTCAGAAACAGTGATCGTCCCGCGAGACCATTTTTGGCCGGGTGTTGAGGTAAACATCTATGGAAACAAAGTTGCCTTTCTCAATTACGCGGAGCAGATGTCGCTCATCATAGAAAGCAAGGCGATCGCCGACGCCATGCGCCAAGCCTATGCACTTTCCTGGCGAGGCGCGCAATCAATTCAAATAAAAAAATAGTTCGCCCCCTCCTGGTGCTGCAAGTACACATATTCCGTCGGCATCTCAATCATGGAAAAAATTAAATCGAGCCCTTATACGGAAATTTTTTTACATCATTTTCAAAACTTATTCTTTCGGCAGCATTACAAGTTTCAGTAACTTTCTGCATGCCGGCCGTAATTTCAACACCTTTCTCTCTCATTTTATTTGCTATCTCTACTAGGTAGCTGGGATCATGGGTCAAGGATGCATCAAAACACGCAAAAACAAACTTCTTGAAGCCTTCCTCGTCGCTTAAGTTCTTGAGATTCAACAGCTTTTTCACCAGCCGAATATGGTCGTATTCAGTGCTCTTTGTTTTATCGGGTTCCCAACCGATTGATCTCTCGTCCTCCGTTGAAATCCAATTCAGTCCTTCCGATGTCCTACTGGCTTCTTCCGGTGTCATGTGTCTCTTTAGGTAGTCCCATACCATTCCTTCAACCCTTTTTTGCACCTCCAAACTCTTGATGTAAGGCAGCCATTCGATTTCTGTCTTCGGAAAGATCCGTTCTTTTTTGACAAAAGAATTACATAGTGAAACTTCGGCAGCTCTTACCAGTTCTTCGTCTGTGATTTTCTCAATTTCCTCTGGATACAATCTTTCGATCTCTTTCAATCGCACCAAGCGACCGTAGTCTTTATAGGCAATATTCTCAATAACACCCACAAATGCCGGCCCTGCAAGTCTCCTTGCTTCATCGTCTAATCCCCATGATGTTGCCAAGACAAATGC
>OBOI01000749.1_pt1 | contig 10077 bp, 7 predicted proteins | sample 1670151 | NCBI WGS metagenome assembly OBOI01 (sample SAMEA104232303, study PRJEB22302) | sediment metagenome | biome: forest; feature: aquifer; material: sediment | place: USA | collected 2011-08-07 | depth 0.01 m | reverse complement strand
GCTGCCGGGGTAGCGCCGCGGCCACGGCTGGCGGACTTGCCGGGGTCGGCGGGCTTGCGCCGGGGACGGGGCGGCATGGGCGGCCGGGCAAACTCCTCATTGTTCTTGGGCGCGGGCACGCTGTAGTCAAAGTTCTCCACCGTGCAACTCTTGATGCGGCTGCCCAGGACCCGTTCAATGGCGTGGACCATATCGTAATCCTCCTCCGCCACCAAAGTAAAGGCGTCGCCGGTACGGGCGGCCCGGCCGGTGCGGCCGATACGGTGGATGTAAGCATCCGGGGTGTCGGGGATGTCGTAGTTGATGACGTGGGAGACCTGACTGACATCGATGCCGCGGGCCGCGATGTCGGTGGCCACCAGGATCTGGAAGGTGCCGTTACGAAAACCGTCCAAGGCCGCCTGCCGCCGGTTCTGGGAGAGATTGCCCTGGATCGACGCGGCGGTGAACCCCTTTTTCTCCAGCTGCTCGCCAATGCGCTTGGCCCGATGCTTGGTGCGGGTAAAGATCAGCACCGACTCGGTGTCGGTGTGGCGTAACAACTCCAACAGCAGTGCCGTCTTGAGGTGGGGCTTGACCGGGTAGATGGCATGGCTGACCGAGACTGCCGGCGCCGTGGTACCCACCTGCACCGTCACCGGCTTTTTCAGGATGTCCAAGGCCAAACGCCGAATCTCGTTGGGCATGGTGGCCGAGAAGAGCAGGGTCTGCCGCTCCCGGGGGAGGTGGGTCATGATCCGACGGATGTCGGGGAAGAATCCCATGTCGAACATGTGGTCCGCCTCGTCCAGGACCAGGACCTCCAGCTGGGAGAGATTGATGGTCTTTTGGGTGAGATGGTCCAGCAAGCGGCCGGGACAGGCGACGATGATATCGACCCCCTGTTTGACCTTGGCCACCTGCGGGCTCATGTTTACCCCGCCGTAGATGGAGACGCTCTTCAGCCCGGTCTTCTCGCCCAGGGTGGTAAAGGCGATGTGGATCTGCTCGGCCAGCTCGCGGGTGGGGGCAACGACTAAGGCGCGCACGGAACCGCGCTTGCCCTGGAGCAATTGGTGCAGGATCGGCAGGGCAAAGGCGGCGGTCTTGCCGGTGCCGGTCTGGGCCAATCCCATCACGTCCCGGCCCTCCATGACCGACGGAATCGCCTGGACCTGAATCGGGGTAGGGGTCTCATAGCCCGCGGCCACAACACCGGCGCTGACCTGGGGGTGAAAATTAAATTCTTCGAAATTCATACTTTCCTTCTTGGTTAAATTGTGTCGGTTTCGCGAAAACCGCGCAACCGACGCCGGCACCTCATGAAACTTGTTGATAAAAGTGTAGGCGGATGGCAAGGTTATGGAACTTTGTGCAATGCCATCAATGCAGATGGCATCGTAACCGCTCCATCTCTTCATGGAATCGCTACGCTTCCACAACTCGGTAATCCGACATAATAGGCGATAACGGCCTTTCCTGCCAGTTGTTTTCTTGGGAGGGTCAGTCGCCACGACCGAGGAAGACATCCTGATGAGCCTGACAACAGGGATCAACCGCTGTTGACCAACACTACTTTACTTAACTTAGGGAGGAAAAAATGAAAAAATTCGTGGGCATTATCGTCATGATCGCCATGGTGACCTTGACCGGGTGCAACACCATGCGGGGGGTGGGCAAGGATATCGAGCAGGGAGGCAAGGTCATTCAGAAGGCGACCAAGTAGCAGCCAAGCTCCGCCTACGACAGCGTCACAAAAAAGTCCATGCGCCCGCTCTTCCTCCAGCCTCATAGCCTATCTCCCCGCGGCATCGACCTCCTGGTAGGCCCCGTCCTTGACCACATACATGGCAAAGCCCACGCCGATGGCATCCCCCCGCTCATCGAAGCGGATTGAGCCCAAGGGGGTGTCCACCGCCTCGGTGCGCAGGGCCTTGGTCACCTGCGCAAAATCGGTGGCCCCCGCCTGGTCGATGGCATGCAGGGCGGCAAGGGTGGCGGCGTAGGCATTCAGAAAAAAGGCCCCGGGTTCACTGCCATACTCTTTTTTGTGGGCCGCGATGGCGGCCTGGGTCAAGGGGTGCCGCGAGGTGTCCTTGGGACCCGAGGCGTAGACCCCCTCGGCGTATCTCCCCGCGACCTTGATAAAGGTCTCATCCTTCACCCCGTCGTCGGAGATGAAGACCGTTTTCATCCCCTTCTTGCGCATCTGGGAGACGATCTTGGAGGCCTCGGGGTGGTAGCCGCCAAAGAGGACCCCGTCGGCCCCTGACCGTTTGATCTTCTGGACAATGGCCGAGTAGTCCACCGCCCCCGGGGTCACCCCCTCGTAGAGGACCAACTCCGCTTGCCCCCCCTTCTCAATGAACCCCTTGGCAAACTCAGCGAGCCCCTTGCCGTAGTCCCCCTTGTCGTGAATCACGGCCAACCGCCTCAACTTCAGGACCTTGAGCGCGAAATCGACCTCCTGGCCGGCCTGGGCGTCGTCAGCGGCAATGGTCCTGAAAAAATTCGGGTACCTGCCGCTGTGGGTCAACTCCGGGTTGGTGGCGGAGGGCGAGATCAAGATCATCTTGGCATCGTTATAGATGCCCACCGCCGCCTTGGTCGCCCCGCTGCAGATATGGCCGATGACGATATCGACCTTTTCGGAGATCAATTTGGTGGCGGTGTTGGTGGCGATCTCCGGCTTACAGACGTCGTCCTCGGCCACGATCTCCACCTGGCGGCCCAAGACCCCGCCGCTGGCATTGATCTCCTTGACCACCAGGCGCGCGGCGTTCAGACTCGGGAGGCCATAGGAGGCCAAGTCCCCGCTGTGGGCCCCGGCCACCCCCAGCCGCAAGGGCGCTGCCGCGGCCCCCGATGCAGCGGGGGCCGCGGCCCACAAGATGATCAGCACCATGAATGTGCGCAAAAAAAGATATCTTCTCTCCATCGCCATCTCCTCTCTTTTTGTCCCTCTCTTGTCGGCATCAGCCCCTTGAACGTGTCTCCATATAATAGGGCAAAAGAGATCAGTCAAGGAGCGCCGGCCAAAATGGTATTTACACTTTCATGCGGGATGTGCTAATGTCGCGGACGATCTCCCCCCCCCTGGGGGCACGGTCCACTCCCTCCCCCAACCCGGGCACGGGAGCAGAGGCCAAGCAACGACATAACACATTAATTTCCTTAAAAAAAGAAACAGCTATATTTTTGTCTTGGTAGTAGGGCAAGCGGGCTCGGCCTGTTTGCCAAGAGACCTTCACTGGTCACAAGGAGAAGAGATTGTGCGATTACCTACCATGAAAAAGAACCATGTCTTTTTTGAGCTCTTGGAGAAGCAGGCTGACGCCACCGTTAGCGCGGCCAAGGAGTTTCTGAATCTGGCCAACGACTTCGCGAATCTTCCCAAGTACGCGACCAGGATCAAAGAGATCGAGACCGAGGCCGACCACATCACCCATGAGGTGGCCAACAAGATCGACGCCACCTTTGTCACCCCGTTGGACAAGGAGGACCTCCATGCCCTCTCCAGCGAGCTGGATGACGTGACCGACCACATCGAGGCCTGCACCGGCCGCATGGCCCTCTACCAACTCCGTCAGGCCCGTCCCGACCTGGTCTCCCTGGTGACCATGTTGGTGGCGATCACCGAGGCCATGCTGGAGGCGGTCAAATCCCTGCGCACCATGCCCAGCCGGGACAAGATGCAGACCCTGCTGATTCGCATCCACAAGATCGAAAACGATCATGACGCCGCCTTCCGCAAGGCCCTGGCCGACCTGCTCAACGCCCCGGATGCCGATCCGATTTTAGTGATCAAGTGGAAAGAGGTCTATGATCGCATCGAGACCTCGGTGGACAAGTGCGAGGACATCGCCAATATCATCGAAAGCGTGGCCGTGAAGTATGCATAGCGTATCCTTGCTGGTCATCCTGATTGTCGTCGGCGCCCTGGCCTTCGACTATATCAACGGCTTTCACGACACGGCCAATGCCATCGCCACTGTCGTCTCCACCCGCGTGCTCACGCCGCGCACCGCCATTATCATGGCCGCCTGCCTCAACTTCGCCGGCGCCTTGGTCTCCACCCAGGTGGCCAAGACGGTTGCCAGCGGGCTGGTGGACACGGCGCGCTTCGCGATCAATGATCTGCACCAGCCGGAACTGCTCGTCGCCAAGCTGAGGACGCCGCAAGACCCGCTCTCCTCCTATCTGGTGGAGCAGCTCTCCCCCGAGACCCGCCGCCTGCTCCAGGAGGACAAGGGAACGGCTGCCCCGGCCCATGCCCTACAATCCGCCATCGTGCGGGACTTGAACCTCATCGTCAAACGCCCGGATTTGTACACGGCCGCGCGCTTCGCCGGCATCTCGATTAAGGCAATGACCCTGGAGAAGGCCAAGGACCCCGCGAAACTCAAGCCGGAAGAGTTATACAACAACAACCGGGCCTTGCTGGAAAGCGGTTTTCCCCATGAACTGGCCTCCAACAAGCAGATCTTTCAAGTGGTCATCCTGGCGGCGGTCCTCGGCGCCATCGTCTGGAACCTGATCACCTGGAAGTTCGGCATCCCCAGCAGCTCCTCCCACGCCCTGATCGGCGGTCTGTGCGGCGCGGCCATCATCCACAGCGGCTTGTCCTCGGTCCTCTGGGGAGGGATTCTGCACAAGGTCCTGATCCCCTTGGTGGGCTCACCGTTGATGGGTTTTGTCATCGGCTTTATGCTGATGACCGTCATCTTTAAGACCCTGTCCACTGTCCATCCGGGCCGGGTCAGCGCCTCCTTCCGACGCTTGCAGGTGATTTCGGCGGCGGCCATGGCCTTTACCCACGGCCTAAACGACGCCCAGAAGAGCATGGGCATCATCACCATGGCCTTGGTGAGTGCCCGCATCATCAGCGAACCCATCGTCCCCGCCTGGGTCATCTTCTCCTGTGCCGCCGCCATGGCCCTGGGCACCTCGGCAGGGGGCTGGCGGATCATCAAGACCATGGGCCACAAGATCATCCGTTTGGAGCCGGTCCACGGTTTTGCCGCCGAGACCAGTTCGGCCATCGTCTTGTATGTCACCAGCCACTTCGGCATGCCGGTCAGCACCACCCATGTCATCTCCGGCAGCATCTTCGGTGTCGGCTCCAGCAAGCGGCTCTCCGCCGTGCGCTGGGGTGTGGCCCAAACCATGATCGTGGCCTGGGTCCTGACCCTACCGGCCGCGGGCCTGATCGGCGCCCTCTCCTACGAGGTGCTTATTTACTGCGGCCTTGGCCAATAGTGATGGAATTGCAAAAAGTCGTGAAGCTGACCATCTGCCAATGTAATTTCAATGTGTTACGGGGCATGTCAGCGGCGGTTGAGCGGTTTTTTGCGAAACCGACAAGAGTAGTATTGTCCCCTGGGCCTTAATCCCACCAAGCAACAGATCCCCCCGAGGAGAGCACCATGCGCATCCACCTGCTGCAACACGTCGCCTTTGAAGGCTTAGGGAGCATTGAGGAGTGGGCCAAGGCCAATCACGCCGCCATCAGCACCAGCCGCCTGTTTGCCGACGATCCCTTGCCGCGTGGCGATGCGTTCGATTGGTTGGTGGTGATGGGGGGGCCGATGAATATCCATGAGGAGGAGAGCTATCCCTGGTTGGCAGGGGAGAAGGCCTTCATCAAGCAGGCCATCAGGGGGGGGAAGGTGGTGTTGGGGGTCTGTCTGGGCGCGCAGTTGATCGCTGACTCTCTGGGGGCCAAGGTCACCCGCAACCTCCACAAGGAGATCGGTTGGTTCCCCCTGACTTCGGTCCATGGGGCCATGCGAGCCATCATTCCCAGCGGCGCCATGGTCATGCACTGGCATGGCGATACCTTTGCCTTGCCAACTGGGGCGGAACTCCTGGCCAGCAGCGAGGCCTGCGCCAACCAGGGCTTCATCTACCAAGGGCGGGTGGTGGGCCTGCAGTTTCACCTGGAGACGACAGCGGAGAGCCTTGCTAGCCTCATTGCCCATGGCAGCGACGATCTAAGCCCGGCCGGCCCCTTCATCCAGACCCCGAGCGAGATGCAGTCGGACCCCACCCGCTTCCCGGCCATCAACCGCATGATGGCAGCCCTGCTCGATCACCTCCGGGACCGGGGTGGCTTGGCTACCGGCTCTTAGGGCTGTGGCAAGCGGTCCAAGTCGCGGCTATGAATCGCGGCTGCCGCATCCGTACCCTCGATCAGGCGCACCAGGGCACTGATATGGTGGTAGAGGTTATTGGCCTGGGCCTGTACCGACTGGGTCGCGGCGGCCAACTCCTCGGAACTTGCCGCCAACCCCTGGGTGTCCGACTCCATGCTGGTGATGGTGGTGTTGATCTGTTGGATGCCGGTTGTCTGCTGATGGGAGGCGGTGCTGATCTCCTCCACCAGCACCGAGGTCCGCTTGCTACTCTCGGCAATGATCTTCATGGCCTCATCGACCTTGTCCACCGTCACCAGCCCGTCGCCCACGTTGTTGATCGCCACCTCGATCAGTTCCTGGGTATTCTTGGCCGCCTGGGCCGTGCGCTGGGCCAAATTCCTGACCTCTTCCGCCACCACCGCGAATCCGGCCCCGGCCTCTCCTGCCCGAGCCGCCTCGACCGCGGCATTTAAGGCCAACAGATTGGTCTGAAAGGCGATCCCCTCGATCTCGGTGATGATCTGCGAGATCCTGTCGCTGTCATTCTTGATCTTGGCCATGTTCTGCTTCATGCCCTCGACATCGGCATTGGCCCGCACGATGACCTCCCGGCTCTGACGCATGGCCACCTCGGTATGCTTGGAATTTTCGTCATTCTGGCGGACCATGGCAGTGATCTCCTCCAGCGACGAACTGGTCTGTTCCAGGGAGGCGGCGGTACTGGCCGAGATATCGGCATTGACCTGGGATGAGTGGGCGGTCACCTGAGTCTCGCCAATGATCTGCTGGGCGTTCTCGTCCAGGGACTTAATCACCCGCCTCACCTCGCGGATGATCTTCTCCACGGTCAAGCCGGCGGCAGCGAGGACGATCAGCAATACCGACAAGGCCCCGGCCATGAAAAAGAGGGTAAACCGTTTGACCTCCGCCTCCTTTTGCTCCTTCAGCGCTTCCAAGGCGCCCCGCAGCGTATCAACGATCCCCTTGGATTGTGCCATGACCCCCTCAAAGGCCGCATTATAGTCGCCTTCAAAGAGCTCCTGGGCACCATCCTTATCCTCGGCGGCCAAGGCCGGCAAAAGCTTGTCGTTGATCGTCGCCATCATCCGCTGCCACTCCTTGGCCAAGGCCGTGACATGACCCGTCAACTCCTCCTTGCCCTGCAACGTATGACAGGAGTGGCAGGTGAGGGCGCTCGGCCCCCCGTCCTGAGCGTTCACAACCCGCTCCAGCTCGGCAAACATCTCCGACACCTTCTTCATCCCCTCCTTTGCACCGTTCTCCTCATTCTCTTCGTCAAGGATCAAGGTCTTGATCAGGGAGTTCAGCATCACCAGATTGACCCGACTGCGGGCCACCAAGTCGATGGTGTTGTATTTGAGTTCAATGCCGTTGTAGGCATGCCCACCGATCTTGACGCTGGTGATCAGCAGATTGGATGACAGGACGATGCTGACCAGGGAGACGCTTAAGAAGATGACCAGAAGAAGTAATTTCAGCCGTAAGCTCATGCCGTCGACCCGCTATTTAAGTGTTTGATTAAGCGACACAAGCCGCAGCTATTCGCTCGCGCGACAATATAATTTTTCACTTATAGCACCATATTTTCCATAAAGTAAAGTGCGATTTATATTAATCCGAAAATACCCAGGTACTATGGACAGAAGCACTATTTTTCAAGGCGGAAAGGCACTTAGCCCCCCTCTTCTCGATTAACTTCCACGCCAGCTCAAACCTCGGGACGAGGCGCCTCCGGGATGTAGCCATGCCGGCGCAGATGGTCACGGATGTCCGTCGGCGCAAAACCGATCTTCTGGGCAACCCGCAGGGCGTGGCTGTCGGTGGATATCCCCGGCACTATTTTATGGGAGGGCTCCTCGCCAGTGAACTCGACTTGCAGGTACTGCCCCTTGCCCTGTTTTTGGAAGGCCTCCACCAGCTCGAAGCTATGGGTGACCAACAGGGTGTTGTTGCCGATGGCGTAAAAACCATTCATGATCTCGGCGGAGAGGGTCACCTTCTCGTGGGTGGTGGTGCCCTCGGCGATCTCATCCAGGATGGTCAGGCTCTGGGGAGAGACGGAGTAGAAGATGTCCCGGGTCACCTTCAACTCGGTGCCGAAACGGCCCTCCAGGTCGGAGAGGGTGTCAAAGGCCGGGGCCTGATAGGTGATGCGATCCGCCATGTTGATCATGGCCCCGGAGGCCACCACCGGCGCCCCGATCTGGGCCAGGATCTGGTTCTGGACAATGCTCTTGCAGTAGGTGGTCTTGCCGCCGCTGTTCGGCCCGGTGACAAAGGTCATCCTGGCCCCGGCCAGGTTGACGTCGTTGGCCACGAACCCTTGGTCCTCCTTGGCGATAATGGGGTTGCGCAGGTTCTTGGCCACAAAGAAGTGGGTCTCCTCGTTGGTCACCTCCGGCAACACCGTGGGGTGGGGCATGGCCTTGCTGAAGCCGACAAAGCTGAGCAACTCGTCGATGGCGGCCACGCTCTCGATGGCCTGGGCAAAGCGGTTGGATTCGATCAAGCGCTGGCGGATGGGGAGAATGGCGGTCTCGTAGTCAATCATGGGCTTCAACACCCCGCCATAGATGAAACCGACCACACTGAACCAGCTGGTGCCCAGACAGAGGGCCTTGGCAATGTTCGGCTCCATCAGACCAAAGAGCCAGGCCGCGCCAAAGGCCAAGCCCGGGAAGGCCGGCCATAGGGAACCAAACCCCAAGCGGTGCGGCTGAAAGCGCAGCGCCGGGGTATAGCGGCCGATCTCCTCGCGGGCCTTGACCCCGCCCACGGTGCGGAAGGCCGGACCGTTCAAGATACTGCGCACGGCAGAGCCCTTGAAGCTTACGATATTCTTGAACAGGGAGTCGAGGTAGACCGTCTCGGGCTGGGGGAGCTTGGCCGCGGCCGCCAGCATGCGCTCAATGGCGTTGACCGCTGCCTGGTAATCACCATAGGCGACCAAGGGGTGGGTATGGACGTTTAAGATCTTGAACAGGTCGGACTCACCCTTGGCAAAGGCCTCCAGGAAATCGGCAATCGCCTCCTGCAGCCGGTGGTTGTTCTCCAGTTCACAGTAGGAGTCCTGCTTGGCATGGACCAGTTCAATGGACTGGGAGGGGTTCATCAACGAATGGAAGAGTCTGGCCGAGCCCACCATGGTCTGGGTATGGTCCACCGCCTTGAACAGGTTGTGGATCTCGATCACCCGCAAGGTGCGCTTGTCGGCAACAGTGGCCGGCAGCAGGTCGAACATCTGGCGGACATTGAACTCCTTGCCCTGCAACCGCTCATCGACGATGATGTGCTTGAAATTGAGTTCGGTGATCAGCTCTTCGCTGTCCATTTCAACCATGGTAGGTGTCGCCCCTTGTTGGTAACAATTCGGCTGTTGCCTGGGTAGCTGCGCGCTGAGCCAGAAAGGACGGCGGCTCGCCATGAGAGGAGGTCGCTTTTACCGCCAGCGCCTCCGGCAAAGCCGCTTTTATGTTGCGAAAAGATAACATCGACTCAGTAAGCCCCCATCCTTACCCATTTTTAGCAAAAAACACAAATCTTGCTTTTCAGACCTTGCTCCGGTAGTGTACTCTCTTGGTGCTCAAAAAGGCGCAAACCGCGTGCCACCGCCCTGATGCACCCCCCTGGCGCCCTTCCATCCAATAATAAAACGGTGTAACAAAATGATTACCTTACTTGATTACGGCGCCGGCAATGTCCGCAGCGTCAGAAACGCCATCCGCCGCCTGGGCTTCGAGGTCCGGGACGTCTCCTCGCCCGCTGACATCACCTCTGCCGACAAGCTGGTCTTCCCCGGGGTGGGGAGCTTCGGCAGCGCCATGGAACGCCTAAACGCTCTGGGCTATATCGAGCCACTGATGCAGCACCTGCGAGCCAATAAGCCCTTCCTGGGGATCTGTCTGGGGCTCCAGACCCTGTTTGCCGCCAGTGAGGAGTC
>OBOI01000748.1_pt1 | contig 10078 bp, 9 predicted proteins | sample 1670151 | NCBI WGS metagenome assembly OBOI01 (sample SAMEA104232303, study PRJEB22302) | sediment metagenome | biome: forest; feature: aquifer; material: sediment | place: USA | collected 2011-08-07 | depth 0.01 m | reverse complement strand
GAGCGCCGTCCACGGCGCGATTGACACGTGATCGCGCCGTGGACGGCGCTCCTACCGAGATAGACCCTTGATCGCCACCTTCCTCTCTATGCCTGCCCTTGCGCGGGCTCGCCCAGGGGCAGGGTCACCGTGAACAGGCAACCACCCTGCTTGCCGTTTTCCACCTGAATATCGCCCATCAAGCGCTGCATGATGTTTTTGGAGATGGAGAGGCCGAGCCCCGTCCCCTTGTCCGCCTTTTTGGTGGTGAAGAACGGATCGAAGATCTTCTGTAAGTGTTCCGGCGGCAGTCCCGGCCCCGAGTCGGCGAATTCGCAGAGGATGCGCCCTCCCCTGGCCCGGGTCTGGATGGTGATGGCGCCATCATCACCGATCGCATCAATGGCGTTATTGACAATGTTGAGAAAGACCTGTTGCAGCTGGGACGGATCGGTCATCACCCGGGGCAGATCCTCCTGCAGGTTCAGACGCAGGGTGATGCGGTGGTGCTTGGCCTCATTCTCCAAAAAAGCGACTGTATCCCGCAGCAAGCTATTGACATCCAGGGCGACCCGCTTAAACTCCATGGACCGCGAAAATCCCAGCAGACGATGGGTGATGGTGCTGGCCCGGGTGACGTGCTGCTTGATCTTGCGCAGCGACTCTTGGTACTCGTCATAATTTTTGAGCAGCTGTTGATCTTCCTCGGTCAGCAACTCCGTCATCCACCCGGCCTGATCGCCGATGATCTGCAAGGGGTTGTTGACCTCATGGGCAACGCTGGCCGCCAGCCTGCCCACCAGGGCCATCTTGTCCACCTCGCGCACCCGGTTGTTCAACAGCATGCGCTGTTTGTCCGCCAACTCAATGCGGTCCATCATGGAGCGGACCAAGAGCGTGGTCACCACCAGGATAAAGACCGAGGCCACGACGATACTGAGCAACCCCAGGTTCCAGGCCCGGTAGAACTGGGCCAGGGACGAGTTGATGTTGGTCTTCAGGATCAGCAGCCAGCCATTATTGTTGATCCAGGTGGTGACATACAAAAAATGGTGGTGGGCATGGACCGTGGTCCCGGTATTGGCAACGAAATCACGGAGTTCATCCGGGGCAATGGCCGCCTTCCTGGTCCCGCCCCCGGGTGCCCCATGGACCACCTCCCGGCTCGCCGTCTGCAGCTCACCCTGGCGGTTGATGATAAAGGCGTCACCGTCGGGACCGACCTCAACACTCGCCAGCAGGGCATCAAACAAGGCCGAATTGATGGTGGCCCGCAGGATCCAGTTGCGGCTGGCATCGGTGACCGCCACCACAAAATGGGGCTCGCCACGGTAACCGGTGAAGACGTCGCTGACATAGCGGCCCGAGCGCAAGGTCTCTTGGAACCAGGCGGCTTCTCGATAATTCTTGCCGGCCAACTGCCGCCGGTACGGTCCTACATAGGCAAGGTGATCCCCCTGACCATCGATGACGCCGAGGTCCACCAAGACCCCGCTGCGGTTCACCGCCGGATAGACCTTCTCCAGCTCCCCCTGTTGGGCAAGGGGTTTCACTCCGTACAGATCGATCAGGCTGGCCAGGAGATCTTCCTGGGTGCCGAGAAAACGATCAAGCAGCTCTTTTCTGCTCTCGGCCGACCCTTTCAGTGCGGCCGAGGTCTGCTCCATCCATGATTGCCGGTAATACTGCTTGGAGGCCCAGCCGATCAAAAAGAGCGGCAGCACCGACACCAGGACCACCAGCAGGATAAAGAGTTGTTTTTGCCGGGCGTAGTAAGATTCCCGCGATTTGACCTTCAGCGCCTCAGCACGGATGGTGGCCGAGTAGATCTTCATTAGGGGGCCGATCAGACCCGCTTCTTGTCGTACATCATATCCCTGGCGCTTTCATACTCGCCGGCCTCGGCAAAGGCGGCGGCCGACATATAGCTGCTGGCGGCATTTTTGGCCTGATAGGCCGCCTTGATCCGCTCCACCAGCAACTCGATGTCCACCGGCTTCTGCAGGTAATCGAAGACCCCCAGCCGCCGGGCCTCGGCCTCATCCAGGTCGTTGCCGTGGCCGGTCTGGATGATCACTTGGATATCAGGGTATTTGGCCCGCACCTGGCGCAGCACCTCCATGCCGTCGATGCCCGGCATCTTGAGGTCCAGGACCATGACATCCGGCTCCCGGTCATCGACACACTCCAGGGCCTGCTGGCCGTTGAAGGCGGTATCGCTTGCCAGGTCGCGCAAATCAAGGCGTTCGGAAATGGTGTTGATGAAATTCTCCTCATCATCAACCAAGAGGATTCTAATGTCTCCCATGTGGCTCTCCTGTGGGCGCGGGGGTGGGACCGCTCTCTAATTTTTATTTACTATTCTTCTTCTTTGTCAGTTTCTTTGGCGGTTTCGCAAAAACCGCTCCACCGCTGCTGGCACGCCCTGTAACACATTGAAATTACGTTGGCAGATGATCGGCATCACGACTTTCTTGCGATTCCATCTTCTTTGCCGATTGATCATTTTGTGGTGGTGACGGTCTGTCCAGCATATCCAAGGCCCCGGCAAAGTCGCCGGCTTGGGCAAAGGTGGCGGCCATCATCGCCTCGCTGAATCGCGCCAGCAACGGCTTCTTGACCTTGCGCCCACGAGTCGCTTGCAGCCGGGCGCAGGCCTCGGTGATCACGCTCCGCAAGGCGCCGGTATCGACAGGGACGATCACCTCATCGACAGCGCCGGCCTTCATGCCGGCGATGGAGGCCGCCACATTGTCCGCCCGGTTGATCAGCACCACCTCACCGGCCGGATACTGTTGCCGGATTGCGTACACCCGGCCAAAGGCATCATGGCTCACCTCCCTGATGTCGACCAGCACCACCTCCCCCCCCGCTGTCTCCTGATCATCAAGTTCGCAGTCATCTCCCAGCGGCAGATACGTGAACCCCCACTGCTCAAGGGTCTTGGCGATGGTTTCCCTGAAAGACAGGTCATCGCTGGCAATCAGGACAAGGGGTGTCCTGCCCGTGGGGATGGGCGCCGGCCCCGATTTACGCCGTGAGGAGAAGATCACGGGCCCTGATCAACGGCTGACTAGCATGCCGCGCCCTCTTGCATGATGCCGTAAGCCGTCCGTACATTGTGCAGACCAATGGAGTCGAGAAAGGTGTTGAGCCTTCTCGGCGGCCGCTGACGCACGCCCATCTGCCGCAGCGCCTCTTCCGGCATCCCCTCCTCGGCATAGGCCACCGCCATGAAGGCCCGCTCAAAAAACTCGGCCCATTTGCTCTTGCTCGGCAAGGGAGTCATGGAGCGGGCTGTCTCCCATTCGCCAGCCTCGGCAAAGGTCACGGCCACCATCCACTCTCTTTCGTTGTTTGCTTCCTTGTTCATGACACACCTCCTGGTGAAGGGTTAACGAGTTCGTCCATCGGTCATTCCTTTAGCACTAATTGTGCCAACAAAAAATATCATATATAATCAGCATGTTGAGACACAAGCGACTCCAAAGTGTTTCACCAGACCAGCACGCATAAAACATAATGAAACAATTCGCATCATTACCGGCACACATCGACACACACCCTCATAAATTTGCCTTCGGCAAGCCGTTACCTGCGTCCTCCCCACACTGTATCAAGCCGCCAACAACTATTTATCCTTATTAAAACCGGCATGTTATAGAAAAATTATCCGGCAACAAATAAAAATATTGCCTTGTGAAACAAAACGACATATCTTGAACCATATAACTCTATCCCACAGGACCTCGCCGAGACATGAACCCCTATGAACCATCCGCCTTTGCCGGGCTGGACCCCCTCAACCTTCTGAATGGCCTGCCCCACGGGGTGGCCCTCATCGACAACGAGGGCCGCATCGTCTCCGCCAACCGCATCTTCGAGGCCGTGACCGGATACGCCGCCCATGATGTGCGGGGCGTGGGCTGCGACTTTGTCTTCCGCAGCAACCCCGACATCAAGAGGAGTATCTTCGAGAACACCTTTGACGCGGTCGACACCCTCTCCCTGGAAGGTGACATCATCAATGTCAACCGCAAGAAGACGCTGGTCCGTTTCTTTGTCTCGCCGCTCAACAGTCACAATGGCCATAAGATCGGGTTCATGGTGGCGATGGAGGACATCACCGCTTTAAAGGAGCTGGACCGGCAACGCCAAGCCCACAGCGAGTCCCAAGGCATCCTGGGCCACAGCCCCCGGATGCAGGAGATCCTGGACTTCATCCCCATCCTCGCCCGCACCGACACCACCCTGCTCATCACCGGCGAGACCGGCACCGGCAAGGATCTGCTGGCCGAGGCCATCCACCATGAGTCCAAACGGGCCTCCTCCCCCTTTATCAAGGTCAACTGCGGCGCCCTGCCGGAGACGTTGCTGGAGTCGGAACTCTTTGGCCACACCCGGGGCGCCTTTACCGGCGCCCATGCCGACAAGCCCGGCATGTTCCGTCTGGCCCAAGGCGGCACCCTGTTTCTCACCGAGATCGGCGACCTCCCCTTGGCCCTGCAGGTAAAGCTGCTCACCGTGCTGGACGACCGCGAGTTCTTCCCCTTGGGCAGCTCCAAAAAGGTCAGGGTGGATGTCCGCCTGATCACCGGCACCAATCGCGATCTGCGGCAGATGGTCAAGGAGGGGACCTTCCGCGAGGACCTCTATTATCGCTTAAATGTCCTGCGCGCCCACCTCCCCCCCTTGCGGGAGCGGGGCGACGACACCCCCCTGCTGCTGGACCACTTCCTCAAGCTCTTTGCCGACAACCTGGGCAAGACCATCAAGGGGTTCTCCGCCGAGGCCATGGCCGAACTCTGCCGCTACAGCTACCCCGGCAATGTCCGGGAGCTGCGCAATATCGTGGAGTACGCGGCCAATGTCTGCGCCGGCAACCGCATCGCGCCATCCCACCTCCCCGCCTCCATCCAGGCGGCAACGTTGAAGGCGGGAGGCAGGCCGGGTTCAGAGGGGGGAGAAGCGCGCCGGGGGGAGGAGCGGACCATCATGCCGCCGGCCGCTGACGGCAATTTCGGACAGGGGAGTACCTGGTCGGAGATCGAGAGGGGGAAGATCTTGACGGCGCTGACCACCACCGGCGGTAACCGCAGTCTGGCGGCCCAGCAGTTGGGCTGGGGCCGCAGCACCCTGTGGCGCAAGATCAAGCGCTACGCCTTGGACTGATTGGACTTTTGATGAAGATTCTGGTGACCTTGAGGGATGACGACATCGCCCCGCGCTTCGACCTGACCACCGAGGTACTGATCGTGGAGACCGGCAATAGCACCCCCGACGCCAATCCGCGCAACATCCTCTTGCCCGGGGCCTCTGCCGATGAGCTCTGTAGTCTGATCATCAAGGAGGGGGTCACCCTGGTGATCTGCGGCGGCATCGAGGATGCCCATTTCCAATACCTGGGCTGGAAAAAGATTCAGGTGATCGACAAGGTGATCGGTCCGGCGGCCGAGGCCCTGCGTCTGGCCCAGGCAGGCCTGTTGCAGACCGGCGCCATCGTGGGCCAAGGGGTGACGCCGCCATGAAAACGCCTCTCCCCAACCCCTTCAAGGCCATGGCCGGCCTGTTGTGCGGCTTCACCACGAATGGCGCCTTTTGCGCCAAGGGTCGCTACCAAGGTCTCCAGCGTCGCCTGTTGGGGATCCTACTATTGATCGGCATCATCCCGTTAAGCGTGATGGCCAGCCTGAGCTTTATCCAATACCGCACCCTGGTGCAGGAGGAGACAAACACCAACGCCCGCCTGAGCGCCGAAAGCGCCCGCCAAGCCATTGAGGCCTACCTGCAAAAGCTGACCACCGCCATCCAGATCATCTCCGACGCTTACTCCTTTGAGGAACTCGCGGACCAAGGACACCTGGACCGGGTGTTTGCCCGGCTAAATCAGGACTTCTTTGGGGTGGTGGACCTCAGTGTCATTGGTCCGGACGGCATCCAGCAGGCCTATGCCGGCCCCTTCAATCTGGTGGGCAAAAACTACCTGACCAGCGAGTGGTACACCAGGACCCTGGCCAAGAAGGTCTACATCAGCGAGGTGTTCATGGGCTACCGCCATGTGCCACACTTCGTCATCGCCGTGGGCAAGGCGATGAGCAGCGGCCAAGAGCACTGGGTGCTCAGGGCCAGCATTGATACCGAGAAGCTCGACCGCTTCATGGCCTCGATCTACTCCGAGGTGGTCACCGATGTCTTTCTGGTCAATCAAAGCGGCACCCTGCAGAACTCATCCCGCCATTACGGCAAGGTCAACGACCCCTTCCCGCTGCCTGACCTGCCCCCCATGCGCGCCATCAGCCTCAGAGAGCAGCAGGGGCGCGGACCCTTGCTCCACGCCTTCGGCACCATTGAGCACACCCCGTGGCTGGTGGTCCTGGAACTCCAGGGCTACGCCGGCAAGGAGTCGTGGATGGCCTTCAAGCGTCAGGTCTTGTGGCTGTTCGCCATCTGCATCACCCTGGTGATCGTCATTGCCTTTCGCGTAGCTCGCCACGTGGCCATAACGGTGCGCAGCGCCGACGATGAGCGGAATGCCATCGTGGCCCAGACCGAGCACACCAACAAGCTGGCCTCCATCGGCCGCCTGGCCGCCGGCGTGGCCCACGAGATCAACAACCCCTTGGCCATCATCAACGAGAAGGCAGGGTTGATGATGGACCTGCTCGAACTCAGCAACGAGTTTGTCCATAAGGAAAAATTCATGAAGCAGTTGACCTCGCTCCAGGGGGCGGTGGACCGCAGCCGCACCATCACCCATCGCCTGTTGGGCTTTGCCAGGCGGATGGATGTCAAATTCGAACCGGTGCAGATCAACGATGTCATCCTGGAGGTCTTGGGCTTCCTGAGCAAGGAGGCCTCCTACCACAACATCGAGATCACCCAGGAGCTGTTAGCCAACCTGCCCTTGGTGCGCAGCGATCGCGGCCAGCTGCAGCAGGTCTTCTTGAATATCATCAACAACGCCATCGACGCCGTGGGCAAGGATGGCGACGTCCACATCACCTCGTCCATGATGAGCGCCAATCACATCCAGGTGGATATCGCGGATAACGGCCCCGGCATGGAGCACGAGGTGATGCGCAAGATCTTCGAGCCCTTCTTCACCACCAAAAACAGCAAGGAGAGCCAAGGCACCGGTCTGGGGCTCTCCATCACCTACGGTCTGGTCAAAAAACTGGGCGGCGAGATCTATGTGGACAGCACGGTGGGCAGTGGCTCCACCTTTACGCTGGTCTTCCCAATTACCACCATCGAACCCGGGGCCGGGGGTGCCCTCCAGTGAACAGAACCAAAGTGATGATTGTTGACGATGAGATCGATTTTGCCCAGCCGCTCTCCGAGCGCTTGACCCTCCGTGATTTTGAGACGCAAACCGCGGGCTGCGCCGAGGATGCCATGACGGTCCTGCGCAGTAACTGGCAGCCCGATGTGGTGGTCCTTGATCTGCGCATGCCGGGCCTGGACGGCTTGGACGCCCTAAGCCTGTTCAAGAAGTTTGACCCGGCCATGGAGGTGATCATCGTCAGCGGCCACGGCTCGACCGCGGTGGGCATTGAAGGGATGCGGCGGGGACTCTTCGACTACTTGATGAAACCGGTGGAAATCGGCGACCTGGTGGAGCGGATCAAGGCGGCGGCGGAGAAGAGGAGGGAGGCCAAGAGGCCGTAGGGGAGTGGCTGATTGGCGATGATAATCAGATCAAAGCGGGGTGACATGGCAGCTACCCTTGCGGTATTGCACGGCTTGCGTGGCTGCCAAAGAGAGTGCGGCAGGCGGGCCGGACGGTGAGGCCAAGGGAGTTCCCTCGGCCCACCCATCCTCCACCCGAGCCCCGGCTTTCACGCCAACACGGAAGCCCCTCGTCGATAACAATCCTCAAACCTGTCCAAGCCATGGCTGCCCCCGTTCACCAACCGTCGCGCGGCCGCCAAGTCTCCGGCAGCCAGGGCGGTTTTGATCCGCACCTCCTTGGCCTTGAGAAAACTGGCGAGCAGGGCTGCCGCCGTGGCGGGGTCATTGGCGAGTTCGGGATTGCCCAGCAAATCGTCGCCCATGCCGATGGCCTCTCCGTGTTGCTGGTAGTTGCTTTTGCCGGTGAGTTGGATGAAGCCGCGGCCCCGGTATTTCGCGCCGTCACCGGGTTGGCTGTTGCCGATATCGGTACGGTGGTCGTAGAGGTCGAAGGGTTGGCCGCCCGGCGAGGTGTTATAGCGTGACTGGCCTTCGCTGATGGGGACGAAGCCCTCGGTCTCGGCACGGATGGTGGCAAGGGCCATGAGCACCATGGGTTTATCCTGAAGGGTGGCATTGACCAAGCCGTCAAGCACGGAGGGGAGATACTTCGCGATATTGGCGCGGGGGGTATGCGGGAACATGGTGCACACCTTGTCCACCGTAACACCGGGGATGGCGCTGGCTAAGCTGTCGTCCTCCACCAGACCCATGGCGGCCAGGGTGCGCGGCCCAGCCACGCCGTCCGCCACCAGGCCTCGGCTCTTCTGGAAGGCGAGCAGCGCGGCCTCGGTAGCGGGGCCGAATTGACCGTCGATGCCGCCGGGCGGGAAGCCGAGTGCGGCGAGCTTGGTTTGCAGGTTGGCGACGTCGTCGCCGCTGGAGCCGGGGCGCAGGGTGTTCATGGTTTTCTCTCCTTAGGGTTGAGTTGGCTTGGTGTCGGGGCAGGGAGTATGCGCGAAGTGCTTTTTCGCCGCCTCATGCAACGTGGCGATGATCGTGCTGGCTGATAGGCCTACGCCGTTCTTTACCGGCAGATCGTCGAGCAGTTGCTCCGCGATGATCTGCCCGAGATGGCGGTAGGCCTCGAACTGGTCTTCATCAAACCATTGGTCAGCGGTGGTCTCGTGGGGAAAAGCAGGGTGGGCGTCGTAGTATTGGCGGATGTCCACCGGCACCTTGGCGGAGATGGAGCTTTTCACGTACACGAGATAACCAGGATCTTGGCCATCCGGGTAACAGATACGCCCAAAGGCCCAGTGGTTGTCGCTGAATCGCGGCGCGTCCTTATCGCCCTTGGGGCGAATTTTTCCGAGGGCCGCTTCGGCGATCTCCACGCGCACGCCAAAGTCCACCCAGATTTTGCGCACCGCCATGGCCAGGTCGTCGAACTGGAAACTTTCGTCCGCGCCAACGTCGGTGACGAGGATCAGAGCGGCGCGGCGGCGGATCAATTCGTAAATGCCGAGATTCTCGAAGTGCCCCCCGTCGGAGAGGTTGACCCAGCTGTTGTCGCCGTTGGTGCTGCCAAAAAGTTCGGCAAAGAGCGGTACCGCGGAACCCTTCGGTGCGTGACGTTGCCATTGCCCCTTATTGGGATTCGGGCACCAACGGGCCAGTCGCAGGTTGAAGGCAGTCAACAGGGCGGCTACCGACGGCGAGGTATGGAATCCCATGTTGGGGCTGGCCGCCGCGCCGCTGGTGGCAACCGTGGTGGCCAGGGTGAGTCCGCCGCCATACTCGGCGGTGGGGCGGTAGCCGCCGAATTCGCACCCCAAGCTATCGCGGGTGGAGTAGCCAGCATAGCTTGGGGTGAAAGTAAAACTTGCACCGCGCCGGGTTTGCCAGGCCAGATCTTCGCCGCCGGTGAGGTTTAAGGTGGCGTTGACCAGATGGATGGGACGCTGGCCGACGAGAGCGGCCAGGGGCAGGTCGTCCGCGGGATCAAAGCCGGTGTAGGGGTTGGGTTTGCGTTCTTCTTGCGATGCACCGAGAAAAGTCCGGGCCAGCCGGTTGGTATACAGGCTATGGGCGGAAAAGAGGTTGAGATCCACGTATTTCAACAGCATCGAAAACAACAGGCCCGAAACCAGGGCGATGGCGAGCAGCACGAGGAGATCCAGACGGTTCAGTTGCTGTTGGTAATGGCTGATCATCGCCCCCAGCGTATCTCCTCTAAATTTGATGCCCGGCAGACAGGTGACAATGGTAAACGCCACCACGCCCAGCATGCCGGCAAGAAACACCCAGGGCGCGAGCTTGGCGAGGAGTTCCTTCGCCATCGTGCTGTTGTTTGTACCGGTATCCTTGCCTTGGCCGACCCTCGCGCCGATCCAGGTCAGGACCGTCCACACCCCGCCGCCGGCGA
>OBOI01000747.1_pt1 | contig 10081 bp, 7 predicted proteins | sample 1670151 | NCBI WGS metagenome assembly OBOI01 (sample SAMEA104232303, study PRJEB22302) | sediment metagenome | biome: forest; feature: aquifer; material: sediment | place: USA | collected 2011-08-07 | depth 0.01 m | reverse complement strand
ACCGCGGGATTGGAAAGTATCTGTCCGGCACTGATAAGACTATTGAATACGTCAAAAATATCGTTCCCAGTCTTTTCACCGGAATCGGTTTGAAATGGATTCAGCGCTTTTGTAAGTGCTCCTAACAGTCCCCCGGGGGATTTAGGGATGCCTGCCGCCATAGTGGCTTTCCTATTATTTGGCGCGCGATGACGTGATGACAACAGCACCCTTTTTGATGTCGACTGAAACCAAAGAGCCGTCGGTATCTTGCGAAAGCAGATGCTCCGCAAGCCGCGACTCGATTTCGTGTTCAAAAGCGTGCCGAATGCTTCGCGCTCCTTGCTCTGCATTATACCACGTTTCGAACACGGCGTCGTGTATGTTTTTCTTAAAACTACAGGAAATACCTTGCTCCGAAAGTCTCTGTTTCAGGTCGGCAAGATTTTGCGAAATAATCGTCTTAATCTCTTCTTTCGTAAGCGAGGAGAACGGGATGACCGCGTCAAGCCGATTGAGGAGATCCTGGGCAAACAGGTCTGAGAGCCCCTGGTTCGATGTCTGGCGAGCAGTTTTCGGTGTTTGCTCCCCCTGCTCATTGAAGCCGAGCGATCCTTTTTGCCCGAACTTGAAGCCATTCCCGCCGTTGGAGGTAAGGATGATAATCGTATTTGAAAAGTCTACCCGTTTCCCCGCTGCATCGGTGAGCACTCCTTCGTCGAGAACCTGGAGAAGGAGATTGAGCACCTTGGGATGCGCTTTTTCTATTTCGTCGAACAAGACAAGGGAGGACGGGCGCAGGCGCACGCTTTCGGTAAGCCTGCCGCCTTCTTTATAGCCAACATATCCGCTGGGCGCTCCGATCAGACGAGAGACGGTAAACCCTTCCGAGAACTCGGACATGTCGAGCTTAACGAACGAATCTTTGCCGAACAACTCGTGCGCGAGAACTTTGGAGAGCTCTGTCTTGCCGACACCGCTCGGACCGACAAAAAAGAACGAAGCAACGGGTCTTCCCTTTCGGGTGAGTCCCGTTTTTGATCGCCGTACGGCGTTTGCGATGATGGTTTTCGCGTTCGCATGCCCAACGATGCTTTTCGAAAGACGCTGTTCGAGCTCTTTCAGCCGCGTTCGTTCGTCGGCAACGAGCGACCCGACCGGAATACCTGTCGATGCGGAAATGATTTCGGCAATGTTTTGTGGCTGTACGAGAATTGGGATCGGCAACGAAAGCTCGTTAAGCAGCTTTTTTAAGTCGCGCTCCTCGGTGTGCAGTTCTTGTGCTCGCGCGAGGTCCTTTTCTTGATACAGCTGGAACTCTTTTTCTTTCGAAAGTGCCGCTATGCGAGATTGCATTGTTTGCAGCACGACAGGCTCTTGCTGTTCCGGGGCGGTGAGCCGCGCGCGAGCGCACGCTTCGTCGAGGAGGTCTATTGCCTTGTCCGGAAGCCACTTGTCAGTGATATATCTCTCGCTCATCACGACCGCCGCGCGAATAGCAGTCGGCAAGATCGACACGCCGTGAAACTTTTCATACGACGGAGCAATACCCTGGAGAATGCGGACGGCATCATCGACGGTAGGCTGTTCAACGTAAATCGGCTGAAACCGCCGTTCGAGCGCAGGGTCTTCTTCGATCGAGCGTTTATATTCTTGTGTTGTTGTCGCGCCGATGCAACGAAGTTCGCCGCGAGCGAGCGCCGGTTTGAAAATATTGGCAACATCCATCGAACCGTTCGACGCTCCTGCGCCGACAAGATTATGGATCTCATCGATAAAGATAATAACAGAAGGATCCTCTCTCGTTTCATCAAGCAGTTGCTTTACCCGCATTTCCAACTCTCCGCGAAACGCGCTTCCCGCGAGAAGCGTTGCGAGGTTGAGCGAGATGATACGCTTGCCTTTCAGCGGCGCGGGGACAGACCCCTCGCTGATTCGTCGCGCAAGCCCCTCGACAATCGCCGTTTTTCCCACACCCGGAGCGCCAATGAGCACGGGATTGTTTTTCGTGCGACGGGAAAGGATCTGCATGAGGCGATCGGTTTCCTGGTTTCTTCCGATGACCGGATCGGTTTTTTGAGCGATCGCGCAGAGATCCGTGCCAAAGTATTCCAGTGCAGTCACGGCTTTTTGCCGTGCTCGTTTCGAGCCGTGCTCTTCGTGATCGTGATGAGCAGACACTCCCGTATGATCCACCGGTACGAGCGTATCGAGCAAATCAAGAATTTTGGATGAATTTTGCAAAATGGAGTCCAACTCCTGCCGGATCTTGACCCGGTCAAGAGACGAGCTTTTCACTGCGTTTCGGATGGATTGATTGTCGCACTCCAAAAGGCTCAGAAAAAGGTGTTCCGTTCCAATATACGGGTGGTGATACGAGTGGGCGAGACTTGCGGCATGCATCAAAATTTTCTTGCTCGTCGATGAGAGGGTGAGAGATTTTGGAATCTTGATTTTTTTTGTTTTCTGCCTCGAGAGATTGAGCGTGAAGCCGGTGACCTGCGCTTCTGCTTGATTTGTGAGCCCGAAAAAAAGGTGAACAGGTTCAACTGATCGCTTGCCCTGCGCCGCCGCAAGCTGGGCCGCATGCGATAACACGCGCCGTAGGTTGGCTGTAAAACTGGTGATCAATTCGTTCATAGCAAATAATGAGGATGTCGATTTAGCGTAAGTAGTATATACTACTAAGTATTATGTATCAAGTATGAGGCAGCAAGAGAGTGGTGCCTCCTTTTACGAAATAAAAACACAGAGCGAGAGATTCCTCACTCATATGCTCCGTCGATATTCACTCATTGCCGTTCTTCTTTCCATCGAGCTTTTTATTGGATGCGCGATGTTTGTTTCGCTTACAGACGCCGCAAGCAATAGGCTCATCGGCGGGTGGGCGTGGAATCCGGTGATCGGATGGATCCGTCAGAGAGACTCCATTATTGACAAGAGCACTCAGACCGTAAAGGGAACATACGGAGTGGCAAAGGACGATCAGGGGGATCTCTCTGGCTGGTCGTGGTCTCCCAAGTACGGTTGGATTTGCTGGGGAAAAACCTGTGCAGATCCTGGCGCCTCAGACCCCAAGTGGTGGCAAAAAAAAGAGGGGGGCAATTTTACGTATGGCAGTCCCACGCCTCCGCGGGGCCAGCTCTTTGCAAAAATTATCGAGAACTCAACCGACGAGACGAAAAACAGCGTTGAGGGATGGGCAAAAATTCTCAGCAGGGGAGATTACGGATGGATCAGTCTCTCCTCAAAAACAAGCGGAGGAGGTGTTCTATACGGTTTAAAATACGATGAGGCGAAAAATGAATTTACGGGTTGGGCGTGGAACAGCGCGCGGCGAGCAACACTCGGGTGGATTGCCTTCAGCGGAAAGACGTTATGGGAGACGAAATTCACCGATAACGGTGAAGAGAAAAGGGCGTGCGGAGACAAATGTTCTGTCAGCTATAATGTGGAACAAAACGCAAGTTTGTGGAAGACGCAGTACATCGGAGCGTGGCTCAAAACCAAGGGAGGAAATATCGCGAGCCGCGGAGGCTTTGAAGCGGGAGACGCGCCGCCGGAGAATTTAAAAAATGCCGAGTTTCTTATTTTATCCGGGCAAGATTCCACGCAAGCGACCCCTACAGCGGGAGAGATAAAAAACTTCGTCAGCCTGTGTGAAAGCGAGCTGGAACAAGTCAGTCCCCTGATCGGAGGAAAAAAAGCGTGCAAGAATTTCGGGATCGGGCTAAATATGCAGCGCGTTCGCAGTGGCGTTTTGTCGGTCGCCCCGACAAAGAAAATTGAGATAACGCTTACCAGGGGGTCTGCTGAGACTCCAATTAAGCGAAAACGCCTTCAGACAAAGGGAGTATCGATTGACATTGACGCGCTGACGACGAATTCTGTAAATGAAGCAACCAAATATAACAGTACGAAAAACCGGTACGGAAAAAAAGTTTTACAGCTTACTCCAGCGCCGCCAGCCAACGAGGACTTCCTTTCGACGCCCGAAGGCAAATTGTATACAAATCTTCAGGACGGAAAACTCGGCGGGACAGTTACTACGATAAATGGCGATTTAGTGATCGGCGATACGGCGGGGCCATGGGAAGTTGCGAACGGATCCACTGACGACAACAAGCCCGTTTCAGGAGGTCGGACGATCGTGGTGAAAGGTAATTTGATTATCAAGCGGCCGATTCTGTACGCGTCGCAAACGGGGGTTACGAGTCTTAAGCAGCTTGCATCGATCGCCTGGGTGGTGCTCGAAAAAGATGCGGTAAGCGATTCGCCCGGCAGGCCGGCGGACATTCCCGCAGCAGAGTGGAACAAGGGCGGGAATATTCTTATTGATGATTGCATCCCGCCATCGAAATCGGAGGGCGGGCTCATTGAAATATCGGAACTATCAGGCCTCTTTTTCGCTGAAGGGAAGGTGCTGACAGGGAGTGGCAAGACCGCATCGTGTCGAACCTCTTTTAACCAGTATGCTGGCATGCGGCCAGAAAACGACTGGATAAAAAAGATATCAGGCGACATTTCGCTAGTCATTCGTGGGGCTATAATAGCGAAGGGATATGCTCTTCAGCGGTCGTATGGCGGAGTCAGGTCCAGTTACGGGTCAGAAAATATTCTGAATGATGGAAGGATGCTTGTGAGTGTGCCGCCGGGGTTGGAGGATTTTCTGAAATCTTTCCCGAGCTTTTAATCTCTTTTGCTTGGTATGTATATCGGATAGGTATGATATACTTAGCATAGACGCACGAGAAGAGCGTCGTGATTGTTTTATCCCATGCCTCTTTTTCAAAAAACATATCCGCATATTCTTGGTATTGATGTCGGAACATCAAGTATTAAAGTTATAGAGCTTGCGCCGACGGAGACCGGAAAATATCAGCTCGCCACATACGGGTTCATGGAAGACTTCGACCATGAGAATCGTACGGTCGGCAAGGAAGATGCGTCTCGGATCGCCGAGACGGTCAAGCTGATTGTCAAAAAGGCGGGAACGACGACATCCCGCGCGACAGGCGCCCTGCCGACGTACCTTGTGTTTACGTCTCTGATCAGCCTTCCCCACATGCATGAAGACGAGCTTGATTCGGCAATTCATTGGGAGGCAAAAAAAATTATTCCGCTTCCCATCGAGGATATTATTCTCGATTACAAAGTATTGAATCCGCACAAACCGGAGGCAAAGGGACTATTTAAGAAGAAGGAAAACGAAACGGCCGCCGACGTTGCGCAAGAGAAGGAAGACATTAAGGTGCTCGTTACGGGCGCGGCAAAAGAAACCGTCCAGATGTATTCGGACATTTTCAAGAAAAGCGGACTTACGCTTGTGAGCCTTGAAACGGAGATGTTTGCGCTTGCACGGTCGCTCGTCGGCGATGATCCGGAGGAGATTATGATTGTTGAAATCGGATCGGCAATCACGGACATTATTCTTGTTCAGGACGGCGTTCCATTTCTCGGGCGCAGCATTGAAACAGGCGGGTCTGCGTTAACGCACGCGATCATGAAGAGTCTTAATATCAATATGAAGCGAGCTGAGCAGTTGAAACGGGATATCGGCATTACGGGTTTTGACGATCCTGCCGCGGGAGGGGTTCCGGCGATTCTCAAAGAGACTCTTGAGCCGATCGTTCACGAGATCAAATATACGCTTGACATCTACAAGAATCACGCGGTTACTCCAACGTCTCGCGCGAGCGGAGTTGTGCAGAAAATCATTCTTACGGGAGGAACATCCCTCATGCCGCACTTGGTTGATTATTTCTCCAAAGCGCTTGATATGCGCGTGCTGCTCGGCGATCCGTGGGCGCACATCGAGTACCCTGCCGATCTCAAACCCGTGCTATCTACCCTGGGACCAAAGTTTTCAGTAGCCATCGGTCTTGCAATGAGGTAATATAGGTATGTGTTTGCTCGGATGTATTCACCAATAGAGTTATGGAAGAAGTAAATTTTCTCAAAGCTGAGCGTCGGGAGCAGGAAACCGAAAAGAAGAAAAGGAAGCAACGGGAGAAAGAGCAGGAAGTCGAAGGGGTCCCCGGCGTCAATCTCATGACCAAGGAGGCGATTGAGGGCGTTGCCCGATCGCAGATGTCGTCTCACGTCAAAGTGCTTCTTTGGAGCGCGGTTTTTGCTGTTCTGGTCAATCTTTTCCTTTTTGCCGTTGTCGCGGTGTATGGCCTTGTTGTTCAAAAGAACGCAGACCAACTGCAGCTGAATCTCGGGAAGATCGATCAGGAAATTACTGATATAGAAAAAAACGCCGCAGCGCTTACTAAATTTCAAAATAAGCTTTCATCCGCAAAGTCTCTTTTGGAAGGCCATACGTACTGGAGCCAGTTTCTGACGGAATTCGAAAAACAGACGCTGGCGAATGTTTCTTTCGGCGGACTTTCGGTTGCGGCGGGCAGCCCATTCTCTCTTTCGGCAACATCTCCCGACTTCAAGACCCTTGGTCGTCAACTTCTCGCGTTTCAACGCGCGCCGCATCTTATGAACAACGTGCACGTAACTGCCGGCAATGCCGTTCTGAGTCAATTTGGCGATGTTGCAGGCGTTTCATTTGAAGTTTCATTTTCATTGAACCCGGAGATTCTTAAGAAAAAAATGCAATAAGTATGAGGCTTGACGTCAAACAAGCGCGGCTTGTCGAATCGATCGGGAGGCTTGTGCCAATCCTTGCTCCTCTCGTATTTGTCGTTATTGCTCTGCCGTTGTTTCTTCTCCTTGTTATGCCGCAATTTTCCGATTACCTCCCGGGCGGATCCCGGGACTTGGAAGCGACACGCCAAATCATACAAAGCCGCCGACAGTATCTTGAGGATCTGAGACAGCTTAAGGTATTGCATGAAAAATACGGCGACGGGAATGCCGCCCTTATGAACAGGATCCTTCCCGGCGATAAGAGTATCCCCGATGTATTTGCGTATTATGAACGCCTCGCAAAGCGCATGCGCGTCGGCCTCCAATCCATCGATATCGTGAGCCAGGATGCGCCGGCAAAGGGCTTGTCCGGAGTAAAAGAGATGAATATCTCGCTCAAATTCTCAGGTGTCGATTATAAGAAGCTCAAAGAGCTGCTCAAAATGTTTGAGGACTCAAGCAGGATTACGGAAGTGCTGTCCTTCGATATTCAGCCCGAGGGGAGGAGCGCTGCCATGATGATAAAAACGTATTACATGCCGTAGCTGGCATACGCTTTATGGAACCCGATCAAAAAAAAATTGAGGCAAAACAACCTCCCGCAAAAAAGCCGTTCCGCATCAGCCAGCGAATGGCGATTGTGTATGTCGTCATCCTGTCTGCCATCTTTGGGGGAGGAGGCCTTGCGGCAAAGATAATCTCCGATCGCTCGGTGACGCCGCTGCAATTGCAGGAAGCGAAACGCAAGGTTCCGATAAAGAAAATCGACTGGGAAAAAGCGCTTTTTTCCGTGTCACAAATTCAGGACTTTCAGCAGACCGTGGATGCCCCGCTGGAGGTTGAAACAAGTACGCAGGGAAACCCGGCGCCGTTTGAAAGAAAAAAATCATCCGATAAATAATCCCTCTGTGCTTTCAAGAATTCAACAACATCTCATCGACGCAAAGGCGATTACAGCCGAACAGTTTGCGTCGCTGGAGAAAGAGGCGAATCAAACACGAGCAAACGTCGATGATCTGCTGGTTGAGCGCGGATATATTTCTGAGCTGAACTTCGCAAAACTCAAAAGCGAACTGTTCGAATTGCCGTTTATTGATCTGGAGGATGTTGAGATACCCGAAGACGTTCTTAAGTTGCTTCCTCAGAGTGTTGCCGAGCATTATCAAATCATTGTTTTTGATAAAAAGGCTTCTCAGCTGCGCATTGCCCTCGTTGATCCAACGAATTATCACGGCATTGAGGCCGTTGATTTTTGGGCGAAAAAAGAGGGGTACAGCTATACATTGTATATTTCGACCGTCTCCGGCTGCCGAGCCGCGCTGAGAAAATATACCGCGTTTAAAAAAGAGGTATCGGATGCAATCGAGGTGCTTGAAGAGCGCGCGACGAGCGATAGAAAGGGTCGCAAAGGGGAGAAGCTTGTCGATATCATTCGAAAAGCCCCGGTTGCGAAAATTGTCTCGTTGATGATTCAGGAGGCGGTTGATCTCGGAACGTCGGATATTCATATCGAACCGAGCGATCCGGAAACGCGCATACGTTTTCGAATCGATGGTATTTTGCGGACCTATTTAACCATTCCCAAGTCGCACCACGGATCGGTTGTTTCGCGCATCAAGGTACTTGCGGATATGAAGATCGACGAGACGCGGATTCCGCAAGATGGGCGCATTCGTCTGGTCGTCGAGGGGCAGGATATCAATTTGCGCGTATCCACGCTGCCGGTGCTTGAGAATGAAAAAGTCGTCATGCGTATTTTGCCGAGCGCATCCCATGTCATTACGCTTGAAGAGCTTGGATTCTGGCAGCACCCGCTTGCCGGGCTTAAGAATCTTATCGATCGCCCCTCGGGAGTGTTGCTGGTGAGTGGTCCGACCGGGTCTGGAAAATCGACAACCCTGTATTCCATTCTATCTGATCTCAATAAAGAGTCGGTAAACATTACGACATTGGAAGATCCGGTAGAATATTTTTTTTCGGGGATCAATCAGGTGCAGATCAACCCGGATGTCGGCTTGACGTTTGCGTCGGGCTTACGGTCTATTCTTCGCCAAGACCCCAATATCGTCATGGTTGGAGAAATTCGAGATCGTGAAACGGCAGAGCTTGCGACGCACGCAGCGCTTACCGGACATTTTATGCTTTCGACCATTCACGCAAAAGATGTTGTCGGCGTTATTCCGCGTCTGATTGACATGCATGTCGAACCGTTTTTAATCGCCGCCGCGCTCAACACGATTCTCGGGCAGCGGCTCGTTCGTAAGCTGTGCGACGCATGTAAGGTTCCGGTGGATATACCGGCAAGCATGGAAAAAGAGATCAAAACGGAGTTTGATATGATTCCTTCGCAAGATATTCTTGCCGAAGCCGGGGTTACGAAAGATTCGAAGCTGTATCGCGGCCAGGGGTGCGACGAGTGCGGGAAGACCGGCTATCGCGGAAGAACAGTCGTCTCCGAGGTCCTTGCAATGACCGAAGAGCTGGAAGCGATGCTGTCAAAAAGTTTTTCTATCGACGATCTTTCCCAAGAGATGCGCCGCCAAGGGAATATTACGCTCAAACAAGATGCGATTCTCAAGGCTATGCGCGGGCTTACGTCCCTGGAAGAGGTGCTGCGCGTCACGCGGGAGTAGCGCTTGCTTCGGGAGACGAATTGTCCTACACTAAGGGTGCTAAAGAGGCATCTCTTTTTCTTTTATTTATGGATACAGGGCAAACTATTTCTTTTCGACGCATACTGACAGACGCAATGAAGCAAGAGGCTTCCGATGTGCACCTGACGGCAGGCTCGCGGCCAATGATTCGCGTCAGCGGTGCTCTTATGCCCCTTGAAAATGAGGAGGTTGTCACCGAACAGCAGATCGAAGCGATCGCAAGCGCTCTGATTAAACCGGAACAGAAGGAGATGCTTGAGACAAAGTGCGATGCGATCTTTACTCTCATGTACGAAGATAAGATACGGATGAAAGTGCACGCCTACTATGAGGAGAGAAAACTCTCTCTCTCGTTGCGGTTGCTTTCTGCGGTGCCGCGGGCGTTGTCGGATCTCGGCGCTCCCGCCATACTTGAGCGATTTACCAGTGTTAAGGAGGGGTTGGTCATTATCGGCGGACGGCAAGATTCCGGAAGGACAACGCTAGCCACGTCACTTCTCGAGCATATCAACCGGACACGCGTGTGCCACATTATGACTATCGAGGATCCGATCGAGTATCAGCTGCTTCCAAACAAGAGCATTATCTCGCAGCGCGAGATAGGAAGTGATGTCAAAACATTTGAAGACGGGCTGGCAGCCGCACTGAGAGAGGACGTGGATGTTCTCTATGTCAGTGATGCGTCCCGAGAAGAGGCTCTTCGCGCGGTTCTTGACTGCGCAAATGCCGGGCAGTTGGTATTTATCGTCGTGAATACCGATTCGGTCGTTCGCGCGCTTGAAAGAATTCTGATAAGTTTTCCGGAA
>OBOI01000746.1_pt1 | contig 10103 bp, 11 predicted proteins | sample 1670151 | NCBI WGS metagenome assembly OBOI01 (sample SAMEA104232303, study PRJEB22302) | sediment metagenome | biome: forest; feature: aquifer; material: sediment | place: USA | collected 2011-08-07 | depth 0.01 m | reverse complement strand
GTGCGCCGGCCGCGGCTGCCGAGCGTTCGATCGCCGCACCGCCGCCGGTCGCGCCGGCCCCTCGCGCCGCGGCCGCAGAATCCGAGTGGCATACGCTGGTGGCTCGTCTCCCGCTTGCCGGCATGGCGCGTCAGTTGGCGCAGCATTGCGAACTGGCCATGCTGGGGCAGCACGAGATCGCGCTGCGCCTGCCGCCCGCCCACAAACATTTGCAGGGCAAGATGCAGCAGGACAAATTGCAGTCGGAATTGCAGACCCACTACGGTCGGCCGCTGAAGCTGACGATCGAAGTGGCCGAGGCCGCAGGCATTACGCCGGCCGAGCGTTCGAAGAGCGAAAAGCGCGAACGCCAGGAGTGCGCCGTCGCCGCCATCGAACAAGACCCCTTTGTGCAGGCGGCCATCGACATCTTCGACGCCAGCATCGACGAATCCACGATCAAACCCGTTTAAGGAGCAGAGTATGTTCAACAAGGGCGGCATCGCCAACCTGATGAAGCAGGCGCAACAGATGCAGGAAAACATGCAGAAGGCCCAGGAGCAGCTGGCCCTGCTCGAAGTCGAAGGGCAGTCCGGCGCGGGTGCCGTCAAGGTGCTGATGACCTGCAAGCACGACGTCAAACGCGTGACTATCGACGCTTCCGTCATGGACGACAAGGAAATGCTCGAAGACCTGATCGCCGCGGCCGTAAATGATGCCAACCGTCGCGCCGAGCAGACCATGCAGGACAAAATGTCCGGCTTTACCGCCGGGCTCAATCTGCCGCCCGGCATGAAGCTGCCGTTCTGATCGATGTCATCGCCGTCCAGCCTCGACGAACTGATCGAGGCGTTGCGCTGCCTGCCCGGGGTTGGCCCGAAGTCGGCCCAGCGCATGGCCTACCATCTGCTGCAACGCAATCCGCGCGGCGCCGAGCGTCTGGCGCAGGCGCTGGACCAGGCGCTGAAAACCCTGCGCCGCTGCGCGCGTTGCAATACCTTCACCGAAGACGAAATCTGCGACCGCTGCGCCTCGACGCGGCGCGATCCATCGCAGCTATGCATCGTCGAAATGCCCGTCGACCTCAACACCATGGAGCAGACGCATGCTTACAGCGGCCTGTACTACGTGCTGATGGGCAGGCTCAGCCCGCTCGACGGCATCGGTCCCAAGGAACTCGGCTTCGAGCGCCTGCTGGCGCGCGCCGGCGACGGCGTGGTGAAAGAGGTGATTCTCGCCACCAATTTCACCAATGAGGGCGAGGCAACGGCGCACTATCTTTCCGAAGTCCTCCACGCTCGCGGCCTCAAGGTCAGCCGCATCGCCCGCGGCCTGCCGGTGGGCGGCGAGCTCGAATACTCCGATGCCGCCACCGTGGCGCAGGCGCTGATCGAGCGGCGGGATTACTGAGAAAACAGCATTCCCAGAGGTTTTCGTCCGCTTTCTGCGATGCGGAGACCACTGAAAAACGAGAGGGCCCCAGGCCGGGACGCATGGTCGCCGTATCGCGCCGGGCGCGTTGTCCGCGCTCGTCGGCGAGCCCTGGCCTCTTGTTAAATGTCAGGCACGGGTCTATGATTTCTATAGGTAAACCCAAAGTCCGCCATGGCGTCCGTCTCCTCCACCTCCAGCGCGAATCAATACGGCTTGCAGCAACTCAGTGTGCTGCAGGCGAAGCGCACTGCCGATCAGGCGGAGCAGACCGCTCAGTCGCTGAAGGTGCAGGCCAGTGCCGCGCAGCGTGTGGCGGATCAGGCGCAGGAGAATGCCCGCTCTCTGGGGGTTCAGTCGGAGCAGGCTCAAGCCAAGGCCGGTCAGGCGCGTCAAGGCGTGGCGGCTTTGAATTCCGCTCAACAGGGAATCAGCCAGTTGTCGACGGTCGTCGATCAGGTGCTTGACCGCGACAAGACATCGGTATCGGCGGTATCGACGACGCCGCAGGCAGCGAGCGCGACTCCCGCGCCGGTAGTGAATACTCAGGGCCAGGTGACCGGCACGATCATCAACACGACCGCTTAGCCCACCACGAAGGAGAAGTCATGGCCACGAACGCAATCAGTTCCGCAACAGGCGCCGCGCAGCAGTTGCAGCAGCCGCGCCAGACTCAGCAGACCCAACAGGTCGACGCGGCCAAAGCCGCTGAAGACGCGGCCAAGGCCAAGCGGGCACAAGAGCAGCAGGCGCAGAAAGCCGAACCGCCGCGCCCCGTAACCAATACGCAGGGCCAGCGTACCGGCACCGTGGTGAACGTCACGGCCTGAGTGTGGGAGCTTCGCGCAGCGACGGCTGCCGAGCTATTTGAGCGGATCCTGACCGGCCGTCGTTTGCGCCGGATCGAGGTAGCACCACGCGCCTTCCGCAAGCTTGAGCGCATCGAGCGTAAGGCTGCCGATGGATACCCGGCGCAAGGCGACGCAATGATTGCCGGCGGCAACCAGCATGCGTTTGACCTGGTGATACTTGCCTTGTTTCAGAACGACCTCCAGGCGATGTGTGTCGAGTTGCCTGACCTGCGCCTTCAGCGGGGCCGGTTCGTCGTCGAGCTTGACGCCGCGCTCCAGATGCGCCAGCAGTTCCGGCGTAACCGGCTCATGCGTGGTCGCCACGTAAACCTTGGGCACATGGCGTTTCGGCGAAGACTGGGCGTGGATGAAGGCGCCGTCGTCCGAGAGCAGCAAGAGGCCGGTGGTGTCGTGATCCAGGCGGCCGACCGGCTGCACGTCGCGCGCCCTGAACGGGTCGGGCAGCAGCGTCATTACGCCGGGATGATGGCTGGGCTTGCGCGAGCATTCGTAGCCGGGCGGCTTGTTGAGGGCGATATAGACCTTGGCGCGATAGGTCCAGGGCTCGCCGTCCACGGTGAATTCCAGCCCGTCCGGCTCGAAAGCGCTGTCATCTTCGGTCACGACGGCGCCGGCTACGCACACCGCGCCTTCGGCGATCAACTGGCGGCAGTACTTGCGGGTGCCGAAGCCCTGCGACTGCAAGATCTTGTCCAACGTCACTATTTTCATACTTTTGCACTTTACCGGAGAAGCCAGCGAGTAAACTGCGCGCCTGGCTGAATTCTCCGCCGCCGTCACACACCCCCGCAAGGATCAACTCGTGCTCGTCGCATCCAACATCACCATGCAGTTCGGGGCCAAGCCCCTATTTGAAAACGTTTCCGTCAAGTTCGGCGAAGGCAACCGCTATGGCCTGATCGGCGCCAACGGTGCCGGCAAGTCGACCTTCATGAAGATACTTGCCGGCCTGCTGGAGCCTTCCGGCGGCAACGTCAGCCTCGATGCGCACGAGCGCATGGCCTTTTTGCGCCAGGACCAGTTCGGCTTCGAGGACCAGCGCGTGCTCGACGTGGTGCTGATGGGGCACGAGAAGATGTGGGCCTGCATGCAGGAAAAGGACGCCATCTACGCCAATCCCGAGGCCACCGAAGACGAGTACATGCACGCGGCCGAACTGGAACACCACTTCGCCGAATACGACGGCTATACGGCTGAAGCGCGCGCCGGCGAGCTGCTGCTCGGCGTTGGCATTCCGAGCGACAAGCACTCGGGTCCGATGCGCGAAGTGGCGCCGGGCTGGAAGCTGCGCGTGCTGCTGGCCCAGGCCCTGTTCGCCAACCCCGACATCCTGCTGCTCGACGAGCCGACCAACAACCTCGACATCAACACCATCAGATGGCTGGAAGACGTGATCAACGAGCGCGACAGCACCATGATCATCATCTCCCACGACCGCCACTTCCTGAACCAGGTGTGCACCCACATGGCGGACCTGGACTACGGCAAGATCACCGTGTACCCGGGCAACTACGACGACTTCATGGAGGCCTCGACCCAGGCGCGGGCCACGCTGTCGGCGGCCAACGCCAAGGCCAAGGAGCGCGTCGCCGAGTTGCAGGGTTTCGTGCGCCGCTTCTCGGCCAACAAGTCCAAGGCCCGCCAGGCCACTTCGCGCGCCAAGCTGATCGAGAAGATCAAGATCGAGGACATGAAGCCCTCGTCGCGCCAGTATCCGTGGATAGGCTTCGACTACGACGAGAAGGAAAAACTGCACCGCCTCGCCGTCGAAATGGACAACGTCGTCTTCGGCTACGACCCCAAGCAGCCGGTCATCAAGGGCTTTACCGCCGCCATCGAGGCCGGCGACAAGATCGCCATCATCGGCGAGAACGGCGTCGGCAAGACCACGCTGCTGCGCCTGCTGGCCGGGGAAGCCCTGGGCGGGTTGACGCCGCAGCACGGCAAGATCAAGTGGACCGAGAAGGCGCGTCCCGGCTACTTCGCCCAGGATCACAGCGCCGACTTCGCGCAGGACCTCGCTCTCACCGACTGGATCGTGCAGTGGGTGCGCGCTGGCGGCTACGACGGCGGCGACGTCGAGACCCTGATCCGCGGCACCCTCGGGCGTCTGCTGTTCTCCGGCGACGAGGTGAGGAAGTCGGTGCAGGTCGTTTCGGGCGGCGAACAGGGGCGGTTGCTGTTCGGCAAGCTGATCCTGCTGAAGAACAACGTGCTTTTGATGGACGAGCCGACCAACCACCTCGACATGGAATCCATCGAGTCGCTCAACACGGCGCTGGAGAAGTACAAGGGCACGCTGGTTTTCGTCTCGCACGACCGCGAGTTCGTTTCCTCGCTGGCCACCCGCATCATCGAGATCAAGACCGACGGCAGCATTGTCGACTACCGTGGCAACTACGAGGAATACCTCGCCAGCCAGGGCGTCGAGTAAGCGGTTGCTTTCCCCGTCCAGGTGAGCGAAGCAAACATCAGGACAGATTCCTCGGTCGGGGAACAATCCGTGAATGACGGCGCTCCGGTTCGGCATCGACACACGGGAGCAACGGTGATCCTGGTGCACGGGCTGTGGACGCCGGCGGCGATCTTCGCCCTGCATAGCCATTGGCTACAGCGCCGGGCTTACCGCGCGCTGCGCTTTTGCTACCCCAGCATGCGGGCAACGCTGGCGCAGAACGCGCAGGCGCTACAGCGCTTTATCGCCGCGACGAGTGCGGACGACATTCATCTGGTCGGCCATAGTCTGGGCGGTCTCATCATTCTGGACATGCTGAGGCAAGCACCGGATCCGCGCTTGCGCCGGGTGGTGCTGCTCGGCACGCCGTGCGTGGACAGCTACTGTGCGCGACGGCTGGCCGGGGTGGCGGGAATGTCGGCACTGCTGGGGCGTTCCATCATGGAGTGGCTGTCGCGCGCCCCCGGCGCTTCAGTCGCGCCGCGATCTGCCGTTGAGCTAGGTGTGCTGGCCGGTACGCGCAGCCTGGGCTTGGGCCGCGTGGTGCCCGGCTTGCCGCGCCCCAACGACGGCGTGGTGGCCGTGGCGGAGACGCGGCTACCCGGTGCCGCCGACTTCATCGCACTGCCGGTCGCGCACACGGAGATGCTCGCCTCGCGGCGCTGTGCCGCGCAGATTGCGGTGTTTTTGGAGACGGGTCGTTTTCTACACGGTGAACAAGTTTAGAAACTCTGTTTTGTCGCTCTTGCTGTCCGGTTTGCTGGCCGGCTGTAGCAACCTTGGCTACTACGCCCAGGCCATCGGCGGACACCTCGACGTGATGCGCGCCGCGCAGCCGATCGACGACCTTCTGCGCGATCCCGCCGGCGACCCGGTGCTCACGAAGAAGCTGGAGGACGTGCAGGTCATACGCGAGTTCGCCAGCCGCGAACTGGGCCTGCCCGACAACAACAGCTATCGCAGTTACGCGGACGTCGGGCGCCCCTACGTGGTGTGGAACGTATTTGCCGCGCCCGAGTATTCGCTGGAGCCCAAGCGTTGGTGCCTGTTGATGGTCGGCTGCGTGAATTACCGCGGCTACTACGACAGGCAGGACGCCGAACGGCTCGCTGCGGAATTGCGCCAGGAGGGTTACGACACTTTTGTCGGCGGCGTGCGCGCCTACTCCACCCTGGGGTACTTCGACGACCCGGTGCTGAACACCTTCTTGCGCCTGGGTAGACCGGAAGTGGCGCGTACCGTGTTTCATGAACTGGCGCACCAACTTATCTTTGTGCCAGGCGATTCGCTCTTCAACGAGTCCTTCGCCACGGCGGTGGAAAACGAAGGCATGCGGCGCTGGCTGGCAGGCCATGCTGCGCCCGAGCAGCGCGCTGCCTTCGAGGTACAACGCGAACGCAAGGCGGCTTTCGTCGGGCTGATGAGCCATTATCGCAAGAAGTTTCGTTCGCTGTATGAAACCGCTCGCCCCGCCGAGCGGCAGTATGGCGCCAAGGCCGAGTTGCTCGACGCCCTGCGGCGCGATTACGCCGAACTGAAGGCAAGTTGGGGCGGCTACGCCGGCTACGACAACTTTTTCGGCGCGGACCTCAACAACGCCAAGCTCGCGTCGCTCTCGCTCTACGCCGAACTGGTGCCGGCCTTCGAGATATTGATCGAACAGGAAAATTTCGATCTGCCGCGCTTTTACCATCGGGTCGCCGCGCTCGCGGCACTCGCCAAGGACGACCGGCGCGGCACGCTGACCCGGCTTCTCCCCGCATCCGGCAACACCGACAGCGCTTTCCCTGTTGGCACTGCGGATATTCATCGTGGCGTCCTTAAGCTTCCCTTACGACAGCCGATGTAACACCTAAGGCATGTGCGGCAAGCGGCCGAACGCTAGCGAACGGGGTGAGATCATGGCTGGAAAATGGATTGCGGTCTTGGCCGTGTTCTGCACCGCAGGCGCGCACGCGGCCGGCTATCCGACGGAAAGCCAGTTCCGCCAGGCGCTGGACGACATCGGTGGCTTGGTTTGTGCCGAAGGCATGGCGCTACAGGTGCTGGACGCACAGAAAGAAAATCTGACGCTGCCGCTGCTCTCGGCCGGCCTTAACATTGAAGCCAATGCTTGCGTGGTGTTTTTCAACACGCTACCGGAAGACGGCCTGACGCAGTTTTTCGCCGCCATCAACGAGCGCGACATGACGCCGCTGCTGCGCGCAATGTCGGTGCACGAAGTGACGCATTGCGTGGAGCAGCGTGAAGCCTATGTGCGCAAGCATTTCGACAAGGTGCTGCCCGACGAATACAAGCAGGACAACATGACCCTTCATGGCTATTCCTCGGTGGTGAAAAGCGGTGCGGTGGAAACCTGGGGCGAAGCTTTGGCGGATATCAGTTCGCTGCTTTACCTGAAGCGGACGTTGCCCGACCAATGGCAGGACCTGGCGCGCCGCATCAGCGCCATGCGCCACGATCTCGCCTACAAGTGGCCACAGCACGACACCTCGGTGTGGCTCAACCCGTTGATCGGCGCCAATCCCGATATCGGCGACGACGCCAATTTGTTCGACGCGGCCTTCCAGTACCGCAAGCAATTCCGACCGGGTTGATCCGCGAGTTGCGCAATTGCCCGGTTACGGTGTGGGCGCCGTAAAAAAGCGGGCGCCCAGTTCCTCCAGCCCCAGTACGCGGAGCAGTTCGGTCAGACGTTCGGCCGGCCTGCGGCGCGGCAGGTTCTTGTAGCGGGCGACGATCAGCTCGTTCTTCATCGAGTGCTCCCAGCCGACCAGTTCGGTGACGCTGACCTGATAGCCGTGCGCCTCCAGTTGAAGACAGCGCAGCACGTTGGTGACGTGGCTGCCGAACTCGCGCGTATGCAGCGGGTGGCGCCAGACTTCGCCCAGCGGGCTGGCGAGCGCCTGGGCCTTGTTCTGCCGCAGCGCCGCCGCTACCTCGGCCTGACAGCAGGGCACCAGCACGATGAAGGCGGCCTGCTTCGCCAGCGCGAAACGGATGGCGTCGTCGGTGGCGGTATTGCAGGCATGCAGCGCCGTGACGATATCCACCTGCGCCGGCAGTTGATCCGATGTTATGGACTGTTCCACCGACAGGTTGAGAAAGCTCATGCCGGCGAAACCCAGTCGTGACGCCAGTTCCTGGGATTTGGTCACCAGTTCGGCGCGGGTTTCGATGCCGTAGATATGCGCTCCCGGTTCGCGTTCCTTGAAAAACAGGTCGTAGAGAATGAAGCCCAGATAGGACTTGCCGGCGCCGTGATCGACGAGCCGGATGTTGGCATGGTCGGCGCTGATTTCCTCCAGCAAGGGTTCGATGAACTGGTAGAGGTGATACACCTGCTTGAGCTTGCGCCGGCTGTCCTGGTTCATTTTGCCGTCGCGCGTGAGGATGTGAAGCTCCTTCAGCAGTTCGGTCGATTGACCGGGTCTGATTTCGTGCATTTACGTTCTATCGTCGATGAGATTAAGCGGCAGGGGCTGCACGCCGCGGGGGATTGCCTCTAGTATGCCGGCTGTTCCCACTCAGCAGCACGCTAAAGAAACCCCGGATGGAAATTCCCATGTCTACAGAAAGCTTCATCGCCGGCAAAGATGCCTCCCTCGAATCGTCCATCGCCACCATGCAGGGCAAGCTGGCAACGCTCGGCTTCCATGTCGAGGAGCGCTCCTGGCTGAATCCGGTGGACGGGATATGGTCGGTGCATGTGCGCGACCGCGATTGTCCGCTGCTCTTCACCAACGGCAAAGGCGCTTCGCGGCTGGCCGCCCTGGCCAGCGCGCTCGGCGAGTTTTTCGAGCGTCTTTCCTGCAATTACTTCTGGACGCATTACTACCTGGGAGAAGCGTTCGCCAATCGCAGTTACACCCATTACCCGCGCGAGCAATGGTTTCAGCCGGGCGAGGATGGCGCATGGCCGGAACAACTGCTGACGCCGGAATTGCGCGAGTTCTACAACCCGGACGATTCCATCGACGCTCACACTCTGGTAGACCTCAACTCCGGCAACGCCGGGCGCGGCATTTGCGCGCTGCCTTACGTGCGTCAACGTGACGGCGCCAGCGTCTGGTTCCCGGTCAATATCATCGGCAACCTGTATGTCAGCAACGGCATGTCGGCCGGCAACACCGAGGCCGAGGCCCGCACCCAGGCGCTGTCCGAAATCTTCGAGCGCCACGTCAAGTTCCGCATCATCGGCGAAGGGCTGTGTCTGCCCGACGTGCCGGAAGCGGTGATCGCCCGTTACCCGCGCATCGCCGCCGGCATCGCCGGCTTGCGCGCGGCGGGTTTCGGCATTCTGGTCAAGGATGCCTCGCTCGGCGGCGAGTATCCGGTGATGAATGTGACCTTGCTGCATCCCGACGACCAGGGCTGCTTTGCCAGCTTCGGTGCGCACCCGCGCTTCGAGATCGCCCTGGAGCGCGCCCTGACCGAGCTGCTACAGGGGCGCGGCCTCGAAGCGCTGGGCGGCTTCCCCGAGCCCGGTTTCGATCTGGACGAAATCGCCGCCGCGCCCAACCTCGAAATTCATTTCGTCGACTCCAGCGGCATCATCAGTTGGCACTTTCTCGGCGCCATGCCGGACTACGAATTCTGCGACTGGAACTTCAGCGCCACCACCGCCGAGGACTACGCCTGGCTGGTCGATTGCGTACATCGCACCGGCCACGATATCTACATCGCCGACTTCACCCACCTCGGCGTCTACGCCTGCCGCATCCTGGTGCCGGGCATGTCGGAAATCTATCCGGTGGACGAACTGGAATGGGAGAACAACAGCGTCGGCAACGCACTGCGGGAAGCCATCCTGCACCTGCCGGAACTGGACGACGACGAATGCGCCGATCTGCTGGCAACGCTGCACGAACTCGACTTGCAGAACCAGCGCCCCGTCGCCGAACTCATCGGCCTGGCGGCGGACGCCGATTCGTTCTGGAGCGACTTGCGCGTGGGCGAGTTGAAGGCCCTGCTGGCCCTGGCCATTGGCGACGAAGAATCGATCCGCGAAGGCTGCGACTGGGTGCGCCATTTCGGCCAGATCGACGCCGGCCGCCGCCGCGTTTATCGCTGCATCGAAACCCTGATGGAGCTGGGCAGTGCCGACGGGCATCGCGGCGTGCTGGAGCAGCTCTACGGCAGCGCCACCGTCGCAACGGCGGAAGCCATGCTGGAGGGCCAGCAACGCTTCTTCGGCATCGCCGCGCCGGGCCTGGGCCTTGAGGGCTGCGACATGCATCAGCGGCTGCTGGCGGCTTACGGCAAGTTAAGGCACTAGCCGTTGTCGGTCAGCGCCGAGGGGCGGCGGGGAGGGAACTTCCTTCGTCCTCACGGTGCCAACGACGCACAGATCGGCCAAAGGAAGT
>OBOI01000745.1_pt1 | contig 10123 bp, 8 predicted proteins | sample 1670151 | NCBI WGS metagenome assembly OBOI01 (sample SAMEA104232303, study PRJEB22302) | sediment metagenome | biome: forest; feature: aquifer; material: sediment | place: USA | collected 2011-08-07 | depth 0.01 m | reverse complement strand
TGGCCCACCCAGGGCAGGGCCTCGGTCCAGGTCTGCCACGGGCATTTGGCAAAGGCCATGAGGTGGCCGACATCCAGACAGATCCTGGCATAGGGAGAGTCCAAGGCCTGCATCATGCGGAGATGCTGGCTGGGCTCGGTCTCGTAGGTGTTTTCCAGGGCCATGATGGTCTGGGTTCGAGCCGCCACGGTCAAGAGTTGGTTGAAGGTCTCAAAAGCTGTCGCAAACCACTCCTCCTGCTTGTAGCCATGCTTGTTGCTCTCATAGTTCAGGTGACAGATGATGGCCCGGGGCCTGAAGATGGCAATGAGGTCAAAGGCCCGTTTCAGCTTCTCGCGACTGACGGCAAGAATTCGGGCATCCAAGGCCCCGGGTGAGAGGTCGAAGAAAGGGGCGTGCAGGGTACAGGAGAGCCCTTCAGCGCGCAGGGTTTGAGCCAGATCCGTAAACACCTGATCCCCCATGGTGTAGAGGGCATCCCCCTCCAGGCCGATCTCGGGTTGCAAGCGGTGCTTGAGCAGCAACGGCAGGAGTTCGCCCTGCAACTGCCGGATGGGGGCATTGATAAAGCAGCCATCCGGGGTGGTGTGGAAGGAGGTCGTCACCGAGGGGCTCAACCGATCTTTTTGGCCTCGTCGATCAGCATGATGGGGATGTCGTCACGGATCTCGTAGAGGAGCTTGCAGGTTTGGCAGATCAGGCCGTCCGAGGCGGGGGTTAGGGTGAGTTCGCCTTTGCATTGGGGGCAGGCAAGGATATCCAATAGCTCTTTACTGATCATGGGGTACTCCTCCGGGGCACAGGATAATTGATTAGGCAGGGGCTAACAGCTGATGGGGCCACCATAAAAGGTGGAGGGATTGGCGTCAACAATTACTCGAAAAAAAAGTACCCCTCCGTTGCGGGATGACGGGGGGCTGCTGGGGGGGGGGTAAACTCGGGATATCGGTGAATGGTTAACCGATCGCCTGGGGACAGTTAAAAAATGACCTTAGCAAGCAGGGGAGTATTCGGAAGGGAAGGGGGGTAACATGATGAGGGGTTAGCGCAGACACTCATTCACGGCATTCAGCAGATCCTCTTTTCTGACCGGCTTGGTGAGGGTCTTTTTGGTGCCGATGCTTTCGGCCAGGGTCAGATAACGTTCCGGCTCGATGACACCGCCGCCGGAGATGGCAATGGTCGGCACATTGGGGAACTCTTGGTCGAGTTCCATGATCATCTTCAAGCCGTCCTTGACCGGCATCACCATGTCGGTGATAATGAGGTCCGCCGGGTGCTGACGGAAGAGGTCCAAGCCATCCTGACCATTGGCAGCCGTACTGACTTCATGCCCTTCGGCCTCCAGGATTTGCTGGAAAATATTGAGCACCCAGGGATCGTCGTCAATTACAAGGATACGGGACACAGTGGTATTCTCCTAACCGGTAATATGCATGAATTTTAACTCCAGTGCCCTTTGCCGTATGGTGGTGAGACCGAAGAGGATTTTTCCAAAGGGGATAATCCTGTCGCCGACCATGTGCAAGCTCGTCTGGCTTAATGTTTCTCTCATAGAGCCATAATCTACCATGAAGCGAATCATGTCAACAGGTTGTTTTCTTAATTCTGCTTTTAATCATGCACCTTAGCGGATGGCCTCGGTCAAGTTGGCGCCGGTGAGATCGGCGCCGGCGAGGTCCGCCCCCTGGAGATTGGCGCGATAGAGATTGGCGCCGCGCAGGTTGGCCCGGCGCAAGTTGGCTTGGCTCAGGTCGGCCTCGGTGAGATTAGCCCCTTGCAGATTAGCGCCGATGAGCGTTTGGCCGGCCAGTTGGGCATGGGCCAAGTTGCAACCCGGGCAGTTTTGGGCACTCTGGCGGATGAGATACTGCACATCCTCCACGGTCTGGCGGGTGACTGGAACCACCTCACTCTCCGGGACACTTGCCCTCTCCGAGGAGGCGGGGTGATCGGCACCTCCCTGGTGGGCCGGTGCTGCTTTCGGCGTCAGGGGAGTGCGTGGATCCGTTGACAGCCCGGGGGTGATGACGGTGAGGTCATAGATCATCATCCCCTTGCGGCTAAAGAGCTGATATCCCTTATCATCTCCCGCCACCCGGTAGCAGAGGGCATCTCCCTGCACCCACTTTTTGAAGTGCAGACAGAGTTCATCCCCCTTCACCTGCCATGCGCCTTTATCCTTATCTCCCGCCGTGTTGGTGCCGGTCATGGTGCCATCTCCGGAGAATTCAACGGTTGCCTTTTGGCCAAAGCCAGCGAGTTCCACCGCGCTGCCGTTGACCAGCTCCCGCAATTGACTCCCCGTGAGCCTTTTTGCCCCTTGCGCCAGGGTGGCGTCAAGGTCATGGCTGACACAACCGCCGAGCAAAAAGAGGAGGCCGATAATCGGTAACAGGAGATTTTTTCTTGTCATTTTAATGGTTCCAATTAAGACGTATTGAATGATAGTTAAATCAACTTGTTCACTGTTGATATTATACTGATGCGACTGTGGCCATGGGGCCTGGCCGTATTACGGTGATCAGCACCCTGTCGCTTTCGTTATAGACTTTGTGCCTCCGCTGCCAATTGCCCACAGGCGGCGGAGATATCGGCCCCCCGGCTCTCCCTGATCATCACGGTGAACTCCGCTTGCAACAGGACCTGCTGAAAGGCCTCGATGGTGGCCCGGGAGGGTGAGCGGTAGGGGAGGGCGGGGCACTCGTTAAAGGGCAGGAGGTTGATCTTGCAGGGAATACCATGCAGGATCTTGACCAGACGTCTGGCTGACGCCAGGGAGTCGTTCAGCCCCTTGATCATCACATACTCCATCATGATCCGGCGTCTCTTGGGCACCGGGTAGTTGCGACAGGCCTCCAGCAGCTGGGTCAATGGATACGTAGCGTTCACCGGCATCAATAGATCCCTGGTCTGGTCGTCGGCAGCGTGCAGGGAGATGGCGAGATTGACCGTGGTGCGGCGGCCGAGTTCCGCCATCTTGGGCACCAAGCCGCAGGTGGAGACCGTGACTTTGCGGTCGGAGAAGTTGAGCCCCGCGGGATCGAGCAGGATATCCAGGGCCGTCAGCAGGTTGTCAAGATTGGCCAAGGGTTCGCCCATGCCCATGAACACCAGGTTGTTCAAGCGGCCTTTATCCTGTTGTTGCAACTCCTCCATGACAAAGTGGACTTGATTGACGATCTCGGCGGGAGAGAGGTTTCTGATGAAGCCCATGGTACCGGTGAGACAGAAGCGGCAGCCCATGGCACACCCCACCTGGGAGGAGATGCACAAGGTGTGACGCCCCTGGTCCGGGATGAGCACGCTTTCGATGGTCTTGCCGTCGGCCAGGGTAAAGGCGTATTTCACAGAGCCGTCCTTGGACTGTTCACGGGCAAGCAAGGTCAGTTGGCTGATCTCGGCACACTCCGCGAGCCTGGCGCGAAAGGCGAGCGAGAGGTCGCTCATCTGGGAAAAGGCGGTGATCCCCGGCCGGTAGAGCCAGGAGAAGAGCTGGCGCCCTCTGAAGGCAGGCTCTCCGGCGGCGCGGACCAAGGCAATGATTTCCTGTTGGCTCATGCCTTTGAGGTCGGTCCGCTGGAGTGTGCCCTGTCCAGCTAGGGAGGTGAGTGGTGTGGGGTCTTGGGTGTCAGGCATGGTTGTGTCTTATAGGCCCCGCAGGTAGTCGGGCATCAGAGGGATATCACCGGCCAGGGCCTTGGCGATCATGGTCATGGTTGCCGCCTTGTCACGCTGGAGACGGCAATCAAGGGGCAAAAAATTGGAGGCGTGATTGGCCTGGAACTGGACCCTATCCAACTCCAGGTGGTGAAGCATGGTCTGCAACTCACGAAGCAGGGCCAACTCGTCCGGCAGGGTAAAGCTCCCCTGCCGGATCTGGTCATGGAGGGGGGTCCCGTCCATGGGCATCAGGGTCAGGGCGGCAATCTGATTGGGGCGCATCCGGTTTAAGACCTGGGCCGTGGCCACGGCGTGCCGAGGGGAGCGGTCAAGGCCTGCGATCCCCAGCAGCACGGTGACCGAGAGAAAAATTCCCGCAGCCCGCACCTTCTGGCCAGCAGCGATCATCTGCTCCGCAGTGCTCCCCTTGCGGATGGCGGCAAGGACCTCGTCATCGCCGCTCTCCAGCCCCATGTAGATGCGATCCAGGCCCAGCCCCTTCAACTCCGCGAGTTCGGCCAGGGTCTTACTGGTGATGCTCTTGCGGTTGCCGTACAGGCGGATACGCCGCACCCGCGGCAGCTGTTCGCGGATCTTTTTCAGCAGCGGCACCAGGCGCTGTTGAGGGATGATCAGGACATCGCCATCAGCCAGGAAGAGATGGTTCTTGTCGCCATAGTGGCTGGCAGCGTAATGCAGGTCCTGATCAATAACGGCCTCATCCTTATAGCGAAAGCGCTCTCCCTTGTAGGCCCCGCAAAAGGTGCAGCGGTTATGGGAACAACCCACCGTTACCTGCAAAATGATGCTGTCGGCCTCACTGGGAGGCCGGATAACGGTGCCCTGATAGTCCATCAGCTGTTTTGCTTGGCGAACTCTCCCATGAACTCCACCAGCCGCTCGACTCCCTCCACTGGGAAGGCGTTGTAGATCGAGGCCCGGATACCGCCCACCGAGCGGTGACCCTTGAGGCCGTTCAGGTCCTTGGCCAGCGCCTCTTTAACGAACTGGGCCTCCAGTTCCGGGGTGGGCAGATTAAAGGTGATGTTCATGTTGGAACGCGACGACGGTTGGGCATGGCCCCGGTAGAACGGGTTGGCGTCAATAGCCTGATAGAGCATGGCTGCCTTTTTGCGGTTGATCTCGGTGATGGCGGGCACGCCACCCAAGGCCGCGAGCCACTTCAGGACCAGGCCCACGGTGTAGATGCCGAAGCAGGGCGGGGTGTTGAACATGGAGCCCTTGTCGGCGTGGGTCTTGTACTTGAACATGGTGGGCAGGGTGGCCGGGGCCTTGTCCAGCAGGTCCTCGCGGATAATGACCACGGTGCAACCGGCAGTGCCCATGTTCTTCTGCGCCCCAGCAAAAATGATGCCAAAGGAGGAGACATCCACCGGACGGGAGAGGATATCGGAACTCATGTCGCAGACCAGGGTGGTCTTGGTGCGCGGAAACTGCTGATACTGGGTGCCATAGATGGTGTTGTTGGAGACAAAGTAGAGATACTCGTGGTTGTCGGCCGAGGAGAAATCGAGATTCTCGGGGATGCGGTCAAAACGCGTCCCTTCACTATCAAAGGCTACCTCCACCTTGCCCAGCAGCTTGGCCTCCTTGATGGCATTCTTCGACCAGGTGCCGGTGTTGAGATAGGTTGCTGTCTTGTCGGCGCCCAGCAGGTTCATGGGGACCATGGCGAACTGGGTCGAGGCCCCGCCCTGGAGGAAGAGGACCTTGTAGTTGGCCGGGATGCCCATCAACTCGCGGAGCAGACGCTCGGCCTCATCGGTCACGGCAATGAAATCCTTGCTGCGGTGACTCATTTCGATCAGGCCAATGCCACTATCGTGATAGTTGACAATATCCTTGGCAGCCTGCTGCAAGACTTCCTGGGGCAGGGTGGCGGGACCGGGGCTAAAATTAAATACTCTTGCTGGCATGGGGGGTCTCCTGGTATGAGGTTGGCATCAATCAAATTTTGACGGTTTCGCAAAAACCGCTCAACCGCCGCTGGCACGCCCCGTAACACATTGAAATTACATTGGCAGATGGTCAGCTTCACGACTTTTTACGATTCCATCAATTTTAGAAAAATTTAACAATATACTCGAAACAGAAAAAACTTTCACTTTTCTGTTTGCACCGCTCATATTTTTTTTGCCCTTGCCATCCATGCCGCAATCCACCCGCACAGAGCGAGAGATCGTTGCCCCCCCCTTGATCTTTATCGCCGGTCCCACCGCCATCGGCAAGACCGAACTGGCCCTGACCCTGGCGGAGGAGTTCGGTTGCGAGATCATTGGCGTGGACTCCATGCAGATCTATCGCCACATGGATATCGGCACGGCCAAGCCCTCCGTGGCGGAGCGGGGTAGGGTGGTTCACCATCTGATCGATTACGTTTCACCGGATGAAGAGTACAGCGCCTCGCGTTTTGTCACCGACTGTCAAGCGGCCATCCGTGAGATTAGGGCTAAGGGTCGGCTGCCGATGTTGGTCGGCGGCACCGGCCTCTACTTTGCCGCCCTGGAACAAGGACTCTTTACCCTGCCCGAGATTGCTCCGGAGATCCGGCAGGACCTGCAAGTCGAGCTTGCCACCCGAGGTCGGGAGGCCTTGCTGCTGGAGTTGGCGCACAAGGACCCGTTGACAGCTGGGCGCATCCATGTCAATGACACCTATCGCTTGCTCAGGGCTTTGGAGATCATACGCGGTACCGGTAAGGCCTGGTCCGCCTTTATTGCCGAGCACCAAGAGCGGCAAAGCTCAACTCCCCAGACCAAGGTAATCAAAATTGGGCTCAGCCGCGACCGGGATGAACTCTACCAGCGGATTGAGCAACGGGTGGAGACCATGCTCACTGCCGGGCTCCTGGCCGAGGTTGAAAATCTCTTGCGGATGGGCTACACGGGCGAACTGCGGCCCATGCACTCCTTGGGCTATCGGCACATGTTGAACTATCTGCAAGGCGAGTGGGGTTGGGATGAGGCCCGCTCCCTGTTGGCTAGGGACACCAGACGCTACGCCAAACGACAACTCACCTGGTTCAGGGCCGATCCAACGATTACTTGGTTTCAGCCATATGAATTTTCAGCGATCAATGCTACTATAGCCTCTTTCATCAAAGACGCCAAAAGTTAAACTTATACTTAACTTGCAATTCACAACAATACGTTAATACGTTATATTTTGACAAATAAAACTCAAACAAGTGCCGCAAAAAAGAGATGGTGCCCCCTCGATCCAGAGCCTCAGTTGGTGGCCGATCTCCAGTCAACCCTCAATATTCCTCTCCCCTTGGCCACCATTATGGTGCAGCGTGGTCTCCTCCTGGCGGACGAGGGGCGAGAGTTCCTCTACCCCACCTTGCAGGCCTTGCCGTCACCATTTTTGATGAAGGGGATGCAGGAGGCCGTGGAGATCATCCAGCACGCCATAAAGACCAAACAACCCATTGTTATCTATGGCGATTACGATGTAGATGGCGTCACCGCCACTGCCGTGCTCATCAAATTTTTCAGCTATCTGGGGGTACCGTGTTGCTCTTGCCATCCGGACCGGTTCAAGAATGGCTATGGACTGAAGGCGGAATTGGTCGAGGGTCTCTCTCCACAGAGACCGGGGGTGTTGATTACCGTGGATTGTGGCATCTCCGACCTCGCACCAGTAGTGCGCTTAGTTGACCAAGGGTGGCAGGTGATCATCACCGACCACCACCAGCCGCCGGAACAGCTGCCACCAGCCCACGCCATCTTGAATCCATGGCAGGCTGGGTGCCAATTCCCGAGCAAGGATCTGGCCGGGGTAGGGGTCTCTTTCTTTCTGGTCATGGGGCTCAGGAATTATCTCCAGCAGCAGGGGTATTGGCAGGAGCAAGCGCAAACACCGCCCAACCTGAAAAAGCTCCTTGACCTGGTGGCGGTCGGCACCATCTCCGATATGGTGCCCCTCAGGGGCACGAACCGCATTCTGGCCAAGGCTGGGCTGGAAGTCTTGGTCGAGACCGACAATCCGGGCCTCATCAAGTTGCTTGAACTCTGCCACTTTCCTCGTGGCCAGAACCTCACCACCGAGGATATCTCGTTTCAGATCGGCCCCCGGCTCAATGCCGCCGGCAGGATGGGGGACGCGGGTAGGGCGTCAACACTGCTCTCCTCGGGAGACCCGGTGGTGGTCAGACAGTTGGCCGAAGTCATTAATCGAGAAAACATGGCGCGCCGGGAGCTGACCACGCAACTGGTCGCCGAGGCCATCGCCATGGTGGAGGCCCAAGGGCCATGCCAGCAACCATGCCTCATCCTGCACGATCGCAACTGGCATCTGGGCCTCCTGGGGATCATCTCCTCCAAGCTCGTTGACCTCTTTCATAAGCCGACCATCATCTTTGGCGGCATGGGCGTTTTAAAAGGGTCTGCGCGTTCGATCCCGGGGATCAATATCCATGAGATCATTAGCGCCTGTACCGAGAAGATTCTCGAATACGGTGGACACAGCTGTGCCGCGGGGTTGTCGCTCAAGGAAGAGAACTTCCAGCCCTTCGTGACCATGGCCAACGAGGTCCTCATGCGTTATGGGGGAAGCAACGAGCAACACCCCAGACTCAATGTTGATTTCGTGATGACCGACAAAACGGAGTTCGCCGACTTGGAGACCACCTGCGCCCAGCTTGCGCCATTTGGCCAGGGCAATCCGGAGCCAATTTTCACCACCGATCGGCCATGCAGGTTGAGAAATATGCAAGTTATTGGTAAAGAGAAAAACCACCTGCGGTTTGCAGCCTTCTTGGCGGATCGTTGGCTGGAAGGGGTTGGCTTTGGCTTTGCCAGTGTTGCCGAACAGGCAGTCAATGGCGAGGCACTATTGACCTTGGCCTTCAGCCTGAAGGAGAACCGCTTCAACGGTCAGACCAAACCCCAGATCATGCTGCACGATGTCCTGATCTGAGAGTATTGAAGACAAGCGGTTGATATAAGACAATATTGCAGAAATAAACATAATATTGATTATGCGACATTGGTGATAGACGGCAATTCTACCCCCTCATGCGCAGGGCGCATGAGGGGGTAGCTGAAATACGCTTACTGGCAACATAAGATTATTGCAATTACTAGTTGTTTTTACGTCGTTAAAAATTGAAAACGCATTGCGTCACGCATGAGTAAGGAATTTAAGCCAATGGACCGAACCATCTATCAAGAGCCCCTGGTGAGCCGCTACACCAGCAAAGAGATGCAGCATCTCTTTTCCGAGCAGAAAAAATTCGAGACCTGGCGCCGGTGCTGGCTTGCCCTGGCCGAGGCCCAGCACGAGTTGGGCCTGGAGTTGGTTACCAGGGCCATGGTCGAAGAGATGCGACAGCATGTGTCCACCATCGATTTCGAGATGGCGGCCCGTAAAGAGAAAGAGATCCGCCATGATGTCATGGCCCACGTCTTTACCTTTGGCCAGCAGTGCCCTCTTGCCGAGCCGATCATCCATCTCGGGGCCACCTCGCAATTCGTCGGCTGCAATGCCGATCTCATGATTCAAAAAGAGGCCTTGCAACTCATCAAGCAGGCCTTGATTGAGGTTATTCGCAATCTGGCCCGCTTTGCCCTGACCCACAAGGGGTTGGCCACCCTGGGCTACACCCACTACCAAGCGGCCCAGCCGACCACGGTGGGCAAACGCAATACCCTTTATCTCCAAGACCTGATCATGGACCTCGACTATATCGAGGCCTTGGAGCGGCAGGTCAAGGCCCGTGGCGTTAAGGGTACCGTCGGCACCCAGGCCACCTTCATGGAACTGTTCAAAAACGACCACAACAAGGTTAAGCAACTTGATAAACTTGTGGCTGCAAAGCTTGGATTTGACGAAATTTTTGAAGTTACTGGACAGACATACACCCGTAAGCTCGACATGAAGACCGGCGAGACCCTGGCCGGCATCGGCGCCTCGGCCCACAAGTTTGCGGTGGACCTGCGCCTGCTCTCCAACCTCAAGGTCCAGGAGGAGCCCTTTGCCAAGAACCAGGTGGGCAGCTCGGCCATGGCCTACAAACGGAATCCCATGCGCTCCGAGCGCATGACCGGTCTGGCCCGCAAGCTCATGGGGCTCCCTGCCGACTTTGCCGCCACTTATGCCAACCAGTGGTTTGAGCGCACCTTGGACGACTCCGCCATCCGCCGCATGGATATCCCCCAGGCCTTTTTGTTGACCGATGCCATCTTAAGACTATTTGTCAACATTACTGACGGAATGGTTGTTTATTCGAAACAAATTGAGCGTCACCTCTCCCAGGAGCTCCCTTTCATGGCCACGGAGAAGATCCTGATGGCCTGTGTGGAACGGGGCAAGAGCCGCCAGGAGATGCACGAAGTGATCAAGGTCCACTCGGTGGCTGCGGGCTTGGTGGTTAAGGAGGAAGGGCTGGACAATGACCTCCTCTCCCGCTTGGCCAATGATGCCGCAATCCCTTTCT
>OBOI01000743.1_pt1 | contig 10142 bp, 10 predicted proteins | sample 1670151 | NCBI WGS metagenome assembly OBOI01 (sample SAMEA104232303, study PRJEB22302) | sediment metagenome | biome: forest; feature: aquifer; material: sediment | place: USA | collected 2011-08-07 | depth 0.01 m | reverse complement strand
ATTGCGTTTGCGCTCTTTGGGTTTGATCAGCTTCGAGATGCGGCCAAAGAAGCTGCCGCCACCGTTTGCCGTAGTAAATGGTACCTCTTCGCCGGTTATCCGTCTGGCAATATCGCGGAACGCCTGCCCGGTCTTGTTCTTGGCTTCCATGGCGATCGGCGTACCGCGGTTGGTGCTGACTAGCACGGCTTGGTCATCGGGCACGATGCCAATCAATTCAACTGCTAATAATTCGAGCACATCGGCCACCGCCAGCATGTCGCCGCGCTCTACCATTTCCATATTAATGCGATTGATCACCAGCTTAGCGGGACCTTTTTGTTCGGCTTCCACGATGCCGATAATGCGGTCGGCATCCCGTACCGCGGAGACTTCGGGGTTGGTCACAATGATGATCTCGTCCGCGGGGGCGATGGCGTTCTTGAAGCCGCGCTCGATGCCGGCTGGGGAGTCGATGATGATGAAATCGAAATCCTTGCGCAGCTCATCGCAGATGCGCTGCATGTCTTTGGGTGAAACTGCGGTCTTATCGCGCGTTTGGGCGGCGGGGATCAAGTAGAGTTCTTCCAAGCGTTTGTCGCGGATCATGGCTTGGCGCAGCTTGCAGCGCCCTTCGACCACGTCCACCAGATCGTAGACAATACGGTTCTCAAGGCCCAGCACTACGTCCAGGTTGCGCAAGCCGATATCGGCGTCCATGCATACGACCTTGCGGCCAAGGCCGGCCAGCGCCGCGCCGATGTTGGCCGTGGCAGTGGTCTTGCCAACGCCGCCTTTGCCCGAAGTTACGGTAATTACACGTCCAGCCATTTCTTATCCCATCTGAGCGGCCAATGGAAGCCAACTTTCGGCCACCACTTGCCCATCTCTAACAAATGCGATTTCAGCACCGGGTTCACCGCGTTCGCTGGGCGGGATGGCAATGTGCCCGGCGATGCGCAGCTGGGTCGGCGAGAGGTCCATCGCACACACCACGGCGTTCTCGTCGCCGGCCGCGCCGGCATGCACCAGGCCGCGCAGCCGCCCCCACACCACAACGTTGCCGCCGGCAATGATCTCGGCTCCCGGGTTTACGTCTCCGATCACGGTCACGTGGCCGCCATGTTTGATCTGGGCGCCGGAACGCAGAGTGCGCTTGAACAGTACGCCGCTATCCGCGCTCGGTTCATTGCTTTCAGCAATTTCGTCTTCTTCAACAAATTCCGGCTCCGCTTCAGCCTCAGGACTGTCCTCGTGAATGCGGGTGGCCAGGCCCATGGCTTGGGCGCTGCGTTCGGTCAAGGGCGATAAGCTGATCACACCCCAAAGGGATAGGCCCTGATCGGACACCTGGTCGCGCAAACGCCCCATGCTGGCCGCGTTCAGGCTGTGGGCGTCCACGTCCAGAATCAGCTTGGCACCCTTAAGGAAATCGCCCTGGCGGCCGATCTCAGCGAATAACTCCTGTTCCAGGTCGGGCCAGGCGCCGTCGCTCATGGTCACCAGCAAGCCTTCACGAATCCCTTTGAATTGCACTTCGGGAGCCAAATTTGCCTCTGCTAAAAAGTATAGCATTCAGGCGAATCTACCGCTAAAAAATCTTTCCACAAAATTGAACGACTGATTAGGGATTGCCTGCTGCGGCGTCGATCGTTTTGAGCTCGAAATAAGCTTCCATTACGCGCCGCACGATGGGCGCGGCCACGGTTGCCCCTTCATTACCGTTGTAAACGAAGGCGATCACTACGATCTCCGGGTCATCATAGGGGGCGTAGGCCACCGTCCAGGCATGGCTGGGCCAGTTTCCATATATGCAGCGGTTTTTGGCCAGCGCAACCTCATCGCAATATTCCGCGGTGCCGGTCTTTCCTGCCGCGGCTACCGGGAAGTTGGCAAATTCCTTAGCCAGCGTGCCGAACTGCACTGCGCCGCGCATGCCCTGCTGCACGGTTTCGATCACCCAGGGCTGCACGGTGACCGTTTCGCCGGTGGGGCGGCAGGCACCGATGCCGGAAGGGTTTTCATATTTTTCAATGAGCGCATCTTTGGTGATGTCCCAGCGCAATTCGGGCTGGAAAGCTTGCAACACATTGCCTTCGCCATCCACGATTTCGCGCAGCAGGGTGGGCCGCATTTGCGCCCCGTCGTTAGCGATCGTGGCTGCGGACATGAGCACTTGCAAAGGCGAAGCCAGCACATAACCCTGGCCTACGCTGGAAATGTAGGTGTCACCGGTGGACCAGTTCTCGCCTTGGTTGATACGCTTCCAAGTCGGGTCGGGCACCAAGCCATCCACTTCATAGGGCAGCTCGATGCCAAGCGCCGAGCCATAACCAAGGGCGCGGGCATAGGTGCCCAGGCGGCAGATGCCCAGCCCTTCAGGGATCTCGTCCTGATAACCGCCCCCGAGTTTGTAAAAATATACGTTGCTGGAATTGGCCAAGCCGCCAAGGAAGTTCAATTGACCGAAACCGGCTTTGTTCCAGTCCACGAACTCGCGGTTGAGGCCGGCCTCGCCTTCGAAGAATTTCTGGCTGACTGTGATCTGGGCCGGAGTTTGCACGATCTGGTCAGGTGTCACCACGCCCTCGTTGAGGGAGCCGGTGGCAGTGACCAGCTTGAACACCGAACCAGCGGGTATCTCGGCGCCGACAGCATTATTCAACAGGGGGTGGGTGGCATCCGCGCTGAGCTGTTCGTAGTAATAAGCTGGGATGAAGCGCGCAAAGCGGTTGTTCTCAAAGCTGGGCCATGAGACCATGGCCAGGATCTCACCGGTCTTGGGGTTCATGGCGATTACCACGCCGCTGGTCATGCGCAGCTCATTGAAAAAGTTCGTCCATTCATCTAATTCTTCGGTCAGGATAGATGTGGCCGCGGCTTGCAAACGTGTGTCAATGGTCAGCACAACGTTCTCGCCTGTCACGGGGTCGACGGGTGCATCGATATCGCGTAGCACTTGGCCGGCCACATCAATCTCCACCCGGCGGGTGCCCGGCAGGCCGCGCAGCAATTCATCGAAATAAAGCTCCACGCCGCCGTAGCCGATCTTGTCGCGGCTGGGTTCGAAGCCTAGCGCGCGCAATTCGGTTTCTTGGATAGCTGGGATAGGCCCCAGGTAGCCAATGACGGTGGCTGTCAATTCCCCCGTCGGGTAATCGCGGACTGGCTCAACCTGGATATCAACTCCGGGCCAATCCACAGAATGCTCTTTGACCGACAATGCCATTTCACGAGACACATTGCATTGGATGGAGACCGGATCGAACGGCGAATAACTGGTTTGGATGGCAACCATTTGGGCAATGCCCAGGTCGTCTCCGCAGGGGATCAGGGGGTCGTCGATCGAACCCTGGCTGACCGGCAGACCGGTCAGGTCTGCCAATTGGAAGATGATCTCTTCGATCTCGCCTTCATCATCGGGCAGGTAAGCGGGCGTCACCACGATGTTGTATGAAGCCACATTACGCGCCAGGATGATGCCATTGCGATCGTAGATGACCCCGCGCTGCGGCGGCAGGCTAATCTGCTCGGTGCGGTTTTCTTCTGCCTGCGCGACCAGTTGTCGTGCTCCAGCACTTGTAAATAGAAAAGACGCAAAATGAAGATAGAGAACACAAAACTGATCACGCCCATAAAAGCGTACAGGCGCCAGGCTTCGAGGGGCGTTTTGCCGCCCGTTTTGGAGATGTTCACTGGGGTGGATTCCTAGGTAGGTTCGGCAGGTGTGATTAGCTTATTCAACTCAGAGATTAAAGCATTCACAGGTAAGACAAGGATGAGATTTAGCAGCATGCTTGGCAGCGTCACCAAGTTGAACGACTCGCCGAAACCGAGCGGGCGTGCAGCGATCCATAAATAGACCATGGTGATGAGATGCAAGGCTAAGGTTCCCAGCAGAGTAGCGGTCAACAGAGTCAAGAGCTGCACCTGCCAAATGCGCTGATGTAGCAGTTGGCAAATTCCCGCAGCGGCCACGTAGCCAACCCAGAACACCCAATCGGGCAGAGCACTGGCAAAACCCACCATGATCCCGGCCGGAATGCCCCAGCGCCAATCGGGACGGTTGCCCTCTTGCATCATCCAGGCGATCATGACTAGCAGCACGAGGTCGGCTGTGCCCTGCAGCAAGCTGATGCGAGTGATCAGGGTGATTTGCAGCAAGGCCGCCGCCAGCATCAGCAGCACGCCCACGAAGATACGCATGGACTAGGGTGTGGTGCCTTCTGGTGCAAGCAGCGGGCTGAGGTCGACAGGCTGGAAGTTGACGATCACCAGCACGATTTCGAGCCGCGTGAAATCCACTGCCGGCTGCACGGACGCGGTCTGGAAGAGCGCGGTCGCCTCTTGGCGTACGCTGTTCACCTGCCCGATCAGAATACTGCTGGGATACAAGCCGCCGATGCCGGAGGTAAAGACCAAGTCGCCAGCTTGCAGTTGTGCGTCTTGTGGAATCAGGTCGATGCTTAATTCACCGGTGATGCTGCCGCCCAGCACGCCATCCACCTGCGAGGGCTGCAGGCGTACGCTCACCTGGGCGGCTGGGTCGGTGATTAGCTCCACGCGGGCGGCGGTGGCTGTCACTTGGGCCACACGGCCTACTAGCCCCTGTTGCGACACGACCGGCATGCCGCGGCGAATGCCGTCATCCGAGCCGCGGTTGATGATGACGTAATGCAAAAAGGGGCTGGGGTCCTGACCGATGACCGCAGCGGCCTGGTAGGAATTCTCGGGCCGCGCCCGCGCAAAATCGAGCAAGGCCGAAAGCAATTCGATCTCGGAGACCTGCTGTTGCAGTGCAATAATCTCGGTCTGCAAATTGGCATTCTCAGAACGCAGGTCGGCGTTCTCCTGGCGCAGGGTAGCTATGTCGGCAGGCGCGTCGAGGAAATCTTGCAGAGCCTGGAAGCGTGTGTAAAGCCAGCCTTGCACGCCGAAGACGGGGCGCAGCGCGCCATTCATCAGAGGCGTCAGATAACCGCCCAGGGCCAGCAGTAAAATGCCGACAGCAACCAGGATGAGGGTAATTAATTGATAAGGACTATTTTTTACGGAGCGCATTTTTCTTCAAAAGTTTATCGTAGCGGTACTTGTTTTGAGGAAAAACCAATGCCTTTCTCCCTAAGCTAATCTAATTGCAATAAGAAGTGGCGGTAGGCCTCAATGTCATCCAGCACCAGGCCGGCGCCGCGCGCCACGCAGGTGAGCGGATCCTCGGCCACCCAGCAGCGAATGCGCAACTCCTCGGTCAGGCGCTCGTCCAGACCGCGCAGGAGCGAGCCTCCGCCGCTCATGCAGATGCCGTTGTCCATCACATCGCTCACCATTTCCGCGGGAACATCATCCATGGTTTCTTTGACCGCCTGAACGATTGTGTCCACCGGGCCGGAGAGCGCCTCGCGAATCTCTATGGATGAGATCTCCAACGTTTCGGGCAAACCGCTGACCAGGTTACGGCCACGCACCGTCATTGTTTTTTCTTCTTTAAGCGGGAAAGCCGAGCCGATCTTTATTTTGACCTGTTCGGCCATTCTTTCGCCGATCAGGATGTTGTATTTATTTCGCACGTATTGCAGCACAGCCTGATCCATTTCGTCGCCGGCCACGCGCAGGGAGCTCGAGGCCACTACGCCGCCCAGCGAGAACACGGTAACCTCAGAAGTGCCGCCGCCGATATCCAGGATCACCACTCCGCCCACCTGGTTAATGGGCAGGCCAACCGCCAGAGCGGAGGCGGTCGGCTCTTCGATCAGGTAGACGGCGCGGGCGCCAGCCAGCAGGGCAGCATCGTTCACGGCGCGCTTCTCTACTTCGGTCACACCGGAAGGCACACCAACCACCACTCGCGGGCGGGGCAGGGGCACGATGCTTTGTTCATGTGCCTTCTCTATGAAATAGGCCAGCATCTCTTCGGTGATCTCAAATTCGGAGATCACGCCATCGCGCAGCGGGCGCACTACCAGCACATCTTTAGGCGTGCGGCCGGCCATTTCCTTGGCAACCTGGCCCACCGCGCGCTTGCCATCCACCTCAATAGGCCGGCGCGTCTTCTTATCCACCGCAACCCAGGATGGCTCGTTGATAACGATACCCTTGCCGCGTACGAACACCAATGTATTGGCCGTGCCCAGGTCTATGCCAATATCCAGGGAAAAGAAGCCCAGGATCCAGTTGAGAGGGTTAAAAGCCACTCTATTCCACCGCTTGTGGCTTAGGTGCGCAGGTCTTCAAGGAGGTGTTCGGTTTCATTAATTGCGCTCAATTGCAGAGGGAATCTTTGCAGTGTGAGAGAAGAATGGGTCGGAAATTCATTTTCCAGAACGCGAGATTTTACCATGTGGCTTCGCGCCCTTGCGGCGCTCCCGAAGGCTGTTTCCCACACGGTATAATCCCGCCCAATCTGTATCTCGCGAGGTGACGCCGCCAAGATAGACCTAAAAAACCGAGGGAAAAGCGCATGGCCCGGCATTGCCGGGTGACGAGGATGAGGGTTCTTGCGATGCCGATGAAATGGGCATCGCGTGGGCGAAGGCGAAATTGCCTTCGCCGCGCAAGAGCAAGATAGCGGCTTACGGTTTGGAAACACCATTGGCCGCGAAAATCGACAGGCGCTATGAAAAAGGTTGCTGCAAACAATATTTTTCATTGCGCAGATCAGCGGATGCCCTCCGGTGGAACCGCCCCCGACATTTCCCTCCAAATGGAAAGCTTGCTTCGCAACGCCGCGTGGGCAACCGCGCGGACAAAAGAAGCGTGCAGCGGCCTATAAGAATCTTGGAGGAATATTTCCATGTGTGGAATCGTAGGTTACATCGGCCCGCGCGATGCGACGCCGATCATATTGAATGGCCTGAAGCGGCTCGAGTATCGTGGTTACGACTCCGCCGGCATCGCCGTGCTGGAGAATAACCATATCGAAATACGTCGCGATGCCGGCAAGTTGGAACGCCTGTTTTCCATGGTTGGCAATGAACCGTTGCACGGCCCGCTGGGTATTGGCCATACTCGTTGGGCTACCCACGGCGAGCCGAACGCACGTAACGCCCATCCTCATCTGGGCGCCACCGGAGGGGTGGTGCTGGTGCACAATGGCATCGTCGAGAATTTTCTTGAGTTGCGCGATGAGCTAGAAGCAGAAGGCGTCGAGTTCAAGTCCGACACCGACACGGAAGTGATCGTGCAACTGGTCGAGCGCTACCTGTCGCAAGGTGGCAGCCTTGAAGAGGCTGCTCGCCACGCCCTAAACCATCTCGAAGGCCACCACGCCGTGGTGCTGTTCAGCACCAAGCACCCTGACCGCATCGTGGCCGCTCGCATCGGCAACGCCGGTGGGGTGGTAGTGGGCTTCGGGGAAGGTGAAATGTATATCGCCTCCGACATGCCTGCCATTCTGGAACATACCCGCAAAGTGGTCTTCTTGGAATCGGGGCAAATGGCTTCTGTTAGCCGCGCCGGGCTGGAACTTAGCGACCTTCAGGGCCACGAACTGAAGCACGAAATCGCTAATGTGCCTTGGGATCTGGTGGCTGCGGAAAAGGGTGAGTATCGCCACTATATGCAGAAAGAAATCCACGAGCAAGTGCGCTCGCTGACCGACACCATAGCGGGCCGCGTGGACTTTGAAACCGGCCATATCCTGCTGCCTGATCTGAACCTGGATGAAAAGCTGGCCAAACGCATCGAGAAGATCTTCATCATCGCTTGCGGCACAGCAGGCTATGCCGGCTTGGTGGGCAAGACGCTGATCGAGCGTATTGCGCGCATCCCGGTCGAGTTCGATATCGCATCCGAGTTTCGCTACCGCGACCCGTTGGCGGACAGGAGTAGCGTGGTGCTGGCGATCAGCCAATCGGGCGAAACGGCCGACACCCTGGCTGCGATGGCTGAGGGCAAGAAGCGCGGCGCCACATTGTGGGCCAACATCAACAGCATCGGCTCGCAAGCCATGCGCATCGCGGATGGCTATATCTCGATGCAGGCCGGCCCGGAGATCGGCGTGGCGTCCACTAAAGCCTACACCGCACCGCTTGTCGATGTGTATATGCTGGCCATCCTGCTGGCCGATCTGCGCGGCACGCTGAGCGATAAGGAGCGCCGCGCCCTGGTGGCCGAATTGCGCCACGTGCCCGATTGGGCTTCGGCCTGCCTGGAGCGCGAGGCCGAAGTGGAGCAGGTGGCGCGCGTGCTCAAAGATATTACGCATTGCTTGTATCTGGGCCGCGGCATCAATACGGCGACCGCATACGAAGGCGCGCTCAAGCTAAAAGAAATTTCTTACATTCACGCGGAGGGCTACCCGGCGGGTGAGATGAAGCACGGACCTATCGCGTTGATCGACAAGCAGATGCCGGTGATCGTGGTGGCACCCAAGGATCCCTGGTACGAAAAGATGATCAGCCAGATCGAGCAAGCCAAGGCGCGCGGCGGCAAGGTGATCGCGGTCGCTACCGAAGGCGATGCGCTCATCCCCACGCTGGCCGACCACGTGCTGTGGGTGCCCGAAACGCCGTGGATGCTGAGCCCGGTGGTCACCGTGATCCCACTGCAATTGCTGGCCTATCACATCGCCAGCCTGCGCGGGCTGGATGTGGACCAGCCGCGCAACCTGGCGAAAAGTGTGACGGTCGAATAGCCTTTAGGCTATCGAAAATTTGGAAGGGCTGGCGAAAGATAATAATACTGCCCCCGAGGGCTTGGGAAAAGTAGCAAGTAACAACTTCACAAATCGCCGGCGTAAGCAGCAGAGTCTCTGTCAGTTGTTTGGTTTGTCAACCTTTGCGCGTATTTTATCTAGTTCCTTTCGATATTCAGGATCTAGCTGGGCGGCTTTTTCCTGCGCGGCTCTGGCCTCCTTTCCCATGCCGAGGTGGATCAGGGTGACTACCATTTCCCAATAATACATCGCCCGATTGGGTTCTTGCTGGATTGCCATGCGATAATATTGAAGCGCCTCTCCATAATTTCCCCGCCACTGCTCTTGTTGGGCCGCATTGAAGAATGTGCTGTAATCGTTGGACATGTCGAACTCCTATTAAAAATTAACCCCAGGTCTAAATTTGCGGGCGTGCTTTTGGCACATAAAAAAGGGGGACATTGTCGGGACAGATTTTGCACAAGCTCCTTGTTTTATCGATACCCCTGGAGTTTGAGCGTGCGGACGATGGCGCCGTTCAACAGACCGGCGACCTCGCTGGAGCGCTCATTGGCCTTCAGCTTACCTAAGCGGTCGGCAAAATCCTTCCAGAAAGGATCATCCGGCTTGTATTGGCCGGCCCCAATATCACCCAAACTTTGTGCGGCGGACATGCGCACTGTGGTGTTCTCGTCCTTGAAGATATCGAAGAGGGCAAGGATGGCTTTTTGGCTGCCGGTCCGTTTCGCATAATCTCCCAAGCCGTTGGCGGTTTTCCAGCGCACGTCCTTGTCCGGATCAGCGAGGAGTTCTTTGATAATGGTGTCTAGCAACTCTTCGGCGTAGCTGTTCGCCAAAGCTTGTGCGCATGAGCTCGCACCCTGGGGGAACCCTTTAGAGCTTGCAATAAGGGTTCCTTGGCTGAGTCCTTCAAGACTATTTTGGTCAAACCGAAAGCTGCGTTCTCACGAATGGTGTCATCAGGATCGGTCAAGTGAGTGACAAAAAGGTCGCCTCGCTCGGGAGGGCGGCCAACAAAGCGCATGAAGGCAAGCGCCCAGATGACCATCTGGCGGACGACGAGGTCAGGGTCTTCTGTCAGTTTTAGCAATGTGTTGACTGCAGCCGGATCCCCCTTATAGCCAAGGCTTTTGACGGCAGCGACGCGAACTGTGGAATCTTTGCTTCGGGTCTCGGCGATCTTGTCCTGGATATCCTGAGGGGCGCGCAGGATGATGAGCGCGTGCGTGGCGGCCTCACTGATTTGTGGGTCTTTATGCTTCTCCGCTTTCTGCAGGCCGGCAATATCTTTTCGTTTGGCAAGTTCTTCGATATTGGGGGGACCGAAAAGTGGCATGGTTGACCTCGCTGTTCTCAGTTCATCTTTGTTCCGTGTTCACCATGAAGGTGTAATCCGGAGTCCCTAATAGGATCAATCTTCCCCTGCCTTTATACTCGCTAAAATCTCCCTGAACCTGTTCACTTTCTCTACTATCTCATCATCCACTTTACCTGCCTCCTCGAGGTTTCC
>OBOI01000741.1_pt1 | contig 10159 bp, 10 predicted proteins | sample 1670151 | NCBI WGS metagenome assembly OBOI01 (sample SAMEA104232303, study PRJEB22302) | sediment metagenome | biome: forest; feature: aquifer; material: sediment | place: USA | collected 2011-08-07 | depth 0.01 m | reverse complement strand
GCTGATTACCGCCCGCCTGCCAAAGCACGTTGTTTGTGCCTGCACACCGAAGCGTTTCGGCACACAGGTGTGCGGCGGGCAGGCAGATAAAAAAGAAATCACTTTCAGTTTTTAGAGATGCCCTAATGGACATTTTTTTTATTAAACATCAAATGAAATATAGATTAACCCCATAGAGGTTGGTTGTTCAACTTCCAACTCGTGGTCTTTAAAGTCATTGCTGTTATAATAAGTGACTTTGTGTTTCGGTTTAGCCGATAAAAATTTATACCCGAACGTTACTGCGTTTGTAAATGAAATGCCAAAAGAATACCCGAATCCGGTTGTAAATGTTTCCGCGCTGTTATATTTTACATGGTTCGTAGATCCGTACTGAACATCCGGCCGGCGGATGAGTGTAAATCCGTAATCTCCGGAACCGAAAAGATACACCCCGCTTGAAAACGGTATCGCGAATCCCAACCCTAAGGTAAACCACGTCGAGAGGTATGCTTTGCTTTCGGAAGAAACTTCAGTGAACGTTTGCTTCCCCAATTGGTCGATGTCAAATTCCTGATAGGTCAAATGATAGCTGATGGGCAGATAAACATAGTTGGAAAGTGCAGCGCGTCCTTCGAATCCTGCACTGAAACCTTCCTTGGCAAAACCGGAGTATGGTCCCGACGGTGCGATGAATTGTCCCGTCGTTGCGGCGAAATCACCCGTCGGCTTTACGTATGCAAAATACAGCCAAAAACCGCCAACGGTATTATCATAAGGAGAATCTGATTGTATGCGTTGAGATTGTTGAACCGAATACTCCGGCTGCTGCACTGGAGCAGTAACACGAAACTGTGAAACAGAATTATCTTTTTGTGCGCCGATTTGTATTGTGATTGTATAACTTCCAAACTCAAGTTCCGGTACAACAGCAACAATCTCATTGTTTGTCCAGCTCGAAATTGCAGCACGTGTTGAACCAAATAATACCCTCCCCTTGCTCGAATGGATTCCGAAATTATCACCGGATATCCGCACCGAAGAACCGGCTGTTCCGTTTGCCGGAGTAAATGACCGAACAGTCGGAATCCGTTCTTTATCTATGTTTTTGATATCTGAAAAATCAATAATTTCTATTCCGCTTTCGGTTTCAATAATTACAGTCTTATCAGGAATTTGCTCGATGATCTTGCCGGTAATTGTTTTTCCATTCTTTAGATAAATGACATCGACTTCCTTATCCTGTGACAGAACGGAATTATTAATCATCAAAAAAAGTGCAATAAGTAATGCACATTTGCTGTGAATATTCTTCATAGACGAATGCATTTTGTTATTAACTGATGTTACGCAAAACGCTGATAAAATTACCACGAAGTCACAAAGCCACTAAGAAACACGAAAACTTTTGTTTATCAACCTTATCAAGTAAAGATTTCTTTAAAAAGTCTTTGTGTCTTAGAGCCTTAGTGGTAAAGCTGTTATGCTGTGCGTAACATCAGTCAATAATAATGATTCACATTGATTAGTGCAAGTATTGCAGAGAAATCCCCTGCTTCACCCAATTAAACCGCTGTCTTTTGCACGCTAAATGACGGAGTGACTGCCGCATCTAATCTTGTAAGGCGCATGTACTTTTTTTATCCGGATCTTTTTCAGTATCATTTCATTCGATCCGAAGGATGCTTCGCATAGAATGAGAGAAAGGTAGTCGCAATTAATTATGATCCGTGGAATCGGTGTCGACATCATCGAAATAGATCGTTTCCGGAAATCGATCGAGAAATACGGCGAATCGTTCCTGAAGAAACTTTTTACCGAAGAGGAAATTCGCTACTGCCGGTCGAAAACATTTCCTGCACAACATTTCGCTGCACGATTTTCCGCAAAGGAAGCATTAAGCAAGGCGCTTGCGACCGGGTACGCCGGCGAATTTGAATGGAAAAATGTGGAAGTGACAAATAATCCGGCAGGCAAACCCGATTTTATCTTCCATCGTAACACCGCAGAAACATTGAAAGAGAGCGATGTGTACCTTTCAATGTCCCACTCGGATACTTCCGTCGTGGCATTTGTCGTGATCGAAAAGAAAAAGAGTGCCGGCTACGGCACCGGCGACCTGTAAAAAAGAATTCACACTTCCTACGCTAACAACGAATTAGGATCAAGGTTCGGTGTTTCAATATCTTTGAAGTAACGCACCGTACCGACCCGCAGTTCATCGGTCGCTTCATCGTCGCAGACGATAATACCGTGAGGATGCAGTTGAAGCGCACTCACCGTCCACATATGGTTGACGCCGCTTTCGACAACATTGGCAAGAGCGCGCGCTTTCTTGTGCCCGTTGATGATAATGAGAACTTCTTTCGCATCAAGAACGGTGGCAACTCCCACCGTCAGCGCGGTCTTCGGCACTTTCGCGACATCGTTATCAAAAAAGCGGGAATTGGCAATCATCGTATCGACCGTGAGCGTTTTAATTCTTGTGCGGGATGAAAGAGATGATCCGGGTTCATTAAATGCGATATGTCCGTCAGGTCCTATTCCACCCAGGAACAGATGAATGCCGCCGGCTTTCTTGATTCTTTCTTCGTATTGCACGCATTCCTGTTCAAGATTGTTCGCGTTACCGTTCAGGATATTCACATTCGCTTTATTGATGTCTATGTGTTTAAAGAAATTATTCCACATGAACGAATGGTAGCTTTCCGGATGTTCTTCCGGGAGATTCACATATTCATCCATATTGAACGTCACGACGTTTTTGAAGGAGACTTTTCCGGATTTGTACATTGCAACAAGTTCTTTGTACGTGCCGAGCGGAGAAGAACCGGTCGGAAGCCCGAGCACGAACGGCTTGTCCGGCGTCGGGTTGAAATCGCGGATCTTTTTTACCACATACGAAGCCGCCCATTTGCTGACGAGTTCATAATTCGGTTGAATGATAACGCGCATAACGATTCCTTTCGAAGATGATCAAAATTAATTAGATGTCCCTTATACGAAGTATGCTCCGCAAAAAGTAGGAAGTCTTCTCTACGAGTCGTAGACCGAAGTTTTTCCTATTAACCTGTGAAAACATTTGGAATAATATCTTTTCTTGTAACTGCTCAGCGTAAAAATATTGAAACTAACTCCGCCATTTATGGCGGAGTGTGAGTCAATACAGAAGCTACTGGCTTTAGCCATGATATTTTTTCAGGGCTAAAGCCCATGAATTTTGGTGGTTTCCAATATCTCCGCCATAAATGGCGGAGTTATGCGGAGCATCCTTCGGACAAAGTGTGATAAACTACACTGTGTAGTTACCTTTTCTTGAAGATAAACTTCGGAAGACTGAATGTTGCAAACACTTTTTAAGGTTCAACTAATTACTACGGTATTTGGCGTAGTAATCGGGTAAAGTGAGCTTCACCTGTTCTTCCAACTCTTCATCGGTTATTGATGACATACGCCCTTCAATTTCGTACTGATCCATCACCCATCGTTGGATCTTTGCAACCTTCATAACACTCAATCGCTCTTCCCCCTTCAGACCGAGAAAATCATTCACCCAAAGAGCCACTCCGTCGGTCCCTGATTTATCGGTGATGGAAACACGCGGCGGGCGGTTGAGCAGTGTTGTCGTGTCAAAGATATTATAGATCTGCTCGAACTTCCTCAGACCGCCGGCATGAATTCCGGCGCGCGTTGTATTGAAATCTTTTCCGACAAAAGGATAATTCGGCGCAAGATGCGTGCCGATGACCTTTTCATAATATTCCACCATCTCGGTGATGACCGAAAGGTTGATGCCGCTCAGACTTCCTTTGAGAGCGATATATTCAATGATCGCCCCTTCCAGCGGCGGATTTCCGCATCGTTCGCCGAGACCGAACAATGTTCCGTTCAGCGCATTGAGTCCATAGATCCACGCGCTTGCTCCGTTGATGTGCACTTTGTGGAAATCGTTATGCCCGTGCCATTCCAAACGATCGGGAGATATGCCGCATTCATTTCGCAATCTCCAGATCAATTTTGGAATAGAGCGCGGCTCGGCAGCATTCGGATAGGACAGACCGAATCCCATCGTGTCGCACAGACGAATCTTCACCTTCATATTGTCCGGTTGATTTTCCGTCAGGCGTTCTAATTTTTGCACGAACGGAAAGACAAATCCCGGAAGATCTGCGCGTGTAATATCTTCAAGATGGCATCGGGGACGAATGCCTGCCTCGAGCGCGGCTTCCACAACCTCGACATATTGATCCATTGCCTGCTTTCGCGTCTGATTTTGTTTGTGGAAGATATGATAATCCGATGAGGAGGTGAGCATTCCGGTTTCTTTTAATCCCATTTCTTTGACGAGACGGAAGTCTCCCTTGTTCGCACGGATCCAGCCGGTGATCTCCGGAAATTTCACATTCAGATTACGGCACGCGTCGATTGTTTCTCTATCGTTTTTTGTATAGAGAAAGAATTCCGATTGACGAATGACACCGTTGGGACCTCCCAGACGCGACAACATCTCGAATAATTTTACCATCTGTTCTTTTTTATACGGCGGACGCGCCTGCTGTCCATCCCGAAATGTGGTATCGGTGATATGGATATCGCGGGTTTTAACTTCGTTGGGATCGAATTCGACGATCTTGCCGTCGATCGTTTCCTGAATTTTTCCTTCAAATTTGATGAGCGGAGGAAGAGAATATGGAAAAATATCTTCTACCAGGTTGGGTTGCGAAACATCTTGTAGTTCATAGGTTCTCATGACATGCACTCCTTTTATTTTTTATTGATTATTGCTTCAAAAAAATCAATTGCACTGCCTACCGACTGGACCTTCAGTGCCTCTTCTTCTACCACGGAAAGTCCGAACTCTTCCTCGAACGCCGCGACTAATTCGATGGATTTCAACGAATCGGCGCCAAGCTCCATGGCAAAACTATCGGTCTCTTTAATATCAGATGCATTCAATTTTAATTCCCGCGCTGTTGTCTTTATTACTATTTCTGCAATTTCCTGTCGTGTCATAATATTATTCCTTATTGTTGTTAATTAGTCGTCCCTTAAAAAGTAGGAAACCTTGTCAAGGTTTATTGATCAATAATGAAACAGCGTCCAAATTTTACAAATCTAATTACATAACCTTGACAAGGTTGTGCGGCTCAAGACTTTTTAAGGTTCAACTAATTACCATGTTTTTGAAATGTTGATATCGTAGTTGAATCTCATTTGCTTCTGTAACAAGTTTTTGAACGACATTATGTGTTTCGCTGCTGCCGCGAACCGATGCAAAATCTTTTTCTGTTTCTTCTTCGGACATATCAATCCCGTATCCGATCTTTGCGAACGCGCCGAATTCACGTTTGGAATCTTCAAGGATCATGGAATGAAGAGAGGTCGCGGATTTCTGCCATTCCTCAATTGCCGTGAGAGCCTGTTCTTTTGTGATAGCAGCCGGTTCGATGTTGTATTCTTTCCGGAACGTATCGTAGACATATTGCCATTCGTCCGCACGATAGCCATCGTACATTGATTGAAATTCTTTGAGCAAATCGTCGTACGAAGTGATTGAGTTGGCGGCAACTTTTTCTTCCAGTGAAGCAAGACGTTCGCGCGGAGTGAGCAAACCGCAAATGTCAGTCCACTCATGCGATCTTTTTAATTGGTTGTGCGGTTTGAGTGACGCCGTTGCCGCCCCCCAATCCGAAGGATGCTTCGCATCATCAGAACTCGTCAATGCTTCGGCGATGCGTGAACAGACCTTATCATTCAAATACCGCGCGATTGCCATCGAATAATATTTAGCGCCTTTGCGCAATAACAGGCGATTGATTTGAAGTCCGCCGTACGAAACGAATTGCTTCTCTTTTGACGTGGATTCACTTAACGCCAGCAGTTCATCTCTGCCGCGGCGCATTTTTTCAACAGTGTACGGAGAAAAAACATCGAAGACGATCAGATCGCGCTTCACCGGCGCTTTCCGATTGTCCCGCTTCGGCCATTTTTCTCCATCCCGCACCGTACCGACTGAAAATAAATTCATCCCCGGTATAACTTTCGACGCTCCATCTTCTTCGTGGATGTACGAGAATGGAAGATTCGGCGCGTTGATGTTGGTAAAATGTTTTCCGATGACAACGCTGAATGCACCGATATGACTTTCCATGAGGACGTAGGAAAATGAGCCGGTTTTACATCCGCGTTCAAACACACCCTGATGCACCGGCCCGAGTTTATACATGTGATTGCTTTGATTCGTTCCGCTTCCGGCATTATAAAAAGAAAACAATCCGGCGATGAGCAGGGTCGATTTATGATGCGTGACGGTGTACGGACCAGCAAACAACGACACCGCTTCACCATGGAATCCCTCGCAGTTTGCAAAGAACAACGAATTCTCCGCCGAATACTGCTTCCCCATTTTCACAGCCTGACCGATAAATACTTTGTCAAGAATCGCACCGCTGTCAACTTTTGCGCCTTCCGCGATGATGAATGATTTTGCCTGCACACCCTCTCCCACTTCAGCGGGATGTTCTGCACAACTCACTATCGTTCCGTTCTCAAGATATTGCACGCCATGGATATATGCATGCGGTCCGATGTTCACGTTCTTTATTGCCCCGCAATGAAGGATTCGTGCGTTCGCTCCGACGCTGATGCGTAAGGAATTGCCTTTACTTTTTTTATTGATTCGCCGCGGCGAATTGATGAGCGATGAGAGATTTTTTGTGAAGAGAGTATTATGCCTCACCATTGCCTGAAGATACGCCGTTTGCGCCGTCAGTTCATTGATGATCACTGTTCCGCGTCCCCCTCCTTCGTTCACAACATCGAGTTCAACACCATTCCCGCACACAGCATCGGGTTCGGCGATAAGAGATGCAGCGTTTTCGATGACAACGTTCTCTTCAATGATATAATGAGAAATGGCGGAACCGATGTTTGAGATACGAACGTTATCGCCGATTGTACAATGGGCAATTGTCGCATTATAGATTCCGCAGTGCAATTCTATTCCATCTGTTGTGATGACGCCGTTGTTGCTCCCAACATCTACTTTCCCGATGAATGTTACATTGCGAAAACGTGACAGGTCACAGTGCGGCCAAAGAGTGACAGATTTCCAATCGTGAGCCGTACATCCTTGCTGAATGAGAGTCGTTATTTGTGATTGATCGAGTTGAGTTGATTTCATATTGAATGTTGAACATGATGGTATTAGATATGGGGCATCGTTACGTGTATTCTGTTGTCGGGTTGACCCCGTTGGATAGAATTATCCTTCGAGGTGGATGCCCTCGAACAAGATTATCCAACGGGGTGAACGGATTGGGAAATTTCTGATGTAGTACAAATTGCTGCGGTAATGTACCCTCTTTTTTTACGGAAGTCAACGTTTTGATCCACATCTGCAATCGGGTGCAATTATTGACGATTAAATCTTACATGAGGCTCGGTAAGAAGCACTTCATTCCTTCTCTCCCTCCACTCGCCGCGTCGAGTCTTCAACAATCTTTATTTCTTCTTCCCTGCCCGACACGATTTTTGGCGGGTGTTACACTGTACAACACTTACACGGATTTGTCTGTTGATAGATGTTAACAAGCCCGAAGGGCTGATACTTTTATAGAAAAGAGAACCAAACCATTTACAAATCCCGAAGGGATGAACAAAAAATAATGTCTTCGTAACGATGAAAAACCATCTTATGTTCTCAAATTCTCCGTCTTAATAGGTGGAGAGAATTAAGGGCGGGGTCGCTTACACGCTTCCCAAATAACTTGCAACACTCCGTCAAGATTTGTTTTTACTTCACGATTTCTGAATCGCAACACAGTAATTTCGTGTGAGCGCAAATATTCATCGCGCGCGGTGTCGTATTCTTTCGCTTCTTCTTCAAAGTGTTGATCGCCGTTTAATTCGATGACAACTTTTGCGGAGAGACAAAAGAAATCTAAAATGTATGGACCAAACGGAACTTGTTTTCTGAAATGAACATCAAACGAATTATTGCATATGCGAGACCACAAGATTTTTTCTTCCGGTGTCATTCGCTTGCGGAGCGCGCGGGCTTTGGCAATAGTTGATTTTGATGTTTGAAGAAAATATTTTGGTTGTTGTTTCATTGTTTCTGCTTTCAGACGACCCCCTCTTTAATTCTCCCCCTTGCAGGGGGAGAAAATATTTTGCTCGAGTGATTGCGTAATTCCCTCCCCTGCGCGTTGTTTGCGTCCCGCGCTTTTTGCGGGATAAGGGGAGGGTTAGGGTGGGGTCATCAAGTCACTCTCCCTCCACTCGCCGCGTCGAGTCTTCGACAATCTTTATTTCTTCTTCAGTCAAATCGTACAGCTCATACACGGCTTCGTCTATTTGGCGGTCGAGCGAGGCGCAGAGAAGTTCGAGGCGATTTGTTTCTTCGCCGGTTTTGGCGGCAAAGAGTTTTTGTTTTGCTTCAAGCATTTTTTCCTAAAATTATATAGAATCAAATTGACATGAACCGATAGACCACCAATGTGTTTCCACATACTTGTTTTTATAACCAAGTAATGCTGGAATAATTCTTTGATTCAATCGACGAATGTTCTCTGCATGGTAAAAAGCATTACCGGAAACTGCCGTTCCTGGCAGTGAACCGCTCCATAAAGTTTCGTGAAACAAACGATTTCTGAGATCAACTATTTCTTTAACAAAGTTTTGTTCAAATATTAAACCCAAACGATCACATACAAACTTAATACGTTTATTGTGCTTCTCTGAGAGCGGGTTCTTCCCAATTCTCAAACAAAGTAACTTATATAATCCATCGAATACCATATATTCAATTGCAAATCTTTCCCAATCCCATTGATAAATTGGGGAACGACCGTGCATATACAATAAATTAGTGATGAGATTTTTCTGATCAACAGTAAATGTGCACCATTCGTTAAAACTATGCTTTAAAAAATGCGAAACAGTTTGATCTCTAAAATGAATATTATGTTTTCTATCAATGTGTAATCTTCCATCAAACCACCAACCATAGAACTGCTGTCTCATACCAAACAAATAACCAAGTAAATGGATTAAAAATGCTGCTTTACCTCTTCTTAAATTTCCTCGTGTATCAGATTCAGCAAAATATATCTCGTGTGATGGTGGCACTGATTGCTTCCAGTCGACTTTTTCTGATTTTGGAATCTTAATGCCTTTCTCATCTATTAGCCAAACAACTGGAGGGTAAATAAAATTATCGTTGATATTTTTAAATTCATGGACTTGATGAACAATACTATCAAAATCTTCAATCGGAGCAATATAGCCTCCATCTAAATCAATTCGATGTTTGTAATCCAAGAAACCGAAATAATCCTTCTGAATTAATTCTTCATCAAACGGATTCATCATTCTCTCCATCCACCACTTTTATTTGTTCTTCCGTCAATCCATACAATTCATACACCGCTTCATCTATTTTGCGGTCGAGTGAGGTGCAGAAAAGTTCGAGGCGATTTGTTTCTGTATCGGTTTTGGCGGCGGGAAGTTTTTGTTTTGCTTCAAGCATTTGTTCGACGAGGTTTTGCACTGATATTTTGCACTGGTTCTTTCATCCCGGTAGGGATGAAATATTTGTAGATATTTGTTTTAAGGTTGTTGTGCGACCCCGTACGGGGTCGAATATTCTTTTTAATCTTCTTACTCTACAAACATTGGACGCCTACGGCGTCTTACATTCTTTTTTCCTCCACAATCTTTATCTCCTCTTCCGTCAACCCGTACAACTCGTACACCGCTTCATCGATTTTGCGGTCGAGCGAGGTGCCGTGAAGTTCGAGGCGGTTGACTTCGACATCATTTCAGCATCTTGATTTTTCAACCTTACCCTCTATAAAATTATCCAAACAGGTGAAGTACTTAAATTCACATTCCGGTCTATAGTCCATTAACCTTTCCAACCGTAAACTACGAAATAATCTATCAAAGGTATCTTCGCTCGTATCTACAATTTCAACAGTATGTTTTCGCTCTTCATCATTACGACCAAAATAGCTTAAAGCAAAACGCAATTGTGTATCCTCATCTCTTAGCGAACAACCAATGATTGTAAGTGTCTCTGCTTTCTTAATTTTCTCAACGGCTTCTCTCCAAAGTATATAACCTGAAACCTGCGTGAATAAGAGTTACAAAAGTTGATTATGCATAGTAAAAACAA
>OBOI01000738.1_pt1 | contig 10175 bp, 7 predicted proteins | sample 1670151 | NCBI WGS metagenome assembly OBOI01 (sample SAMEA104232303, study PRJEB22302) | sediment metagenome | biome: forest; feature: aquifer; material: sediment | place: USA | collected 2011-08-07 | depth 0.01 m | reverse complement strand
TGGGGGCTTGGGCTTGGGGGTCAGTTCATTGACCACGCGGGTCAACGCCGCTTGCCCGGCGGCCAGACCCTGGTCATAGGTCAGAGTAGGGTTGGCCTCCTTTTCCGTGAGCATGGTCGCCGCGAGGGTGGCCAAGCCCTTAAGCTTGACACCGAGGAGAGTTGCCGGGTCATCGTTTTGGCCAATGGCGCCCTCATCGGCTAGCCGGGAGGCGTCATAGAGGATACTGGCCGCGATGGTGATGGCGTCCTCGACCTTGGTGAGGAGGTCATCGCTACCCTGTCCTTGACCGCCCCCCGCGCTTGCCCCTGCCTGGGCGATGAGTGCCTCCATGCCGGTCTGGCATTCGTCCAGCAGCGCGTTCAACTCCCTGCCCTCACCAGGAGTGGGGAAGTCAGGGAACTCATCCAGGCCTACATCATCCGCAATGGGAATGGTCACCTCCGCCTTCTCCGGGACCTCCAGGGGCAGAAATTGGTCGAGGAAGATTGCGCCCTGCTGCTTGTCCATCTTGGCAAGCAGATTGCAGATGGCCTTGTCCGCGCAGGCCGAGCCCAGGGCGGTGTAGATGTCGGTCATGGGCACGGTAAAGAAGCCGTCGTCTTCGACATAGCCACTGGCCTTGGGGCTGATGGCGTCGTAAAAGAGATCCTTGTCAAAGATCTCGTTGGCCTTGGCCCTGGCTGCCTGGATATGCCCCTTGACGGTCTCGTTGGTGCAGAGTTCGTAGATGGTCTGGAACACGGCGTCCAGGTTGAACAGGTAGCGGGTGACGGTCCGGGTGGCCGGCGAGGGCGCCGGCGCCGAGGGCATGGTTGCCGCGGCGTTGCTTAAGTTGCGGGCGTGGGTGATCTTGGCTGCCAGTTGGGAAAGGGCCGGGGCCAACTCTGCCCCGCCACCAAGGGTGGTGACCCCTGTCCCGCTCACCAGGGGGTGGCTCTTCATGGACAACAACACCCCTTTGAGATCCTTAGCCATGGCGGCCACATCTTGGATGGCGCTCAGGTCGGGGCCGATTCCTCCCCGGTCAAGCAGTGCCCCTGCCTCGCGGGCGGTCAGGGCGAGTTCTTGTTGGAGGTGCTGGGCACTTCTTTGGAAATAGTCATCCGCTGGTGGTGAGGGCGCGGCGGTGAAGACGGGTGGGACCTCGACCGGCGGTGTCGGTGATTTTCGTTCAACCTCAACGATCTTCTCCACCTCGATAATCTTTTCAACCACCTTGGTGGTGCTTGGTTCATTCGAGGCCAGGACCGTAATATTGTAGATGATGTCATCCGTGGGGATCCTGAAAAATCCACTGCACATCTCCAGGTTCACTTCGGTCTTTTTTTTCTCTGTCATGGTGTCTTCAACCCCTGTTGTACGATCTCTGACCGATGGGCGGTCAGGCCTTGACCTGACCCCTAGCGGACCCTGCCGGTGAAGCGGACCCCTACCTCATACTTGGTCGGTTGAGTCTCGTCCTGGGTGCACCACATAACCGCGCCGATGGCCCTCAGTTTGCTAATGTCCCCAGGGTCTCCGGTCTGGGTCCACTCCTCGCCGTCCTCTTGCCAGCCGATGAAATCAAGTTCCAAGATCAACTGGCAGTTCTTTTCAACTTCCTGATTGGCCAGAAAACGGGCGCCGCCGCCGCTGAAGTCCAACAACTCGCCCCGTTGGCCATGTTTGTCCTTGGCAATATCCTCAAAGCCCCGATAGAGGATGGTGGCGCGTTTGTGGAAGCGGTCATGGCGTCGACGTTCGTCCTGGAGCATCGCAATTTCGTTGGTCACAGACTCACCTTTTGATTCGGGTTATTGATACCACTACAGTTATGCAGATTTGTTCGGAAAAATCAATATGGTAATCGACTTTGGCGCAAAGAAGTTTGTCGGTTTCGCAAGAACCGCTCAACCGACGCCGGCACACTATTTATCTTGTTGAGATTGTGTAGGCGGATGGCGAGTTCATGGACTTTTTGCGATTCCATTAAGATTGGGGTGCGGTTGCGGTGCACAGGGAGCGGCAGGCCACCTTATTTCAGGAACGGCAACAGCGCCTTGAACTCCGGGGTGCCGGCTCGATGCAGCAACTCATAGATGATCAACTCGGTATTGGCTACAATGCCGCCGATCTCTCGGATCCTGGCCACGCCGCTGCGGTGATTTTGGCGAGCCCGTGAAGAGACGGCGTCTGCCGGGACCCAGGCCTTGTACCCCGCCTGGATGGCACCCATGGTGGTCTGGTAGACGCAGATATGGGTCTCGACCCCGGCGATGATCAGGGTGTCGATCTCCCGGGGAAGTTGGCCCACCGCCCGGGCAAGCAGGGGATTGTTGAAGCCGCCGAACTCCATCTTGTCGATGATTGGGGTGTCCCGCAGTTCCGCCTTGATCTCCGGGAGCAGTTCACCGATGCGGGCCACGTACTGGGTGGTGGCCACGATGGGTATCCCCATGACAGTGGCGGCCTTGATGAGCAGGCAGGCGTTCTTGACTACTTGTTCCCGGCCTGCGATGACCGGCATCAGCCGCTCCTGAATGTCAACGATCAGTAAGGCCGAACGGGCAGGGGTGAGGGGGGGGGTGGGCATGGCGTGCTCCCTTGTTTGAGGTGGTTTGGGGATCTTTTCGGTTTGCAAATGGCGATGATTCATTTAGAGTTTGCCGCTGGTCCAATAGCCGGTGGCGGAAGATTGGCCCAGAGAGATACGGTGCCCCGTGGGTAGTTGCCACGGGTCAGGCAATAAATTACCCCAGGGGATGCAAATATGCAATACAGGCGAGTGGTTGAGGTGATGAGGGAGAGGCCGGTGGGGCTTGGTCTTGAGGTCAGGGGGTGGGTGCGCTCGTGCCGCAACTCCAAAGAGCTGTCATTTATTGATGTCAATGACGGCTCCTGCCTGACGAGTCTGCAGGTAGTGGCGGACCAGACCCTGGCCAATTACCACGAGGAGGTCAAGCGCTTGACCACCGGCTGTGCCGTGGTGGCCCGGGGGATCTTGTCCGCCTCGCCGGCCAAGGGGCAGGCGGTTGAGATGACGGCCACCTCCATCCGGGTGGTGGGCTGGGCGCCGGAGGAGTACCCCCTGCAGAAAAAACGGCACTCTTTTGAGTTTTTGCGGGAGATCGCCCACCTGCGGCCCAGGACCAACAGCCTGGGGGCGGTGGCCCGGGTGCGGAGCGCCCTGGCCTATGCGGTCCACTCCTTCTTTGTGGAGCGGGGTTTTTTCTACGTCCACACCCCGATCATCGGTACCGGTGACTGCGAGGGGGCGGGGGAGTCCTTTACGGTGACCGCCCTTAATCTGGAGCACTTGGCCAAGGGGCAAGCCCCCATGGACTGGTCCCGGGATTTCTTCGGCCAAGCCGCCTCTCTCACCGTGAGCGGCCAACTGGAGGCCGAGGCCTACGCCCTGGCCTTGGGCCGGGTCTACACCTTCGGACCCACCTTTCGGGCCGAGAACTCCAACACCAGCCGTCATCTGGCCGAGTTCTGGATGGTGGAGCCGGAGATGGCCTTTTGTGACCTGAATGAAGATATCGAGCTGGCCGAGGCCTTCCTCAAGTACCTGATCCGCTACGCCCTTGACCACTGCCCCGATGATCTGGAGTTGATGGCGAATTTTATCGACAAGGAGCTGCCTGCCCGCCTGATGGCGGTGGTGGAGCGGGGGTTTGCGCGGATCACCTACACCGAGGCGGTGCGCCTGCTCGGCGAGACCTCCCACCCCTTCACCCAGCCGGTGGCTTGGGGGGCGGACCTGCAATCCGAACACGAGCGCTTTCTCACCGAGCAAGTCTTCAAGCAGCCCCTGGTGGTGACCGATTACCCCATGGCGATCAAGCCCTTTTACATGCGGGCCAACGAGGATGGCCGTACCGTGGCGGCCATGGATATCTTGATTCCCGGTATCGGCGAGATCATCGGCGGCAGCCAGCGCGAGGAGCGACTTGACCCTTTGCTGGCGCGAATGACAGCCCTTAACATGGATATCGATAACTACCAGTGGTACCTGGACCTCAGGCGCTACGGCAGCGCCCCCCACGCCGGCTTCGGCCTGGGCTTCGAGCGGCTGATCCAGTTCGTCACCGGCATGAAGAACATCCGGGAGGTGATCCCCTTCCCGCGCACCCCGGGTTCGGCGGGGTTTTGATGTTAGAGATAGGCGGCAATCCGGGTGATCACCCCTCGGGCCTTGCTGTCGCAGCGATCGAGGAAGGCGAGGTCGGCCTGGGAGGCCAGTTTGGGACGGAGTTCCAGAATGAGACGGGCCGTGAGTTCGGCGCCCAGGCCGGTGAGCTCTTGGCAGTTGGCCATCCTGGCCCTGCGGTGGTGGCTGTGGGGTGCGGTCAGATCGCGGCAGCAGGTCGAGCCCTGTGCCGCGAGAAAGGAGTCGTGGAGCCGCTTGGCGGCCTGCCGCAGCTTGGACTTGGGCAGACCATGGCGTTGGCCAGGGCCGATGATCAGGCCCAAGGCGGCGACCGCGCCGCTCAAGGCCCCGCACACCCCGTCGCCCCCCCCCATGCCACCGCAGAAACCGGCCGCTAGCCGACGGACCTGATCATCGCCGAGCCCACCCTTAAGGCCGCGGTTGATGACAAAGAGGATGGCCTCCGAGCAACAGAGGCCGTGGGCTGCGTAGTAGTTTTCCGTGCGCTGGCGGATTATGCGGATCAGGGATTCGTGGGTGGTGGTCATCCGCGCTTACCGTTTGCTGAAGGTCAGGCCTTGGCCGGTGCTCGCCCGCTCCACGAGGATGCTGTCGCCCTCGGCAAAGCGGCCATCCAGGATGCCGACGGCCAGGGCGTCCTGGACGTGGCGTTGGATCGCCCGTTTCAAGGGCCTGGCCCCAAAGGCCGGGTCAAAACCGACCTCAATGAGATAGGCCTTGGCTGCCTCGCTCACCTCTAAATGATAGTGCTGCTCCACCAGGCGCTTGGCGAGCAGTTCGAGCTGGAGATCAATGATGCGGATGAGGTCCTCCCTGGTCAGGCTATGGAAGGTGATGATCTCATCCACCCGGTTTAAGAACTCCGGTTTGAATTGGCGGTGCAAGAGCTCATCCAGGCCGCGCTGCATGGCCTCGTTGTCGTGGCCGCCCAGATCCATGATCAACTGGCTCCCCAGATTGGAGGTCATGATTAGGATGGTGTTCTTGAAATCCACGGTGCGGCCCTTGCCGTCGGTCATGCGGCCATCATCTAAGATCTGCAAGAGGACGTTGAAGACGTCCGGGTGGGCCTTTTCGATCTCGTCAAAGAGGATGACAGCATAGGGCCTGCGGCGCACCGCCTCGGTGAGGTAACCCCCCTCCTCGTAGCCGACATAGCCTGGAGGGGCGCCGATCAATCTGGCCACCGAGTGTTTCTCCATAAACTCGGACATGTCGAGGCGGATCATGGCCCGTTCGCTGTTGAACAGGAATTCCGCCAAGGTGCGGGCCAGCTCGGTCTTGCCCACCCCGGTGGGGCCGAGAAAGATGAAGGAGCCCAGCGGCCGGTTGGGGTCCTGAAGTCCGGCCCTGGCCCTGCGCACCGCGTTGGCAATGGCCAGGATGGCCTGCTGTTGTCCCACCACCCTTTTTGCCAACTGCTCGTCGGCATGGACCAGTTTCTCTTTTTCGCCGGTCAACAGCTTGTCCACCGGGATGCCGGTCCACTTGGCCACCACCTGAGCGATGTCCTCCTCGTCCACCTCCTCCTTCAGCATCTTGCGGTCCTTCTGCACCTCCTGCAAGCGGTCGTTGGCCGCCTGCAACTGCCTCTCCAATTCACCGATGCGGCCGTAGCGGATCTCGGCCACCCGGCTCAGGTCGCCCCGGCGTTCCGCCTGCTGTTCCTCCATGCGCGCCTCATCGATCTGGCCTTTGATCTTTCTGATCTGCTGGATGTTCTCCTTCTCCAACAGCCAGTGTCCTTTCATGCTGTGCAACGACTCGTTGATGTCGGCAAGTTCCGCCTCAAGCTTGGCCAACCGCTCCTTGGAGGCCTGGTCCTTCTCCTTGACCAAGGCCACCCGTTCGATCTCTAGGCGGATGCGCTTGCGGTCCACCTCATCGATCTCGGTGGGCATGGAGTCGATCTCGATGCGTAGCCGCGAGCTGGCCTCGTCAATCAGGTCAATGGCCTTGTCCGGCAGGAAGCGGTCGGTGATGTAGCGGTTGGAGAGGGTGGCTGCGGCCACGGTGGCGTTGTCGGTGATACGGATACCGTGGTGGACCTCGTACTTCTCCTGCAGCCCGCGCAGGATGGCGATGGTGTCATCCAGGGAGGGCTCCAGGACCAGGACCTGCTGGAAGCGGCGCTCCAAGGCCGGGTCCTTTTCGATGGTGCGGAATTCGTTTAAGGTGGTGGCGCCGACGCAGTGGAGTTCGCCCCGGGCCAGGGCCGGTTTGAGCATGTTGGAGGCGTCCATGGCCCCTTCGGCAGCCCCTGCCCCCACCAGGGTGTGGATCTCGTCGATGAAGAGGATGATCTCGCCGGCCCGTTTCTGCACCTCCTTGAGCACGGCCTTCAACCGGTCCTCAAACTCGCCCCGGTACTTGGCCCCGGCGATCAAGGCCCCCATATCCAGGGCAATGACCTGCTTGTTGCGCAGGGTCTCGGGGATGTCGCCGGAGACGATGCGCTGGGCCAACCCCTCGACAATGGCGGTCTTGCCTACCCCGGGTTCGCCGATCAATACCGGGTTGTTCTTGGTGCGCCGGGCCAGGACCTGAACCACCCGCCGGACCTCGTCGTCGCGACCTATGACCGGGTCAAGCTTGCCCTGCTTGGCGAGATCGGTGAGATTGCGGCCATACTTTTCCAGGGCCTGATACTTGTCCTCGGGCGAGGGGTCGGTGACCCGCTGGTTGCCGCGGATGTCCACCATGGCCTGGAGGAAGCGATCCTTGGTGATCCCTAGGCGGCTGAGCATGGCGGCGGCAGGACCTTTGCTCTCCATGATGGCCAGGAAGAGATGCTCCTGACTGACGAAATCATCCTGCATGGTCCGGGCGATGGCAAAGGCCTGATCCAGGGTCTTTTTCAGGGAAGGGGAGAGGGCCACTTGGCCAAAGCCGGGGCCGCTGACCTTGGCCAAGTGGCTCAGGCCCTGCTCTGCCTCGGCCATGACCGCAGCCGGGTCGATCCCCATCTTTTGCAGGATAGGCGCCACCACGCCCTCTCTCTGTTGCAGGACGGCCACCAGCAGGTGCTCGGCCAGCATCTCCTGCTGACCGTTGGCCTCGGCCAAGGCCTGGGCCGCCTGGAGGGCCTCTTGGGATTTCAGGGTGAATTTATCAAGTTGCATGCGTTCCTCCGTGGGTAATGATGGGACCTGCCGCTGCCAACGGCAACGAGGTATGCAAATAGATAAGTGTCTGGCTGGGGGCTGTCAAGGTCCAGAGGGAGTTCCGTGGCCATGGCCTTGAGGATTTCGCGGAGAGGATGGTGCCGAGAGGTACGTGGGGGGGGGGCAGGCAGTTTAAAGCGTGACTGGCTGCGGGGGGGAGGTGCGGCACGGCGTTGCTCGATAAGGGGGCACGCCGCTAATGCACACGGCCTCTAGCCGGCTCAAGCGGTCTACAGGGAAGTAGTCTGAATCAGCTTTTTGCGTAGGTTCTCGAACTGGGCGAGGTGAGTCGAGGCGGGGAGGGTGACCGAGGCCGTGGTGCTCCGCTCCTGCCGTTTCTTGGCAAAACCGTATTCCACCAGGCTCTTGACGTCCTGCCACATGGTCTCACTACCCATGAGGGAGACGATGATTTCGTCGTTGTCGCGTTTGAATTTACCCACATAGGTCTTGCGGGCGATATCGGTATAACCGGTCTTGCCCCCTTCGGCGCCATCGACCTGCCACAGGGCACGGTTATGGCTTTTGATCACCTTGCCGTCGGTATTAACGACCTCGGTCACGGCCATCTTATTGGCAAAGGCATCATTGCGCATGGCCTTATTGAAGATGGTGGCCAGATCCCGGGCCGTGGTGTACTGACCACTGGCGGTTAGCCCGTTGGCGGTCTTGCAAACCGTGTTGGTGGCCCCGAAACTGCGGGCCTTGGCAGTCATTAATTTGGCAAAGGCCTGCTCCGAGCCCGCTATTTTTTCCGCCAAGGCGACACTGGCATCATTGGCCGAGGCTAGGAGCACCGCGTTGATCAGGTCGTTGGCCGGATATTGTTTGCCTGGCCGGAGGTAGACCTTGGAACGAGGCATCATGGCGGCATGGCGGCTGACCGGCACCAGGGCATTTTTGGGCAGGGCGTCAATGGAGATCACTCCGGTCAAGACCTTGATGGTGCTCGCCGGTTGGGCCGGGGTATCGGAGGCTTGGGCGAAGATGGCCTCACCGGAGACCGCGTCCATGACCATGGCGCTTCTTGCCGTAATCCGGCGGGAGAGGGCGTTTGCCGATCCCGCGACACGGGCCGGTGATGCCTTGGCTGCTGGTCGCGACAGGGATTTGCGGGCGATGACCCTGCTGGTCGAACGTTTGCCAACGGTGGCCGTGGAGGGGCTCTTTTTGACGGAGGCCTTCCGGGTCACGATCTTCTTGGCCAGAGAGCGCTTGGACACGGAGATCCGACAACTCTTACTCTGTCGGTGGGCGCGGGTTTTATTCGCCGTAGTTGATTTGTTGGCGCCAACGGCTGATCTCTTCTTGACGGTGGTGTTATGGACAACCTTGTTAACGGCGGCTGTAACGTTATGGCGCTTGGCTGTTGCTTTGTGGGAGGATGAGGTGCGGGCAATAACGGGGGAGGAGGAGAGCATCAAAACAAAGGAACTCATAAGGACAATAACAATTTTGCAGATCCGGTTCATGCCGCCTCCTGGTGCTGATGGTTAACGGTAATCATAAATTTAAAGGCCATTCTTTCATGGATTCACAAAAAAAGCAAGCTTTTTGTAAATAGTATCGAATGGTTAGCCTATACGATTAGCGGAGGAGGGCGGTGATTGTATTGGTACCACATATTGAGGAAGAGAGGAAAAGTCATACCACCGGGAGTGCTGGACCGGTGCTGCAGCCGCCCAGGGGGAGCGCAGCCGCAGCCTTACAATCACTGCATCATCCGCAAGATGGTGTTGGTGATCTCATGGAGCGGCACGACCTCCTCCACGCCCCCCATCTCAATGGCCTCCTTGGGCATGCCGAAGACCACGCAACTCTTCTCATCCTGGGCAATGGTGTGGGCACCTGCCTGGCGCATCTTCAGCATGCCGCTGGCCCCGTCCTTACCCATGCCGGTCATGATGACGCCAATGGCATTATTCCCGCCATAGGCGGCGACGGAGTTGAACAAGACATCGACTGCCGGGCGCTGATGACAGACCAGCGGTCCGGTCTTGACGTTGACGTAATATCGTGCCCCGCTACGGCGCATGACCATATGGAAATTTCCTGGGGCCAGCAGGCAGCAGCCCGGTACCACCGAGTCGCCGTCCTCGGCCTCCTTGACCCTGATTTGGCAGAGTTCGTTCAGCCGCTCGGCGAATTTGGTGGTGAAGTGGGCCGGCATGTGCTGGACCACCAGGATGCCGGGGCTGGTGGGCGGCAGGAGGGGCAGGACCGCCTTCAAGGCCTCGGTGCCACCCGTGGAGGAGCCGATGGCGATGATCTTGTTGGTGGTCTTGGCCAAGGAGAGAGAGGGGGCCTTGGCGGCAACTCGGTTGGCGGGCGCCACATGCTGCTGTCGGGCGTGGACATTGACCCTGGCCGCGGCCCTGATCTTCTCCGCCAGTTGCACGCTCATGTCCCCAACCGAATAGGCGGTATTGGGCTTGCAGATCACCTCCACCGCCCCGATATCCATGGCCTCCATGGCCAAGGCCCCGCCCGCTTCGGTCAGGGAACTGACAATGATCACCGGCAGCGGGAAATACTTCATCAGTTTGCGCAGGAAGGTAATGCCATCCATCCTGGGCATTTCGATGTCCAGAGTGACGACATCCGGTCGCAGGTTGACGATCTTGTCCCGGGCCACGTAGGGGTCTGGTGCGGTGCCCACCACCTCAATATCCGGCTCTCGACCCAGCTCTTCACTGAAGACCTTGCGTACCACAGCCGAATCGTCAACCACCAGCACTCGTATCTTATTCATTCATTTTCTCCGCGGCCTTGTAACTTGATGGTCTCGCCATACGTCGTCAAGCTGACCATCTGCCAATGTAATTTCAATGTGTTACGGGGCGTGCCAGCGTCGG
>OBOI01000734.1_pt1 | contig 10239 bp, 11 predicted proteins | sample 1670151 | NCBI WGS metagenome assembly OBOI01 (sample SAMEA104232303, study PRJEB22302) | sediment metagenome | biome: forest; feature: aquifer; material: sediment | place: USA | collected 2011-08-07 | depth 0.01 m | reverse complement strand
TGCTGCTGCTCCTGATGAGCGGCTGCGGCGCCCGCCAAGCGGTCACCTACTACAACCTGACCGCGCAAGCCCCGGACCGTGGGGCACCGGCGGCAACAGGAGGGGGAGGACCACTGGCCATCGGGGTGGGGCCGGTCACCCTGCCCGAGGCCTTGAGCCGGGCCCAGATCGCCTTGCGGCTCAATGGCCAGAGCCTGCGCTTCGACGATTATCACCGTTGGAGTAACCCCTTGGCCGATGACTTTGCCCAGGTGTTGCTGGACGATATCGCCGCCCGTCTGCCCACCCAGACCCAGGTGACCCTCTTCCCCTGGGGCGGTTACTTCCGGCCCAGCCATCGCCTCGTGGTCAACGTCAGCCACTTTGACGGGGCCTTGGCCGGCGAGGTCGAACTTAGGGCCAGGTGGACGATCATTGATGGCACGGGCAAGGAGACCATCGCTAGCCGGCAAGCGGTGATCCGGGTCAAGGTGGCGGGGGACCAGTACCAGGATCTGGTCACGGCCCAAAGTCGGGCGGTGGCTGACCTTGCGGACGCGATGGTCGCGGCGCTGAGTGCGCCTTAGCACTGCGCCATTGAGCGGAAGCGCACTGCCTGCCAGGGAGGACCGGGATGAAGAAGGAAGAGGCCAAAGAGACCTGCCCGTTCTGCGGGGGGTCGGGTCAGCTCAGCTCCTTCAAGGGGGTGAGCCGTTTTCTGCTGACGGTGGAAGAGTGCCCGGAGTGCGCCGGCTTGGGCTACATCCTGCCCGCAACGGACTCGCCTGTTGCGGCGCCCGCGGACGGGAAGCGCCGATAGTGAGCCCTTAAGGCCCCCCCCTTTGCGAGTCCCTACCCCTCTTGCGCCATCATGGCCTTGCCATAGCCGGGACCGAATTTGTCGCTATGGAGTTCCCCGCCAGTTGCCCAATTCTCTCGCGCAAACTCTTCGATCAACACCGACACCAAGTGCGGGGGTAACTCCAAGGCCGTGGCCACCGCTGCCGTGACTGATGACACCAGTGCCCGTTTCACTGCGATAGGCCTCCCCTTGGCCAGTTTGATGGTGACAATCGGCATCCCCTTTCCTCCTCTCCACTCATTAGTTGACGGTTTCGCAAAAACCGCTCCATCGTCGCTGGCACGCCCGTAACACATTGACATTACAGTGGCAAATGGTCAGCTTCACGACTGCTTGCGATGCCATCATTTTTTAGCCGTTTTGCGTCCCTCTCCGTATCTGCTATACTCTAGAGAGAGCTGAAGGTGAAGGGGCTACCCTGAAATTCGATTCTTGGGCACGGCACAAATTCAGGCAACCACAACCAGGAGGAGCGAGAGATGAAAAAGATGATGGTGATCACATGGATGGCCCTGCTGCTCGGCAGCGGCATTGCCGGGGCGGAGACCATGGGCATGGGGGCTGACCAGGGCAAGGCCATGATGGCTACGGAGCAGATGCAGGAAGGGGGTGCTGCCGCTCGGCCGGCCAACCCGCTGCCCACCAGACCGGGCCCCAACGACATGGGGATGCTCGGGCAGGCGATGATGCCCAATATGATGAATATGATGATGGCCGAACCCTCCATCCCGGGGAGCATGATGGGCGGCAAGATGATGAATATGCCCATGATGGGGGCCTCCATGATGCCCATGGGCATGGGGGGATTGGGGATGATGCCGTTGATGATGGGGAGCACATCCGAGGAGACCGCCGCTACCTTGGAGAAGTACAGGGCCTTTTTGAAAGAGACCAAGGCGGACCGCAAGGAGCTCCATGATCTCTCCTTTGCCTATTTCGAGGCCCGCTGGACCCCCGAGACCACGGTCCAGCAGATGCAGGACATGGCCCTGAAGATGCGGGCGCTACGGGACAAAATCTTGGCCAAGATGCCGAAATAGGAAGGGTACGCAAGCGAGGAGCGCGACTCCTACTCTGTCGTAATTCTTCTTGATGTGCCATCAGTTCTCCGACAGCCATTAATCTTTTCCGATGAGGATGCCGATATGATTGTTATGGCGACGAATTTTCCCGAACAGGGGATTGCTCGTCGGTATGGTTATCAGAGAAGGAGTCGGTTATGGAAATTTGTATCTGGAAGGCATTAGGGATGGTCAAGGATAGAGCGAGCAAGCAGGGCATCACCCCGCGCAAGGAGAGGGGGAACCGGCGGACCAACCGCCAGGATCGGCGGCATTCCGTCAGCGATGGGCTGTGCGTCTCCCTGTCAACCCGCGAGGAGAAGCGGAAAAACCCGGATCGGCGGCGGCAAACGGCAGATGGGGAGCTGCCCCCGTTTTTTGTGGAGCGGGGCACTCTGTTTGATGAGAACTCGGTTTGACGGTTCTGGCCGCTGCCGGTTTATTGCCTTGCGCCCCACGCGAGGGGGAGGTCGTTATGGCTGGGCAGCGTCTGGCGGTTGACCTGATTTCAGCCGCGGCTACACAAAGGTTGCTATTTCCCCAAGATCTGTTATGGTGTATTCATTAGTGCAGTGATTGATTGTTTACCAGAATGAAAATTTAACCGCACAGGCCTCCTTGAGAGGACGTGCGGTTTTTTTTTGGAACAAGCAACCTGCCTGCCGTTTTACCGTTAGGTGAACCGGCCTTTTATTAAATGGATCCTCGTATGGATCTAGCGCAAAGGAGTATTATCGATGTCAGTAGGAACAGTAAAGTGGTTTAACGCGTCAAAGGGATTTGGTTTCATTGAGCAAGATAATGGTGAAAACGACCTTTTCGTCCATCACTCAGCGATTAATGGCGATGGCTACAAGAGCCTTGACGAAGGCGCGCGGGTTAATTTTGACATCGTCGCAGGACCGAAGGGTCCGGCCGCAGCCAATGTGACCAAGCTGTAAGATACGTCTGCATTCAGTCATAGCAAAAAAGCCCTGCCTCTGGCAGGGTTTTTTTTTTGTATTTCCCCGCTCCACCCTCCCTTCGGGAATCGTATTGCCCGCCGATTCGGCAAGGGGTGAGCGGTGCCCATAAAAAAAGCCGGCGATGGTCCGGCAGCGGCTTGTTCTCTCTCCGCTTCAGGCCATCGCCGGCTTTTGGGGCCGCGATCTTTCGCTACGCCTTACTTCTTATGGCACTCTTTACAACCAACAGGACCGGTCTTTTCGCCCTTGGCCTTGGCAGCCTTGTGACAATCCATGCACTGCTTCATGGCGACCTTTTTCTTCAAGGTGCCGGCTGCGATCGCTTTTTGAATGGCGCCAGCCTCCTGAGGGAAGAGCTTGTGGCAGGCATCACAGTCCTTCAATGAGTCCTGGTGGACCTTGTGCGGGAAGGTAACGTCACCGGGCGAGCCGCCCTTCAAAACCATGGATTCGGCACCGTTACCGGCAGCGAATGCGGCGCCTGCAAGGGCCACTGACAGGACGGAAACACCAACGATGATTGCTTTCTTCAACATGTCTATCTCCTCTAAAATTTTTTTTCTCAACCGCCGGCACCGTACCGGCCGCCATCTCCTTTGTCGGTGGTCCCTGGAAATGGGACCACCGATGCCCTGATTTAATTCTTTCTGGAAATTTTCTCCACTATTATTGTTGTCGCGATGACGAATTTTATACCGGCACCCTGCGGTTATGGAGAGGTGTCGGTGTCGTTGTACAGCTCCGGGTAGAGCCGCTTGGCGCAGTCGGGACAGATGCTGTGGGTGAATTCCGCACTGGAGTGGGCCTTGAGATAGGCCTCAATCTTCATCCAGTACCCCTTGTCGTTGCGGATCCCCTTGCACGCCGCGCAGATAGGCAACAGACCGCTCAAGGCCTTGACCTTGGCCAGGGCCTCTTTCAGGTCGCCAATGAGTTGTTCCCGCTCAGCCTCAAACCTTTTCCGTTCCGTAATGTCGCGAAATATGCCCAAGGTGATTGTGCTCTTGCCGGCCACGATCTTACAGTTGACATTTCCTTCGACGAGAATCCGTCCGCCGGTTTTGCTAATGAAGGCGGTCTCGATCTTGCCGACGTCCTCGCCCGCGGTGATCCTGGAAAAGAGGTCTCGGCAGTGTTGCTGGTCGCAGGGGGCGATCACATCAAAGATGGTGATGCCGCTCATCTCCTCGCGGCTATACCCCAAGGCCTGGCGCCAGGCCTGGTTGACATAGGCAAAGGTGCCGTCGGCATTGACGCTTTGCAAGAGGTCCCGGGCGTGTTCCACGAGATCCTGAAAGGGGTCAATCTCGTCCTCGCGCCGGCGCATGGCATCCTCAAGGTCCTTGATCCTGAGTTTAAGTTGAGCAACAGTTGGCATGGCCAGGCGCTCCTGGTTAGGGGTGGGGTTGACTTGCCTTGTGAGGCAAGGTGGGCGGCTCTTGCCCTTGGCCCCCATCCTCGTCCGGCTGCAGGATGCGGAAGGGCAGGGTCAAGGTATCCTTGAACATCTCCAAAAAGGCGGAACTCACGGCCTCCGGGGCCATGGAGGTGACCTCGGGGGCCAGGAGGTTACCGGTTACGGTCACCGGGAAGGTGAGAATCGACTCCTTGGCGCCGCCCAGGGCCTTGCCGATCAGGGGGATGTTGGTGAGCAGAGAGTCGATGATCTTGAACGGGGCGATGAAGAAGGTGAGGTCCGCGTCGAGGTCGCTGAGACCGATGGAGCCCCGGCCACTCAAGTTGACCCCTTTGCCCTTGATGATGGTGCGGTCCAGCAGCAGGCGGTTCTTGTCGACATGGGCATTGATGGACAGATCGTTGTAGTAGAGCCCCTCCTCTTCCACCTTCGGCAGGTCCTGCCAGGTAAAATAGTCGGTGAAGTTGACGGTGGTGAAGATCTTGGAGAGCAGATTCATCCGTTTGATCAGCCCTTGCGGCGAGGTCAGGGTCAAGCTCCCCTGCCGCCATGCCTTGGGGCGGCCTTGGAGCTGACCGCGCAGGGAGAAGGGGCCGATGATCAGGCCCTGTTTGATCCCCAAGCAGGGGAGGGCCTGGGCAAAGGTGAGTGGGGGCTCGCCACTGGCGAAGGTGATGGTATCCTCTCCTTGTGCCCCGCCGAAGAGCCAGCTGCCGTGGCCGGTGATGCCGCAGACCGTGGCCTGGTCGATGGCGAGTTCGATACCGGCCTCGTTGAGTTTGACCGCGCCCTGGAAGGGGGTGGCGGTGAAGGTGTGCCCTTGCGCTTGCCCCTCCTTTGGCGCCCCGCCATGATCCGGCGAGGGAAGATGATAGGTAAAGGCGCCGATATCCAGGGCGATGGTGCCGCGGATGGAGTTGACCGTCGATTGCTGCTCGGCCGGGGTCCTCCGCTTGGCAAAGTCGTCAAAGGCCTGATGGATGGAGGCCCAGGAGAGTTGCGGCGTGGTCAGCCGGAGGTCCAGGATATGGCGTCCCTCGGCCTCGGTGACCTTGCCGGTGATGGCGGCCCTGGTGCCTGCCACAGCCAGATCCGCCTGATCGATGGCCACCTCCTGTTCGTTGCCCTGGAGCCGAATGGTGTTGATGGTCAGCTCCGGGGTCAGGCTCTCGGGGGTAAAGCGCACCCCACTCACCTCCACCTCGCCACGATAGACCGCGCTCTCCTGGGCGCCGAGGCGGCTCCAGGCTCCGCTGATTCTGCCGTTCTCCACCGCGGGCAAGGGGAAGAGGGCGGTCACGGTCTTGACATCAAGCTCGCCCTGCCAAGCGAACAGGCTGCGCTTCTCCGGGCCGGGCCAGGTCTGGTAACTCAAGGTGGCCTGCTGTGCCCCATGGGCAAAGGTGAAGGTGTTCATGGTCTGATTGGCTTGGCGGCTGACCGAGAGGTTGAGCACGGCGTCGGCCTCCCTGGGGATGGCCGTGATCTGGCCGTGGGCCAGGAGGGTAGCGAACCCTGGTTCCGGGTTGGTAAGGACGAGTTTCTCCACCCGTACGGGGAGCTTGGGGAAGAGGGCGGTCGGGATGAACCCCTTCTCCTTGATCCAGGCCCCCAGATCCGCGCCGATGTCGCCGTTGATCTCCAAGTCGCCGTGCCAACCCGCGAGCAACCGGTGGCGGTAACGGCCGGAGAGGAACAGCCCCTGACCGATGAGGTCAAAGAGCCCGGAAAAATTGGCCTCTTGTTCGCTGATCTCGGCCTCCACCTCGCCGTTGTGGAGCACGGGCAGCCCGCTGGTCGTGATCATCAGACCGCTGGCCGCGATCTTGGCGTGGTAACGCCACTCCTCCGGCCTCTGAATCGGGCCGGCCAGGGTGGTGTTGCTGACGTGGGCCTGGCCTGAGAGGTCGTCGAACCTGCCGTGGATGAAATCGCGGAGGGCCAGGGTGGAGCGTTTGGTGCGCAGGGTGCCCTCCGCCACCAGGGGCTGCAGATCGAGATCAGCGTCCAGGGCCTTGAGGTCGAGCTGGATGCCATCCCGCCAGGTCACCTCCCCCTTGGCCTCGTTGATCCGCTGCTTGCCCAGGGTGCCCTTGACCCCTGCCCACTCCACCTGCTGGGGGGCTACCCGTAACTGACCGGCCTGGAGGGTGAAGGGCCAGGGCAAGCGGTCATAGCGGCCACTGGCCTCCACCTGGGTAACATCGACCCGGGTCTCCAGGTGGTGGAGCTCGTCGCCCAGCCGCAGGTGCCCTTGGGCGCGACCGTTGATGGCGGCAAAGTGGGTGAGCTCCTCCTGAAAGCGCGGGGAGGGGATGATGTGGGTGAGGACCTGGTGCAGGTTCTGGAGATCGGCATCCAGGTCCAGATCCAGGGTGAAGCCGTGGCGATTTTTCTCAAGATCGAGAAACAGCTCGCCATTTTTTCCCTGACTCTGATCAATGGTGGCGGTGAGACCATGGCCGCTGAGCTGGCCATGGGTGATGGCGATGGGGCCGCTGGCCCGGTCCAGAACCAGGTTGAGGTGGGGGATGGTGACCGGCACATCCCGGGCATCGGCCCAAATCCCCATGCTGCGCAGATGGTGAAAATCGGCGGTAGGCCCGGTGAAGGCAAAGCGGGCGGTGGCCGCGCCACCGCCGCCGACGATGGCGCAGACCTCTTGGGCCACGGGGTGTTGGCCAAAGAGGGCGAGGATCCGGGTCCGGATGGCGCCGAGGTCCAGGTCCTGGCCGTTGAGGTCGATGGACCATACCGGGTCAAGGGTAGGGGCGTCCTTCATGGTGCGGCTGACATGGCCCTGCAAGCGCAGCCGTGGTTCCTTGAGCACAAGTTCCTTGCCGGAGATGGAGAATGCGTCGCCTTGGCGGCTCAGGGTCAGGCCGTCAACCAGGGCGACGGTGAACTCCTGGCCCCGGAGCGTCAGGTGGAAAGGGCCATGGTTGCTGGTCAGCCGGAGTTCTAAGCGGTCGGCGCCGACACCCTCTACATGGGTGTGGAAATCCAGGCCCTGGACCACCGGGAGCCATGACCCCTCGGGGGGTGGTTGGCCGAAGAGAGCACTCGTGTCAAGCCCTTCGCCGCTGGCATCGAGTTGAAAGCTGTCTTGGCGCGGATCCAGGGTGCCCTTGATGGCCAACGAGCGGGCGAAACTGCTGGTGGCGCGGAGATCGAATTTCAACAGACGCGCGGAGGAGGAGAGGGTACCGTTGACCGCGGTCAAGGTGATGGCCTCGGGGGTGAGGCCATCCTGGCGCGCATTGCCCGGGAGGTTGACGCGGCCGTTGATTATGCGCAGACGGCCAAGGGCCGGAATGGCCTTACTGCTCTTGCCCTGCTTGATGGTGAGTTCCGGATTGATCAGGCGCGCACCGAAGAGGGGGCGGCTTGGGCGTGCGGCATCCTCGGGGGGTGTGGCACTGACCAAGGCCATGAGCATGGCCCGAGGGTGGAGGACGAGGCGGGCTTCCGGGGCGCTCAGGGTGAAGGTATCCGCCTCGGCCTGGAGTTGGGTGATGGTCATGGCCGGCAATGGTAGCCAGCGCCAACCAATGGTGCCGACCTGGGCCTTGATCCCCAGGGCCTGCTCCACCGTGCGCAAGAGATGTGCTTGCACGGCGCGACGTGCGATAAGATGCGGGGTGGCAAAGAGGAGGAGGGCGGAGAGGATGGCTGCCCCGCATACCGGGATGGCCCATCGTCTCATGGGAGAGGAGAAGAGGCTGGCGGCATGTCGGTTACGGTATTAGCCCTCGAAGCGGATGCCGACTGTGTACTCGCCCTTGGACTGGTAGGTCCAGACCACGGTCCCCTGGGCGGGGAGGTTGGGGTCGAAGAAAGAGATGATCTGGCCAAGTTCAAAGGGTTCGGCCGAGATCAGGCAGATGCCGCTGTCACTGAGGTTCTCGACCCGAGCTTGCCGGGGAGGGATGGCGTCGGCGGGAGGGGCGCTGCTTGACGGATCGCAGACCCGGATTTGCAGCCAGACATTGTGGCAAGGGACCCGGGGGCTTCGTCGGCGCTCGTTGTCGGTGGTCATGGTCGGCTGGGGATAAGGGTTGGTGAGGGCACTACTATTATAGAAAAGGATTATGCTCCATATCCCCTGAATAGGCAAGCGGGATTAGACGAGGGCATGGATTTCCATGGCCCTAAGTCAACGTCGGGCGCGGAACATCTCCACCCTTGCCGGCGGCAGGTTGCCCCACACCGCCTTGGTGGCGAACCGTTCCATGTAGGCGGCCAGAGGGCTCTCGCCTTTATTGATGCGGTAGGTGTACTGGATCAGCAGGCCACCATCCCTGAGCATGGTCTGGAAGGCCCGGCCCAGGGCATTAACGGTGACTGGAGGTAGTGAGAGCATCGGCAGGCTGGAGACCACCGTGGATACCTGGCGGTTGTAGCGGTTGCAGAGTTGGCAGAACTTGACGGCATTGCCGCGGATGACCGCCACCCCCTTGAAGCGATTCTTCAGATGGAGGGCCATCAGTTTGTCCTGCTCCACCACCACCAGTTGGCTTGGGTTCACCCCCCGTTGCAACAGGGCCGCGGTCACCGCCCCGGTGCCGCCACCCAGCTCGACGATCAACCCCTCGCAGGAGATATTGACCTGTTCGGCAATGGCCCGCGCCAGGGTTGCCGAGCTGGGGCACGCAGCGCCCACGGCCCGGGGGTTGGCGATGAGGGCGCGGGTAAACAGCAGTGGCGATGAGGATAACAGACCTCGGCCAGCCTGGGCAATCCTGCCCCGCGAAAGATTGCGCCCAATGCGCTTGGGTGCCATAAACAGGGGTTGGCAAAATGCGGAGATTCGTTTTTTCATGGGCTTGTTATTTACCGCTTTCGTGGTGGGCACGCTCTAACTATTTTGCGGCTTGAAACAATTTCCAGGCTCGTTGTCGTGGGCGCGTCCCCCTCGGCAGGAAGGCGGTTTCATCGCGGTGGGGACTCAGGCGCTGGTCGGGCAAAACGTTTCTCCCTGCCCACCGGGTGACGCGACCTTGCCATAGTGAGCCAGGGAGCCGGGAGCGAAGCAGTGCGCAAATATTGTTGCAGGCCAGGTTGAAAAAAAGTGGTATAGCTGGTTAAATGGTTTCCACTTCAGGGGAGGGCGAGAGGGAGAGCGGGGTGCGCCCTGTTCCGCCCCCTGGGCTGTGAACCATGAACGGCCATCTCGATGGCGCATCCACCTCCATTCTCTCCGCCAAAGGAGCCGCTGTGCAGCAGATATTGACCCTCCAGGCCAAGGAAGGGATGACCCTGGGCAAAGACGTGATGACCCCCGAGGGCCGGGTGTTGTGCGGCAAGGGTACCCCCCTGACCACCAGCCTGATCGAGCGCTTTCTCAAGATGGAAATCGTCCAGCTCACGGTGGAGGGCCACCCCCTGGCCACCCCGGGGGAGAAGAGCCTGCGCGAGGAGCTCTTGGAGATCGAGGAGCGCTTCTCCGAGGTGAGCAAGGTGCCGCCCCTGGTCTACTTGAAGAAGCGGTTGATGAAGAGATTGGTGGACGCGCGGGGAGGAGAGGAAGAGTGATGGAAGAGGCCAAACGTCAAGAGTTCCGGGCGGCCCTGCGCCAGACCAAGAATCTGCCCACCCTGCCGGGGATCGTGGCCAAGCTGACCAAGCTGGCCGATGACCCGGACACCACCACCGAGCATATGGGTAGGGTGATCAGTCAGGACTATATCCTGGCCGCCAAGCTGCTCAAACTGGTCAACTCCGCCTTTTACGGCTTCCCCCAGCGGATCAGCTCCATCAGCAGCGCCATCATCCTCCTGGGCTTCAACGTGGTCAAGAGTCTGATCATCAGCGCCTCCATCTTCGAGGTGATGGAGGACCAGGACGTGGAGCTGTGGCAGCACTCCCTGGGGTGCGCCGTGGTCTGCAGCGTCATTGCCAAGCGCATGGGGGTCAAGGAGCCGGAGGAGGTGAGCACCGCCGGTCTGATCCACG
>OBOI01000733.1_pt1 | contig 10266 bp, 10 predicted proteins | sample 1670151 | NCBI WGS metagenome assembly OBOI01 (sample SAMEA104232303, study PRJEB22302) | sediment metagenome | biome: forest; feature: aquifer; material: sediment | place: USA | collected 2011-08-07 | depth 0.01 m | reverse complement strand
CCGTTGACAGCCCGGCCCCCCGTGACCTCGAAGCCGCTCTTTAAAAAAGAGTTGACCAGCGTGATGATCAGATAAAACCACCAGACGACCAGGCCGCAAAAAATGAGCGCGATACCCCATCCCACGATCCTGATAAATATATCCGTACTGCTTAATACGCCGTTTATGACTTCAGGCATGCCAACACCTTTTTTAGAGCCCGCGCGAGGCGCGCGGACGATGTCTTAAAACGCAACTCCCTTTTATCCGGGCCTTTGACGCGAAATTTGATCTCAAGCGTTCCGCAAGGCAAAGAACCGCGCACTCGATCAGCCCATTCAATGACCGCGATCCCTCCGGCCGTGACAAACTCATACAGACCGACGCTTTCGGCATCCCGCTCGCTCCTGAGTCGATACAGATCGAAGTGATAAACAGGCAGCCGGCCCTCGTATATTTTCAGTATAACAAACGATGGACTGGCCACATAGTCTTTTTTTCTTAAGCCCACGCCCTGGGCCAGGCCTTTGACAAAAGTCGTCTTGCCTGAGCCGAAATCGCCCAAAAGGGCCAGGCAATCGTTCTCCTCCAAGAGAGCCCCAAGGCGCTTGGCAAGGCCTCTGGTCTGTTGCTCGCTCTCTGAAACATACCTAAAAATGGTCATATCTTCACGAAAAGTGTTGGAATCCCCTGCAACCGACTTCCTCTATCCTGCCCCTGGCCGTCAAAAGGCGCACCCCGCGGAACAAGTCCGTCACACGTCCGACCATCGCAAACGAAAAGGGGCGGCGTTGCCGACTCTGCCAATGCAAGAGCTCAAAGGCCCGCGGCCTCGGCAGCGTAAAGAGAAGCTCAAAGTCCTCTCCGTCAAAGAGCGCGGAAGAAACAGTCTTGACCCCTTTGTTGCGTGGGATCTTATTCTCAAAGATAAGGGCCCCGACTTTAGAGGCCTCGGCAATACGGTTTAAATCCATCCCCAACCCGTCGGAGAGATCGATCATGGACGTGGGCCGGAAGCGTTCAGCCAGGAACCGGGCTTCTTTTACGCGCGGTTCAAAACAAAGATGCCTCCCTTTTAAAGAACCGCCCAAAGGCCCTGAGACAAAAATATAATCCCCTGTGCGGGCTCCGCTGCGCAATGTGACCCTGTCCTTTTCAACCTCGCCGGTCACAAAACAATCGATGATGAGGCGATCGCTGCGGTTCGTGTCCCCTCCGATAATATCGACGCCGAATTTCAAGGCGCAGCGCTTCAGGCCCTGATACAGGCCGCGGGCGGTCTTTGCCGTGCCGTTTTTCGGCAGGCCGACACTCACTAAAGCATACTTCGGCACACCGGCCATGGCGGCAATATCACTGACAGAGACCGCCAAAGCTTTATAGCCGACCTTCGCGGGGTCCTCCCCCTTCTTAAAATGCACGCCCTCGATGAGCATGTCCGTTGTATACAAAAGATACATCCCTTTTCTGCCGCGGACAACAGCCGTGTCGTCTCCGATAGAGACGACCACACCGACATCGCGAGGCGCGAAACCTCTCTTGATCTGCTCGATCAAAGCGACTTCCTTGACCTTCTTAAATAGATTTGCCATGAAAACCTCTAATGATAATCCAGTGATATCCCGCCAAAACTTAAGCGGCGGGGTAGATAGCTCTGATGTTCTTTGCAAACGGCGCACGGATAACGCCTTTTTCCGTGATGATCGCCGTCACAAGCTCATGCGGCGTCATATCGAAAGCGGGGTTAAAGACCCCGACATTCTCAGGGGCGATCGGCTTTTTGAAATAAAGGGACGTGACCTCTTTTTTGTCCCTCTCTTCTATCGGAATATCGCGGCCTGTCTTAAGCTTTAAGTCAAACGTCGAAAAAGGGGCCACGCAATAAAAAGGCACGCGATGATATTTTGCCAGGACCGCCAGGCTATACGTGCCGATCTTATTGGCAAAATCGCCGTTGGACGCGATGCGGTCGGCGCCGACAAAAATGCCGTTGATCTTAAAACGCCTCATGACCTCAGCCGCCATATTATCGCAGATGAGCGTCGTATCGATATGATTATGCAAAAGCTCCCAGGTGGTGAGCCGCGCGCCCTGCAGGAGCGGACGTGTCTCACAGGCAAAAACCCGAAATTTCTTTTTTTCCTGGCGCGCGCGATAAAAAACGCCCAGCGCCGTCCCGTATCCGCTGGTCGCCAGGCCCCCGGCATTGCAGACGGTCATCAGGCGATCGCCGGACTTGATGAGTTTTGAGCCGTATTCACTCATCTGAAAACACATCCGGATATCTTCGTCGATAATGGCCTCAACCTCTGTCTTGAGCGCGGCCAACAGTTCTTCTTTCGTTGCTTTGGGATCGGCTGAGACCACGGACTGCATACGCCTCAGGGCCCAAAACAGGTTCACGGCTGTGGGCCGGGCAGACGCCAAATAATCGTGGAGCTTTTTGGCCTCGCCAACCAAACCAGTCCGATCACGAGATCTCGATTTGGTCATGCCCAGAAGGAATCCCAGGGCCCCGGCAATGCCGATCAACGGAGCGCCCCTGACCTTCAATTTCTTGATAGCCCACCAGACATCCGCCACAACCCGGCACTCCTCGTATTTTAAAACCACAGGCAGCTTGGTCTGGTCGATGATCCGAATCAAACCATTCTTCCATTCAATGGGATTGACGAATATCTTTTGTTCCATTTTTATCCTTTCTCCCTTTGCGGCTCAGCAACCGCAAAAGCAACCCCTTTTCGATGTCAATGGCGCCGCAGGGACAAACCTCCTGGCAACACAAACACAGGATACATTTGGCGCGGTCGATCTTGATACCGAGTTTTGTCTGGGTTATGGCTCCTGCCGGACAACTCTTCTGGCAGAGACCGCAGAGCTTGCACCGGGACGCCACGGGCACGGGCCGCGTGGACAAAAAAGAAGTCAGGATATCGCGGGCAACCGCAGGCATCGGAGGCAATTTAGACAATAAACCCGATTTCGGCAGTTTGAAATCTCGCGGCATGAAATCATCGAGCGTCCCACCGAGAATATCGACAGACGCCAGATCCCGCGGCCCCAAACCCCGTCGGAACGCCTCTTTATTGGTCGGGATGTCCAGGCCCGAAACCTTCATCAATCCGGCCAGCACCATATCCAAACACGCGCCGTCAACGCTGGCAGCAACCAGGCCCATCTTCTTTAAGGTGCCACCCGAACCAGGGCCTTGGCCTTCCATGGCCACAACGCCGTCTAGAATATTCAAGTCGGGTTGGCGCATCTCATAGATATCGACGATCACCTTGCTGAGCATCCACGGACGGGGATTATCAAAGTGGATCTTCATCTTATGCATACCCACGATGAGGCCGAACAGATTCTTGAGCGCGGCGGTTAAAACAGTATAACTGTGCGTCTTAAACTTCGGGATATTGACGAACTTATCGACCTTAAAGGCCCAGTCAGCCAGAGGCAGGCCTTTCTTGATCACAGGATGCGTGAAATAAACAAGCTCCACGCCTTCCTCTTGGCAGACTTTTGTCATGCCCGTGGCATTGTAAACACGTTCCGCGTCTTTTTTCTCACCCCATACGCTCGGGCCATCCCCGCAGATAATATCCTTTGTTACGGGCTTGATGAGGCGGATGACAGCGCGCACGACCTCGGGGTGCGTGGTGATACCTTTGTCCGGCTCGGAGTCCGTCAACAGATTGGGCTTGAGCAGCACCTTTTCTCCGGGCTTAATAAATTTTTCGATGCCGCCCAGGAGATCCACGGCGCTTTTCACAGCCGCCTGCACCTGCGTCGCATCATAACCTGCACATTTGACCAAAGAAACTTTATGCTTATCCATTAAATTTTAAAGAATTGTTTGGCGTTTTGGGTTGTCTGGCTGCAGACCGCCTCAAAGTCGATATTCTTCTCGCGGGCGATCAGATGCGCCAACTCAACGATATTGGCCGGCTCATTGCGCTTACCGCGCTTGCCTTCGGGCGACAAGAACGGCGCGTCCGTCTCCAAAAACATTCTATCCAAGGGCGTCTGCCGGATCGCCTCCCTTATGGCCTCTGCCTTCTTGTACGTCGCATTGCATGTAAAAGAAACAAAATATCCTCTTTTTAAACATTCCTTCAGGAAATCGGCGTCCCCTGAAAAACAATGAATGACAAGGCCTTGCTCACTGACTGCCGGATAGCCCTTTAAGATCTCCAGGGTCTTATCCTGAGCGAGCCGTGAATGAATGATCAGAGGAAGGTGAATCTCGAGTGCCAGCACGATGAACTTTTTAAAGACCTCGATCTGCATACCAGGCTCGGAGAGATTCCTGTAAAAATCGAGGCCCACCTCACCGATCGCCACGACCTTCTTCCCGCTCGCAAGCCGTTTGAGTTCCTCCCAGGCGGCATCAGGGCAATCCTTGGCATCGTGCGGATGCACGCCCACCGACGCATAAACATCCTCAAATTGAGCGGCTAAGCTAACGGCTTCGCGGGAAGCCGCAAGGCTTGAAGAGACATTGATAAGAGCCTCAACACCGGCTGCGCGGGCATTGCGGATAACAGAAGAGCGGTCGGGGTTAAAGTCCGGAAAATCCAGATGGCAGTGCGTATCAATTAACATCAATACGGGGGAAGAGAGGCACGGTCTTCTCGACCCGGTCCTCTTTGATCTGAACACGGATCTTTTCTGCGGTCTCAGGCATGAAGCAAGCGATCTCATCGGTCACGCAACGCAAGACCGCGATCAAGAGGGCGATGAAATTCTGGAGTTCCCTGGTCTTATTCTCTTTTTTTAAGTTCCACGGCTTCGTCTCTTCGATATACTTGTTGGCCGCGGCCACCAATGCCCAGATCGCATCAAGCGCCGAACCGAAATCCAAAACGCCCAGGGACGATGCCACCCGGGCCTTGAGCTCTTTGACGAGCGGCGCGACCTTTAAGCGGGCGACCTCATCTAACGACTCCTCTTCTAAAACCGGGATACGGCCTTCGAAATACTTCTCGGCCATCGTCAAGGTCCGATACACGAGGTTCCCCAGGTCATTGGCCAAATCCGCGTTATAACGTTTGATGAGGGCGTCACGGGAGAATATCCCGTCAAGCCCAAGGGGCACTTCCCGCAACAGAAAATAACGCAGGACATCGATACCGAACTCATCGATGACATCCAGCGGATCAACGACATTGCCCTTGGATTTAGACATCTTCTCCTCGCCCACCTGCCACCAGCCGTGCGCAAAAACCAAAGCCGGCGGTTTTAACCCGACGGCGTGCAACATAATGGGCCAGAGGACCGCGTGCTGACGCAGGATATCCTTGCCGATCAAATGCACCACAACAGGCCAGAACTTGGAAAACCGCTCCTGTTGGTCGGGATACCCGAGGGCGCTGACATAATTAACCAGCGCGTCGAACCAGACATACGTCACGTGCTCAGGAGAAAACGGAAGAGAAATACCCCAACTCATGCGCGCTTTGGGCCGCGACACGCAGAGGTCGGTCAACGGGTTATCCTTCAGGAACCCCAGCACTTCGTTGCGCCGGGATTCGGGGCGGATAAAATCGGGATGCTCCTCGATATATTTCAAGAGCCACTCCTGATAGCCGGAGATCTTAAAAAAGTAGTTGGTCTCTTTGATCTTCTCGACCGGCCTTTTGCAATCAGGGCAAAGGCCACCGACGACCTGTTTTTCCGTCCAGAAGACCTCACAGGGCACGCAATAGAGCCCTTCATAGGAACCAAGATAGAGATCGCCCTTATCGTAAAGGACCTGCAGGAAATACTGGACCGTCTTGATGTGCCGGTCCTGCGTCGTGCGGATGAAATCGTCGTAGGTGATCCGCAGCTTCTCCCACGTCTTTTTAAAGCTGGGAATGATCTGGTCGGCGAACGCGATAGGGCTCAGGCCCTTCTCGACGGCCGCCTTCAAGACCTTTTGGCCATGCTCATCCGTTCCGGTCAGGAAAAAAACATCCTGCCCGCGCTGACGCGCGTGACGCGCCAGGCAATCCGCGATGATCGTCGTATAGGCATGGCCGATATGCGGCAGGCCGTTGATGTAATAGATCGGCGTTGTGATGTAAAATGGCGTCTTCATTTTTTATAATTCACTTCAATGAACTTTCCGTCCTCCAGGACGACTGTGACGAGGCGTTTTAAGACATTGACAGCGATCACCTTACCTTTTCCCTCGGCCGTCTCGACACGCTCACCCTCTCTCGGCAGGCCGCGGTTCATCTCCCTGTAGTGCTTATGTTCGTAGGAGAGGCAGCACATCAGGCGGCCGCAAAGCCCCGAGATCTTGGGAGGATTCAAAGAAAGGTTCTGGTCCTTGGCCATTTTGATCGTCACGGGTTCGAAATCTTTCAGGAACCGGCAGCAGCAGAGCTCGCGGCCGCAAGGGCCGAAGCCGCCGCACATCTTGGCTTCATCGCGCACGCCGATCTGTCGAAGCTCGATCCTGGCCTTAAAGACCTTGGCGAGGTCCCGGACAAGCTCGCGAAAATCCACGCGGCCCTCCGCCGTAAAATAAAAAAGGATCTTCGAACGGTCAAAGGCGTATTCGGCGCCCACAAGCTTCATGTCCAGCTTGTGCTCGCGGATCTTCTGGGCGCAGGTCGCGGCCGCTTCCTGGGCTTTCTTCCTGTTGTCCTCGATCTGTTTTTTATCCTGCTCGCTTGCGACCCTTAGGATCTTTTTGACCGATTCATCCGTTTTCTCCGTCAAGACGGGCTCGCACTGGACCAAACCGTAATCGATGCCGCGCTCGACCTCGACGATGCAATAATCACCGCTTTTAACAGGCAGGCCTTCGGCCTTGCAGCAGAGGACCGTGCCCATCTCCCTTAATCTCACCTGCACTATTGTTTCCATAGATCCACCCTTAATTTTGTCAAAGAAATACGTACGTTGGCATTGCGCTCAACCGACCTGCGTGTCTCGGCAATGGCGTTCACGCGCGCCTCGATATCCGAGAAAACATACGCTTGAGCAGCGCGCACGATATCCTCTTTACGGTCAATATTGATGAACTCACCCGGTGAGCCGCTTATCTTGGCGACCAGCATATCCCTAAACCACGTCGACAAAACAAGAAGCATCTCTTCGATCCTTTCGGTCTTCTCCGCCCTCTCATGTTTGGAAAGGTCTATCACGTCGTCAAGCCGCTTGCGCGGGTCCAGGACGTTCTCGATCATCTTGTTCTTCCGTGAAAACAATCCGTCCTCATGGTATCGCAGGGCCCCGCCCAGGCTCCCCTGGCCGATCCGGGCCAGATAGGCGGCCTCCGCACGGGCGATTCCATGCGCCTCGCTCAAGAGCTTCTCTAAGACCCTGGGGTCCAAAGGATGGAAGATGACGCGTTGGCACCGCGAAGCGATCGTCCCAAGGACGCGTTTCAAAGACGTCGCGATCAGGATGATAACCGTGTCTTTCGAAGGCTCTTCCAAAGTCTTTAAAAGGGCGTTCGATGATTCGTCGTTTAGGCTATCCGCCTGCGGGACGATCAGAACCTTGCGGGACGCCTCAAAACCTTTCATGCTCAGTCTGCGGCAGGCTTCGCGGATCGCATCGATCTTAACGAACTGCCCGTCGGGCCAAACCCACTGGATATCCGCATGATTGGAGCTCTTTGCCTTCAGGCATGACGGACATACCCCGCACGGTTCATCCTCTGCGCGGACATTTTCACAGACCAAAAGAGAGGCGAACAAAGAAGCTGTTTTTGTTTTCCCTACGCCTTCCGGCCCCAAAAACACATAGGCATGGGCGATACGCTTTAAATGATACGCCTGTTTTAAGAGCGCGACCGCGCTCTCCTGCCCGATGACTTCGATGAAGCTCCACGACATCACGTACGCTTCCTCTTTCGATTCGCAATTCCACTGATCGTGGAGCGGAATCCCGCCCGTCCCGCCCTGCGGGACTGGCTGCGGGGCAAAAGACACGAAACGATCTCCCTGATCTTGGCTTGAGTCTCTTCTTTCGACTCTTCAACACGCACGACGCGGATACGCCGTGGTTCCTGCTTGGCCAATTCGAAATACCCTCTCCTGACCCTCTGGTGGAACGCGTCCGGCCTCATTTCTATGCGGTCCGGGGTCTTGTGGTTACGAAGATTCTCGGAACTGGCCCAGAAATCCAACAAAAAGGTCAGATCAGGCTTGATGCCCGACGTAGCCAAAGCACCGACCTGTTTGATAACATCCTTGTTCAGGCCACAACCGTACCCCTGATAGGCGATCGTCGAATCCAAAAAACGGTCGCAGAGGACGATCCACCCTTTTTTTAAAGCGGGCTTGATCACCTCTTCGACAAGCTGGGCGCGCGCGGCCATGTATAAGAGCATTTCCGGCATCTCGAGCATTTCTTTATGTTTCGTGTCCAAAAGAAGGCGACGGACCTTTTCGCCGATCCCGGTCGAACCGGGTTCGCGTACGAAGACGGTCCGATAGCCCCGTTTCTTTAAATAGCGGCTCAAAAGCTTTGCCTGCGTGCTCTTGCCGCTCTTCTCAGGTCCCTCGAAAGTAATAAAGTAACCCTGTCGCATCCCTTTAACCGGTTTTTTTGGTATCCTCAACGACAATACCAAGTTTTTTTAACTGGCCCCTGATCTCGTCGGCGCGCTTATAATCTTTGTTCTGCCGCGCCTGACGCCGCTCTTCCAAAAGCATCTCCACCTGCTTAGAGTCCAAAGACCCGCTCGACGAATCGACGATCTTGATACGTTCCTCACCCGAGGTCTGGCGGGTCTTCTCCGCGGCCTTGAGGTTCAAGCCCAAAACGCGGCCCAGTTCGACCAAAAGATCGTGCATGCACAAGGCGGCACCCGAAGTCGCGGGATTTGACGCGTATTTATTGCCATGATTAAGAATATCGAAGAGAACAGCCAGCGCCTGCGCCGTATTAAAATCATCGTCCATGACGCGTTCGAAATCCGCGTGCTTTGCGTCGATCTCCTTGCGCACAGACGCGTCCAGCGCGGCCTCTGGGAGCTGCCCCTTCTTGAGCAACAGGGCACACTTATCGAGGAACTCCTCGATCTTGGCGTAGGCGCGGCCGGAACGTTTCAGGCCCTCATTCGTAAAATCGATCGGCGAACCGTAATGAGCACCCAAGAAAAATACTTTCAGGACGTTCGGACTGATATTTTTCAGAACATCCTGGATCGTGACGAAATTGCCCAGAGATTTGGACATCTTTCGGCCCTCGATGGTCAAGAGGCCGTGATGGATCCAATATTTGGCGAACGTCTTACCGGTAAGCGCCTCGGCCTGCGCGATCTCGTTCTCATGATGAGGAAAGATCAGGTCCCGGCCTCCGGCATGGATATCCAGGGTCTGAGTGCGCAGATACCGCATGCTCATCGTAGAACACTCGATATGCCACCCCGGCCGGCCCGCGCCCCATGGGCTTTTCCACGACGGTTCTCCCTCTTTGGATTTTTTCCATAAAGCAAAATCCAAAGGATCGCGCTTCTTCTCGTCCTTTTCGATGCGCACCGCGGTCAGCATCTCATCAATGCCCTGTCCCGAAAGACGGCCGTAAGCCGGAAACGCGCGCACGGAAAAATAAACATCGCCATCCGCCTCATAAGCGGCGCCCTTGGCGATCAACTGCCGGATATGATCGGTCATATAAAAAACATTTTCCGTGGCCAGCGGCTCAAAATCCGCTTTCTCGATCTCAAGGGCTTTCAAATCCCTGTAGTAGTTGGCGATATAGCGCTGCCGGATGTCCTCGAACGACACGCCCTCATCTTTCGAGCGGTTGATGATCTTGTCGTCGACATCCGTGATGTTGCGTACGAGCTTGACTCCAAAACCCCTGTATTCCAGGTATCTTTTGATCACGTCGAAGATAAAAAGGCTGCGCGCGTGCCCTACGTGGCAATCGTCATAGACAGTCACGCCGCACGTATACATCTTGACCTCCGACGGCACTGCCGGGACAAAGGGCTCCTTTTTCTTCGTTAAAGAGTTTTGGATAAAAACGGTCATGCGCCGGTCCTCTTCTCAAGTTTCGCGATACGCTCTTCCATCTCTTCCAAAGATTGCTTGAGCGGATCCAGGGCCTGGATATGGTCCAGAGCGCTGTCGAGCTTCTTTCCGTCCTGTCGGGTGATACGGCCCGGAACGCCCACGACCGTCGAGTTCGCCGGAACGTCTTTTAAAACGACGGCATTCGCGCCGATATAGGAGTTCTCGCCGATCGTGATATTGCCCAGGATCTTGGCGCCCGTTCCGATAACGACATTATCGCCGATATTGGGATGCCGCTTGCCTTTTTCCTTGCCCGTGCCGCCCA
>OBOI01000731.1_pt1 | contig 10299 bp, 10 predicted proteins | sample 1670151 | NCBI WGS metagenome assembly OBOI01 (sample SAMEA104232303, study PRJEB22302) | sediment metagenome | biome: forest; feature: aquifer; material: sediment | place: USA | collected 2011-08-07 | depth 0.01 m | reverse complement strand
GGCGCGTCGGTGAAGTCATAAAGAAAAAAGGGTTTTCGACAAAAGCCGAATTTTTTCGCTTTGCGGCCATCCATTTTATTGATGTCATCGACAAACCCTACACCACCGAAAATGAACGCTTCGACTATCTCACCCATGCGATTACTGAAGAGATTCCTCAAATCTATCGCGGAAAAAAATTGCCACCACTGCGTCAGCAGCTGACAGATGATCGCTCTTAAGGGTATGTATCGGACGATCATTCTGCCGCATTTCAAACGCCAGCTGAAGGAGCTCGCCAAGAAATATCGTCATCTGGATCAGGCTGTGATCGATTGTCTGGAATCATTTCGACCCGACCAACATACGGCAGTAGGGAATAGCGTCTACAAAATTCGTCTACGGTCTAAAGACGTCGCGCGCGGGAAGAGTAAGTCGTTTCGAATGATGGCGCTCGTCATCGAGGCGGATCGATACTGCATACCGATCGCGTTGTATTTTAAGGGGGATCAACAAGATATGACGAAAAAAGAATTGAATGACCACCTTGAAATAATCCTCTTTGAATTAAGGTATGCCCACACAAAATCAATTCTTTAAAATTATTACCTTTGTCGCCATTGCTTTGGGGTTGCGCCTCGTTCTTGTCGATCGCGTTTTAGAGAGTGCCGAAGTGCGGTGGGTACAAGTGATAGCGATCATATTAATTTTTGGTATTGGCATCGGGTATATTTTTCGTGGGACTGCCAAAGTGATTGAGGAGACCACCGATGTTCTTAAGGATAGAACAAAGCTCGCCGGAGGATTCCTCCAAGCATTTGGGACAGCCTTCCCGGATATGGTCATCGGCATCGTAGCCGCTATTGTATCGCTGCAAGTGCGCGATACCGATTATGTGCGCGCCATTAACTTAGCCATCATTGCGGCTTCAACCACGTTCGGCTCCAATATCTATAACATCATCCATGCGGTTTGGTGCGTCTATCGGCAAAATTTAGCGAACCTCAAACACAAAACAATTTTAATGTTCCCGCCTTTCAAGGCATTTGGGAGCTTAAAACCATTTGAGCAGCACGAGGCCAAACTCACAACTCAAGAAATGGATAACGCCATCCGGGTGTTGACCGCGTTAACGATGCTCACCGCTTTTGTCTCGGTAAGCATGGTACTGTTCGGCAAAGTGAACAACAACCCTGGGGGGATTTCCGGCGATCTCTACCAACTCATCCAGCCCGTGGGAATCGTCTTGTTTGTCCTGTGCGTGGGCGTTCTGTATACGTTCCGCAAAAGCCATCGACCCGAATCGCCCAATCAAGAAATTATTCAACAGGAACGATACTATCATCAACAAGGCACTTGGCGGATTTGGTTGGATCTCGTGCTTTCCGGTGTCGCGATCTTATTCGCCGCGGAAAGCATGGTGCGAGCCATGGAGGTCTTTACCCACTTAACGCATACCCCATTTGTTGTGACCGGCATATTGGCGGGGCTCATCGGTTGTTTTGGTGAAATACTTGTGATCCATAATTTTTCGGTCAATCCCAAGGGCCGCATTGGCGATGCCATCACCGGCGTGGCGATGGACAATATCGTAACCACCATGGGCGCAGCCATCGTAGCGATCATGGGTGGAATTTTCTTGGGCAGCAACTCGCTGATCCTCATCTTCATCACGATTTTGGCAGTCAACACTCTTTTGATCGAACAGATTTCAAAGCTAAAAAATAATTTGTAGGCCCAAGCAAAAACCCCCTCCGATGACCATCGGAGGGGGTTTTGAGTTACCATAGTTATCGAACTTGATACGTTCTTAAGCCTTCGGCAAATTGCGCTCTAGCCGCCGGCGATGCTTTCAATAGGAGGTTCTTCAAGCGCCCTTCTTCGTGGTTGGGCAAGCGGGCGATCCTCTGTGAAAATCCGACGGCCTCACCGGCAATCCCATAATCCCCCGCTTCAAAGGCCGCTAATCCAAACCCACGGGCATACCGATAAAATCCGTAGGTGTCATCAAATACTCTCGCGCGATCCAAACGATTATCAGGAAAACGCGTTGCATCGTTGTGCATGAGTTCTGCCCGGAAATCACGCATCTCTTGAATAAACTCATGGGGCGACTTTACTCCGTGGCGCAACACTCCCGTCGCAGCCCCGCGTTTGGTGACGAGCCCCCAATCCAAGAGAATCGCTGCATGAGTAGCATCTTGTTGTTCTTGGATTGCCGCACCCAAAGCAGGTTGAGAAACGCTCCCTTTTTGATCAAATAATTTATCTGTGGAAATTTCTGATTTGGCCTCCGGCGATCGGTGATCATCCGGATAGACTTCTCCGGTCAAATCCTTATACTGCTGCCCAATGCTCTGCCACACACGGTGATACTCTTGTTGGGCAGTCTCTATTTTTTCCTGCCATTGCTTGTACCCCTCAATATTGTTCTTGAAAACGTAATAATACTGCCCGCCTTTATATTCTTGTTCCATGCGTTTGATCCGATCAAGCGTTTCAAGCAGCGGAGCAATCTTCTCACGGGCCTGAGTGCGCAACTCATCCATCGTCGGCTGAGACGCCATGAAATGATCCAAAGATTGTGGGTCATCCGAGTGGTCAAACATACTCCGCTATCGTACACCCTTCATTCCCTCAGGTACAAGCCCGCGGTTGATATTTACTCCCATTTATTGTACAGTAGAAGAATTAATCGATAAGGTATGACAGACACAAAACAACGCGTTGGCATCATCTTTGGCGGGAAATCCGCCGAAAAAGAAGTGTCCCTGAACTCTGGGCGCAACATTTTTAATATTATGGATCGCGCCCGTTTTGACCCTACCCCAATCTTCATGGACAGCCGCGCGCAATTCTGGAAATTGCCTATTCAACTGATTGTCCAAAATACCACTGAGGATATCGAGGGGCGTTTGAACGAAGCGCAACGCATTCGATATGAAGAACTTAAAACAAGTATTAACCTTGCCTTCCCTATTACCTTTGGCTCGTATGGAGAGGACGGCTGCCTGCAAGGGCTTCTCAAACTCCTCGGGATTCCGTTTGTGGGGTCCGATGTGTTGGGTGCGGCACTCGGGCAAGACAAACCGACGCAACGATTATTGCTGCGGGGGCGGTCGACGATCAATACCCCGCCCTCTCTGATATTCACGCGCTCACAATTGCAAGCGGCGGATACGACAATTTTGGATTCAGCAGTCAAGCTATTCGGTTTCCCTCTTGTGCTCAAACCGGCCCGCGGCGGTTCAACCATTGGGGTATCTATTGTTGATGCGAAAGAAAAATGGGATGCGGCCGTCCAATCTACACTGGCGCACGACGACCGCATCGTGGTAGAGCCGTGGATCGATGGTCTCGAATTCTCATGCGTCGTGATCGAAACGGCAGAGGGCCCCAAGGCGCTTACCCCCACCGAAACCGTTCATAACGATCGAGTCTTCAGTTATCACGAAAAATACATGCCCGGAGCAGCAAACAAAATCACGCCCGCGCGAGTGACGCCGGAGCAACTAGGGGCAATCCAACAAATGTGCGTTGAGACCTTTGTAACGCTGGGATTGCGCGGCTACGCGCGGATCGATGGGTTCGTGCTAAAACGGGAGATAAGGATACCAGGAGATAAGGAGATAAGGGCAACGTATCCGGTTGGGACAATTCTGATCACCGACCCCAATGTCTACTCCGGCATGGCGCCTTCGAGTTGGGCATTCCACCAAGCCGCGCAGGAAGATTGGGCTCCGACGGAGTTTATTACGAAGCTGATTGAGACAGTAGGTCTGAAAATTTCTAATGTCTAATTTCTAATAACTAATCAAACCCCAATGCTCAAATCTTGAAATGTCAAAACAATTTTTTACATTCGTTCATTAGGTCATTGAATATTGATTCGACATTAGAAATTCGACATTAGAAATTTTATGCAAACAACTAAGTTGCGAATCGGTGTCATTTTCGGCGGCGCTTCCAGCGAACGGGAAGTTTCGTTGGAATCCGGCCGACATTTATTTCAAAACGTCGACCCCTCGCGATTTATCGCCACGCCGTTATTTTTGTCTTCCAACCGAGAGATTTGGAAGCTCCCCACCAAGCTGATCGTGATGAATACCACCAAGGATATCGAGCAGCAACTCCAGACATCAGCAGAACGCATTGCCTATGAAGACCTGCGCGAACGATTTGATTTTATCCTGATTGGGCTCCACGGCAAATATGGAGAGGACGGCTGCCTGCAAGGGTTATTCGAGCTGATCGGTATCCCCTACAGCGGATCGGGGGTGTTGGCCTCCGCGATCGGGATGAATAAAGATATGACGCGCCGGATCGTCGCCATAACCGGCATCAAAACGCCACACTATGCATTATTCACGCGTTCTGGATGGCAACAACAACGTGACATCGTCATGCAAAAAATTACCGCCATGGGGTTCCCGCTCGTGGTCAAACCTATTGCCGAGGGGTGCTCCACGGCCGTAACAAAAATCTATAATGCTACTCAAATCGCCCCTGCGATTGAAGATGCCTTCCGTTGGGATCCTGTCTGTATTGTGGACGAATTTATCGATGGAATGGAAATCACCGCCACGGTGATGGGCAATAACAATCCCGAGTGCTTACCGCTGACTGAAACACCACCATCGCTCAACGATTCAGTGCTCAGCCTGGAAGATAAATTTTTACCGGGAGCAGCCAAGATGATTACTCCGGCACGTCTCAGCCCGGAACAAACAACGAGGTTCCAACGCGATATCGTGCACGCCTACATCGCACTCATGGTTCGCGGCTACGCCCGCATCGACGGGTTCGTCCGCGATGATGAATTTATCTTCAACGAAATCAATACCCTGCCCGGCGCAACGCCCTCCACCTGCATAATCCAGCAAGCGGCTCATGTCGGGATAACACAAATGGATCTTGTGAGCAAAATTATTGAACTCGGCCTGGAAGCCCATGCCAACAAAATCGGCCCGCTTGTCTAAAGATCCAAGTACATTCGGATCGATTCGGACGTTATTCGGATACTGATTCGTACACTATGTCCTCCATGCTCGACAACTTAAGCACTGCCCTCAAACACTGGGAAAAAGACCGGTTGCTGAAGTTTTTGCCGACGCTATTTGAAAAACTCCCGCAGGCGCGAGTCTACCTCGTGGGAGGGGCGGTACGCGATGCATTGTTGGGAATAATCAAAAAGAAAGACTTTGATATTGTTGTCCAAGGAGTCGACGGGAAAACGTTGGAAGTGTTGCTTTCAACGTTGGGCCGCGTTGATCTAGTGGGCAAAACCTTTGGAGTATTTAAATTTGTTCCCACATCGAGCAATTCAACCGAAGCGATTGATATTGCACTGCCACGACGCGACCATGCGTACGGCACCGGCGGATACAAAGAAGTCGACGTGCAATCCGATCCGCAACTGCCGATCGAGGATGATCTCAAACGCCGTGACTTCACGATCAATGCGATGGCGGTGGAAATCCGCTCCCATCGTCCATTATTCGAAGGACATCTGGTGGATCCCTTCAATGGATTCAACGATCTGCGGGACCGGATTTTACGCACCGTGGGTACCCCTGCTATCCGATTCCAAGAAGATTATTCCCGTCTGCTGCGGGCACTGCGGTTTACCTGCCAGCTCCATCTCTCCATCGAGCCGGTCACATGGAAAGCGCTACAACAATGCATGGAACACATCAACGATGTGAACGCATCGACAGAGCCAGACTCCGCAGAAGAGTCGGATCGAAAAGTCCCCTACGAAATTGTCGCGAAAGAATTGCTTAAGAGCTTTTGGTGGGATTCTGTTCGTGCGTTGGACCTCTATGCTGAAAGCGGCGCAATCCAACAACTGATCCCGGAATTACTGGCGCTGAAGGGGTGCCCCCACCCCCAACAATATCACAGCGAAGGCGATGTCTGGGCACACACGCGGCTGGCCCTGGGGCAGCTCGGCACCGACACCTTCCAAAAAGAATTTCCCGATGATCCAGTGACCATGGAAACAATCTTGGGTACACTCTTTCATGACATCGGAAAACCGGCAACACTCACCACACCGGAACTGCATGGGACTGATCGATACCGGTATCATGGCCACGACAAGGTTGGCGCGCAAATGGCATCGGAGATTTGTACAAGACTCAAACTTTCTTCGATGCCCAAAGAAAGCGAACTGCACGTTTCGTGTGATTCCATCCATTGGATTGTCTCAAAGCATCTCCTACTCTTGAATAGCGCGCTCGAAGAAATGCGTTCCGCAACGATTGAAAAGTACTTTTTCAATCCTCGCGTTCCTGGAGTCACGCTCCTCCAGGTTATTCTCGCGGACTCCCTCGCAACCGTTCCCGATGGTGGGGAGCCGATCATGATCCATTTCCGCATCATGAAACGGCGCATCGAAGAGCTGTTAAAACTCTCGATTGATAGCGGATCATGGCGCCGGAGGGGGTTGCCCGAACCGCTGGTCAATGGCGATGACGTGATGCAAGAATTCCATTTAGCCGCTGGAGTAAAGATCGGGAAACTCTTGCGGATGGCCCGTGAACAACAACTCGAAGGAGTGCTCACCACTCGTCGCGATGCCCTCAATGTTATCCATCATATCCTCGACCATGAACCCAAACACCACGCACACCACTCCAAGCACCCCACCATCCCGTTGGCCTAACCAATCGCCCACGATTCTTTTTGAAGACTCGACGGTATTGGTTCTTGATAAGCCCTGCAGCATGCTCGTGCATCCCACCCATCGACAAGAAACCGATACGCTGGTTGATTATCTACGGGGTACGGGACGCTCGATCCACCTTGTCCACCGGCTTGACTCCCAAGCATCCGGACTCTTAGTGGTGGCTCTCACACCAGCGGCCGCAGAGGAACTCAAGAGTCAATTCCAGGCGCACACCATCACAAAAGAATACATAGTGCTCGTGTATGGAAGTCTATCGCGAGATGAGGGCTCCGTGACGTTCTCAATCGTCCGATCCAAGCACAATGCACGCATGGCCGCCGTAGCAACAGGCGCCGGACGCCAAGCCCGATCGGATTATCTTGTGGTGGGGCGAAGCCCGCGCTATACTCTTCTCAAGGTCCGGACATTCACGGGCCGTACCCATCAAATCCGTGCCCACTTCTTTGCGCTCGGCTATCCGCTGGTCGGCGACCCCCTCTATCATTCGAAACGACAAAAGAAGGATGACGCGCCAAGACTGTTCCTGCATGCCACCACGTTAGGATTCCAACATCCTGTTACAAAAGAATATATGGAATTTCATTCTAAACTCCCAGAAGAACTTACAAAATATCTTGAATACAAAAAGATAGCTTTGAACGACTAATTTCTAATGACGAATGACTGAGCAATAAATTTTTTTGTGATTCGTACATACGTTGTTGATCATTGATTAGTAATTAGAAATTAGACATTCGTCATTTCGCATATGTCCGGCCACATCATCATTTTGTCAGCGCCGTCCCGTTGCGGAAAAGACACGGTGGTCAATGCCTTGAATAAGGATCGGAGCCTCTCTTTCCGCCACATTACGACCTATACTACCCGCCCAAAACGGCGGGAGGAGGTAGCAGGCGTCCATCATCACTTTGTGAGCCCGGAAAAATTCAGTTCGATGATTCAGTCAAAAAAGTTCCTGGAGTGGGCGCGCGTTCGAGGAGCGTATTTTGGGACTCCCATCGAACCGGTCGAAACAGCATTAAACGCCGGAGAAAATATTCTCCTGAAAATTGAGGTGCGAGGGATGGCGAAAGTGAAACGACAATTCCCCCAGCACGTGAGTACTATTTTCATCAAGCCCCAATCGATCGAAGATATCAAGCGTCGCCTGGCCACTCCGGGATTTAGTACAGCACAACAGCGGATCCGCCTGGCCGAAGCGCGACGGGAAATCAGTAAAGCGCCAGAATACGATTACGTGGTGACCAATGTGCCTGGGAAAATCCCCCAGTTAATTACAGAGGTACGTGATATTGTCCGGAACATCTTGACCCGCCTAAATTTTGGTGACAAAACTTAGGCGGGTTGACCATGATCGTATAATCCTGTATACTATTTGTACTTTTAATTTCGTTATCTGAGCACCCGTATGGCCGACGAACCACAAAACCAACCAGCAGAACCGGCGATCGTGTCTGAGGCTGCTGCACCGACAACCGAAGCAACATCCGTTCCCGCCACCCCCCATGGATCAGAATTGGGCTGGCCACAAATTAAGTCCGGGATGCAGGTGCGTATCCACCAACGCATTAAGGAAGTGAACTCAAAAGGTGAAGAAAAAGAACGAACCCAAATTTTTGAGGGGTTAGTGTTGAGCCGACGGGCTGGCACGACCGCCGGAGCCACCATGACCGTGCGCAAACAATCTTTTGGCGTGTGGGTGGAAAAAATCTTCCCCATGCATCTACCAGAAATCAGCAACATTGAGATTGTCAAAACATACCGAACCCGTCGGGCAAAGATCAACTTTGTCCGTAATCCTCGCGGCAAACGGCTGAAAGAGATCAAAAAGTAGATCCAAACAAAAGGGCCGCTCCGGCCCTTTTCTTGTTGACCATTTTGTTCTACACTGTTGTATACGATACGCAAGATGCCCAGGTGGTGTAATTGGTAGCCACGCAGCCTTGAGGTGGCTGTGCTCGCAAGGGCATGGAGGTTCGAGTCCTCTCCTGGGCACCAAGACAGAACTTAACGGCTTTTTCAAAGCCAGAAGGTGGGACGCGCGAAGCGCGTCCCACTGATTTCCCCCCATTTTCCCAAACGAATTCGGATTCCCGCCTTCGGCGGGACGGATTGTTTTTTCGCCAAGAAGCAGGTGCGAGCCAAAGATTTCTTTGGCACAGACCTTTTTCGCAAAAAGGTCTGAATCAGAAGCAATTTTGTCCAAGGATTGTGCGTCTTTTAGCCAGTTTTGGAAAGGTGCGAGCCAATCATTCTGCGTGTGTGAAAGAGAGGTCATTTCTTCTTCGAGCGACTTCTTTTCGGACAACAGTTTTGATTTTTGTAAACGATAATCTTGCTCATCAATAACTTGGTCAAGGTAGCCAGTAAGAAGTCGCTCTAACTTCTGTGAAATGGCAGTGATCTTGTTTTCTTTCTCTTTCACACACGCAGTCAAAGACGGGGCGGAATTTTTGTAGTCTTGCAAAGCAAGACGATTTAATTCTTCCGCCCAGTCTTTGGGCAAAGAAACTTTTTTGATTAGGGATGATAACTGCTCGTCCAATTTTTCCGAACGAAGCGACATTTCTGGACATTTGATAGTTTTAGATTTTTTCGTGCAACGATAATATGTATATTCGTGAACATTGCCATTTTTCTGTCGCTTCGTTTTGTTTTCAGCAGTTATCATCATCCCGCATGAAGCACAGGAAATGAGACCGCAAAAGGGGTGGGGTTCGTTTTGTGCTTTGCGGTCAGGTTGTCCACGCTCCCGCAACATTTCCTGTGCTTCATCAAAAAGTTTCTTTGAAATGATTGGCTCGTGCTTTCCTTCGTGGATTTCACCACCATATTTGAATAGTCCGATGTAAAACGGATTGGAGAGGATAAAAGACGCTTTGGTTTTGGAGATTCTCTTTCCGGTTCTTGTAGTAACGCCGGATTGCGCCAAAAAAGACGACACATCTTCCAGTCGCATATTACCTTTGACATATTTCTCAAAAGCCAAGCGCACAATACGAGATTTTTTCTTTTCCACCACAATCGTTTTTGTCCGAGAATCATTTAGATAACCGACTGGCGCTTGGCTTGGGAATATACCCATTCTCACTTTTTGGCGAAGTCCGCGTTTCGTATTTTCGGAAAGAGAATCTACATAGTATTTGCTTTGTCCGAAAGCCATGTTCAACATAAATTTACCCTGACCAGTGTTATCACACCAAAAGGTTGGAAATTTAATGCTCGCAAGTTTCCCTGTGTCGAGGAGATAAATAATCTGTCCGCCGTCCACCGAATTGCGGGCGAGACGATCGGGATTCCATGCAAGGATGTTTCCGCCGAAAGTTTCAATTTCTTTCATCATCTTGTTAAACAACGGACGACCTGGAATTTTAGCAGATTGTTTTTCTACAATTTCGGCGGAAATTTCAATATTTTCCCGAGCGGCGTATTCCCGCAATTCGGTGAGTTGCGCGTCAATACTCAAAACCTGCTTATCCTCGACATCAGTGGACTTGCGAGCATACAAAAAGAATTTTTTATTTTCCATATTATTGTTCATAGTGATAAAAAATTCTTTTTGTATTCAAAGCAAATACTATGAGTCAAAATTGCTTCTGATTTCGCACCTGCTTCTTGGCGAAAAAACA
>OBOI01000724.1_pt1 | contig 10383 bp, 11 predicted proteins | sample 1670151 | NCBI WGS metagenome assembly OBOI01 (sample SAMEA104232303, study PRJEB22302) | sediment metagenome | biome: forest; feature: aquifer; material: sediment | place: USA | collected 2011-08-07 | depth 0.01 m | reverse complement strand
CGATCAAAATGTGCGTGGCAGCACGATGTTGCCCCATGGGTCTGGGAAGACTAAAAAAATTATCGTGTTTGCAGAGCCAGCCAAGCAAGAAGAGGCAAAACAAGCAGGCGCAGATGTGGTGGGCGGTGAAGAACTGATCACCGAAATAAAAAATACGGGCAAGTTTGATGCTGATGTTGCCTTGGCCACCCCGGCCATGATGCCCAAGCTCGCCAGTGTGGCAAAAATCCTTGGTCCCAAAGGACTCATGCCAAGCCCGAAGAGTCAGACCATTACCCCGAATCTCGCACCGGCGATCGCCGAGCTCAGAAAAGGCAAGATGAGCATTAAAAATGACCCGACTGGTAATATCCATGTGCCGGTTGGTAAAGTCTCCTGGGATGCAGCCAAACTTACCGAAAATGTGCGGGCCCTTTTGGAGACCCTCCCAAAGCTTAAACCGTCTTCGTCCAAAGGGACATTTATTAAATCTGTCACCTTGAGCTCCTCAATGGGACCGGGCATCAAAATTAGTACATAGAAGCGGATCAATGCAGATATACACGCAGATAAACGCGGAATTTGTCGGACAATCTGCGCGGATCCGCGTTTTGATCCGCGTCTATCCGCTTCTACTGTATGATCTTATCAGATAGGGACATCCGCCGGGCGTTTGAAATCGGACGCATCCGTGTCGAGCCCTCCCCGGACCTCACGTCATCAATTCTTCGCCCCTGTTCGCTAGACTTCCACCTAGGGAACACCTTTCGTGTCTTCGACTACAATAAACTCCCAATCATTGATCCGCTACAAGAACTCGTGATTGATACGGTCACGCGCCTTGTGGAGATCCCCGATGGGGAGCGTTTTATTATCCACCCGGGCGAACTCATTATCGCGGCCACCCGCGAACGGCTCACCCTCTCTAATGATCTCATCGGCCGGCTCGAAGGCCGCTCGAGCCTTGCGCGCGTGGGCATCATTGTCCATTCTACCGCCGCCCGCTTTGATCCTGGGTGGGATGGCAACCCGATGTTGGAGCTCGGCAACCAAGGCCGCATCCCGGTAGCGCTTTACCCTGGGATGCGCATTTGCAGTTTCACCTTTGAAGAGTTAAGCTCTCCGGTAGAGTTCTCCTATCAACAAAAAGGGCGGTTCAAGCACCAGACCAGGGAGACTCCAACCAAATTTTTGCCAGAAGACTTTCAGACATAAAAGTACGAATAAAACCGAATGACGTCCGAATATATCCGAATACGATTTGGTTCGATTTGGAGATTATTCGGATCAATTCGTACTCGTTCCTCTATGAAGGTACGCATCAAACGCATTGACCCAACCCTGCCATTGCCGGAATATAAAACCAGCGGTTCGGTGGCGTTCGATTTGTATGCTCGAGTCGAAACGACGATCGCGGCAAAAACCATTGCCTTGATCCCCACGAATGTTATCATAGAAACTCCTCCCGGCATGATGCTGCTGGTGGCCACACGATCCTCTACTCCCATGCGCACAGGGCTCATCCTTGCCAATGGAGTTGGGATTATCGACCAAGACTATTGCGGGGCCAAAGACGAAATCTTGATGCAACTCTACAACATCACCGATGCCCCGGTGACTGTCGCTCGCGGGGACCGCATCGGACAGGCACTCTTCCTCCCCATGGAGCGTGTGGAGTTCGAAGAAATTGGCTCCATGGACCGCGCAAGTCGCGGCGGCATTGGGTCGACCGGTCATGTATAGAGGCTGATCGACGCTGATCAACACGCGGATTTCCGCGGTCATCAGCGTATTGATCAGCGGTTATCCGCTTCTATCACTTATGAAAAGAGAGATCTTCTCCATCGCCGGCCTCCCGCCCGAAGTCCTGGCGGTTGCCATGGCCAAATATAGTCGATCATCCGCTTCGATCAAAGAAACGATCGATGAGCTGACCGAAGAAAAAAGCGCCGAGTTCCACGAAAAGTGGGTACTGGGCTTTGGCGACGCGTCCGTGGCCGACATGGCGGTGATCCCCTTGGCGTTGGAAAATGTTTCGATCCTTGCCAGTAAAGTGATCGAGGATAACCGCATGGCGTCGTACCAAGAAAAATCAACGCGATATCAACCCTTCAATATCGACCGTTTTTTTGTTCCGGAAGAACTCCAGGACCCCGCTGATCGATCGCTCTATGACGACGGGATCAAGGATCTAATGCAAGGATACGAGACAATCACCGAAGCGATGCTCGCATACTATACCAAAACCTACTCCAAACCCTCCGAGATGACCGAAAAGGCCTATGCCAACAAGTGCCGGGCGCGCGCACTGGATGTCGCCCGCTATCTGCTGCCTGCAGCCACGCTCACCAATTTTGGGATGATTACCAACGCACGCGAGCTTCGGCATTGTGTCTCCAAGCTCTTGGCCCATCCACTATTAGAGATGCAAATAATTGGAAAAGAAATCCAGAACGCCGCCACCACCAACGCCTACAATCCGCAACTCAAAAAAATCGAGCCTCTCCTGGATCGCTTGCTGGGCTCCACATCAGAACCTCACCTCATCCAAGAACTCCGGCAACAGTTGTCCCTCCAAGTCAAGGGGGCGCCGACCCTCGTCAAGCACACGGAGCCGAGACAATATCTTAGTGAGAAGAAAAAAACCATGAAACAGTGGGCGGAAAAGCTAGAAGTTGGAAGTCAGAAGTCAGAATCTGGGAAATTACGAATCGAACCAAGAGTGGATTATCTCGACGGATCGATCGCTCCTGAAGATGAACTAATAGCAACATTGCTCTATGCTGAATCGACTCTCCCCTTCCGCACCATTCTTGAGACGGTGCGAGCATTACCACTGGAAACAAAACAAGATCTGTTAGATAGCGTGCAAAATAAGCGAGGAAGTCACGATTGGGTAAGTCGCGAATTTGAAGTCGGCCAAGGAATGATGTTTGACACGCTCTTCGACTACGGTGCATTCCGAGACCTCCAACGCCATCGGATCACTACGCAAATTAATCAGGAACTCACAACGGCTCATGGCTACGAGATCCCCCGCGATCTCGAGGATGCCGGACTGCTGGAACAGTACACACAGCTGATGGACCGCAATCGTACACGGGTCGAAACGCTCCGATCGCATGTTGGGCAGGCCAGCCAGTACCTGATTGCCTTGGGGTGGAAAAAACGGACACTGTTTAAGATGAACTTGCGCGAACTCTACCATATGGTTGAACTGCGCACCAAATCCGGAGGGCATTTTTCCTACCGCGACCTGTGCTACGAACTCTACGAGGCCGTCAAGGCGGTACACCCCCTCTTAGTCCGCGACTTACGGGCGATCAAAATGGATTTCCCGAAAGAATTTTTTGAGCGATAGAATGCCAAGAGGTAAAGAGATAAGGAGATAAGGAAGCGGCCGACGATCAAAACATTCTTTATCTCTTCACCTCCTTACCTCTTTATCTCGAATATGCTACTCGTTATCGAAGGCACTGACGGCTCTGGAAAAACCACACAGCTCAAACTGTTGGTCGCGCGCATGCGCAAAGAAAAAATTTTCACGCGCACCATTGCCTTCCCCCGCCATGGTCACTCGGCGGCATGGACCGTGGATGAATACCTTCATGGTCGTTACGGCAATCCCGACAAACTTAACGCCTACGCTAGCAGTGTCCTCTACGCCGTGGATCGATTTGATGCCAGTGGTCAATTACGCAAATGGATCAATAACAGCGAGACGATCGTGTCCAGTCGCTATGTGACGAGTAGCTTGGTCTATTCCGCAGCAAAAGTCGCCCCTTCAAAACGCAAAGAGCTGTGGAAATGGATCGAACATCTCGAGTACAATCTCTTTGGGATTCCGAAGGCGGATCATACCATCGTCTTGACTGTCCCCACCGAAATCTCGCACTCCCTCCTGCGAGAACGCGCCAAAAAAACAAAAAAGCCGCTCGATCATTTGGAACGTAATCGATCGCACCAAAATGATATTCTAAAAATCTACAAACAACTGTCTGAATCGTCAAAGCGCCATATTACCCTTATTGATTGCGCACCCAAAGGGCTCCTCTTAACAAAACAAGAGATCCATGAGAAGATATGGCAAATCGTGAAAAAAGTTATGAATTCCTAATATCTAATTCCTAATCTCCGCCAGAGGCGGATCAGCCTTTGGCTGAAAATCCCAATTGAATAGTGAATGTCAAAAACATTTCGTCATTGTGTCATTGGCGATTGATTAGACATTAGAAATTAGTCATTCGTCATTTCCGTTATGCTCCAGCCCATCATCGGCCTCGAAATCCATATCCGCACCAACACCGCGAGCAAGATGTTTTGTCGTTGCCAGAACATGGCAGAAGATGGAGCTCCCAATGCGGTCATCTGCCCCATTTGCACCGCTCAGCCCGGCACACTGCCGGTGGTTAACCGCATTGCGCTGGAGAAAGGCGCTCTCATGGGAGTGGCACTCAACTGCACGGTGGCAGACTTTTCAAAATTTGATCGCAAAAATTATTTTTACCCCGATCTTCCCAAAGGCTATCAAATCTCCCAATACGATCAACCCCTTTGCACGAAGGGTTGGGTTATTTTCGATGCGGCATCAAAAGACGGGACGTATCAAAAAAAGGTTCGGATCACACGCCTCCACTTGGAAGAAGACGCGGGGAAATTACTCCATGGGAAAAATAATGAATCCTATGTGGACTTTAATCGCGCCGGATCCCCCCTCATGGAAATTGTCACCGAGCCTGATTTCCGAACCCCGGCGGAAGCAAAAAGTTTTCTGCAAGAACTCCAACGTATCGCCCGCTACCTGGGGGTCTCCCAAGCCGATATGGAAAAAGGTCACCTCCGGTGCGACGCGAACATATCGTTACGAGAGTTACGAATTACGAGTGACGAGTTACGGGACGACGATGATGTTATTACGGATTACTCGAAACTGGGGCCCAAGACGGAAGTGAAAAACATGAATTCCTTTAAGTCGGTCGAGCGGGCATTGGAATACGAAATTGGGCGGCAAACAAAGCTTTGGAATGAGGGTACCCCCGTCAACTTCCAATCCACCCGCGGCTGGGATGATGCACGAGGGATCACCGTAGAACAACGCACAAAAGAGGAAGCGCATGATTACCGGTATTTCCCAGAGCCCGACCTTCCGCCGATCACCTTCACCGCCGAACAGATCGCGAGTATCCAAAAGCTCCTGCCGGAACTTCCGGCTGCAAAACGCAGTAGATTCCAACAAGAGTACGGATTTGCAGCGGCCGACAGTGCGGTCTTCTGCGACTCCAAGGAACTCGCCAACTTTGTCGAAAAAGTCATGGCAGAACTCACCGGATGGATCCAGGATAGCACAGGGGCATCGGAAGAGATGGCTCTCCAATCTCGAGCAAAGATTACCAAACTGGTTGCCGGTTGGATTGGCACCAAGCTCTTGGGGGTACTCAACGAACAACGCAAAACACTTGCCACTATGGCGCTGGATGCAGAAAATTTCGCCGAACTCATCACAATGGTTGCGGCCAACAAAGTGAACAGTACGAATGCGATGCAACTGCTCACGCACATGGTGGTCTCGGGCGGTGACCCCAGCCAAATCCTCGAAGAGCAGGGGCTTGCTCAAGTTTCGGATGAGGTCACTCTCAAAACCGAAGTTGCTGCTGTTATTATCGAGAACCCCACGGTGGTCGCTCAAATAAAAAGTGGGAAAACGGCAGCAGCCCAATTCCTCGTAGGGCAAGTGATGAAACGAACCAAGGGGAGAGCGAATCCAGAAATTGTAGCACAACTTTTACGTGATCAATTAGGCGTTGAATAGGATTTAGGTTGTAGCTGGTAGCTTGTAGGCGCACATGCGCTTACTGTCCGCTCAACCGACCTACAAGCTACAAGCTAATACCTACAAGCTCTACCAATTATGACCAAACAACAAATTCAATCAGAACTCAAAGCCGCCATGATGGCGAAAGATACACTCAAGCTCTCGACGTTACGGATGCTTTTGGGAGCCGTTCAGACCGCCGAGGTCACGGGCGAAAAACATGATGCCACCCCAGACGAAATTCTCGGCCTGCTCCAGCGCGAGGTCAAACGCCGCAAAGAAGCCATGGACGAATACCAAATGGCAGGGCGCACCGATCTCGCGCGGCAAGAAGGAAAAGAGCTCGTGATACTACAATCCTATCTTCCTGAGCAACTCACGAGCGAAGAAATTGAAGCGCTTGCCAAGGCGGCCATCACCGCGACGGAGGCCACGAGGCCCCAAGATTTTGGCAAGGTCATGAAGGAATTGAGCCCCAAGATAAAAGGAAAAGCTGACGGCAAAACCGTCAGCGATGTGGTACGAAAACTTCTAGGGCAGTAGTCTTTCTCAACTTATTTTTTCTTCCGGCCTTCCCGCAACCACAAAAAACCAAGGAAGGTCGCCAACAGGCTAAAGCCTACGACAATCGCAAAAGCATGCGCGGAGTTTGCATACGGCAGCGGCACATTCATCCCATAGAGTGTGCCCACAAGGGTGGGTAACATCAATATAACCGTGACCCTTGTGAGCCAATTAACGGTGCGCGTCAAGTTATTGGAAATGAGCGACGAAAGAGCATTGCGGATGTCTTCCACAATGTGCCCATACACTTGCGAGAGCTCCACCGCTTGCCGCAGCTCATCGACCGCGTCATCCATCAATTCCTGATCGTCCTCGGTAGCGGTAAAGGTCTTACGGCGCGCCATCTTCTCGATCACAATTTGGTTTGACCTCAACGATGTATCAAAATACACAAGCGATTGCTCCACTTTCAAGAGGTCGACAATATCCTTATCAAAGGTTCGGATATCATGCTGCGACAGTGGCAACTGCAATCGGTTGTCAAGCTCTTTGAGGTAGCGCAGGTACATTTTGGCCGTAAACAAAAAAACCTTCACCACGACTTGGGGGAGATGATTGGTGTCCACAATCCTATTATTGACGATGTTCTCCAGTTTTTGCTTAAGATAAACAATGGTATCATTCTGACCATAACTCACCGTCACCAACATCTGATCGCTTAAGAGCATCGCCAGCGGCGCGGTGGTATATTCCGGATCGGTCGGCTGATCCGTGCGCTCCGGAGTCGTGGCAATCGGCGTTTGAAGTAATATATAAAGGTGCTCATCGATATGATCCAGTTTCGGCACTTCGTTGACATCCAATACATCCGTAATCACTTCTTTGGGGATATCGACGATAGCGGAAAGTTCTTTGAGCTCATCTTCCGTGGGAGATTCCACATTTAACCAAACTCCGGTGCTGTACTTCTTTGTGGAGTCCTTGAGATCAGTGATTGTTTTCATTACACCCTCTCGGATGGAATAAAGAGTATACATATAGGCAGTACTATACACCGGATTGTGCTCATCGTGCAAACTCAATGGTGAAGGTGTCCTGAGATCTGTCAATCATGCGCCTCGTCTCTTTCTCCCATTCTAGAAACCACGGTGCCCCGAGAGCCAGTTGCGGTTGCATGCGCCGGGACTCGTGCGGGAAGATCATGAGCGAAAGACGATCATCCACGAATTCCCCTTTTACAATCAACCCCCGTTGCGTTTCAGCCGAGAACATTTGGTCAAAGATAAAATTTCCTAAAGAATAAAAAATCGGCTTATCACGATAGACCTCCATGTCTTGAACCACATGCGGGTGCGCGCCGATCACGGCATCGGCTCCGGCATCAATCCAGGCACGTGCCAACTGCTGTTGCCCCACGGAGTGCTTGGGCGCATACTCTACCCCCCAGTGCGGAAAGACGATTACGCGCGACTGAGGGTTCTTTTTGTATTGAACAATCAACGGGATAGGATCTGGTGCGTGAATGTTACCAACAGTATTCACGCCAATAACAACCAAAGTGAGTCCGCTGCCTTCAAATTGGGCAACGTGCGCTTGGGTCACTGTTTGTGGGTCTCCGATCGGGACGATCTGTGCTGCTTCCAAGACGCGCCGAGTGGTTGCGAGGCCTTTGGCGCCAGCATTCAAACTATGGTTATTGGCCAAACTCACCCCACCCAGTCCAAGTTGTTGGAGGACCCCTAGTGCCTCAGGCGGAAAATGGAACACAAACGTATGGGGGTTCACCTCCGGTGGGACCGCGCGATCGCTCAATACCCCTTCGAGGTTCGCGATCGCGACATCAACCCCCTCAAACGGCCGCAGATCCCAGTGGGCCAAGAGATCGCGGTACGCATCGCTGGCAAATGTGCGACGGACGTTGCGCGCCAGCATCACATCGCCAGCAATGGCAAAACTGACGCGAGCAGCGACCGGCTCTGGTAGTTGTTGGACGGTGCCGGACGAACTCGGGGCCGTCGCTGATGCAACCGAAGCAGTATCCGACGCAACAGTCGGTTGCACAGCGCGATACCAGAGTGTCGCTCCAGCAGCGACCACTGCCAACCCAATACTGATGAGTGCCAATACGATCGCGCGTTTCATAGTTTACTTTGAATTACAAAACTACGTATTTCGTCATCCTGAGCCGCAGCGAAGGATCTCGTCGCGTGGTTACAGCCGTCTCCACAACTCATTCCATGCCACCCGCAACGTTTGCGCAATGCCTTTGTCTTCGATCAATACGGCAAACGGCGGATCCGACCTGAAGCTCATCTGTGCTACTTTGTTGCCATAGACATTAATCTCCGTTTCGAAATGCTCAGTGTTCACTAATTTCATCTCGCGTAATTCTCCATAGTTTCGCTTGGCGACTTCTTGGGTGATGGGCGTATCTTTCGTGATGCACTGGAACGTGATGCTCCTACGCGCCCGCTCTTTGGGGTACTCGACCATAAACTCTTTGCCCATCACGCTCTTCATGTGTTCAAAGTCGCTCCAGGCAATAATTGGTTGGCGATCTTTGAGTGTATCCAAATACACTTCGTAAATTCCTTCACGTCCTTCGTAGAATGTCACCCGTGGTTTATTGCGAGAATTATTTGCGATGGCCGAAAGTTCTGGCAGCATTGACTCCAACTCTTTCACACGCACCTTTTCTAATTCGACCAATGTTGATGGGTGAGCAGCGCTATACATACTGCGCTTTCGTTTCTTTGTTTCGATAATCAACCCACGTTCTTTGAGCTCATCAATAAAATTATAAATACTCGTCCGCTTCACACCGGACTTCCGAGTGAGCTCCTGCATGGGAGCCTGCCCCAATTCCAAAGCCGCCAAATACACCTTGGCCTGAAGTTCGGTCAGATTCAGGTTTTTGAGAAGATTTTTTGAAATGTTGACCATACCAAAGCGACATCAAAACACAACAATGATAGTCCCTGAGCTTGTCGAATGGGCATCATTGTTGTGTTTTGGCCTTCGACAGGCTCAGGCAATATTTATAGCAAATATGACTTCTTTTTAGACATAATTTATTGCTTAAATAATACAGCATTTGTTATATTTTGTCAAGTTACCAAACTACTATTGTCTTTATTACTATACAAAATATGTACGATCAGTAATACTGCAGCGTTGCAGTAAACTGATTGCACATGAACAATTGGAGGCGGAATATGATTGACATCACCATCACCGAATTCAACATCGAGTTGGACAAGGTTTTCTACGAAGAAGGTTCAGGGAAAAAACGTGCCTACTTCGCATCCATCCGGATAGCGCAGACACTCGACTACAAAGTCACGGTTTTTGAACCGATTCACGTTGGCACGCCAATTGCCTACGGGGATGCGCTTTTAGAACTCCTTCTCGTTCTCTTACGTGCGGGTGCTCTTGCGAAAGAGGGTGTTCCAAAAGAGTTCATTGACGAACTGACAGCAGTTTCGAAGGAGACTCGTAAAAGCCCTGGGTGGAATGAAGTCGCTGTGGATTTACAGGGAAGATCGTTACCGACAATACAGGTTCATACAACAATATCATACTTCAACTCGGTACCGAGAATATCAGGTTTGAGATCGAAGACATGAGCGAATAGTTCAGAGGAGTAATAATGAACGACAAATCCGACATCGTCCAACAATTCCGCCAGACAAAGTGCTACTGGTGGCTACGGCACGCAGTAGAGCTGATCGCGGTAGGGATTCTGGATGCCGCAATCATGGCATTCTTCTATCTCCTCGGCATTTTCCTGCTGGTCTACATGACCATTGGGTTCAGGGTGACGATTGTCCTCCCGTTCTTGATGGTGAGCACGATCACAGGATGGCATGCCTCTGACTGGCATCTCGTGGAAGGGTGGTTGAATGCAGGGCTATGCGGAAAACTGGTGTTCATCTTCTACTTCGTATCCCCACTCTTCTCGGTAACCATGATCTGGGGGACGTACCACGAAAATAACTGACAGCGATCACTATTGCCCAGCGAACGAACAAAAAGCCGGCGGCGGGAAACACCCCAACGTCGGCTCTTCTTTTTTATTCCTACGATAT
>OBOI01000723.1_pt1 | contig 10395 bp, 6 predicted proteins | sample 1670151 | NCBI WGS metagenome assembly OBOI01 (sample SAMEA104232303, study PRJEB22302) | sediment metagenome | biome: forest; feature: aquifer; material: sediment | place: USA | collected 2011-08-07 | depth 0.01 m | reverse complement strand
ATACATTTTTAACATTTATACCGTTAGCCAACAGATTATCCAACGGGGCAGGGACACCAAGTTTCACAAAGTTTTAGTAAGGAATTCTTCGTGTTTCTTTGTGCCTTTGTGCCTTAGTGGCAAAAAAAACATCGCTGCTACAAATTATTTTAAATTTCTCTGAGTTCTCTGTGGCTAATCAAAACCAAAAACCGATCGGTGTATTCGATTCCGGCATCGGCGGCCTGACCGTTGTCCGCGCTCTCCTTGAACGATTACCGAATGAAAACATCGTCTACTTTGGCGATACGGCGCGCGTTCCGTACGGATCGAAATCGCCTCAGGTCGTGCGTGAATACACGTTGGATGACACCGACTTTCTTCTTTCCAAAGATGTCAAAATGATCGTCGTTGCGTGCAACACCGTCTCTGCCGTTGCATTGGATGTTGTGCAGAAGAGAGCGCATCTTCCTGTTACCGGTGTGATCATTCCCGGCGCAGAGGCAGCGTTGAACACAACAACATCAAAACGCATCGGCGTTATCGGTACAGTTGGAACGATCAACAGCAACGCGTATAAAAATGAATTGAAGCGATTGAACAATCATTCGCAGGTGTTCAGCAAAGCCTGTCCGCTTTTTGTTCCGTTGGTGGAAGAAGGCTGGCTTGAATCGAAAGCAACGGAACTGATCGCACACGACTATCTGTTTACTCTCACAACGGAAAGGATCGACACGCTGATTCTCGGCTGCACGCATTATCCTCTTTTGAAAAAGACGATCGCCAAAGTCACCAAAGGAACGGTGGCACTGATCGATTCCGGCGAAGCGACCGCTTCAACGGTAGAAAAAATGCTGGAGGAACGAAATCTGCGCAATCCGAGCAGGGAAAAACCGAATGTTCAGTTTTTTGTGAGCGATGCGCCGGAAAAATTCACGGAAATCGGGGAGCAGTTCTTAGGAAAAAAACTTGGAGTAGTCAGAAGGGTTACGGTCGGAAAATAGAACAGGTGAACCATGAAAAAGATCGCTCTCGTATTGATCTGTCTTTCGGTTATCGGTATCGGCTGCGAAGAAGAGAATCTCGTTAATACCACAGGACGCATCGCCTACATTGAACTCGAAGGAGGATTTTTCGGCATCTACAGCGATGACGGTAATCGCTACGATCCCATCAATCTTCCGGAAGATTTTCAGCAAGATAGTCTTCGCGTTGTGTTCGAAGGAAAAATTCTTACAGACCGGGTATCGTTTCACATGTGGGGAAAGCTCATCGAACTGAAGAGCATTGAACAACTGCGGTAATACTGCACGATTTTTCCATTCGGGACGAACCCGGTTCTCACTGATATAAAAACAAACCTACAAATTCCACCAGTAGCTCACCTTTACAACGTACACATTATCCGGTTTTGCAAGAAACGTGTTATCAACATTTGTTCCTAAGGATGTGTTATATCTTCCAGTCTGTTCAAACGCTCGGCCGTGCGACCAGACAAAATAGAATGTGCTTCCTTCACGGTATTCCCACCGCAATACGACATTTGAAATGAGCGACGTTTGATTGAAGTCAACATTACCGGTGTAATTATATGGTGTGAGATTTCCGTCAGGTTTCAGCACAGAAAAATTCTTGTATTGACCTTTCGCCCAGAAGAATTGATTGTAGATCTGCAACGACAAATCATTGGTGAACAGGATGGAGCTTCGTAATGTTACATCAAGAAAATCCACATTGCGTTTGCCAAATACTGCTACAGTAGTTGTTGGCGCAAATGTAATTAGACTATCAGTCACTTCATCTGCATAGGAAGGACGACCACGTTCGGTAGAATATCCCGATGAAAGACGATATTCCATTGAAGTGACCGGACGATATGTTACAGAACCTTCCGTATTGAGAAACCTCGTTCCGTTATCAACGATGCGAAAATTTTCTTCCAATTCAAAAACCAATTCTTTTCTGTTATCGGTTGAAACTTCACCTCGAATAAAATATGAATTCGGAACATTGAAAATTCCATTCCCGCGTGATTCAAACGGATCTTTTGCCGGCAAGGATGTTGAAACCGAAGCGCCGAAATTCCAATAGTTTAAAAACTGTCCCCACGATTGTACACTCAATTCTCTGAACAGTGTTGCTCCGTCAAAATTCCATCGAACATGAGGAAATAAACCATAACTCACTAAACGAAAATAATTCCCGGGTTGAAAATCTCTATGGGTAAGGTTGCCGAAAAATCCGTAATCATTTGGTGCGCGGAAAAAACCAATGTCGTTAATGAAATATTTTTTTGACGTGAAGTCACTGCTTACTCCCCAAATCCAATCACCGCTCACTTTTCCAAAATGAACTCTACCGGCGCTTCCTTCCCGAACTTCACCGCTTGTTTGAACTATCCGTGAACCCGCTAAAAAACCATTGAGTTGATAGGTGTTGTCGTCAAATTTTACATTCCAATCTGTCCCCGCTGTGTATGCAGGATATCTATTGTCGCGTGCGACTCCGGTTGCAATAAAACCAATGTTGGAATTTTCCCAGAAATCCTGTTTGATCCGGAACAGATTATATGTTGCACGAGGTTCGGCGCGTAATATTTTCATTTCGCCGAGCGTGTCGCGATATGAAAATTCTTCTTCATCGGTCAGCGCTGTTAAAACACCGATTGAAGTGCCGTGCTCGGTTTTGCCGGTTAATTTTGCCGCAGTAAGAATTGTCGAGTTGAATGGTTCATCGGTAATAATTTTCCCATCGTCCGGTAAACTTACTCGCACTGCTTTTCCGATCCTTCGCGAATAAAAAAGTCCGGGACCAAACTGACCGCCAAAGGTAACGAAACGAAGTATCTGTGTTCCTTCGATAAAGAATGGTCGTTTCTCGGGATAAAATGTTTCGAATGTTGTCAGATTCAATATTGCCGGATCTGCTTCAACTTGACCGAAATCGGGATTCACCGTTACATCGAGTGTAAAGTTGCTTGATAGACCGTGCTTAATATCGGCGCCGGCGTTTGGACGAAGGCGCTCGATTTTTTCTCTGCGGGAAGACGCGGAATAATGTTCCGATGAACCGACTGCATAAGGAAGCACTTCGAATAACGGCGGGAGTTTCACTTCAGACATACCGGTCATTGTTCCCCACAGAGAAACAAATCCGTTTTCACCTTTTTTCATCAACGCCCAATGTGTTTCTTCCTGTTTGCGGGAAATTTTCCGCACAACATTAAAGCCCCATGTGTCGTTTCCTTCATTGAAACGGAGTTGGCTTAACGGAATTTTCATTTCGGCGCTCCACCCGTTTGGAAGCATTTGGGTTTTAACTTCCCACACAGGATCCCACGAATTGTCCTCATTATTTCCGTCGTTATACAATAAAATATCTCCTCGTGTACCAGACGCATACACAAAAAAGGCGTAACCAGTTTGTTTATCATTATAACTGTCAAATCCAATTGCAATAAAATCGGATTCTGCATCGCCATCGCGGCGAGCCAATCGTGCTACAATACTATCGGGAGATGAATCGTACATCATCGCATAAAAATAAATATTGTTGTCATCAACCACTATTTTGAATTCCGTTTTTTCGGTTGCTGGTTGTCCTTCGTACGGGTCCCGCTGAATAAAATCTGTTCCAACATTTGCAGATTTCCATGCATCGTCGTTGCCGTAACCGTCTATAACGGGCGCGGATGTTGTGCGAATTGCTTTTATGGATTGTGGATTTTTTCCGGCGAAGAGGAACGAAACAACACTGCAAAAGAAAAAACAAAGCAGAGTTTTTTTCATAAACAATATGGTTGATAAATAACGCGTTACAATTAAACCAATACGGATTGGATACGCAAGAGAGAAAGGATTGTTTCGCAACAATTGTAAATGGTTCTTGCTGAAAAAGTAAAGGATTTGTCTAACCCTTCCAGCGTTTTCTTTAAGAGATGGTAAAAATCAAAGAGTTTTCATATTCCTATTGAAATAACGCTGGAAGGGTTTCTAAGAACTTTTTCATTTGAGTTTTAACCGTACAACATCTACATTGACGGTATAGAATTTGAGCGCCTTCGGCGCCTGTGGCGCCGCAGGCGCCGCCATCACGCCAAAAGTGTGAGAAGACAATTATGTAGTTGATCCTTATACGAAGTATGCTCCGCAAAAAGTCTTCATCAGCACAACCTTGTCAAGGTTATGTAATTAGATTTGTGCGAAGCATGGTTCCCATAAAATTTTGGACGTTGTTTCGTTGTTGATCAATAAACCTTGACAAGGTTTCTTACTTTTTAAGGGTCAATTATGTACTATTTCCCATGTATGAACCCTAAACGTTTCTCGCGTATACTATCCACTGTTGTTCTTCTTCTTTTTTCGCTCTCCTTCGCTCATCATGATGAGGGTGCCGTGAAAGGACAGAAACCCTTTTCCCATTACACACACGAAATATGGACGACTGACGACGGGCTTCCGCAGAATTCGGTAACATCGATAGTGCAAACACGCGACGGATATTTATGGCTCGGCACGCAGGAAGGATTAGTGCGGTTCGACGGAGTTCGTTTTACCGTGTTCGACAAACGAAACACTCCCGCATTCAACAACAATTACATTACCGCACTCTTGGTTGACCGCAGCGGTATACTGTGGATCGGTACGTACGACGGACTGTTAACATACGAGAACAGACGTTTTATCCCCATCGATTACATACCCGAACTTGCCAACAGCCATGTCCGTTCAATCCATCAGGACAAAAATGGGGCAATGTGGATCGCTCTTCGGGAACGAGGGGCAATCAAAGTCACCGGAACACAGTACGAGGTGATCGATACCTCCAAAGGACTTGTCAATAACGAAACGTGGTGTTTTGGCGAAGACACAAAGGGCAGAGTGTGGATCGGCACAGAAGGAGGCGTTTCCATTTACGATAACGGCATGTTCCGCACGTTCAACAAGAAGAACGGACTGCTGAGCAACATCGTCAACGCCATCCTTCCCGCTCCAGATAACATGATGTGGATCGGAACGAACAACGGATTGATGAGGGTGCCGATTGATCTGGATCATCATACACCGTACGAATCGTTCACGACGCAACACGGACTCCCTCACCGCATCGTTTATACATTACGCGAGGACAGCAATGGTACATTGTGGATCGGAACACGCAACGGCGTTGCACGATGGCACAACGGAACACTGACTTCGTTTCAGGTAAAAGACGGACTCAGCTACGATCATGTTCTGACGATGTACATCGATGTGGAAAAAAATATCTGGATCGGGACCGACGGCGGAGGAGTGGATGTCCTGCGCGACGGACTTTTTACCATGTACGGCACCAAAGAAGGTTTTCCTTCCAACATCATCTGGTCGACCTACGAAGACGCACAGAAGCGCAAGTGGATCGGCACCGACGGAGGGTTGGTCAAGATTGAATACGACACGCCGTCAACACTGAAAGTGTACACGACGAAAGACGGTTTGTACGACAACGAGGTCTATTCCATCACCGTGGATAAAAAGGGAATCGTGTGGATTGGTACGGTGAACGGGTTGAATATCATCGAAAACGGTGCGAAGCATCCTTCGGAAAAGGTAAAATCCGTACCGCCGGTACAACAAACAAAAAATATCATCACGGGATGTGTTATTGCCGATTCACGGGATAGAGTGTGGGTCGCATCGACAGGCAGCGGCATTTTCAAATTTGAGCAAGGAACGTTTTCTTCCTACACCACCGCACAAGGATTGGCAAGTAACTACGTCAGCGTACTGATGGAAGACCGTGACGGAAATATCTGGGCGGGAACCGACGGCGAAGGAATTTCCATTATCAGTGATACCGGTATCGTCTCCCTTTCCACTCACGACGGGCTCTCCAGCAATTTTGTTCATTCATTGTATCAGGATACCGACGGCATTGTATGGATCGGGACATTCGGCGGCGGATTGAACCGGTATGCCGGAGGAGTAATCACACCAATCACTTCTAAGCATGGTTTGTATGACGACGTCGTGTTTCAGATTCTTGAGGACGATTACGACCGCCTATGGATGACATCCAATAAAGGGATCTTTCAGGTCAGCAAAGAACAACTGCATCTATGCGCTGACGGTAAAATTTCTGCCGTTACCTGCACGGTGTACGGAAAAGAAGAGGGATTAAAAAGCCTGGAATGCAACGGCGGCGTACAGCCGGCAGGAATGAAAGCCCACGACGGTACGTTATGGTTTCCAACGGCAGCAGGTGTTGCATCAATCGACCCCAAAGAGATCTCCGTCAATCAACAGCCGCCGATGGTTGTTCTCGAAGATTTTCTGGTCGACAATCAAGCAATTCCGTTGAGCGAAAACTTTGTTATTCCTCCCGGTAAAGAGCGCTACGAGATCCGTTTTACCGGCGTAAGTTTCCTCAGTCCGAAAAAGATCCGGTTCAAAGTAAAGATGGAAGGGTACGACAAAAACTGGGATGATATCGGCACCCGGCGCTCGACATATTATACACATCTTCCTTCCGGTACGTACACCTTCCGTGTGATCGCCGCCAACAGAGATCGCGTATGGAACGAAAAGGGGGTTTCATTCACCTTCACGCAGCAGGCATATTTTTACGAAACAACGGTCTTTTATATCGGCATCGGGTTTGTGATCATCGTCGGCGCCTATGGAATGTTCAGAGCGCGTTTGCGAGTTATTCGACGGAGGCAAAAGGAACTGGAGGATCTCATCGAAACGCGGACAATAGCTCTGCGCGAAGAACACCAAAAAGCGGAACGGCTTCTACACGAAGCGGAAGACCAAAAAATGATGGCAGAAAAAGCGAACGTGATGAAGACACAATTGCTCGACATGGTTGCGCACGATCTCAAAAGCCCGCTGGTGTCCATCACCGGATTGACAAAAGACATCGAAGAAACGTCTCCGCTGAACAAACAAGCAGCCGAATATCTGAATATGATCCGGCAAGGAGCACACCGTATGGTCGCGCTCATCAACGATCTGCTCAATCTTTCGGCAATTGAAAGCGGGGAATTTCGTTTTCAGATGGAACAGATCGACCTGGCGGAAATTGCCGGTATCACCATCGACGGATACAGACTGCAGGCACAGCGAAAAAATCAACGCCTGATCTTTTCACCCGCCTTGGCGGGCAAGTACACCGTGGTCGGAGATTCGGCACGCATGCAGGAAGTAATGGAGAATCTCATCAGCAACGCCATCAAATATTCACCGCTGCAATCGGATATCCACGTCGGCATTGAACAGCGGGAAGGACGCGTTCGATTCTGGGTGAAAGACAGCGGTCCCGGAATTTCGGATGCCGATAAACAGCGGCTCTTCAAAAAATTCCAGATTCTTTCCGCAAAACCGACCGGTGGCGAAACCGCGACCGGCCTCGGACTGGCAATTGTGAAAGAGATCGTAGAAGCACATAAAGGCAATGTATACGTGGAGAGCGAGATCGGCAACGGCAGCACCTTTGTTATTGAATTGAATGCTGTGTAAATTCCGGCAAATAACTCAGCACAACATTGCAGTGCATTGATAGCGCACAATGAATTCATCTCCATTATACATATTCGCGATAACCATGCTGATTCCATTACTCTTCAAAACATTGATGTATCTTGGAATCTTCAAATGGAAACACCATCGCGCAACGCTGTTAACGTGCTTTCTTCTTGCCGGGGCACCACTCATTCCCATGGGATTGATCGGCCTGCCGACCGTCATCGGGTGGCTGGCGGGAATAGGAATTGCCGTGTACATCCTTTCGCAATACACAGAAGTAGAAATTCTCCCGACCGGAGTTCTCATTATAGTCAGTGTTGAAATAGTGTATGCGCTTCTCGAACGGCTCATCATCGCTCCGTATTTTTATTTTTGATGGAACGAAGAAGCGGAAATATTTTTTGAACAGGATAACAAACCTTCCAAGTTTTTAAAACTTGGAAGGTTTCTAATTTTGAAAAGCCAGAATTATTTTCATCCCTCGACTTCCTGCCCGACTTCGTGCGAAGCATACTTCGTATCATTCAGGCGGGCGCTTGGACGGCGCAATTAAAATATTTACAACGAATCAGCGCGCTTGCGGCGCTGGATGGAAATAATAAATCCCACAAATATCAGCAGCGTACCGATCCAGACAAGAATGATGAACGGCTTGATGCTCGCTTCGACCACAAGAGTTTCTTTAGCGTGAGAGTGGGATGCGTGATCTTCTTCTTGAGGAATCGAGATGAGAATGACCGACCGACCGTCTCCCATTCCACCAATATTCATCGAAACTAATTGAATCGCTCCGCCAAGCAGTTTCGATTCCGCGCCGAAATATTTCGGCTGCTGCCCTGTAAAGATCACGTAGGGAACAACAGTTTCTTTTTCATAACCGGAAGTGATTTCCAGATTCACTCCAACTTTCGTTCCGCCGTCTGTACTTCCCGCATTATGTCCTGCCATATCGAACGCCGAAAATTTCACCGTAACAGAACCGATCTTCGTACTCTCTCCTTTGTGCAGCGTAATGTTGCTATTCGAATCCATCGTTTGTTCTTCCAATCCCGAAGGAGAGATATATACATCGTGCGTGAAGAATGATTGAATGTCCGGAGTGCGCATAATACCTTCATTCTCCATTGGAAACATCATTGGAAGAAGAATTGCTGTGCTTCCCTCTTTTTGCACGGTAACGGAAAACGCGGTTTTGTTTCCTTCAACAATATTTCTGCCGGTGTACGTTACCGTATAACCGAACACATCCTGCGGTGTTCCGAGTTCGAGCATTGTTGTTTTTTTCTGTTCGAACAATCCGGAAATGATAGCGCCGATCATAAAGACCGCCATTCCGATGTGCGCAATCTTTCCTCCAATCATGCGATAATCACCGCGTATGGTAAAATACGCCATTTCAATATTCACAAAGAATGCAAAGAGCGATGCAAAGATGAAGAGCAGATACATCGGATCCCATGCGCTAAAGAATGCGATCACAACTGTTCCAAGAAGTGAAGCAAGTAAAGACTTCCACGATTTTTCTTTCAGGAACATTCCGTCTTCTTGTTCCCATCGCACTAACAGACTATAACCGATCAACAATGATATCAGAATCGCGATTGGAATGTGCATTTTATTGTAGAACGACGGTTCGACTTGTGTTGTTGAAACAATCGGCAGACTTGTTCCGAAGAAGATAATGATCGCGCTCGCCAGCAGCACAAACGAACCGAGCGCTAATGCAAATTCACGAGTCAGCCAGTGCATCGGTTGTGCGATCGCTTTCAATTCTTTGCGTCGAACAAAAAGAAAACCAAATCCGAGTATAGTGGAACCAAAAAGAAAGACAAGCAACAATCCGTATACGATCGTGCCGGGATCGGTGAACGAGTGAACGGAAGAATCTCCCAAAATTCCGCTGCGGGTTAAAAATGTTGAATAGATCACCAGCACAAATGCGAGGATCGCAAAAATAAAATTCGTCCGAACAAGATTTCCGGTACGCGCTTGCGTAAGCATTGTGTGAAGCAATGCCATTGAAATGATCCACGGAATGAGCGATGAATTTTCTACCGGATCCCATCCCCAATATCCGCCCCAACCCAACACGCCGTATGCCCAATACGCGCCGAGCATTAATCCCGCAGCAAGTGATAAACCGGAAAACAACACCCATGGAAATGCGCTCGTCAGCCACGTGTGATATTCTTTTCTCCACAATGCGGCAATGGCAAAACTAAATGGAATCGCTGCTGCTGCAAATCCGATGAACAACACCGGCGGATGGATCACCATCCAAAAATTTTGCAGTAACGGATTTAATCCGCGTCCATCTTCCGGCAACTGCGGCGGTGTAAGTTGTCCGGGAAATTGTTCGTAGATTGTTTTGAACGGAGATTTTGCGATCAACAAGATCACTAAAAATGTTTGCACCGCAAGAAATATCGGCATAACGTGCGCTTCTAATTTTCGTTTTCGTGTGTACGACAAGAGGAAAAGACTGAGCAATGCAGAACAGAGAGTCCAAAACAGAAAACTTCCTTCTTGTCCCGCCCAAAATGTTGAGATGAGAAAATGTGTCGGCAGATCGCGGGAACTGTAGCTCCATACGTACGAGTTGCCGAAGTTGTGTTGAAGAATATCGACAAGGAGCATGATCGATGCGCCGATAATTCCTAATGCGCTGGTATATAATCCGATCCGCCCTTGTGACAATCGGTTTTTGTCGCCAGCCGCAGCGCGGATATAGAAAAAAATGGCGAGTAAACCGCCAAACAACGATAGATAAATTGCGAATGTTCCGAGCATAACTTTATTCCTTTATTTGCAGAAAACATAAGAAACCATAGAAAAACGGACAAATTTTAATACCTTGAGACGTGGACGAAAAGTCGATTTACCCCGTGAGATAGAATGCCTTCATCATTCG
>OBOI01000721.1_pt1 | contig 10422 bp, 8 predicted proteins | sample 1670151 | NCBI WGS metagenome assembly OBOI01 (sample SAMEA104232303, study PRJEB22302) | sediment metagenome | biome: forest; feature: aquifer; material: sediment | place: USA | collected 2011-08-07 | depth 0.01 m | reverse complement strand
CCGGCGGCGGGCACGTCGGCCAGACGCAGCGCGTAGCCGTCCATGGCGGCGTTATCGAGCGGCGGTACATCGACGCCGGAAACCACCGGCTCGGCGAGCACGCGTCCGGCCGCCTCGCGCAGCGGTAAACGGTCTACGCCCTTTACGCACCGCGCCGCGGCAAGCAGTTTTTCCAGTGCCTCGTCGAAAGACAGCATGGGCTTGTTCATAGTCCGACCTGCTCCAGAATGAAGGCCGCGATCCTGTCGCGGTCGTTGAGATCAAGCACCGGCTTCGGAATGTCGAGCGCGACATCGCTTGCCACCGCAATCACATCATCGTTCTCGGGCCAGATAAAGGGGTGGCCAGCGGCGGGGCGATGCACTTCGAGCTTGGGGATGGGCGTGTACTTGAAGCCCTCGACCAGCACCAGATCGCAGGGCGAAAGCCGCGCGATCTGTTCCTCGAAGCCGGGTTCAGGATGCCCGCGCAACTCGTGCATGATCGCCCAGCGCGTGTCGCAGACCAGCATCACCTCGGTGGCTCCCGCCTCGCGATGGCGGTAGGAATCCTTGCCGGGGCGGTCGACGTCGAAGTTGTGATGGGTGTGCTTGATGAGCGAAACGCTGAGCCCGCGCGCCGTGAAAATCGGAATCAGCGCTTCGATCAGCGTCGTCTTGCCGGCGCCGGAATAGCCGGCCAGTCCGAATACTTTCATGCGCTCTCCTTGCCCGACACCGTCAGCACCGGCGCGAAGCCGCCGCCGGGCGTGCGGAAATTGGTGGTCTGTCCCTGCCACAGCCGCGCCGCGATCAGTTGGACTTCGCCAGCGTAGACGTAGTTGCGCAGATCGACCTTGAGTTCGGTCATTTCCCCAGCCACGGAAAGCCGCCGCGAGGACGGCGGCACCAGCGCCTGCGCGATATACGCGCCGGCCAGCACTTCCTCGAACACGCGCTTGGTAATCTTGTCGCCGCGATAGGCGGCCTTCGATCCGTAGCCGGCGGCGGGCTTGAAGAAAAGCTGCTTGCGCCGCGCCCAGAAATCGGCGGCGCAATCCGCCGCCACCAGTTCGGTGTGCGGGATGCCCGCCGCCAGTTGCGCCCGTGTTTCCGCCGGCACACCCCAGGACGCGAGCAGCGCATCGTCGCAAAGTGCCACCAGATTGCGCTTGTCGGCGTAGAGCGCATGGGCACGCGGATGGGGCGTCACCACCGCCGCGCCGTCGACATAGGCCAGGCGCAAGGCCGTGTGCGCCGGATCGTCGAGGGCGAAGTCGGTGAGCCGGTTATAGACGAGATCGATTTTCGTTTCGCCGTGCCAGAGCCCACCGTGGCAAAGCATCAGGTCGCGCGGATCGCAGATCGATGCGGCGATGCCGTAACGCGCAAACAGCCGCTGGAACAGCACGAACTCGGGATGCAGGTACTGCGCCTGGGGATCGTCGTCGACGATGGCCACCGTCGTCAGCGCGTCACCCTGGCCGCGCTCGGCCCGCCACTCGGCGCGGAACATTTCCATGAACAGATGCTCAGGCGTGTCGGCGCCCAGGCTGCCCGGCAGATGCGCCGCGGCTTCGTCGCAGCAAGCCTGCTGGGCGCGGGCGAGGATGGCGTTGAGCAGCCCACCGCCGGCATTGGTGTTGATCTCTATGAGTTGCGGGCCGTTGGCGTCGAGATGAAAGTCGTAGCCGAGGAACACGCCTTGCGACTTGCGCTCCGCGCGCGCAATCTGCGGTGCCCAGGCCGCCACATGTGCGCGATACGCCGGCAGGGCGACGACCTGTTCTATCGCCGAAACCAGCCCGGCCATACGCTGCACGTCCTTGCCGCCGACGAACACCATGGTGTCGGAGAACAGGTGGGGACGCCCTTCCATCACTTCGGCATAGAAGCCGGGGCTCTCGTGTTCCAGTTCCGCGCGCAGGCGCGGGCGGTCGAGGGTCGCGCATTGGCAGCCGGCATTGAGACGCGCGGCAATCTGGACGCTGGAAGTCATGGCGTCGATTCTACTGCCCCGACGAAGAAGGCTTCGACCTCGGCCACCTCGCGCGTGCGCCGCATCGGCGGCAACGACTGCCAGATGCGCTTGCCGTAGGGTTTGCCGACCAGGCGCGGATCGCAGACCATGAGTACGCCGCGGTCGGTCTCGTCGCGGATCAGGCGGCCGGCGCCCTGCTTCATGCTGATGACGGCACGCGGCAACTGGTACTCGAAGAAGGCGTTCTTGCCCTGGCGCTTCAAGTGCTCGATGCGCGCCGCCAGCACCGGATCGTCCGGCGGCGCGAAGGGCAGCTTGTCGATGACCACCAGCGAGAGCGCATCGCCGCGCACGTCCACGCCCTCCCAGAAGCTCTGGCTGGCGACGAGAACGGCGTTGCCCAGCCGCCGAAAGCGTTCCAGCAACTCGGACTTGGAGCCTTCGCCTTGCAGCAGCAGCGGTAGTTCCAGCTTCTCGCGTTCCAGCCGCTCGTGCAGCAACTCGTGAATGCGGCGCATGGCGCGCAAAGAAGTGCACAGCACGAAGGCGCGGCCGTGCGATGCGCGTATCGCTGGCCAGGCGGCCTCGACCACGGCCTCGTGATATTGCGGGCTGTTGGGATCGGGCATGTCCTGCGGGCAATACAGCAGCGCGCAGGCGCCGTAGTCGAAGGGGCTGCCCCAGTAGCCGGTCTCCGCTTCCGCGAGACCCAGTTCGTTCTGGTAATGGGCGAAATTGCCGGCTACCGCCAGCGTGGCGGAGGTGAAGATCCAGGCGCGCGGGTGGCCCTCCATCTGGCGCTGGAAGATGTTCGCCACGGAAAGCGGCGTCAGGTTCAGGGTGACGTGGTAATGGGAGACGTCGGCCCATTTCACAAACACATCCTCGTCATCCGGCAAGGATGCAGAAGTCTCCCCATCCTTGCGCGTGCCGCCTGCGGTCGCCGCGCTCGCTGGCGGCACCGGGGCCTGCCAGCGCTTGAAAGCGAACGTCAGTTCGGCAAGCCGGCGCTGGCAATTGCCCAGACCTTCGGAGCGCTCGGCCTGGCTGTCGAGGTGTTTGGCGAAGGCCGCCAGTTCGCGCATCAGTTCGTCGAGGGCGTCCTGCGCACCCGGATGACTGTGCCATTGCGCCTCGGCGAGGCGCGTGCCCTCGCGGTGAAAGGCCAGCCGCAGGTCTTTCGCCGCCTTCTCCAGCGTGCGGCATGCCTCCTGTAGCGGCACGTAATCCTTGGCCGCGGCGATGGCTTCGAGTTTCGTGTCGCGGGCCAGATCGATGACCTGCGCGGTGCCGACGGCCTCGCCGAAGAACAGGCCGGCAACCTCGGGCAGTTGGTGCGCCTCGTCGAAAATCACCGTGTTGCAGGCCGGCAGGAGTTCCGCCATGCCTTCGTCGCGCAGCATGACGTCGGCAAAAAAAAGATGGTGATTGACGACGACGACGTCGGCGTCCATCGCCGCGCGCCGCGCCGCGACGACGAAGCATTCCTTGATGTGCGGGCACTCCTGGCCGAGGCAGTTGTCGCGCGTGGACGTCGCCTGCTGCCAGGCACCGGAATCTTCGGGCACCGCCGAGAGTTCGGCCTTGTCGCCGCTGCGGGTCGAGTTGGCGAAGCGCGCGATGGTGCGGATATGCCCCGCCTCCTCGCGCGTGGCGAACTGCCCGGACTCGACGGCGCGGGCGAGATGGTATGGGCAAACGTAATTGGCGCGGCCCTTGAGCAGCGCGATGGTCGCCGCCACCCCCAGCGCATCGCGCACCGTCGGCAGGTCGCGCTGGAACAACTGGTCTTGCAGCGTCTTGGTGCCGGTGGAGACGATGACCTTGCCGCCCGCCAGCAAGGCCGGCGCGAGATAGGCGAAGGTCTTGCCGGTGCCGGTGCCCGCCTCGGCGATCAACGCCCGGTTGGTCTCTATGGCCGCGAGTATGCGGCCCGCCATTTCCACTTGCTGCGGGCGCGTGCGATAACCGGGAATCGCCAGGGCCAGCGGCCCGTCGGCGGCGAAAACATGGGAGAGGTCGTGCATGGGCGACGGCATGGTATCACGCGCTCCTGCGGCCTGCCGCCGGCCGCCGCGCAAGGACGTCCGCGCCTATTGCAGCGGGTTGGCCCGGCAGTGCTTGGCGAAGTCCGCGTCGTCGCGCTGCATGTGCCAGACAAACCACGAGCCGAGAAACTTTTCAAGCCGTATCGCCACCAGCAGCGGCGTTTCCTTCGCCAGGTCGAACATCTCGGCCATGTAGTCGTACATGCGCTTATGGACGATACGGTGCGACTCAAGTCCCGGATAGCCGAGCTTTTCCATCAGCCGCTCCTCGGCGGAAAAATGGTCCTGGGCAAATGCGATCATCTCGGTCAACAGCTCGTCGATTTGTTCGCTCGAAACGTCCTGACAGAACGACATCGCGTAGAGCCGGTTGCCGATACCGACCAGCATGCCGTGTTCCGCGTCGATTTCGTCGATGCCGGTCTTGCAAAAATCGTAAATGCGAAATCGCTCCGCGGGTTCGGGCTCGACATCCGACACGAAATCCAGGCTGTCGTCCATCGAACCGCACTCGGCAAGTGTCAGCGACGCCCCGAGCTTTTCTTCGGCGATGGCAAGCTGGCGGCGAATTTCGTTCATGCGGGTCACCGCAATTCTGAGATTTTCGAACGCGCGACTACCGGGCGTCCGATCGCTGTGGAACACACCCAGCAACTGGTCGAGATCAGTGATAAAGCGGGACAAGGGCACTGCGCTCTCCTTGACTACGTCTTCGGCATATGAAGACGAGATGATACGGCCAAGGTGGCCGCTTGTCATTGTCGCGCTTCACGATGCAGCGCAGACAGGCCGTCCCCCAGCGTTCAGCGCCTGGCGTCGGCCCGCGGCTCCTCGATCATGTAGCCGAAACCACGCAAGGTACGGATGGACACGCCGGCACCCGAGAGCTTGGCCCGCAGGCGCGAAACATAGACTTCGACGGCGTTATCGCTGAGAGACTGCACGTCGCCGCCGAGCGCGGCCTGAATTTTATCCTTGCCGACGACCTGACCGACGCGCAACAGCAACTGGACCAGGACGCTCCATTCGCGAGCGGTCACTTCGACGGGAAGGTCGTCTATCCAGGCGCGTTTTCCGATCAGGTCGACCGAAAGTCCGCCCACCTCGATGAGATCGTTGCGACGGGATTGGCTGCGTCGCAGCAGCGCCCGGATGCGCGCCTCGAATTCCTCGATGGCGAAGGGCTTGACGAGGTAATCGTCGGCGCCAAGGTCGAGGCCGCGCACGCGATGATCGACGCGCTCATAGGCCGACACGATCAGTACCGCGCATTTCCCTGCCGGGTCGAGACGTCTGAGCACCTCAAAGCCATCGATGCCCGGCAAGCCGATGTCGAGTACCAGCGCATCGAACTCCTTATCGGCAAGCGCCGCCAGCGCGGCTTCGCCCGTGGCCGCATGTACGACGCGGTAGCGCTGATCTTCGAGCACACGCATCAGGCCGTGCGCCAGCGCCATGTCATCCTCGACCACCAATACCGACGCCGCCTGCGCGGCAAGGCGCATCGTTTCCCTGTCCCGGCCCGGGGCCGGTACCGCCATGGAGTTAGCCATCATCTACCGCCTCGCCTTATCTGTTCTGTCCCTGTCGCGTGGAACGCTATACTGCATGACTTTACACTGTTCCCGCCACGGAGACGCCGCCCATGAAGCTTGAAACTCTCGCCGTACACGGGGGCTACAGCCCCGATCCAACCACCAAAGCCGTCGCCGTTCCCATCTACCAGACGACGTCCTACGCCTTCGACAGCACCCAGCACGGCGCCGACCTGTTCGACCTCAAGGTGGCCGGCAACATCTACACGCGCATCATGAACCCGACCACCGCCGTGCTGGAAGCGCGCGTGGCGGCGATGGAAGGCGGCATTGGCGGCCTGGGAGTCGCCTCGGGCTCGGCGGCGATCACCTACGCCATCCAGACCATCGCCGAAGCAGGCGACAACATCGTCTCGGTCGGCACGCTCTACGGCGGCACCTACAACCTGTTCGCGCACACGCTGCCGCAGTTCGGCATTGAGGTGCGCTTCGCCGACTATCGCGACCCCGATTCCTTCAGGCCGCTGATCGATGCGCGCACCAAGGCCGTCTACTGCGAATCGGTCGGCAACCCGCTCGGCAACGTCGTCGACATCGCCGCACTGGCGCAGGTCGCCCACAAGGCCGGCGTACCGCTGATCGTCGACAACACGGTCGCCACGCCCTACCTGTGCCGCCCCATCGAGCACGGCGCCGACATCGTCGTGCACTCCCTGACCAAGTATCTGGGCGGCCATGGCAACAGCCTCGGCGGCGTCATCGTCGACTCGGGCAAGTTCCCCTGGGCCGAGCACAAGGAGCGCTTCAAGCGCCTCAACACCCCCGACGTCTCCTACCACGGCGTCGTCTATACCGAGGCGCTCGGTGCCGCCGCCTACATCGGCCGCGCCCGCGTGGTGCCGCTGCGCAACACCGGCGCCGCGATTTCGCCTTTCAACAGCTTCCTCATCCTGCAAGGCATCGAAACCCTGGCCGTGCGCATGGACCGCATCTGCGACAACGCCCTGGCTGTCGCAAATTACCTGAAGGGACACGCCAAGGTCGGCTGGGTGAAATACGCGGCGCTCGAAGACCATCCCGAGCATGCGCTGGCGAAGAAATACATGAATGGCCGCGCCTCGGGCATTCTCTCCTTCGGCGTTCAGGGCGGGTTCGAGGGCGGCGGCCGTTTCCAGGATGCGCTGAAGCTGGTCACACGGCTGGTCAACATCGGCGACGCCAAGTCGCTGGCCTGCCATCCCGCCAGCACCACGCACCGCCAGCTCTCGCCCGAAGAACTTGCGAAGGCCGGCGTTTCGGCAGACATGGTGCGCTTGTCGATCGGCATCGAACACATCGACGACATCATCGCCGACGTCGAACAGGCGCTGGCCGCAGTCTAGCCGCCGCCCGGACGACACCGCCCGAAATGGGATACGCCGCCTGCGGGCGGCGTTTTTCATGGGGCGCACGCAGCATCCATGGCAACGTAACAAACAATTACACGTCGCCAGTCCGCGCTGCGCGCGATCAGGCGTTACCCGTTCAGGAATCGCCGATTCCAGACGGAGATTGAAATGATGAAACTGCTGAAGTCCATGTTCGTTGCCGTTGTCGTGAGTTCGATGGTTGTCTCACCGGCCTGGGCGGACCGCTACGGTCACCATGGCGGTGGTCACGGCGGCGGCAGGGGGGGGTGGGGACCCGGGCTCCTGTTCGGCACGGCCCTTTATCTGGCGACCACGGCTCCGCGGCCTGCCTATTACCCGCCGCCGGTCACCTATTCACCGCCGATCTACACGCAACCGATCTATGTCCAGCAAGCGCCGGTCATCGTGCAAAATACGCTGCCGCCGCCCCACTCGGCATCAACGGCAGGGCAGGACTGGTGGTACTACTGCGGCAATCCGGTTGGCTATTATCCCTATGTGCAGGCCTGCCCAAGCGGATGGACTCGGGTATCGCCAACACCTCCCGGACAATAGTGTGGCCGATGACGTCCAGCCAGGCATCTTGAATGCCGAATCCGACTTCTGCCTTTCCTTGTGAAGATGACTGGACACAAGGATGTAAAGACCTTCCTTGTGTATTACCAGCAGTGCCCGGATGATATTGCCGCAGACATGGGATGGACAAAACAGGATACCCATCGGGTTGTTCTGACCTGCCGATTCAAGCAGCAAGTCCTTACGGGCAGTACAGGAGTCTTGTGGGAAAGTGTGGGAAGCACACACAAGGCACATTCTGCTTGACAGGTTCCGCGCGACAGATCACCATTACTCATGATCCATTCGTTCGCATGCCCGGATACGGAAGCGCTTTTTTGCAGCCAGGCTGTGCCAAGGTTTGGAAATATCGAACGAGTGGCACGGCGAAAGCTGCTGCAAATACATGCCGCGACTGAGTTGTCCAGCTTGCGGGTTCCACCTGGCAACAAGTTAGAAGCCTTGAAGGGCGACCGAAAAGGCCAGCACAGTATTCGCATCAATGACCAATGGCGCGTGTGCTTTGTATGGCGCAAAGACGGCGCTCACCAAGTCGAGGTTGTGGACTATCACTAGGAGGCGAACATGCCGGCATTGCTTGAAGAAATCCATCCGGGCGAAATTCTCCATGAAGAGTTTATGGTGCCCATGGGACTCAGCGCACGCAAGCTTGCTGCGGATATCGATGTGTCGCCGAGTCGCATCAGCGAAATAGTGCATTGCCAGCGTCCGATCACGGCCGACACTGCGCTGCGCTTAGGACTGTACTTCCGAATGGAACCGCGGTTCTGGCTGAATTTGCAAGCCGAGTATGACATTAGGATCGTTACGCGCGAACTGCAAGCCAAGATTGCGCCGCGCATTCGCGTGTTCCAGCAAGCCGCCGTTTAACGGATATCAATTTCATCAAAGCTATCGTTATCCAACCGCATGGCGGCGGGCTGCCAGGCATCGCCGCCATGGGACGCATCGGAAATCATTAAGCGAGCGGACAGATCGCCCTCCGGATCGTCGGCGTATTCAACCGAGATGACCGCTTTGAAAAGACGTAAAGCTTGTTCTCGGAAGCGTGCGATGTCGCGCCCATTGTTGTGCAGCTTAATACGTTCTAAGAAATCCGCTTGCGAGTGCCCAAGCGAAAGAATGCGCTCCCTTTTAATGCTCACTTCGGTGCAAATCCAAGCGCCACAGGTTGACCACGGGAAAAACATCAAGAGGGACGAAACGGGGACACGAGGAGCGGGACAAACCGGGACAAAACGGGGACACTCCGGGACGGCAAAAAGGCAAATATGACAAACACCCACTCGCCAATGGGCAATAAAAAACCGCCTAAGTGGCGGTTTTTTAAGGTTTTTGTTGGCGGAGTGGACGGGACTCGAACCCGCGACCCCCGGCGTGACAGGCCGGTATTCTAACCAACTGAACTACCACTCCATTTTGGGGCTGCTTGCGCAACCCCGGAAAACCTGGCGTCCCCACGGGGATTCGAACCCCGGTTCATACCGTGAAAGGGTATTGTCCTAGGCCTCTAGACGATAGGGACATTCTTTGGTGGAGGTACGCGGGATCGAACCGCGGACCTCTTGCATGCCATGCAAGCGCTCTCCCAGCTGAGCTATACCCCCACAAGAGAGCGCGCATTATACGGAGGCCACCAAACCGTGTAAAGCAGTTTCCGCGCGATATTTTCGTCACAGTACTTTGCCGGGATTCATGAGGCCTTCCGGGTCGAGTGCACGCTTGACGGCGCGCATCAAATCCATCTCGACGGAGCTCTTGTAGCGCAGGATTTCCTCGCGCTTGAGCTGGCCCAAACCATGCTCGGCCGAGATGGAACCGCCCAGATCGACAACGAGATCGTGCACGATGCGATTGACGGCCGGCGTGGCGGCAATGAAAGCGTCATTCTCCAGCGCCGCGGACTGCGACTGGTTGTAATGCAGGTTGCCGTCGCCGATGTGGCCGAAGCAGACGATGCGCACACCGGGAAAACCGGCGGCCAACGCCGCATCGGCACGGGCGATGAACTCGGGAATGCGCGACACCGGCACCGCGATGTCGTGCTTGATCGCGAGGCCCTCCAGCTTCTGTCCTTCGGCGACGTTCTCGCGCAAGGCCCAGAGCGAGAGCGCCTGGGCCTCGCTTTGGGCGAGGACGACATCCAGCACCTCACCCGCCTCCATGGCGGCGCCAAGCACGCGTTCGATGATGTCGCCCAGCGGCGTTTCCGCCAGCGTATCGGTCAGTTCGATCAGCACCTGCCAGTCGGGCCGGCCGGCCAGCGGATCGCGCGCATTCGGGAGATGGCGCAGCACCAGATCGAGCGCCGCGCGACCGACGATCTCGAAGGCGGTGACGCGGTCGCCGGCTTCATCGCGCAGGCGCGTCAGCAGCGCTACCGCGGCCGCAGGATCGGTCACAGCGGCCCAGGCGGTCGCCGTCTGCCGCGGTCGCGGGAAGAGCTTCAGCACGGCTGCGGTCACGAGACCGAGCGTGCCCTCGGCGCCGATGAACAGATGCTTCAGGTCGTAACCGGTGTTGTCCTTGCGCAGGGCGCGCAGGCCGTTCCAGATGCGGCCGTCGGGCAGCACCGCTTCGAGCCCGAGCGCAAGTTCGCGCGCATTGCCGTAGCGCAGCACCTGCACGCCGCCGGCGTTGGTCGATAGATTGCCGCCTATGGTGGCGGTGCCTTCGGCGGCGAGCGAAAGCGGGAACAAGCGGTCGGCGGCAAGCGCGGCTTCCCGCACCTGCAACAGGGTGCAGCCGGCTTCCACCGTGATCGTGTTATTGACGGCATCGACGGCCAGGACGCGATTCATGCGGGCGAGGTTCACCACCACCTCGCCGCCGCGCGGCGTGGCGCCGCCGCACAGACCCGTATTGCCGCCTTGCGGCACCACGGCGGCGCCGGCC
>OBOI01000719.1_pt1 | contig 10438 bp, 3 predicted proteins | sample 1670151 | NCBI WGS metagenome assembly OBOI01 (sample SAMEA104232303, study PRJEB22302) | sediment metagenome | biome: forest; feature: aquifer; material: sediment | place: USA | collected 2011-08-07 | depth 0.01 m | reverse complement strand
GTTGCTGGTGATTGCAATACCGGGATAGCTGGTGCTGAAACTATAGTTGTGAAGTTGAATACAGAAGAATAGCTGCTGGTTCCCGCTGCATTCTTTGCGTTTACTCTCCAGTAGTATTTGGTATTGTTCAGCAACGGACCTACCTGCCTGCTGGCAGAAGTTAATGTTGAATCATTAACCACTAAGTTAGCAAACAGACTATCTGAAGCTAATTGTAATCGGTAGCTTGCTGCTCCGGTTACACTGCCCCAGCTTAATGTCAATGTTGTTGCCTGATTGGTTGCATCGGTTGCTGGTGATTGCAATACCGGGATAGCTGGTGCTGAAACTATAGTTGTGAAGTTGAATACAGAAGAATAGCTGCTGGTTCCCGCTGCATTCTTTGCGTTTACTCTCCAGTAATATTTGGTATTGTTCAGCAACGGTCCTACCTGCTTGCTGGCAGAAGTTAATGTAGAATCATTAACCACTAAGTTAGCAAACAGACTATCTGTAGCTAATTGTAATCGGTAGCTTGCAACTCCGGTTACACTGCCCCAGCTTAATGTCAATGTTGTTGCCTGATTGGTTGCACCAGTTGCTGGTGATTGCAATACCGGGATAGCTGGTGCTGAAACTATAGTTGTGAAGTTGAATACAGAAGAATAGCTGCTGGTTCCCGCTGCATTCTTTGCGTTTACTCTCCAAAAGTATTTGGTATTGTTCAGCAACGGCCCTACCTGCTTGCTGGCAGAAGTTAATGTAGAATCATTAACCACCACGGTTGCAAACAGACTATCTGTAGCTAATTGTAATCGGTAGCTTGTTGCTCCGGTTACACTGCCCCAGCTTAAGGTCAATGTTGTTGCCTGATTGACTGTATCGGTTGCTGGTGATTGCAGAGTAGGGGCACTTGGGGAAATAATTCCAGAATGTGTAATATTATATGTCGTGCCAAGGGCATTTTCATTTGAAACGATGGTATAATGGACAAACTTAGCATTAACAAGTGTAAGGTTGGTAGAGGTGGGATTAGCAACAAATGCCGCCTTGACTCTGAGGGCGACAACTCCCATCAAACCTTCTCCACTGACAGACATCGCTTGAGTCTGAGAAGCACCATCGAGCGTGACTCCAAACAGCAATGTTGATGTTGTACCAGACGTGCTGACAGCGGAGGTAAATGTATTCAGAAAAATCGAACCCCCATTATTCTTCAACCTATTTTCTTCAACTACACCGTTATCAATAGAGCTCGAGCCAGAGACAAACGCGAAATACGTACTATCAAAAGAAAGTCGGAATTGATGCGCAATGATCGCGCTTGTTCCTGAAGCCCTTACCTCCAATTTGATAATCTGATTTGCTGTGAAGACCCCAGAAAGGCTTGTCTGGGTTTGATTGCCCGCCGTGGTTAAGCCGAAGTCAACCGAGGCAGTTGCACTTGCGTTTTGCGCATAGCCTCCCAGAGCGACAGTCAACAACATCACAAGGAGTGTGATGATGATTGACCTTCCATGAAATTGTAGCTTTGTCATAATGTTCTCCATGTTATGATTTGAGTGGAATCGGAACTATCGAAAGAATACTTGGGATAATTGGTAGTATTGGGATTTCGACTTACGTTGGTCGTTCAATCCCTGACCAATCTTAAAACAACAGTCCCGTCCCTTATAACCGGGAACGGGACTGTGGTTTTTTGTTCCTGGAATTTACTTTAATCTCGCCGTCCCGATACATCGGGACAGCGAGATTAATTAGCTTATTCTTATTTCAGCAAGAACATCTTCTTCGTTTGGTTGAACTTCTCAGTGGTGATACGATAGAAATAAATACCACTGCTAATGTTCTTCCCGAAGTTATCTTTTCCATCCCACGTAACACGATACGAACCCGCCTCGATGCTGCCGTTGAGCAACGTTCGCACTTCTCGACCGATAAGATCAAAGATCACGAGCGAAACGTTTGTCGTCACCGGTAAATCATAGCGAATTTCGGTGCTTGGGTTGAATGGGTTTGGATAGTTCTGCGACAGTGAAAATTCTGATGGAACAATCTTCACGGTGCTAATGATGCTTTCGATTCCGCTCTTTTCGAATTTGGTATTGAGCATCATAATGTTGTCAACGGTGAATGAAAGGTCCGTCGGATCCTTCACCTTAAGGATGAAGCTTGCCAATATACCTTTTCCTTCGATGACAACATCGGCAAATGCGCCTGCAGCCACCGTAACATCGGTCTCATTTTTCTTCTCGATGAAGAGACCTCTGTTAACAATGACCGAGCCTTGCTCGATGGACTGAAGGCTGACTTTGTTCTTATCATACTGCAGGGTGAACTGATAACCCTTCAGGTCAACCAATTGATCGGACTCAACAACCACTTTAATGCGGCTGTCAGAAAGGTTTTCCATTCGAACTTGCAGCTTGATGGAAGAGGACATCAGTCCCTCTTGTTTTGCAAACGGAGTGGTCTGACCGAATCGCGCTGCGAAAATTGCCAGGTCAGCCACGTCAACAGCATTGTCTTTGATCGTGTTCAGGTCAAACAGCGGCTCGAATTCAACATCAGCGGAGGTTTGACCGAACCGTGCTGCGAACAACGCAAGATCAGCCACGTCAACGGTGCGGTCACTGTTGAAGTCCGCGACCTGTGTATTATCCGCTGCGAAAGCGAGGTTAGTGTTGGTCGCTGCGGATACGTTAGCGCCATCCGTTGCCTTTATGACATACGTCTGAGTATTCCGATTCCGTGCCAAGAACGAGTAACTGCTAACACCAGCAGGAATGGTTGTAACCAAACCAAGTGCGTCATACACGTTGTAACCAGTGACGCGATAGAACCGAGCGGTATTGACACCACTGAAGTCGTCAAACAAACCATCGTCGCTCGCCTTCGTGAAGGTAGCCTTAACCTTCAAGCCGTTGTCCGCCGGATCGTCGACGACCCGCAGAGTTGAGGCCGCCGTGGGCGCCACACCGTCTTTTGCAACGATGTCTGTGCCAATCACGACAAGGTCGGATACCGCCGCGAGTATCTCACTCGTTCCGGCATCCATGTAACTGTTCGTAAAGCTGAGATCCTTACCAACTTTGAGTCCCGACACTATGTCTCCTGGTTTTGCGCTGAGCGACATGGCAATAGCTTCATCGCCACCCACTTGTGCGCCATTTGCACCACTGCCGCCGACCGCACGGATGAAGTACGTCCGTGGCAATGTATCCGGAGGTGTGAGTGCATAGCGGACCGTGAACACATTGACAGTAGAGGTGTTCGTTGAAGGTGGTGCAAACTGTGCAATCAGGATTCTATCAGTTACAGTTGCAGAGGCATAAATCTCATAACGAGTAACCTTTGTTGATCCTACTACATAGCCACTGCTGAATGGATCGTTGGCTGAACGCGTGATGTCGCCCTGCAGCACGGATCCTTGCGTACCAGTTAGTGGAGTTGCAGTGCCGCCCGCTACACTTATAACGTTTTCACCAACAGCTAACGTTACCGCAGAAGTCTGGGTGTTTCCGTTAGCAGCAGCAGCATTAGCGCCTGTAAGGTCACCCAACGCACCCGCCGAGAACGATGTTGCTGGAGAATTGATTGTGCCACCAGCAGAAAACGCTATCGTTCCGATGGCACCATCTGCAAAATAGTCACGATCGAAAATGAGTCGCAACGTATGACCACCATCGAGTGCAACAAACCGGGTTATAGTTCCTGCAGCCAAAACGTTTGCCGATGCGGTAGTCACAGTGAAATCGGCGGTTGATAGATCTTGACCACCAGCCAAAGCCGTTCTGACGGGCTCGCTTAAGCGCACCTCAACAGCATTCGCTCCAACCGTCTTCGTCAAGCCGCCGGCCATAATCGCTGGACCTGCAACATCTAATTCGGTTACTCCACCAGAAACTAAGGCTACTAATGTGTTCGGCTTGAAGTCTGCAACAGTTGAAGATGATGTTGTTACATCCGGTTTTACATCAGTATCACCCTCTAGTCCTGCGACTTCATCAAATTGGAACCATACAATTGCGTCGTTCTGTGATGTTGTGCCTTTTTCCGCCGCGGGAATAGCTGTAATACCACGGAAACTTGCACGCACATTGGTATAACCAGCAATACCCCAATTAGTTGTTGCTGCAGGGGTCGCCGTAATAGTTGAACTAAGGGCTTCATAGACGTCCGGAGTACCATTGCTATTAACATCCGTTGCTACGTATCCGTCGATAGTTGCATCGTTCACCGCTTCGGAAAATTCCACTCTTGCCCAATCAATTTTACCATCACTATCCAAGTCAAAGAAACGAACACTAACCACAGATGGCGAGAGAACATCATCAATGGTAATATTTGCCGCACCGAGAAGGTTGACCGCTGCGTTGGTGAGTAAATTATCATAGATAGCGGTAGCGGCAACAGAGAGTCTATCGGTTGTCACATCGGCAACTGTCATGTTCACATCTGTCGTTATAAGGAACGATTTGAAAGAACCAAGATCGCCTGTAACAGCACCTGATAATGCCGTAGCATTTGTACCGACATTACTAATATTGACATAGGATAAGTCTGTGGCTTGAACGCCAGATAATAATCCAGCAGCACCGCCAGAAGTAGTACCCACCGGTTCAGAGAAGAAGATTCTGAGATTCGTGCTGGCTACCTGACCAATTGCTTGATATAAAACTGGAGCAGCTTTGTCCGTCTCTGTAACGTTATTAGATTCAGTGCCAGTAATAATCACAGCCACTAAGGTATTTGGTCCCGGTGCAGTCGCCTTGTCCTTAAATGTGGAACTTGCTGTTGAAATTTGCGGCTTTGCATCGGTGTCATATGCTGACTTTTCATCAAACTTGATCCAGACAACATTATCATCGTCAACATCGGCAGTGACTGTCGGATCAATTCTGACGTTAGAATATCCTGCTACTACCCATTGTGTTGTTACACTGCCTACCGTAGTTGTGTTTACATAACCATCAAAGGTATTATCTTTAACACCTTCTGTGAATGTTAGTTTATAGTAATCAATCTTACCGTTGTTGTCCAAGTCCTGAGTCTCTGCTATATAGAGAAGCGGCGCAGCTCCATCGGCTTCGATGGACGCCCCTGAAGCAATATCTGCAACGGTTGCACCATTGTTAGCATCAACAAGACCGCCGATCGAGGCAGTATAGACTACATCCATTGGTAGGACCGCTAACGGGTCAGTGTCGCTAACTGGAATGTTAGCATCCGCAGCTGTTAGCGTTATTGTAAGCGAAGATGTACTCGTAGATGCATCAAATGTTTCTACTGCTGCTGCACTCTTTACCACTGCAAATCCACCAAAAGTGATCGCAAAAGCAGTATTAGCATCGAGGTTCGCAACACTTCCTGTGCCGACGTCCCTCAAGTCTTCGCTGAAATCAATCCGGACTTTGTCAATCTTTCCATCAGGAATCAGTGTAGCTGGAGTAGCATTTTTGTATGTATCCAGTGCAACTGCTCTTGCGATAACAGGAGCCGCTCCATCCGTCGCTTGCACATTCGTAAATGCTGCCACCGCATTGCTGCCGTTTGCAACAGGGTCAACAAGAACACCCGGTGTATAGCTCGCCGTTGGTCTGTCTGATGTGTTTACTGGAAGAGCTGCACCACCAAGATTGCCGATGGTGAAAAGAAGCTGATTATTGGTTGTGCCATAAGCTACTGCAGTAACGCCATACGCCTGACCGCTGAATGCTGGGATCGCAGTCGTGAATGTCCAACCACTGCCAAGGTTCGTAAGTCCTGTCTTCAGATCCTCACTAAAAGTCACAAGGAATTCATCCAATTTTCCATCTGGCGTTGCCGGAGCGTTATCTCTGGTAACAATTGTACTAATGACTGGTTTCGCGCCGTCAACTTCTGTTATCGCGCCGTTCGTCGCAACCGTAATGCCCGCGAGGTCTTCAAACTCGTCTTTGCTTCCATCCGCTGTTGCGTCGTACCGAACATCGATAAACAAGAATACTCCGGTATTGAGAGTGCCCGGTCCTGTCAACGCGATCTCATAAACATTCGTTGCTGCTGTGTTGTTCACAGCGTTGGCTTCTGTAATTGAGGCTAACGAATAAAGAGCACCGAAAGCGCCAAATCCTCTGTTGACATCTTTGAGGTCAGTGGTAAATACACCTCCCGGAGTGCCAGTTCCTGCGACTCCTGTTACATCGCCGTGGCCAAGGTCTTGCGCATCCTTGTTAGTATCGTAGTCACCTGCGACATTGCCAGCGCCGTCACCTTTTGCTGCGTCAGCATCGTCCATCCTGACTACCTCGGAAAAGAGTACGCGTACTTTATCCAACTTACCGTTGCCATCCGTATCCAATGTCGTTGCATTGACAATAATTGGAGTCGCGCCATCAACGGTCGCCTGTGTTTCACCGTTGGGCACTTCTAGGTTTTCACGGTCTCTAATTTCATAGGTCGACCCAGTAGCTTGAACATATGTTGGATTTGGTTTTATACCTGTGTCATAATTCGGTGCGGTCTTCGGAGTTAATATAACTACTCCTGCCCATGCACCCAATGTCTGAGGTAGATCTTGGTTAGCAATAACATAGCTATCAGAAAGAGTGAGACCGGCGAAGCCGTCTCCCACAATAGCATCCGTAATCGAAACCTGCTCGCTAACCACTAAAGTCAATCGGTCGATGAAACCGTCACCATTGCCATCACTCGTAGTAGAGGAGGTTATAACTGGTGCGGCAGCGTCAACCGCTGCTACAGTTTGCGTAGCGGCAACAAGTCCACCGAGATTCTCAAGTCGGTTTGCTGCACCGGTAAATGTAATTTCATAAAAATCACCAGTGCTGTTGGCGTCGGGTGGAGTGACGATGACGAAGAACTCGTTATCGTTTGATGTCGTGCCAGTTGTAATTACATTTGACGCGGCGACAAATGCCGTTGTTACTGTTTGATCAGTGAAGCTGCGTCGAATCACAGCAAAGTCGGTACCAATCACGGTATTATCGTTCGCTTGAGGAGCGCCACCAGTCATATTGACTTTGATACGATCAACTTTTCCATCGGCATCGCTGTCGATGGACTGAGCTCCACTAATAAGGAACACACCCGATGCAGCCGCAACAGTGTGAGCCACACTTGCACCCGCAAATGTCGGTGTTGCACTGACGCTCTGTGTCGCAGCGGTCACGTTCCATCGAAATGTTTCAGTTGTAGAAGCCACTCCATTCAAATTTACAACAACATAGATGTAAATGGTCTTCGCATCGGGGATAGTCACATCAGTGATGTTGTAAGATTGGGCGCCTCCGTTCGTAAACGTTGTGAATGGTACCAGCGACAGCGATCTGCTCGGCGAAACATCACCGTTGTAGAAGGTAATGTTCGTGATGTCAGTCGCAAGGTCTGATGTTCCCACGTCTGTGAGTGTGACAGTTTGCAGGTCCACGCTTGCTGCTCCACCCGCTGGATTGGTCACAGCAATTTTTAGGATTTGCAGATTTTGCTCATTCGCTCTGACGTTCAGGGCGTTCGCTGACTGGACGAGATCAAGGTCATCCGTGCCTGCAAACATTACTGGACTTAAGAGGACTGTAAATCCTACCAAAAGCACCAGCGAAACAAAAAGATTCTTTATGTTCATATTAGCTCCACTATATAATTTAGAGATGAGATAGAGATGAGTTAAAATTTGAAATTAGAATAAACTTTTTTCAAAGTTGCTTCCCGTTTGAGCGCTTTTGGCGCCGCCATCACGCCAAAGGCGTGAAAAGGATGAATACGGAGCATCCTTCGGATAAAAATTAAGGCGGTAAATTTCGTAGCATATATTTTCTCCTGTTCGTTTATGAATAATTAAATTTAACATTTATTTTTTTTAGTTTTTGTATTGAATAACGTTTTACTGTCAGGTGAATTTTCTATCACTAGTTGAACCTTAAAAAGTCTTCATAAGCACAACCTTGTCAAGGTTATATAATTAGATTTATGCGAAGCATGGTTCCCATAAAATTTGGAAGTTGTTTCGTTGTTGAGTAAGAAACCTTGACAAGGTTTCTTACTTTTTAAGGGACGACTAACTATTAAATGATCCAACAACTTCTGCAACACCTTTCACCTTCTGACTGTCAAAAAATATGAATTACCCATTGGAATGTCAATAGTTTTTTTTATTTTTTTCACAAACCAACTTTCCACTTGCTGAGTGAGATACGTGTACTTTATTCGTATGAATGCGTTCCGCACGGGCTGTTTTTTATGCTTATGTATAATATCCGAAGGATGCTTCGCACCGTTTTTAATCTATGGTTCAAATGTCGTTTCCCTTTGCATTAGAACCAATGACAGGCGTCACGAAGTAAAGATGTCTGACATCTTCTAAAACTTGGGCACCTGTGCGAAGCATACTTCGTATAAAAAACCATTTTTTCGATGCCGTTATTTGATGTAACCCCCGTGAGATACTATTCAACTCTATTTTTTCTCGCCTGTCGTACGACAGGCATCATATCTCATGGGGTAAATATATTCATTGGTTTTCTAAAAATCAAATTATTTAACATATTTTTTTCAATTACCTGTTTATCAGTAATGTATAAAACATATCGTTTCCCGAAGGGATGGATACCCACACGTATGGAGATACTTGTATCACGATAATGCAATGCTACCATAAAAGCAAGACAAAAATGAGCTGTTTTTTATTCTCATTTATACTACCGTTTTTAATAGTTCAAATTTCGCTTTTCTTTGCATTAGAAGCAACAGGCGTCAAGGGAAATTTTCATTATTACCAATGCGTAGGCATGCATACGCATTAGGGATAATGTACCTTTTTGACCTATAAAACTGGTATCCTAACCTTGATCATCTATCATTCTTGAAAAAAGGTAACTACTCACCCAAAAAATTTAAGCCACAGATTTTTGGTAGAAATTTTTTCTCTCGCCAAGACGCAAAGCCGCAAAAATTATTTTAAATATTCTTAGCGTTTCTGCGTCTTTGCGAGATATTTTGTAACTACTCACCAAAAAATTTAAGCCACAGACAAATTGCGCTTGCGGTGATTCAGATTCTATTTTTGTGATGGCATTCCACGCATCAATTCCAAATTCGGTGATGACAATTGGTTTCGCACTTTTCTTTCTGTATTCAGAAAAGAACGTTCCGAAATTCCATTCGTACGCATTCGATGCCCACAAATCAACATAGCTCATCGAAGCATCGTCTGCATTTTTTTCAACACTGCCGATATTAAAATAACCACCATTGCTCGCACACCCGCCTTCGGCGGGCACACACCGGATGAAATTTTTCTCCTTCAACTGTATATGCCGCAACTGCCATCTCTTGCACCAGCGAATACCAATATTGACTGTTGCCGTTGTTCGGCGTTGAAGAATAATTTTGTTCGTTGCCGATATTCCACATGAGTATGGCAGGATAATTTTTCAAATCAAAAACGAAATTGGAAAAATCGTCAATAACTTTTTGGCGAACATCCGGAAGAGAGCGATCAAGATCGAGATTGACCCAGAAGCCAACAATAACGCGAATATTATTTTGCCTTTTGCAAAAAATATTTATCAACGCCGGAATATGTTCGGACAGCATTTGCATTCATACCGACAAGCATTTCTATCGAACGATCGTAGATTGCTTGCGTGATTGGTGTATTGCCGATGCGTATGCATGCCTACGCATAGGAACAGGAGAAAACGCGGCACCTTTTACAATGAAAGGTTCATAGATTCCATCGCCGTCGAAATCTGTTTCTAAAACTTTTTTATTGATTCGAACTTTGCCTGTGCTTAATGGTTTTACTGTTGGAACGGAAAATACTTTTCGACGTAATATCGGATTCATTGTTGAGACACCGTTGATTGCCGATGAAACATCAGCTTCAAAAATTTCAAATCCTATTTTTTCAACTTTTAAACGATGTTTGCCGGAAGGAAATTCTTTCAAATAAAAAAGTCCGTTTGCATCTGTTACAACAGCATTAAATGTTGGAGCTGTGGAAAGAGAAACACGTGCAGTCGGAAGTGCAACGCCTTGATTATCTTTCACCTGTCCGGATATTGTTGTGGGATTATTGTAGGTCTCTTGTTCGGTCGGGCTACAACTAATGAAGAAAAGAGAAAAGAGAAAAAGAGATTGTAGAAAAAATATTTTTATGTCATTGCGAGAAGCGCACGCCTGAACGACAAAGTCGGGCAGGAAGCGACGAAGCAATCTCTTTGTTTTGATCGAAAAACGAGATTGCTTCTCCCGACAAGTCGGGATCGCAATGACATTGATGTTGAATTTTTTATAGGATTCAAAAATAATTTTCGATACGGAAGAAACTGCTTGAGGAGAGTTCATAAGAACACCAAAATTGCTGATGAGGTAAAAGAAAATAATTTCTCTTACCTCACTGATGTTACGCAGACACAGAGTATATACAAAATTCCAAACTCCAAATACCAAATCACAA
>OBOI01000717.1_pt1 | contig 10449 bp, 13 predicted proteins | sample 1670151 | NCBI WGS metagenome assembly OBOI01 (sample SAMEA104232303, study PRJEB22302) | sediment metagenome | biome: forest; feature: aquifer; material: sediment | place: USA | collected 2011-08-07 | depth 0.01 m | reverse complement strand
ACTAACGGATAGATTCTATAAAAGTTCGGCAAATAAGAAATTGGCGACCCAAATTTATGGGGCGTCTATTTATTATTTCTGCTTGACATAATACCCCTATGGGGTATTATGAGGTAAACATGAACCCAACTAAACAAAAACTTATTCATCGCCTTAAAATTGTTGAGGGACAAGTTCGTGGACTTCAAGAGATGCTCACAAATGATGCATATTGTATTGATGTTATTACTCAAACCTCGGCAGTCAAACAAGCGTTATCTGGTATCGAAGATGCGTTGATGGAAAACCATTTGAGCACCTGTGTTGTATATCAAATGAAAAAAGGGAAAGAAAACACAGCCATCAGGGAAATACTTAAGGTGTACCGGCTAAAACGAAAATAAAATATGAACACCGCGAAAACATACAAAATAAGAGGAATGCACTGCGCCTCGTGTTCTGCAATTATTGAAAAAACTTTAAAGAAAGAGGAGGGCGTGCATTCTGTAGAGGCTAATTATGGTACAGAAAGCGCTAAAATTTCCTTTGATGAAACGAAAACGAATCCACAAGTTTTGTCAGGAAAAATCGAGAAACTTGGGTATTCATTAGTTCTTCCAAAGATTTCAGAAGGGTTGTCTGCGGCGGAAATGGGTATGTCAGAAGACGAACACGCGGAACATTTAGGGCTCAATCAATCAAAAAAAGACAAACTTGCGGAGCTCGCCGATATGAGAATGAAGGTTTTTTCCGCAATCCCGCTTACTCTGATGAGCGCGTTTATTCTTGGGTGGGAGATTATGGCACAAATTAAAATATTGCCAACAATGCCATATTTATGGGAAGAATTTTTTCATCACCTACTTCCTGTAATGGCGACATATATGCTTTTTGTTGTCGGGAAGCCGTATCTCTTAGGATTTTATAGGTTTATTCGATATGGAAACGCCAACATGGATACGCTCATAGGATTGGGGACAAGCGCAGCTTATCTATACAGCTTTGCCGTTACGGCGTTTGAAGAAACACTAAAGCCATTCATTAACACCAATCAAACGTATTATGACGTGACGATTATAGTCATTGCTTTCATTACACTTGGCAAATATCTTGAGGCCAGCTCAAAATTGAAAACCGGCGATGCAATAGAAAAACTTTTAAATCTTCAAGCTAAAACCGCGCTTGTAATTCGTGACGGCAAAGAAGTAGAAATACCTGTGAGTGAAGTAGTCCACGGAGATATTGTTGTGGTTAAGCCAGCTGGGAGGATTCCTGTTGATGGTGTTGTTACTCAAGGGTCGTCATATATAGATGAGTCTATGATTTCCGGTGAACCAATGCCCATTGAGAAAAAAGTTGGAGACAACGTTGTCGCTGGGACTATAAACACGACAGGCTCGTTTACCTTTAAGGTTACAAAAGTCGGTTCTGAAACAATACTCGCACATATAATAAAAATGGTTGAAGAGGCGCAGGGGAGCAAAGCGCCCATCCAAGCACTTGCCGATAAGATCTCAAGCGTATTTGTGCCTGTGGTTTTAATCCTTTCTTTTATATCACTGGGCTTATGGCTTTTGGTAGGATCCCAATATTTAGGCTTTTCTCAAGCTCTTTCGTTCGGGTTAGTATCATTTGTTGGTATTTTGGTAATTGCTTGCCCATGCGCCTTGGGACTTGCGACTCCCACAGCAATCATTGTGGGGGTTGGGAAAGGAGCGCAGAATGGCATCCTTATCAAGGACGCGGCGACGCTTGAAAAACTTGGGAAAGTTGATGTGGTAGTGGTTGATAAAACGGGAACTTTAACCCACGGTAAACCAGAACTTGTTTCGATTCAGAATTTTTCCGACAAGAAGGATAATGAACTTATTTCAATTTTAGCGTCTCTTGAAAAAAAATCTGAACATCCTATAGCTTCCGCCGTTGTTTCTTATACAGATAGAAAGAAAATTGATTTGGTCGCTGTAAATAAATTTAATTCTATTAAAGGTAAAGGTGTGCAAGGCGAGATTCACGGCATCATGTATTACGCAGGTAATACAAAATTAATACAAGAATTGAATTTGTCCTTTAATATTGAATCAATTGAGAAAGAAACTCTTGAAGGGAAAACCCCAGTTATTATTGCTACAAAAGAAGAAGTTCTCGGCCTTGTTATGGTTGCAGACAAGGTAAAACCAGAAGCGGTGGAGGCAGTAAAAAATCTTCATAAGGTCGGTATAAAAACAATTATGCTCACAGGGGACAATAAAAACACGGCACAATATATTGCAAAGCAAATTGGCATTGATGAAGTTGTGGCAGAAACAATGCCGGAAGACAAATTAAATAAAATCAAAGAATTACAATCACGCGGAATGATAGTGGCAATGGCAGGGGACGGTATAAACGATGCACCAGCATTAGCTCAAGCTAATGTTGGTATTGCAATGGCGACAGGCACTGATGTGGCTATTGAGTCGGCTGGTATTACTCTCTTGCACGGTGATATTTCAAAGTTGGTCAAAGCTATTAATCTTTCAAAAATGACAATGCGAGGTATCAAACAAAACTTATTTTGGGCATTTATTTATAATATTGTAGGAATACCGCTTGCCGGAGGATTGTTTTATCCAATCTTTGGTTGGCTCTTGAATCCGGCCTTTGCCGGACTTGCAATGGCATTTTCAAGTGTGTCGGTAGTGGCGAACTCATTGCGAATTAAGGCGATGAAGTTATAATTATATTGAGAGTGAATAAAATCCTTAGATTTAATATGATACAAAATATGAAATTTAGTCTGTCTATATTAATACTGTTTGCAATCGTGCTTATAGCTATTTTTGGTTCTTTCTCGATGATTGGAATGGAACATGAGAACTGCTGGGTCGCAACCACCAATGGCGTTGCCTGCTCCGAGAGCATAAACCCCCTGACTTATATTAATTTTCATTTAAAAGTTCTTAGTGGATTTTCTTTGGTTGTTTTTCAGAACATACTCTTGTTGATTTTCTTGCTGGCAATATCGTTACTCATTATATCGAAAACACTTATCTCAAAACAGATTTCTGCTTGGAATAATTTTCGCTCTAGCTTTCGTTTAGCGAATATACTTTCAAAGTTAATTTATAATAAATTTGTTTATTGGCTTTCTCTTTTAGAAAATAGTCCATCTACATCACTTAAGGCATAGCTAGTTGTTTTGTCGTAAAAATTTAGCTGTGCCTTTTTAATTTCCCGCAAAGGGATTTTTAGTTGTTTAGTCTTAAATTAAAAAAACATGAAAAATATAATTACCTTATCTGTTATTATCTTGATTCTTTTTGGTGGGCTTTTCTTTTATGCTAAGCCCGATCAAAACGTAAAAGGAAAAGGAGACACTGCTCCAAAAGAAACTTCATCGATATCGTCGCTTGAGGCACCCGAAACATTCTATGACTTCGGAACAATATCTATGGAAAATGGCAACGTGAGTAAAACGTTCAAAGTAACCAATTCAACAACTGGAGACATTTTTATTCCTAAATTAACTACTTCGTGTATGTGCACATCAGCTTATCTCATCAAACCAAACGGAAGTAAAATAGGTCCTTTCGGCATGGAGGGTATGGGATTTGTTCCGAAAATAAACGAAACAATAAAAGCAGGAGAATCGCGTGATATTGAAGTCGTTTATGATCCAAACGCCCATGGTCCCGCTGGGGTTGGTATGATTGATAGACTTGTATATCTTGAAGACTCAAATGGCGAAAAATTACAATTTGAGATTAAAGCGAATGTAACTCCGTAAATACATGAGAAAAATCATAATCACAATCGGCATTGTACTCGTTGCGATAATTGGCTTAATCGTTATCAAAAACAGCGAGGCAACCTCATCAATTATATGGAGTATAAGTAAACAAGGCACATGGCTTTTGCCACTTGTTCTCATATCTGCGCTTTTGGACAGTGTGCACCCATGTTCATTTTCGATTTTGCTTATAACCATCGCATTTCTTTTTGGGATGCAAATGAGTCGAAAGAAAATTCTTCAGTTGGGTGGGACATACATTGTCGGTATATTTTCCGCATACTTCATAATAGGTCTTGGAATACTACAAGTATTGCATCTCTTCAATACCCCTCATTTCATGGGAAAATTGGGGGCAATACTCCTTATCGCATTTGGGGTGATTAATCTTCTAAATCGTTTCTTCCCAGAGTTTCCAATTAAGCTAAAGATTCCGGGGATTGCCCACTCTGTAATGGGCAAGTTGATGGACAAAGCCTCATTCCCAGCAGTATTTGGACTCGGGTTTTTAGTCGGTATATGTCAATTCCCATGCATGGGAGGACCATACCTAATGGTTATTGGATTGCTTCGTGATCAGGTCACTTACCTAAAAGGATTTGGTTATCTGTTACTCTACAATTTCATCATTATTGCTCCACTTGTTGTCGTGCTTTTTATTTCTGCGAACAAAAAAATGGTTGAAAGGGTGCAGATGTGGAAGCGTGACAGTGTAGATGGGTTGAAACTTTGGGCAGGAATTGCGATGATTGCTATCGGTATTTTAATTTTCTTCATCTAATATGATTATCGCAATATTGTCAATCTTAATAATTACACTTGCAGTTTGGCTAACAAAGAAAAGATTAATGCTTGGAATTTGTCCGATTTGCGCTGGAGTGTTTTTGACTTGGCTGTGGATGTTGGGCGGGATAATTTTGGGACAATTACCAATTACTGATTACCAATTGCCAACAGCCCTCCTAATGGGGGGTACTGTTGTAGGCTTGATATCAAAATTTGAGCAATTTATCAAGCCAAAATTTGTTTTGATTTGGAAAACGACATTTGTTGTTTCTGGATTTTGGGCAATGTACAATTTACTTATTAGCAACTGGTTTGGTTTTGCTGTTGATGCAATTCTAGTTGTTGTCATAACTTTCGTTTTCAAAATCAATACAGTGATTGTAGAAAAACAAGAATCAGATAGGACGGTAAAAGAATTAGAAGAGAAAATGAGAAATTGCTGCTGAAAAATTATAAAGTAAATTAAAAAATAAAATGAATGATGAAATAAAAAAGGAATTTTCCTTAAAAACGGGAGTAAGCGTCATTATCGCATTGCTCGCAATTTATGGAGGCTTTATTTATACGCCCAAAGCTGACTTTAATAAAGCAATTACAAAAGAAGGCGTGGAATTGCCTGTACGATGGAAAGATATTGGGGCAAAAATGATAGAAGCTGGAGTGATTGATAAAGAAAAGTTTGAAAATCTTTACAGTCAAAGAGGAGGACTGACGGAAGCAGACAAAAAACTACTATATGGTTATGACAACGGGAATCTTGTGATCACACCTCAAAATTCCGGGATAGTATTGAATATGCTTTGGGGTTTTGGCTTAGGAAATAAAAATTCAATTCTTGAAAACGGCCCGATGATGGATAAAAGATATGGCGGCGCAGATAATTTTGCGTCAACCGGCGGCTGGACGTTGGCGAAGGGAAATGCGATGGATCATTACAGTATGCATTCGTTCATAACGCTTACACCAGAACAACAAGCATTAGTCGAAAAAGTTTCAAAAGGAATTTTCAGACCATGCTGTGATAATCCCACTTATTTCCCTGATTGTAACCACGGAATGGCAATGTTGGGGCTTCTTGAACTTATGGCTTATCAAGGAGTATCGGAAGTAGATATGTACAAGACTGCGCTTCAGGTGAATACACTTTGGTTTCCAGATCAATATAGGGCCATTGCAAGGCTTTTCAAATCAAAAAATATAGATTTGAACACGGTTGATCCAAAAGAAATTCTCTCAGCAAATTATTCCAGCGCGTCCGGATACCAAAAAGTATTGTCACAGATACAACCGCAAGAACAGACAGGTGGAGTAGGTTGCGGAACATAAAATTATAAGCCAATATTGTTTTAAGACCGCTTGGCAAGGTGGCATTTTATTGTTTTTTTGGTAGAATCAAAAGCACGATGTCTCAAAAAACATATACCTTTCACGTTAACGGGATGCATTGTAATGCCTGCGTATTGATGACGGAAAGTGAACTACAAGATGTTCCGTACATCACTCACGTAAAATCAAGTTTAAAACATCATTCAGTTGAGATTATTGGTGATTTTGGAGACATGTCCAAAGAAACAATCGCCGAGGAATTATCACTGGTGCTTATCAAACACGGTTATACTTTGTCTGTAGATGGATTCGACGAGCTCACCACAAGTAAACAAGTAAAAACAAAGGGCTGGTCCGATTTCAAAATTGCTATCCCAATAACATTAGCGTTTGTTATTTTATTTGTAGTCTTGCAAAAAATTGGCTTAATCAATCTTATTGGTACAGGAAATGTTTCATATGGTACAGCATTCATAATTGGAATAATTGCCTCACTTTCAACTTGTATGGCAGTTGTTGGGGGACTAGTGCTTTCTATGTCTGCGACATTTGCGAGAGAGGGAGACAAAGTAAAACCCCAAGTTCTTTTCCACGTAGGTCGTATCGTGTCATTTTTTATACTGGGCGGTATTATTGGTTCAATTGGATCGGCGTTTACACTCAATACGTCTGCTACCTTCATATCAAGTTTGGCCATTGGTCTTGTAATGCTCATTCTTGGTATCAACTTGCTTGATGTCTTCAACTTCACAAAACGATTGCAACCATCAATGCCAAAATTTCTTTCTAAACATGCTATTGGCATATCGAAGTTTAACCACACTCTGACACCGCTACTTGTCGGTATCGCTACGTTCTTCTTGCCTTGTGGATTTACTCAATCAATGCAACTTTATACACTAACTACTGGAAGCTTTTTGAGTGGAGGTCTTACAATGCTTTCATTTGCCCTGGGAACTCTGCCTGTACTTGCTATTATAAGTTTTAGTTCGTTTAGTATTCAGAATAGCTCAAAGGCGGGTGTATTTTTTAAGACAGCAGGTCTTATTGTAATTATGTTTGCCCTGTTCAATATCATAAACAGTTTAGTAGTAGTGGGTCTAATGCCATCTATTTTCAATTTTTAGTATAGTTACTGTTATGAAATCCATTGTAATATCAATTTTTGTCGCGATTGTTCTCATTGGAGGGACTATTTTGTTTACACGTGGAGGGTTTCAAACTCTGACATCAACAATCAATATCCCCATAAACAACGTCAGCGTTGTTGATGGAAAACAAATTATAGAAATACGCGCAAAGGGAGGTTATGTGCCAAGAAAAAGCATTGCAAAAGCTGGCATACCAACTGTTTTGAGATTTAATACAAACGGCACCTTTGATTGTTCTTCGGCAGTAGTTATTCCAAGTTTGGGTATAAGTAAAATACTTCCGCAGTCGGGCGCGACTGATATTGATGTAGGTCTTGCTAAAGCGGGAACGCTTCAAGGAACGTGCGGTATGGGAATGTATCCGTTCGAAATTGAGTTTCAAAGTTAACTTTCCATTGCGCCCTAAAAAACTTAGTATATAATTTCATCTATGAATGAACAAAAAATAGAAGAATTAGAAAAACGTTTAGAAGATCTTACAGAAACAATTAAGTTGATAAGCAAAAAAATTCCAATCTTAATTTAATACCAGGAGCTATTATTGTGGCGGGATTAATTGTCGCCTTTGCCTTGTCTCAAGGAAACGTTAGTCTAAATCAGCCAAAACAGCCAAATCAGGCAGTCGCTCCAGCGCTAGGACAGAAAGTCAACGTTGCCTTGGGACACCTTCCTGTTTTAGGAGACAAGAATGCAAAAGTAACCGTTATTGAATTTTCGGATTTTCAGTGTCCTTTCTGCGAAAGATATTTTAACGATGCGGAAAAAGGAATAATTAAAGATTACGTGAATACTGGCAATGTAAAATTCTCGTATAGACATTTTCCTCTAACCTCTATTCACCCAAATGCTTATAAAGCATCTTCCGCTTCTGAATGCGCCAACGAACAAGGAAAATTCTGGGAATATCATGATCTTCTTTTCCAAAACCAAACCACTTGGTCAAATTTAGACAGCACTGGAGCTGTTGCTAAGTTTAAAGAATATGCTGGAACACTTGGTCTAAATACAGGATCTTTTAGTTCTTGCCTTAACTCGGATAAATATAAAGCCGATATAGATAAAGATATTTCAGATGGAACGGCGGCAGGAGTAAATGGGACACCGGCAACTTTTGTAGATGGGTCAATGGTTCAGGTAAACGGAAATTCAGTGGGAGCTGCTCCATATTCTATGTTCAAAACAATAATCGATCAGGAGCTCTCAAAACAACTTAGAAAGTAATCTTCGTAATTAGGAAAATAAAATACTATTCTCAATTATGAAATCTGCCCCACTGGGCAGATTTTTGACTTGGTATAAAAATACCTTAAACTTGTGAGGATATGCTTTTATCACGAGATAAAATAAAGAAAGCAAAAGATATGTTAGATGAAAGATAAAAAGTTAGATACATTAATTAAAAAAGAAATTAAACGTCAAGATGAGACGCTTGATTTGATTGCATCAGAAAATTTTGCTTCAGTCGAAATTCTTAAAGCTTTAGGATCACCCCTAAACAATAAATATTCTGAAGGGTATCCAGGCAAGCGTTATTATCCAGGAAATGAGTATTACGATGAAATAGAAAACTTGGCCAAAGAAAGAGCTTTTAAACTTTTTAAACTTAACCCCAAAATATGGAGCGTGAATGTACAAGCCTACTCTGGATCTCCTGCGAACCTAGCAGTTTTGTTTGCATTAGTTAAACCAGGAGAAAAAATTATGGGAATGGAACTTGCCTCCGGTGGCCACTTAACTCATGGTCACAAGGTTTCAATAACTGGAAAAATCTGGAACCCAATCCAATTTAAAGTTAATGATAAAACAGGTTTAATAGATTATAAGGAATTAGCACTACTTGCTAAGAAAAACAAACCTAAGATTATTATTTCAGGGTTTACTGCCTATCCTAGAAAAGTAGACTTTAAGAAGTTTGGAGCTATCGCTAAGAGCGTAGGAGCTTATCATTTATCGGATATATCACACATTGCGGGATTAATTGCTGGCGGAGCTCACCCATCACCATTTTTATATTCTGATGTTGTTACGACTACAACTCATAAAACCTTAAGGGGTCCAAGAGGCGCAGTTATTTTTTCAAGAAAAGATAAGTACGTTTTGCTAAAGGGCAAGAAGATTAGTATTTCTGACTTGATAGACAAGGCCGTTTTTCCAGGTCTTCAAGGGGGACCACATAATCATGTTACCGCCGCAATTGCATTAACGTTTTACGAAGCAATGCAACCACAATTTAAAGTTTATGCTAAACAAATTGTTAAAAACGCTAGAGCTTTAGCGGAGGAGTTTAAGAAATTAGAATGTGTACTTGTCTCCGGTGGAACAGATAATCATTTGATGCTTTTGGACGTCAGGGGATTTGGACTGGATGGTTTGTCTGCTGAAAGAAAACTCGAAAAAACAGGAATAGTTGCAAATCGAAACTCTATTCCGGGAGACACATCTCCTTTTAAGCCATCAGGACTAAGAATGGGTACGCCATCTTTAACTTCTCGCGGTATGAAAGAAAAAGAGATGAAAGAAATCTCTAAGTTAATTTACGATACGCTAAATAACAAGTCGGGAATAAATAAAAAGGTTAGAAGCTTATGCAAAAAGTTTCCGGCAAAGAAATTTCTCAAAGTTTAATAGAGGAACTTAAAACAAAACCAATTCCTCAAAAAATCCTTGCGGCTATTTTAGTTGGAGAGAACAAGGCATCAATAAGCTTCTTAAAACAGAAACAGAAAATTGGAGAAAGTCTTGGAATCGATTTTAGAATATATAATTTTTCTGACTCTTTAACCAAAGATGATTTAAGGGAGAAGGTTGAGAGATTAGTTAATCAAAAATCAGTTGGGGGCGCAATCATCCAATTGCCATTACCAGAGGGAATGGATAGATATTATATCTTAAATGTTATACCCAAAGGGAAAGATATCGATGTTTTAGGGGAGCGATCAGTTGGTGCTAGCTATTCTCTACGAAACTTGATTTTTCCTCCAGCGGTTGAGGCTGTTAAGGAAATTTGCGAAAGACAAAAGTTCGATTTGAAAGATAAGGACGTTGTTGTATTGGGAGCTGGAATCGTAATTGGAAAACCAATTGCTCTTTGGGCAATTCACGAAACCAATAAATTAAGCGTTATAAGAAGCGGAGGAGATTTGGGTAAATTAGAAACTATGGATTTGGTTATCTCTGGCGTTGGTAAACCTGGGCTTATTAATCCAATCCTTCTTAAAAATGGCGCCTCTGTAATTGATTTTGGTTATGGAGAAAAGGAAGGAAAAATTTCTGGGGATTTAGATACAAGTGATGAGAAAAATTTATCTCACTTAAATTTCTACACGCCAACGCCAGGGGGAATCGGGCCAATTGTAGTCGCTAAACTATTCCAAAATTTTTATAAACTTAACTCCTAACGTTAATTATTCAGAAGACGACGTCTGCGTTTGGCCA
>OBOI01000716.1_pt1 | contig 10460 bp, 11 predicted proteins | sample 1670151 | NCBI WGS metagenome assembly OBOI01 (sample SAMEA104232303, study PRJEB22302) | sediment metagenome | biome: forest; feature: aquifer; material: sediment | place: USA | collected 2011-08-07 | depth 0.01 m | reverse complement strand
TGCTGGTCCCTGGCGAAAGAACGCGTGTCTTGGGCTTTGCGACCTGGCTAATATTCACGCCATCGGGCGTACGAAATGATTTAATCACCGTCGGCGCCACCAGCTCTCCGCCATTGGCTACCGCCGAGAAGGCACGCGCGAGTTGAAGAGGCGTTGTCGTAATCCCCTGCCCAAACGATGCGGTGGCCGTGTAAATAAATTGGGGTTTGCCCAATGAAGAGAGCCATCCACTGTTCTCGTTGGGCAATTCAATCCCTGTCAATTGTCCAAACTGAAAGCCTCGAACATATTTTTCCATCCGTTCATTGCCCAACCGCTGCGCAACGAAGACCGCTCCAGTATTAATGGATTCTTTCAGCACCCCAATCATGGTTTGGAGGCCGTAGGATTTATCGGCCGCATTATGAATAACGTCCCGACCAATTTGTACAAATCCTTGGTCGACGAATGTTGTTTGGGGTGTGACGACTTTTTCTTCAATGCCCGCCGACATCGTGATCACCTTCATCACAGAGCCCGGTTCATAGGCATCATCCAAGGCTAGATTATTATACACCCCGATGTCGGTTACCGCATTATAGGCGTTGGGATCAAATGTCGGCGCGGAACACATTGCTCGGATCGAACCCGTGTGGGGGTCGATAACGATGGTACTACCCCCGAGCGCCTTGAATTTCTCAATCGTCTCGTGGAGCGCCTGGCATGTAATAAATTGAACGGAGCGATCAATCGTTAAAATAATATCAATGCCATCAGTGGGTTTCGTACTGGATAATCCTGGAGCAGGGATCAGTCGCCCCCGTCCATCGCGCAAGAGATATTCCCATCCGTTATGACCGGATAATTCTTTGTCAAAGTACCCTTCAATCCCGTACTGCCCACGCAATTCATCCTCCTCTTGTCGGATGAAACCCGTGAGCGGTGCTAAGAGCTCCTTCTCAGGATATGCCCGGCCTGGCATAGTCTGAGTGTAGATTCCCTTCCACCGCTGGGCTTCGATGGCTTGGGCGGTTGCAATGTCGACACGACGTTTCAGCGCTGAGTATTGCGTGTCGCGTTTTGATAGTTTCGCCATTGTTTCCTCAGGGTCCAATGCAAGGATGGTCGCGATCGACTTGCCCACTTCTTCAACGTTCTCCACCTCCGGAGGGACCGCATACACAGTAACAAAGGGCTGATTGACGGCTGCTGGCAATTCTTCTCGTCCATGATCATCGGTAATAAACACCTCCCCGCGACTGGACCGAATATTCGAAAATTTCTGTCGACTGGCAAACACCTCTGACGGAGACGAAACCGTGACATTCAAAATCTGTATCCAGAATAATCGCGTGACAATGAGCAATGCAATGAGACAGCACCCAACTATCCCGATCCGATACCGATTGACCCCAACACCGGTGCCGGTTATCGAAGTGGAGCGACGGCGCACATCCACTGCCCGAACGTTCATAGGCTCTAAGGGTTGCCTCCTTGGTACGCTACCGGCGATGCGGGATGAGCATACTCAACAGCGCCTTCCGGAACAAACGAATATGCTTTGAGACGAAGATGAAGGGCATCCACGGATTGCGCTGAGGATGCAGCCTGTTTCATCTTCGCGAGCTCTTCCACTATTTTGACCGACGTCATTTTGAGCGACTGAATTTCATACCCCTTAGTGGAAAGATCATTGACAAAAAAAACATACGTCACTCCTGCCGTCACAGCTAATATTGCTAATAACAAATGGAGGCGTATGGAACCCCGGGCCACATTCTTGCGATGAGAGCCAAAGGCGGAAGCGTGTCGGACGCGATGATGGAGCATAGTTTAGAGGTGTTGTGCGGCACGAAGCCTAGCACTGCGCGAGGTGGGATATTGTTTTTGTTCTTCCACAGTAGGGGTTATTGCTCGTGGCGTGAGTACCCGGATGTGAGCAACCCCTCGACAGATGCAGAGAGGTGCTTCCGGCGGGCAGGTGCAGGCTCTACTTAAACGACGAAATGTTTGTTTAACGATACGGTCTTCCAATGAATGGTAGGAAATAACGACGAGGTGCCCACCGGGATTCAGGGCATCAACCCATGCGCTCAGTGCGCGCTCCAAGATTGCAAGCTCATCATTGACCGCGATGCGCAATGCTTGCAGCACCAATGTCATGGGGTTGTGGCTTCGCCGCCGCGGGACATTAGCAGTGACAATCATCTCCAATTGCCCGATGGTCTCGATCTTCCCACTCTGCCGTCTCTCCACAATCGCACGGGCTAACCGCTTCGCTGCTGACAACTCCCCATACTCTCGAAACCATCGTCCGATCTCAGAGGCGGAGCTATTCGCGAGCATGTCCGCCGCTGTCGGGGTGTCCTGTGTCGGATCAAACCGCAGATCCAACGGGGCACCCGGGAATCGATAACTCATTCCGCGCTCGCTATCATCAATGTGCTGCTGCGCGACCCCTACATCCAGGAGCACGCCGTCCACAGACCAACGGCCTGCGGCCGCAAGGATCTCCGCCACACGGTCGTAAGAGTTATGGACAAGCATGACACAACTCTTCCAGTGACGGAGACGGTGCTGCGCAGATTGGACCTGTGCCGGATCGCGATCAACGCCGATGAGCAACCCCCCTGTGGGGCAAATCAGTTCGGCGATCGCGTTGGCGTGTCCTCCAGATCCCACAGTCCCATCAACAATAGTGGAGCCTGGAGTACACGCTAACCATTGGATAACTTCTGGTAACAAAACAGGGTGATGCAGAAAACAATTGACACTTGACCATTAACCTTTGACAGTCGTTGGCGTTGATTACAGTCAAATGTCACTGGTCAAATGTTAAATGTTGTCACACTCCCAGCTCTCGCATCTGCTCCGCGATATCCACACTATTAGATTCTGCTTGCTGTTTGTACTGCTCCCAAGCCGCTTCGTCCCACAACTCAATGCGCGAATACAATCCCGCCACAACCACCTGCTTGGTGAGCTTGGCATACTGCCGTAGGTATTCAGGCAACACGATCCGGCCGTTGCCATCGAGTTCCACATCCATAGCCCCCCCAAACATCAATCGAGAGAAGGCTCTCGGGTTGGACTGAGACAACGGCAGTGCCGCCAACTTTTCCGCAAGCTGTCGCCAGGATGTTTGCGGGAACAAAAAAAGGCACTGATCAATCCCGCGGGTGACGACAGCGCCTTTTTTAAATTGGTTCTGGTATTTCTTGGGGATCGCAAGCCGACCCTTGTCATCCAATGCGTGGTGATACTCCCCAATGAAGATGGACATAAAGATACTTATCCCCACTTTTATCCACTTTGAACCACTATATACCAATTATAGTCTTTCCCAACCCATTTGTCAACACATTAATGATCGGTCAGAAGCACTATATTTCAAACGGAAATGTCATTTTTGTCAAATAACAAAATAAACCACCTTTTAGGCGGATTATTTTTCCTATCGCACCCTCTCTTCTGGGGGCCGGTGAGTCCCCTCGTCACCCTTTCTTCGTAATATTCGGCTTTTTCCCGTATTTTATGGCTGGCAACGCATGAGAGGGAAGAGTTGCCCACCTCGAGGGTATCATTCGAGGGTTATTCAGCAATTTCATCGAAATATAACTGACCATTGCGCTGTTTGTCCTTATTCGTGCCACCCAGTGGGCGAACAACACCCCGTGCCTCAACCGGCTAAACGGTCCCGGACCAGCGTACACTCCAACAGCCACATTCGGCCAATCAATATCCGACCCAATCATTTCTACCAACTCTGCCAGAGGCTTCCGGACCAACCCAAAGCACTCCTTCCATTTCCACTGCGAAAAACGCCGAAACCCGAACAAAATTCGACGATTCAAGCTATCAACCACGAGGATATTGATGGGGCTGTGCATGGATTTCGTGGCATTCATAGTAAGTCTAGGCTATAATACTATAAATATACCTTCACTGCCATGGCGGAGTCCTATTTTTTGCCATTTGAATTCCCGCATAAAGCAACGAGCCGCACTCGACGCGTGTGGGTTGCTCCTGTTTCCAGTCGCCAACAAGAGTCATGGGGGACCCTGTGTGCCATCCTCCAACTTCCTTCTTCTGCCAACACCAACCATCTCTATACCAAATTGTGCGACCTGTTCACCAACCTGTATTATCCCACAACGCTCTCGGCCCGGACAAAACAAAACGCATCGGAACTGGGGCACGCCCGCACGCTCCAATTTGAGCAAATGCTGCAAGAGCTCAACGAAAGTTTCACGAATCTCGAACGCTTTGGTATTGACCCCCGCGAGGCTGATGAATTTGATGTTTTGGTCGCTCTGATCCATCCCGACGAAGTCCTGCTGGCCAACCATCAAGGGGCGAATGCATGGTTTGTGAACGCCATCGGTGATCAACCCGGAGAGGATTCGCGAATGGAACAACTCACCAATAGCACGAACGGAAAGGACTTCTTTTCCTCTGTAACCAGTGGGACCATCACCTCTGGGGAGACGATTATTCTTGCATCAGCAGATTTCTTTTCCCAATGGAAGAGCGAGCGCGTGATCCATCAAATTGACACGGCCGAAAGCACCGAAGAACTCCTTGAGGTTCTGGAGCAACAAGGGGTCAATGCTGGCGCAGATGCGCAAGCCGCACTCTTCATCCTTGGTTTAAGTCCCGAAGGACAGGATCAACAGGAGGAAGTTGATGAATCGGAGGAGCCCGACCAGCAGCAACAGCCTTTGCCGCCAAAAACTCCTGCTCGACCCCACACCCGCCCGATGCGCACTGCGGCGCAGGCCACCGTTCTCTCGGTAGCCCCAATCTTCCGATTTCTTGCCCAAGCAGTCATCCGATCCCTGCGCTGGTTGGCATCGTCACTGGTCTCTGGCAGTCGCTGGTTATTCAAGAACCGTCACGAACTGCCCCAAATCAGCAACAATATTGCTCATCAGATCCAAAAAGGGGTCCGTTGGATAACAATGGCGCTCTTGTGGTGCTGGTCGCTCCTGCGTAGCATACTGCTGCTTCTGGGGTTTGGCGTGGCGACCATCATTGGCCACACCGCGGGCAAAGATGCTTTTACCAAACAATTAGAGTCAGAGCCTGCCATCCGGAGCATGGGTCTGGAAAGCCTTGTTGAACAACGCTCCAGCGCTGTCAATGCCATTGCGATCGCCCTAGTCCTATTCATTATCGCTGGAGCCGGCGCCACGACCCGCATCCAATACACTCGAGTCAAACAATTGGAACAGAATCAACGCCAAGAAATCCAAGAAAAAATCACGCAAGCGCAAGGGCCGCTCATCTACGGTGATGATACCAAAGCAAAATCATTGTTAGAGCAAGCCCGAATCCTCTTGAACGAACTTCCTGATCGTGCCAATGATCCGACCAAAAGCCAAATCCAAAAAGAATTAGACGAACTCGCGCGGCAACTGCGCCACGAGGTGGCACTGCCAGCGCCGACGGTGCGCATCACTGCCGCTGCCGGCGCCAGTGCCATGGCGGCCTCCCCCACAACGCTCGCGGTCGTGAGCCCCTCGGCGGTCGCTGTATTCGATGCTCGTGACCTTGCCCGCAAGCGTGTCCCCCGGATCATCAAACTCCCGGCTGGACTCATCCAAAACATTGGATCGGTTAATATCACCACGACAACGCTGTTCATCCATGATGGCGGCCGCGTGCACCGAGTGGCGTTGGATGGAAAATCTCCTCCCGCGACCGTCACACTCCCCTCAACGATCGGAGGGGTTCGCACACTCTTTAATAATCGCCTGTATGCTGTGGATACGAGCGGCCGACAACTGCTCAAACTCAACGCGACGGGCACGACGTGGGCCAATCCATCGGTTTGGTTCACCGACCCGGCACTCCGGCTCCCGCCAGGGGTGACCGCCATCGCGGTGGACGGATCGGTCTATGCTGCCACCGATCGTGATGTGGTCAAATACCATCAAGGCAAACCAGAACCATTCACAACCACAATCGAGCCGCCGCTCAAAGGCCCCAACCATCTCAAAGCGCCAGAGAATTCCCCATCACTCTTCCTGTTGGATCAACAACGCATTGTGGTCCTGGACAAAGGGCTCACAAAAAAAGAACGCGGCGGCTTGACCATCGCACAACTGGTCGACAAGAATTGGATGCAAGTCCAGGATATTGTGGTGGACCCCAAACTCAAAACCCTCACGGTCCTCTCCGATGGAGCGATCCTCCAGTATCCGCTGCCAGCGCTGAAGTGAGGGTGCGAATTGATCCGAATGACTTCCGAATAGATCCTAATCAACAACGATACGCCGTCCCGGTTACAACGGAACGGCGTATTCGGTTCGATTCGAATACTATTCGAATAAATTCGTACTATTTGAGTGTCGCCTTCCCCCCCGCGTCTTCCAACTTCTTCTTAATGGTTTCGGCTTCTTCCTTGCTGACGCCTTCTTTTACCACTTTAGGAGCGCCGTCCACGAGATCCTTGGCTTCTTTTAAGCCCTTCTCGGTGACCTCGCGGATCACTTTAATCACGTTGATTTTACTGGCGCCAGACTCGGTCAGTTCAACGGTGAACGAAGTTTTCTCCTCCACGGCCTCGGCGGCGGCACCGCCCGCGGCGGGTGCAGCGGTCATCATCATGGGGGCAGCAGCGGACACGCCAAATTTCTTTTCTAAGATTTTCACGAGTTCTGCGCATTCCAGCACAGAAAGTTTTTCGATGGAGTCCACGAGAGTTTTAAACTTCTCTGGGACTTCGACGGCTTGTAGTTCGTCGGACATACGTTGCGAAGTAAATTAAGCGAGATAAGTAAATTAAGCGAGATAAGCTGCTTGATTTACTTGATTTACTAAATTTACTTGATTTACTAACGTTAAGCTTTTGCTTTTCCAACCGCATCAATGGCTGTGATCAACTGACGCAGATTAGCATTTAATGTATTCACAAATCCCGATACCGGAGCATTCAAGAGCCCGACCAAAGCCCCCCGCAATTGCTGCTTGGTGGGCAAACTGCTCACTGTTTTTACATCCTCGGCGCTCATCCATTGCCCTTCAAACATTCCGCCCAACGGCGTGATGACTTCGTGTTTCTTGCGGAAGGCCATCAGGACTTTGGCCGGAGCGACTTCGTCACCATAGCCTAACAACACGCTAATGCTGCCGACAAGCGTTCGGGCAGAAACGGCCCAGGGGTGATCTTTGAGCGCCACATCGAGCAAGGTTTTTTTAATCGCCACATACTCGGCCTGTTCAGCTTCGAGCTGTTTGCGCAGTTCCTGTGATTGCGCCACACTCATGGCGTTGTAGGACGCCACAACGATCGACTTGGCGCGACCCAAACGATCTTTCAGCGCTTTGACAATCTCTTCTTTTTGACTCCTTGTTTTTGCCATACCCGCCTAAGTTTTTGCAAAGATGTCTACTCGATGCAAAAAAGTAAATTTAATTCTTGTTGAAGATGAAATACTCGCCTGGTGCTCCAAAACGTCCCTTGCAAAAATTTAGGCGGGCATTCTCCTTAACAAAATAACTGTGGATACACTCCACAGCAAGTATTCGGTGCTTCTCGACTTCGCTCGAAGAATATCGCTCGAGCCTGTCGAGAGCTACCGTAATATTCCTAACATCGGATTTATGGTCTCTGACGACCTTTGAGTACAGAGATAACCGATGGTCTGTGGAATCTAGCGGTAGGATACTGGATGTTGGCTGACTTGTCAACCGCAGACCACTCCGCTACACTGCCCCTAAACCACAGTGTAACTTAAACCCGGAACAGCCCACAAGGAGGGAACATGCAAACATCCGAAAAGGACAATCCTGCGAGAAGACTCACTCTAGTCAGAGGAGAAAAAGAAAGGGTTCTCGAGGAACTCGCTCAAGGGATTGAGAACCCAGAGACGCGCATCCGCGTACTGGGGTACCTCTGCCGCTTGGGCAAAGCCATCCTCACGCTGGGAGGAAAAGGCCGTGTGTCGCGCCCATCTGCGCAACGCCAATAGACGAATGCGCCACGCCCGCCGGCGACTGCGGCCCGGACGGCGAACCAATCACCGGCAACAGCCAACCGGAAGAGGCCTAGCGGACTTCTGAAGTCCGCCGCCAAAAAAGGAGCACTGTGGGAACCCCGGACGCGACGTGCCACGCACGCTGCTCCGGGGTTTTATCATAAACACGACTACAATAAAAAGAAGAGCAAAGCGTGATCGCTTGCCCTTCATTCGCCCGTCGACCCTTCACGAACGAGCTTAAGATGTTCGTCCCGTTGAACTTTTTCTTCTTCGAGAATTTTCAGACGAATCGACCACTCTTTGCGGGTGATGATGCCGTGGCGCTTGAGACGCCGGTAATCATACGCGCTCAAGGACCGGCTGCGGCAATGGATCTCTTCCATTACCTGCCAGGCACGCGCGGTTTGTCGGGTTGGACTCGGGAATCCCTGATCCAACAGCGCTTGGCATGCCGCTGGTGGCGGGACATCAGGATCGCGATGCACCACTCGTGGCACGACCTCCAAGTGCGGCCTCCGCTCTCCTTCTTCCTTTTCCTTTCTGACCGCTTCGATGAACTTGAGCGTCCCGGCTAATGGACGTGGGTCCCTGATGAGCTTATGGAACATACCACGTTCCATCATCCCATAGCGTATCTTCAGCCGTGGCTTGATTTCCGCCTCGATCTGCCGAATACGCTCTACTGTCAGATTGAATCGCATCGCCACCCATTCCAAGTATGGCCGTTCTTCCTTCCCCAGCCATCGATAGAATCGCCGCTGGAGGGCAATATATTGCATTCGTTGTGGCATCCGATCAATAAGGATTGCCACAATAATGCGTGACGAACGATCATCGAGTTCATCGATGAGCTGTTCGTGAGGGCTGATGGTATTGCGCCCCTTATACACGTCCAGAATGCCCTTGGTCCTCCCATCGTTTTGATACGACGGGGATAATATGCCGTCTATACTCCTGGGCTCTTGACGATCAAGGTGTTGGACCCACTCGACGTCATAGGTGGTCCACCTATTGCCGGTGTTATTGGTGAGATGATCCGCAATCTCTGATCGTGTCGGTGCCCGACCCAAGGAATTGGTGAGTTCTCGGTTGGCTTTTAATAGCTTCCCGATCTGGTCCACCACATCCTCGGGGGTACGAATAATCCTGCCCTGATTGGCAATCGCTTGCGCGATGAAATTCCGGATCCACCATACACCATAGGTGGCGAACTGCCATCCGCGCCAAGGGTCGAACTTCTCGACCGCCCGATGGAGTCCGAGATTTCCTTCTTGAATCAGATCCAGCAATGGTAGCCCTCGGTGCAAGTATTTCTTTGCGACGAAAACAACCAACCGCAGATTGGCAAGAACAAGTTGCTTAAAATAGTCCACGCTCTGCGTTCGTTGCCAATGTTCCCAGATGCGTTGATACTCTTCAAGCGACAGAAAATCGTATCGGCTCGCTTCATCCAGATACTGTTTAAAAGTATCTTGGCCCGGTCCCGAAACGACCTGTCGGGCTAACTTCCGAATATACCGCAGATCGCCTTCGAGCTCCTGGGCTGTCGGCGGCGATTGATTCACCCCCTCGCCCTGAAGATACTGCTCAAACGTGGGATCCCCATCGCAACGACCGGGCCGACGACTAGGCAATCCCCAGACATCCAAGCCCCACTTGATGTAGTTGATATTCACGCGCAAACGTTGGGCAATATCACCAATGTTCAAGCGAGTATCGTGGACAAGCACCGACAATGCGCGTGCGTGCGCATCTTGATCGGCATCGAGTCCGGGCATCGGCTCGGGCACCTTGTTCCCTTTACGCTCCCCTTGCTTGGGGACGAACTGGGAGAGTGCGACGGCCATGAGGGCCTTGAGAGCAACACGGTGGTTTGAATCCATGGCGACTCTCCCTTGTAGTAAATGTACAGTCCATCCTGAACAACGTTTCATTCTAAGCCAAGACACTCATCATACTAACAGAGCATCAGTCACAAAACAACTGCCGGATCGATCTCCTTGAAGATGCATCAACCGCGCTTCGACCACCGACAACAGAAGCACTGTGGGAGCCCCGGACGCGACGTGCCACGCACGCTGCTCCGGGGTTTCTCATTTGATTCAGGAGAATAATGCAATGTGACGACTATTGTGTCGCCTCAACGCCTTTGGGAGGCGACCCGCGCAATGTCCTTTGGAGCGCGGCGCACGAGATGAAGAATGAGGCTGTAAAGAGATGAGGAACCTGGGGGGTGATCGAATGAAGGTATTAGGGTAGAATCATTTTACCCAAAAAACAACCCAACAACCCCTTTGGCAGGGAGGGCCTGCCAACAAGGAAGTATCCCCATGAGCAAGGCGATTGAAGAAGTCCGAAACCCAGGGTTTGTCGCTGTTGACGATCCCGCGGTGCGGGCGGGCGTTGCCCAGTGCCTGCAGGAAGTGGGCTTGACGCCCATCGGGGTCGACAACGCAGGGACTACATAAAAGTCCCGTGGCCGTGCAGATGCATGCC
>OBOI01000715.1_pt1 | contig 10468 bp, 9 predicted proteins | sample 1670151 | NCBI WGS metagenome assembly OBOI01 (sample SAMEA104232303, study PRJEB22302) | sediment metagenome | biome: forest; feature: aquifer; material: sediment | place: USA | collected 2011-08-07 | depth 0.01 m | reverse complement strand
GGTTGCTTTACTTCGCTACGCAGGGCACCCCACCCTCCCGAGCCGGATACGCCGTACTGGTTTGCGGCTGCAATGCACGGGCATGTCCAGCCAAGGGAGGCGGGTGGCCGATGCGGCGAGGGAAAGGGGGAATGGCTGGGCGCAGCCCAGCCAGGAGGACACGAGCGGCGTCGGCCACCCGCCTCCCTTGGCGCGCGCTGACCGCAAGCAGGCTTTGTTTTTCGATTCATGAGTCGTGGCTGATGCAAGGCGCGCAGTGCGATACCCACTGAAATAGACGCGGCTTGTTCATGCGATTGCCTGGCGCCATGCCCGCACTGGCGTCGAGGATGTCCATGCTAGACTGCGCGCGCTGTCCACGGTGCCTGAACGCCTTCCCGGCGCAAGGGTGAAACGGGAAGCCGGTGCGCGCGAATCTCGCGCAATGCCGGCGCTGCCCCCGCAACGGTAAGGAAGTGCGAACGCATCAACACGCCACTGGAGCCATCCGGGAAGGCGATGCGTTAAGACTTTCGAGCCCGGAGACCGGCCGCGGACAACCAGTGGATGTGTCGCGGGGGTGCGATGCGCCGGTGGCTTTGCGCCTCCTCCGCAGTCTCCCTTGCCAGCATCCGTATCGCCACATCGTCAGGCGTGCGGGGACGCACGCCGGAATGGGAGTCCGTCAACATGCTTCGCCCCCTTGTTTCCGCCGCCTTCGCGGCCCTGCTCGCTTTTTCCTGCCTCACCGCCCAGGCCGACGAGGCCGCCGTCATCGTCACCGCCACGCGCCAGCCGATGCGCGCCAACGAACTGCTGAGCGACGTCACGGTCGTCGAGCGCGCCGAAATCGAACGCGCCGTACAGTCCACCTTGTCCGACTTCCTGGCGACCCAGCCCGGCGTTCAGCAGACCGCCAACGGCAGCCCCGGCGCCAACGCCGCCGTCTTCCTGCGCGGCGGCAGTTCCGGCCATACGCTGGTGCTGGTCGACGGCCAGCGCATCGGCTCGGGCACGCTGGGATCGTCAAGCCAGAGCGCAGTGGCCTGGTCGCGCTTGCCGCTGGCCCAGATCGAACGCATCGAAATCCTGCGCGGGCCGGCCTCCAGCCTCTACGGCTCCGACGCCATCGGCGGCGTGGTGCAAGTCTTCACGCACCGCGGCGAGGGCGCGCCGCACTTCGACGCCGAGGCCGGCGGCGGCAGTTACGGCACCACTTCGGCGCGCGCAGGCGTCAGCGGCGCCAATGGCGGCCTGCGCTACAGTGTTACCGCGGCACAATTTCGCACCGAGGGCTTCAACAACATCGGCAACCGCGCCAACCGCTCCTACAATCCGGACGCCGACGGGTTTTCCGACGAGAGTGTGGCCGCCAACCTCTCCTATGAACTGGCACCCGGCCATGAAATCGGCCTCAATGCCTTCCAGAGCGACGGCCGCAATCGCTACGACGCCGGTACCACCGCCGTGTCTGCCGCCCGCCAGTACGAGAACGGTCTGACGGTGCAAAACTACGGCGCTACGCTCAAGAACCGGCTGGGCGACGGCTGGAACAGCACCCTGCGACTGGGCCGCGCCGCCGACGACTCCACCGCCTACAGCAATGCCGCGATGACCAGCGTCGTACGCACCGACCAGAATCAGGCAAGCTGGCAGCATGACATTCGACTGGCTGGCGGCAGCCTGCTGCTGGGATGGGAGAATCTCGATCAGAAACTCAGCGGCACCAGCGCGTTCACACTCAAGCAACGCAGCGTGAAGTCCCTGCTCGCCGGATGGACCGGCCGCATGGGCAACAGCCGGCTCCAGGCCAACCTGCGCCGCGACGACAACTCGCAGTTCGGCGGCAGGAATACCGGCGCGCTGGCCTGGGGTTACCAGATCGACAAACGCTGGCGCGGGCAGGCTTCCTACGGCACGGCCTTCCGCGCGCCGACCTTCAACGATCTCTACTATCCGCTTACCGGTGGCTTCCTCGGCAATCCAAACCTGAAGCCGGAGTCAGCCAACAGCCGGGAGCTGGCTCTGCATTACGAGCGGACCGGTCACCACGCTTCGGTCACCTGGTATCTGAACCATGTCGCCGACCTCATCTCCTGGTCGGGCGTCACCTCGCCGATCAACATCGGAGCCGCGCGGCTGGAAGGCGTTACCGTCGCCGGAGTCGTGCAGGTCGCCGGGCTCGACATCGACGCCAGTCTCGACCATCTCGACGCCAAGGACGAAACCACCGGCAAGCGCCTCGGCCGCCGCGCCCGCAATACGGCCAACGCCGGCATCGGCCGGACCCACGGCCCCTGGCACTGGCGCAGCGAAGTCCAGGTCGTCGGCAACCGCTACGACGACGATGCCAATGCCAGGCATCTCGGCGGCTACGGTCTCGTCAATCTCCTGGGCAGCTACGCCGTGACGCAGGACTGGTCGCTGTTCGCCCGCGCCAACAACCTCTTCGGCAAGAAGTACGAACTGGCCGCCGACTTTGCGACGCCCGGCGCCAATCTGTTCGTCGGCATTCGCTACGTGCCGCATTAATATCCGCAAACCATGCCGACGCCGCGCCGCGCCCTGTTCGTCCTCGTCCTGCTCCTGCTGCTGGCGGCGGCGAGTCTGCTGGCGGCGCTGCTGGCGGGGAGTTACGCCATTGCTCCGACCGAGGTGCTGCGCGCCCTGGCCGGCGGCGGCGACGGCGTCGGCGCCGAAGTGGTGATCAACCTGCGCCTGCCGCGCGCTGTCGGCGCCTTCGCCTGCGGCGGCCTGCTGGCGCTGGCCGGCGCGCTGATGCAGGTGCTGCTGAGGAACCCGCTCGCCGACCCTTATGTGCTGGGCATTTCCGGCGGTGCCGGCGTCGGCGCACTGGCAGCCATGTTGCTCGGCCTGCCGCTGATTTTCATTCACGGCGGCGCCTTTGCCGGCGCGCTCGCCGCCATGCTGCTGGTGTTCGGGCTCGCCCACGGCGACAGCAGTTGGACCCAGGCGCGGCTGCTGCTCACCGGCGTCATCGTCGCCGCCGGCTGCGGCGCCGCCGTCGCGCTGATTCTGTCCATCGCGCCCGAGTACAAGTTGCACGGCATGCTGTTCTGGCTCATGGGCGACGCTGGCCAGATCGTCTCGCCCTGGCCGCCGCTTTTGGTGCTGCTGATCGGGCTGGTGGCGGTGCTGCCCTTCGCGCGCGAAATGAATTTGCTCGCGCGTGGCGAAACCCTGGCCGCGACGCTGGGCGTCGCCGTACCTCGTCTGCGCCTGGTGCTCTATCTGCTGGCCTCGCTGCTCACCGCCACCGCCGTCACCGCCGCCGGCAGCATCGGTTTCATCGGTCTCGTCGTGCCGCACTTGATGCGCCTCTTGCTCGGCAACGACCAGCGCCTGCTGCTGCCCGCCGCCGCCCTGGCCGGCGGCATTCTGCTGACGCTGGCCGACACGCTGGCGCGCACCGTGGTCGCACCGCAGCAGTTGCCGGTCGGCGTGCTGACGGCCCTCATCGGCGTACCGGCTTTCCTGTTCCTGCTGACGCGCCAACCGCGCGGGAGCGTCTGATGCTGACGGCCTGCGCCCTCGACGTTTCGATTGCGGGCATTTCCGTCTGCCGTCATCTCGACCTGGCGCTGAACGCCGGCGAATCGCTCGCCATCCTCGGCCGCAACGGCGCCGGAAAATCGACCTTGCTCGCCACGCTCGCCGGTCTGCGCCCGGCCCAGGGCGGAAGTTCGAGCATCGCCGGGATCGCTCTGCCGGCGCGTGACGGCCGCGCCCTGGCGACGCAGCGCGGCTACCTCGCCCAGCAGCAGCACGACGCCTTCGCCACCGAAGTCCTCGAAGCGGTGCTCGCCGGTCGCCATCCGCACCTGTCGCGCTGGGAGTGGGAATCGTCCGCCGACCGCCGCATCGCCGAGCAGGCCTTGTCCGAGGTCGGCCTCGCCGGATTTGGCCCACGGCCGCTCGCCACGCTCTCCGGCGGCGAGCGCCAGCGCGTCGCGCTCGCCACCTTGCTGGCGCAGCAGCCTGCGCTCTATCTGGCGGACGAGCCGCTGACCCATCTCGACCTCAACCACCAGATCGCCACGCTCGAAATTCTCGCGCGGCTCACCCGCGCCGGCGCCGCCGTTGCCGCCGTGCTGCACGACCCAAGCCTGGCGCTACGCTATTTCGGCCAGGCGCTGCTGCTGTTCGGCGCCGGCGAGTGGCTGGCCGGGCCGGCGGGCGAGGTGCTGACGGCGGCAAACCTCTCGCGCCTCTACGGCCATCCCCTGCGGCGCTTCGACGGCGCCGGTCATCCCGTTTTCATACCGGAGTGAACATGCTGCGTATCCTGATCCTGTTGTCTGCCCTCGGCCTGGCGGCCACTGCGCAAGCCGCCTGCCCCAGCATCGTCAGCCAGTCGCCCTACATCACCCGTGCGCTGGACTGGCTGGGCTTGAGCGCCTGCATCGTCGGCGTCGGCCGTTATGAGATCGACGACGGCCGCGGATTGCCGCGCACCGGCGGCGTCACCGATCCCGACCGGGACATGATCGATCTGCTGCAACCGCAACTCATGATCACCTCGGACTGGACCCGCCCCGAGGTCTGGCAAGCCGCCGCACCCAAGGGCGCCACGGCGCTGCGCGTCGGCGGCTTCCGCGGCATGGCCGAGGTCGAGGCCATGCTGCGCAACATCGGCCGCGCCGCCGGAGTGGCCGACATCGACGCCCGCGTCGACCGCTACGCCGCCGACTGGCGCGCAGCGGCAGACCGGGTCGGCGGCCGCGGCCGGCGCGTAGTACTGCTCTCGGCGTGCAGCGCCGCGCCGTATTCGTTCGGCCGCGGCACCACGCTGCATGAATTGTTCAGCCGCGCCGGCTTCGAGGTCGTCGCCGACCACGACGGCATCCGCAACTTCCGCGCCGACGGCCCGCCCGGCGAGCTGCCGAACTGGCTCGACGCGCGGCAGCCGGAACTGATCTTCGCCTTCAAGAACCACCGCGACGAAGCCTGCAACACCGCCATCATCCGCCCCGGGATCAGTATCGTGCCGCTCGACGGCGAGCACTTCATGCGCCCCGGCCCCGACTTCCTGACGGCGCTGAAGGAATTGCGCGCGGCACTGGCACCATGAAGCCGAACGCCGGCGAAGTTTCGGCGCAGGCCGCGGACAACGACAACCGCCATGCCGAGCGCATGGCGCGCAAGAAGGCCGTTATCGACCGCCACATCGCCGCGGCCCAGGCCGAGCGCGGCGTGCTGCTGGTGAACACCGGCACCGGCAAGGGCAAGTCCTCCGCCGCCTTCGGTCTCGTCGCGCGCGCGCTGGGCCACGGCCTCCAGGTCGCCGTGATCCAGTTCATCAAGAACCGTAGCGGCACCGGCGAGGAAGGCTTCTTCCGCCGCTTTCCCGCGCAGGTACGCTGGCACGTCATGGGCGAGGGCTTCACCTGGGAAACCGGCGACGACCCGCGCGACGCCAGGGCCGCGCAAGCTGCCTGGCAACAGGCGCAGGTGTATCTCGCCGACCCGGCGATCGGCCTCGTCGTACTCGACGAAATCACCTACGCCTTCAAGTACGGCTGGCTGGATGTCGATGAAGCGCTGGCGGCCTTCACGGCAAGGCCGGCAATGCAGCATGTCGTCGTCACCGGCCGCGCCGCACCGCAGAAACTGCTCGACGCCGCCGACACGGTGACCGAGATGCGTCTCGTCAAGCACGCCTTCCAGGCCGGCGTGAAGGCGATGCCGGGAGTGGAGTTTTAATGCCATCCTGCCCAGCGATCCTCATCGCCGCACCTGCATCGGGTCAGGGCAAGACCAGCATCGTCGCCGGCCTCGCGCGCCTGCATGCGCGCCAAGGCCGCCGTGTGCGCGTGTTCAAGTGCGGGCCCGACTTCATCGATACGATGGTGCATGCCGTCGCCAGCGGCGCGGAATGCGAGAACCTCGATCTCTGGATGTGCGGCGCGGAAGACGCCGCCTGGCGCCTCGCCCGCGCGGCGCGCGCGGCCGACGTCGTCATCGTCGAAGGCGTCATGGGCCTGTTCGACGGCGAACCCTCCGCCGCCGACATCGCCATGCGCTTCGGCCTGCCGGTGCTGACCGTCATCGACGGCTCCGCCATGGCTGGCACCTTCGGCGCCATCGCCTTCGGTCTCGCACGCTACAAACCGGAATTGCCGTTCCACGGCGTTTTCGCCAACCGCGTCGGCAGCGCCGCCCACGCCGGCATGCTGCAAGCCGGGCTGCCGGCCGACATCGCCTGGCGCGGTCACCTGCCGCGCGACGCAAGCCTCGCCCTGCCCGAACGTCATCTCGGCCTGGTGCTGGCCGAGGAACTGCCCGACCTGACCGCGCGCCTCGACCGTATCGCCGACGCGCTCGCCGCCACACCGCTCGCCGCATTGCCGCCGCCCGTGAGTTTCGTCGCCATGCCCGCGCCGACGCTGCCGCAACTTCTCGCCGGCAAGCACATCGCCGTCGCCCGCGACGCCGCTTTCGCCTTCCGCTACGCCGCCAACCTCGAAACCCTGCGCGGTCTCGGCGCCGAACTCGCCTTCTTCTCGCCCCTGGCCGGCGAGGCGCTGCCCGCCTGCGACGCCGCCTGGCTACCCGGCGGCTACCCGGAGCTGTATGCCGCGCCATTGAGCGCGCGCCGCGACCTTTGGGACGCGCTCGCCGCCCATGTCGACGCCGACCGCCCGCTGCTCGCCGAGTGCGGGGGCATGATGGCGCTGTTCGAGACGCTGGTCGACGCGCAAGGCGCGGAACACCGCATGGCCGGCCTGCTACCGGGCAGCGTGAGCATGCAGGCGAAACTCGCGGCGCTGGGCCACCAGGAAGCGGCTCTACCCGAGGGCACGCTGCGCGGCCATACCTTCCACTACTCCACCAGCACGACGCCGCTCGCGCCGCTCGTCCACGCCCGCCGCCCGGACGGCCGCACGGGCGAAGCGATATACCGCCGCAAGCGCCTCACCGCCAGCTACGTGCATTTCTATTTCCCCTCCAACCCCGCCGCTACCGCAGAACTCTTCTCATGAACGACTACCGCTACAGCGATGCCGAAATTGCCGCCGTGCGCCGCGCCATCGTCGAGCGCCGCGACGTGCGCCACTTCCGCCCCGATCCGCTGCCCGACGGCCTGCTGGAGCGTCTGGTCGAGGCCGCCAATCTCGCGCCCTCGGTCGGCTACATGCAGCCCTGGCGCTTTCTGCACATCCAGAGCCGCGAACTGCGTAGCCGCATCCATGCCCTGGTCGACGTCGAGCGCGCGATCACCGCGCAGGCACTCGGCGAGCGTGGCGAGGACTTCCTCAAGCTCAAGGTCGAAGGCATTCTCGACTGCGCCGAGGTGCTGGTGGTGGCCCTGCGCGACGGCCGCGAGCGCCACATCTTTGGCCGCCGCACCATGCCCGACATGGACCTCGCCTCGGTCGCCTGCGCCATCGAAAACATGTGGCTGCTGGCGCGCGCCGAAGGCATCGGCATCGGCTGGGTGTCGCTCTACGATCCGCAGGAACTGGCGCAACTGCTGGAAATGCCCGAAGGCGCTCGCCCCGTCGCCGTGCTCTGCATCGGCCATGTACTCGAATTTCTGCCGCGGCCGATGCTGGAAATCGAAGGCTGGGGCCAGCGGCGAACGATGGCGGATGTGCTGGGGGTGGATCGCTGGTAGACCGCCGCGAGCGGGCATGCCAATCCGCCATATCCGCCACTGCAATCCGCCAATAAAAGCGATATGTCCGATAATTATTGATATTATTCATGGAACTAACAAATTTCATTAAGCCACGCGATCCGCCAAATGACCGCCAGTACGATGATCGAGCCGGTGCTGCCGAACGATGCCGACCAACTGCCACTGCTGGAAGCGGCGGCCGATTTGCGCACGGAAGTCGCCCGTCTCCTGCCGGTGATCGGCCTATCTTCGCGGCAAGCTCTGGCGCGCTTGCTGCGGGCCATGAATTCCTATTACTCCAACAAGATCGAGGGACAGCACACCTATCCGGCCGAACTGGAAGACGCCCTGCAAGCGCAATTTTCCCCCGACCAGGACGTTCGCCGTCGCCAGGAACTAGCCGTCGCCCACATGGACGTGGAGGCGCTGCTGGAACCGGCCGCCCAAGGCATGGCCTGGAGCGGCCACTTCGACAGAGACTGGATTTGCCGCATCCATCGCGAGCTATACCAGCGGCTGGACGAGGAAAGTCGCGTCATCCGCGACCAGGACGGCAAGCACCGGGGCATCATGCTTCCCGGCGAACTGCGCGAATGCAGCGTCAAAGTCGGCTACCACGAGGCGCCCGCCCACGAGCTGGTGCCCGATCTGATGACCCACTTCGGCAGCCGTTACGCCAGCGCGCCGGGTGAGACGACCAAGCTGCTGATGGCCGGCGCTTCCCTGCACCGCCTGTCCTGGATACACCCCTTTCCCGACGGCAACGGCCGCGTCAGCCGCCTGCAAAACCACCTGCTCCTGTCCCACCTCGGACTGACTGGCGGTCTTTGGTCGCCCCTGCGGGGACTGGCACGGCGCCAGACCGACTACTACGCCGCGCTCTCGGCGGCCGACCTGCCGCGCCGCAACGACACCGACGGCCGCGGCAACCTGAGTTCGCGCGGACTGGCGGACTTCATCGCCTTCTGGCTGGAGATATGCCTGGACCAGGTGCGCTTCATGAGCAAGATGCTGGTGGTCGACGGCCTGCAACAGCGCTTCGTCGGCCTGGCGCTGCAAGTGCTCTACGATTATGGGCGCGGCCCCCTGCTGCACCACCGCAGCAAACTGCGTCCCGAACTCCTCGGCAAGGCTCTTCACCGCCTGTTTGTCGAAGGCACGCTGGAGCGCGGCGAATTCAAGGCCATGCTCGATACCTCGGATCGCACGGCAACCCGCGTCGTCGCCAATCTAACGGCGCAGCGCCTGATCGCCTCTCCGACCCGGCTCGGCGCCCTGACTCCCGGATTACCCTTCTTCTGCCTCCAGTACCTGTTCCCCGGCCTATGGCCGGAAGCCGAGCGCATCGTTGCGGCACCGGCCAAGCGACAGGACTAACGGGACTACTTGGGCCGCCGCTCCCGCGCCGTCTCCAGATGCTTGCACAGCATCTCCGCGCCGTCGAGCAGGCGCGGGGTATGGCGCTGGATCAATGCAGGCGGGATGAAGAACAGGTTGTTCCTCGCCACCGCCGTCATGGCGCGCCATTGGCGCCACTGATCGAGCCATTCGGGGCGCGCTTCGCCCATGCCGCTGGCGACGATGGCCTCGGGATCGGCGGCGACCACGGCTTCGGCGCCGACTTTCGGCGCCATCGACGTCAGGCCGGCGAAGATGTTCTCGCCGCCGCAAAGGCGAATGGCGTCGGAAATGATCTGGCTGCCGCCTATGGTCGTCAGCGGCTGGTGCCAGACTTCATAGAACGTGCGCACCGATGGCTGGCTGCCGTAGCGGGTGCGCAGCGCGGCCACGCGCGCGCGGTAGGCGTGCGCGGACGCACGGGCGGCGGCGCCGGTGCCGGTGGCTTCGCCCAGGCGCTCCAGGCTGGCGGCGACATCCTCGATACGGTTCGACTGCGTGAGCAGGACGGGAATGCCCAGCGCGCGCAGCTTGTCCATTTGCGCTTCGTTGTTGCCGGTCTGCCAGGCGACGACGAGGTCGGGCCGCAGCGCGGCGACGGCCTCGAGATCGAGGCGCGAATAGCCGCCGATGCGCGGAATTTTTTTCGCCGCCTCAGGATAGTCGCTGTAATCGACGGTACCGACGATGCGCTCGCCGACGCCGATGGCGAACAGGTTTTCCGTGACGTGCGGCGCCAAACTCACGATTCGCTGTGCCGGCGCCGGCAGCTTTACCGTGCGCCCGGCGTCGTCGGTGATGGCGATCTGCGCGCGCGCGGACAGCGCGGCGAGCAATGCGGTGGCAGCGAGTGCGCGGCGCAGTGGAAATTTCATGTCAGTGGCTGCACCGCACGTCGCAGCACTCGCGACGGACGAAACTGGGGTACAAGTGGGTTGTTTGGCGTGGGCGCGCGCCACGGGCGGCGGGTGTCCGACTCCCTCCATGTCCCCCGGGCCTGGTGAAGCTCGGCCCTCCTCCTCTACTTGCGGGAGTCGGACACCCACCGCCCGTGGCGGGACACGTCGGTGTTTTGCCGCCCGTAAACCATTGCGACGCTTCCCGATCGCTCACCACCATCGACCCATGACGAGGTTTCATTCCAGGCCCCTGACGACGTGCAGCGCCTCATCCAGACGCGCCCATTCGCCATCAGATCCGGGCAGGCCGACGCGCAGGCCGGCCGGGGCCTCAAAGCGGCGAATCAGAATGCCGCGGCCGGCCAGCGCTGCGAAAATCTCCGGCGCGCGCGGCGTCGCGCGGTAGCAAAACAGCGCCGTACCGCGGGTCTCGCCCCAGCCGTGGGCCGCGAGCATTTGCGCCAGACGCGCGCTCGCCGCGTGCAGGCGCTGGCGTTGCGTCGTCTGCCAGGTGGTATCGGCCAGCGCCGCGCGCGCCGCGTCGCGCGCC
>OBOI01000713.1_pt1 | contig 10497 bp, 12 predicted proteins | sample 1670151 | NCBI WGS metagenome assembly OBOI01 (sample SAMEA104232303, study PRJEB22302) | sediment metagenome | biome: forest; feature: aquifer; material: sediment | place: USA | collected 2011-08-07 | depth 0.01 m | reverse complement strand
GAGCGTCGTCCACGGCGCGATTCAGGCTTGATCGCGCCGTGGACGACGCTCCTACTACGGATTCACCCGCCAGCGCCGAGAGCCCAGGCAGCTTGCCGAGAATCCTTGATGACCACGATTTGTAATGAGGGGCTGGGAAAGTTGCTGGTCTCGTCAACAGACCTGCGGAGCAGTTACCCGTTGCTGGTGCGCCGGCCTGGTGGTTATCCCTTGCCAACCCCGCGCTGGATGACAACGATGGCCAGGGTGACCACCGCCACCCCGGGGAGGATGATGGGGGGTGGCAAGCGGTTGCCCATGGCCCAGTCGATGACCAGCACGAAGGCGGGGTAGAAGTAGCTGTAGGCCATCACCCGGGTGGGACCGAGATAGGGGGTGGCCAGGTGGGTGAGGTAGAAGGTGACGATGGTGGTGAAGATGGCGAGGTAGATGATTCCGACCCACACCATGGGCTCCACCCCGTGCCAGTCGATGGCGGCCAGGCGCGGGGCGGAGAGGATGAGCAACCAGCCACAGCCGGTGGCCAGGACCCAGAAGGTCATCACCAGCATGGACTCCTGGCGGTGGACCTTTTGCACCAGCGGGGTGTAGGCCGCCATCAGAAAGCAGCCGGCCAGGAAGAGGAGGTCGCCCTGGTTGACGTCCATGGCCAGCAGGCGGTGGATGTCTCCCCCGAAGATGACCCACAAGGCCCCAAACATGCCGAAGAGCAAGGCCCACAGCCGGCTGCGCCCCAAGCGTTCGTGGAGGAAGATGGCGCTGTAGACCCCGGAGATCCCCGGCACCAGGGTAAAGATGATGCTGGTGTTGATGGCGGTGGTGTGGCGCAGGGCCGCGAACATGCACCAGAAGAAGCCGACGGTGCAGGCGCTGATGGTGCCATAGCCGATAAGCTGCCGGAGCGGGGGCAGAAAGAAGAGCCCGCGGCCGATCACCAATGGGGCAAAGAGGGTGGTGGCCAGCAGGAAGCGGATCAGGATGAGCACGGCCGGGTCCAGGCCGTGGGTGATGGCCTTGCCCACGGTAAAGGAGCTGGAGACCAGGATGGCCGCCAGCAGCATGAGCCCGTGCACAGCCCACAGGGGCAGATGTTGACTGAAGTTGTTGTCGCGCATGGCCCGCAAAATACTCGGCCAAGCAGGTTTGGCAAGGAGAATTGCATGGCTGGCGAGGGCAGGGGTGAGCTGAGTGCTGGCCGGCCGCCTCTGTTGCCGATGCCCCAGGCGGAGAGGCGGCCGCGCCCTTACTCTTTCTGTGCCGCCAGCACCCGGTCCAGCTCCTGGGCGAGATAGCCCAGGTGCCCCTTCTCTTCATCGGCCATGGAGAGGAAGAAGGCCTTGGTCGCCGGCCGGCTGCTCTGTTGGGCCATGCGGCTGTAGAGGTCCAGGGCCTGGGTCTCCATGGTCATGGCCAGATCCAGGATGGCGGTGAGGTCAAGGCGCTGAGCGCCTACCTGGTCCAGCAGGTCATCAATGTCATACCCCCCTTCCATCAGACCGGGCCTCGGAGGCATGGTGGCCGCCGCGCCGTGGCGGTGCACGAATTCGGCCAGCAAACGGGTCTTGTGCAGGGATTCAAACCCGGCGAGTCGTTTGAACAGGGTCTGTTCCTCCTCCACCTCGGCTCGTTCCGCCAAAGCGAGGTAGAACTGCTGCAACCCATCCTCCATGGCATAGGCCATGGCCGCCCCATCCGTATACTCCTCGTCACCGGTAAAGATCTGAAGCCCTACCTCCATTGGCCCTGTCGCCAGCCGCTGTTGCCACCCCTTGATGCCCCCCGGCATGTTGTAGACCTCGCTAAAACCCTGTCCTTGCAGAAACTGGGCGGCTGCCGAGGAGCGTCCACCCACGGCGCAGTAGACGATGGTCGGTTGTCGGGGATCGAGTTCCGCCGTACGGCCCGGCAACTCCTTCAAGGGGATGAGCAGGGCGCCGGGGAGATGACCGCCGCCGTACTCCCCGGGCTGACGGACGTCAAGCAGTTGATACGCCTTGCCGGGCTGGTTGTGGATGAACTCCTTGACTTGGGCCGGGGACATCTCCTGGACCTTGGAAAAGAGGGCGCGCCAGTGCATGATTGCTCTCCTTGATGTTTTGTGTGCGCGGGGATTTGCGCGCCTGATCGTTCACGCGCTGTTGGGTCGGCGTAGCTTCCGCCAGCGCGTGACCACCAGGCCATAGATTACGAGATTGATGCCGATCACCAGGCCGCCCAAAAGGGTTTGGATGGAGGGGGTCAGTCCTGGAGGATAGACCAGCGCTAGCAGGTAGTGCTCGATAAAGCCTCCGGCATGCCCCTGCTGGCCAGCGGCGGCGCGTAGCTGATTCTCCCATGGGGTCAGGGGGCAGATCCAGCCCTGGAACTCAAGGGCCGCACCCCAAAGGATGGCCGGGAGATGGAGGATGGCCCACCGCCGGTCGCGGAAGAGCAGCAGGCCGCCGAGGACCACAAAGAGGATAAAGCACAGGTGGGTGATGAGCACTCCGTCGGCCAGGAGGCGGTAGGGCATGGGGCTGGCGCCTCACCACCGTTCCTGGTGCACGCACTCAGCGCGGTAACGGGTGCGTGCTGCCGGCTGCTCCGCCGGCCACCCCAGGGCGATGCCGGCCATGGGGGTAATCGCTTCCGGGATCCCGAAGAGCGCGCGTACCCCCTCCATCCGCTCCGGGCTGGGGTGGACCCCAAGCCAGCAACTGCCCAGACCCAGGGCGGTGGCGGCCAGGAGGATGTTCTCCACCGCCGCGCTCAGGTCTTGGAGCAGATACGACTCCTGCTGCTGGTAGGCACGATTGCTGTCGCCACAGACGATCACCGCCGCAGGGGCCTGACGCAGCATCCTGGCGTGGGGCAGGATGGCGGCCAGTTGCGTCAAGGCCGCGCGCTCCCGGACCACGATGAAGTGCCACGGGTCCCTGGCCATGGCCGAGGGCGCGGCCATGGCGGCCTGCAACAGGTCGGTGATCATCGCCTCGGGGAGGGGTTGATCCTGGAATTTGCGGATACTGCGCCGGGAAAAGAGCAAGTGCAAGGCCTGGTTCATGGTGGTGACTCCCAAGGAAGGGGTTTATGTTGTCAGCCGATCACCCGGATCTGCACGGTCTCCACGAACTTGCCGCCGGCCAGGATATCCGAGAGCACGATGATGCGGTCGCCACCCTGGATCAGCCCCTTGCGTTGCAGCTGTTCGATGGCCCGCTGGATGGAGACCTCCGGGTCGTTGGAGAACTTGATGCGGAAGGCGTGGATCCCCCAGTGGATGCCCAAGCGGCGGCGCACGTGGGAGGTGTTGGTAAAGGCGAAGATCGGGGCGATGGGCCGGCACTTGGAGAGCAGCACCGCCATCAGCCCCCGCCGGGTGATGACCAGGGTGCCTACTGCCTCCAGGTTGTTGCTGAGGATGGCGGCGCTCCTGGCGATCTCGTCCTTGGGCTTGTTGGAGATCTTGACCTGGACCGCGGTGTTCTGCTGCATCTGGCGCTCGATCCTTCTGGCCACCACATCCATGGTGGCCAAGGCCTTGAACGGATACTTGCCGGTGGCGGTCTCGCCGGAGAGCATGATGGCGTCGGCCCCGGCCTTCACCGCATAGGTGATGTCGGTGACCTCGGCCCGGGTGGGGGTGGGGTTGACGATCATCGACTCCAGCATGTGGGTGGCCACCACCACCGGCTTGCCTGCGGCCCGGCACTTGCGGATGATCTCGTCCTGGAGCAGGGGCACCTCTTCGTAGGGGAGTTCGGCCCCCAGGTCGCCCCGGGCGATCATGATGCCGTCGGCCACGGCGATGATCTCATCCAGGTGGGGGATGGACTCGGCGCTCTCGATCTTGGCCAGGATGTCGATGGGGGCGCCTCTCTCCGACAGGTAGCGTTGCAGCTCCTCGATGGAGGCGGCGCCGCGCACAAAGGAGAGGGCGATGAAGTCCACGTGGTTGTCGATGCCGAAGCGGATGTCTTGCCAATCCTTGTCGGTGATGGAGGGCAGATCGGCGCTCTTGCCACGGATGTTCAGATGCCGCCGCGAGGTCAGCACCCCCTCGTCCAGGCATTGGCAAAGGACATCCAGGCCGTTGATGGCGAGGACCCGCAGGCTGATCATGCCGCCATCGATGAGCACGATGTCCCCCTGCTCCACCTCGTTGACAAAGCCGTCATAACTGACCTCGACGCAGGAGGGCTCAAGCACCGCCTGGCGCCGGACCGTCAGGGTCAGCATGTCATCCTTTTGCAGCACCAGGTCCTGCTTGACGTCGCCGCTGCGCACCTCCGGGCCCTTGGTGTCGATCATGATGGCCATGGTGGTGCCGATCTTCTTGTTGATCCTCTTGATTGCGCGGATGACATCCTGATGCCACTCCAGGGAGCCGTGGGACATGTTGAGACGGGCCACATTCATCCCCTGCTGGGCCAGCTGGAGCAGCATCTCGGGGTTCGCGGTCCTGGGGCCGATGGTGCAGATGATCTTGGTCTTACGCATGGGCAAGGGTCGGTTTGGGGTTCGGGTGCGCGCCGTGCAGGGTGTTTCCGGCGCTGGCGAGTTGGTTGGCGGGGCACGGCACCGTGACGCCAGCGCAGGTCGGCGCAAGGCGATGGTGTCGCCGGGGGGTGCTCTGCCGCTAGGCGGCGGCGCTGCCGCCGGCAGATCTGGCCGTCCACCCCTTACTGTCGACGATTATACCGCAATCGCCAAAAAAATGGCGAACCCTTTTGCTCCCCTGGGCCAAACTCCTGGTCTGGTCGCCTGCGGCGCCTCCAGGGGAAGCGCCATCGGTGGTGGCCTATGACCACCAGAGACTCCAATTGAAATAGCTTGCTTTTAGTGCGGTGCAAATGATAGAAATCTAGGGCCAGACTGGGGGCTGTTCAGGCGTTGACACGGGCGTACAGGGCGGGGATGGTGTATGGTGCGGAGAGGCCAGGGGGGGAAGGGAAACGTACCCGCTCCCCGCACCGATAGTGTCTGATTGGGTCCTCCGTGCCGGTGGTAGCTCCATGAAGATCAAGCAGGCTGATGCCTAAGTTGGGGAGAGGAGAAGCGCCGCAACGGAAAGTGGTTCACTTTCTGTATAGCCTTCATTTCTGCGGAATATACGGACCAGTATAATAACTAGTTGTCGTTTCTATTAGAGGGTTGGGAACATGCTGAATTCAAAAACGGTGTTTGCACTTGGAGCAGGAGCTAGCTTTGAAGTTGGGTTTCCATTAGGTTCAAAACTGAGAGAAATGATATCGCACAAACTTAATTTTGAATCTGATTCGCGCGGCAGTTTCACCAAAAGTGGGGAAGTGAACATATTCAATAGTTTGAAACATAAGTATCCTGCTAACTATTACGAGTATGTAAATGTGTGCAGTCAAATAAGCAAAGGAATTTTATTGTCTGACTCAATTGATGACTTTATTGATAAGCATAGGCACGATGATAAAGTAGCTATATGTGGTAAGCTGGCGATAGCTTTTTCAATAATAGAAGCCGAAGCCAAGAGCAAAATATTTGTTAATCCAAGCAATATTTACAACACGATACAATTTCAGTCTTTAGGTAATAACTGGTATACCAAATTTTACAGTTTGCTGACAAAGGGCATACCAAAATCAGATTTGGGCAATATATTTGAAAACCTCACTGTTATAAACTTTAACTATGATCGTAGCTTGGAACACTTCCTCGTCCATGCTCTTTCAAAGGATTACATAATTGAAAAAGGAGAGGCCGCTGATCTAGTCAGAAAGCTAATTATATTCCGGCCATATGGATCAATTGATCACAATGTGCAATTTGGTTATGACCGCCGTCTCCCTGACCTAGATAACATAATTACCAATTTACGGACTTACACTGAGAAAGTTGAAGAAGGAAAAGAGCTGAATTTGGTTAGAAATGCAATTGAAGAATCCAATGCGATTATATTTCTTGGAATGGCTTACCACATCAATAACATGACACTTCTAAAGTGTGATTGTGATATGAGAGGGAAAACCATATATGCTACCAGGGCTGGAATATCAGACCATGATATTCCAGTTGTTAAGCGTAGGATCCTCAGCCTAAGTAATCACGATACAATTGCTGAGATAGACACTATGATTGGATTGTCAGATCGTGACGTCAACAACATATCCTTTTCACAGGAATGCAGGGATCTCTTCGATGATTACAGGTTATCATTATCCGAATTATAAAAAGGGGGCAGATCGATTTATTCTGAAAGCCCAACTGGCAAAAATCGGCCAACCAGTCACTTCAGCCGACCGCGTGGAGCAGCTGATTTTTTTCTGCACCTCCAGTGGTGCTGTCGGCTGAGGTTGCCGTTGGTCGCACTTCAGGCATGTCCAATGGGTGGCGTTGACAAAGTGTAGTCAATTGGCTACACTATTTCCATGATTGAAATTCGTAAAACTGACATCTTTGTGCAATGGCTCGACGACTTGCGCGACATCCTTGCGAGAGCACGTGTCCTAGCCAGAATCGAACGACTCGCCGCTGGAAACCCAAGAGATGTTGAGCCTGTTGGTGAAGGCGTGTCGGAGTTACGAATCAACTATGGGCCTGGCTACCGGGTATATTTTCAAAAACGAGGGCAAGAGCTAATCATTCTCCTCGCCGGTGGGGACAAGAGCACCCAAACCAAGGATATTAAAGTCGCCTTGCGCCTCGCACGCAACCTTTCGGAGTAACCACGATGAACAAAACCACCACCACTCGCTATGACGTTGCCGAGCACCTCAGGACTCCAGAGGAAATGGCTGCCTATCTCGAAGCTTGCCTGGAAGAGGCGAATGGGGATGCCTCATTTATCGCCAAGGCGCTTGGTGACATTGCTCGTGCAAAAGGCATGTCGCAAGTCGCTCGAGATGCAGGGTTGTCCCGTGAAAGCCTTTACAAGGCACTTTCTGGGGAACGTAGTCCAGGCTTTGACACCATCCTCAAAGTCATTGGAGCTTTGGGACTAAAATTACACGCTGAAGCCACTTCTAGCTAACTGCGGTCCCCAGCAAACGGGGCAACCTCACCGCCGGGAGCAGCGCTCTCTGAATCAAGTTCAGTGGCGGCAGCGGGTTGGCAGCGGGTTGAGGGTTAGCGAGAGGAAAAGGGGACAGAATTATTATTTTGGTGCAAGTATCAATTAAATCCGTCCCTTTTATTCTTTACTAACCATTTCCATGGGAGGCACCTTATGAAAGCGATCAGACTGAAAGGGTCCGGAGGGCTCGAGCGCCTGACGGTGGTCGAGATGGACGAGCCGGGCGCGCCCCGGGAGGGCGAAATTCTGGTGCGGCTGCATGCCAGTTCCCTGAACTATCATGACTATCTGGTCGCGCTGGGGACGATTCCCACCGCGGATGGACTTATCCCCTTGGCCGATGGCGCGGGCATCGTCGAAGGGGTCGGGGAAGGGGTCAGCGATCTTGCCGTGGGCGATCACGTCGTCTCCTGTTTTTTCCCCGAGTGGCAAAACGGCGACGCCGTATCATTCGGGTTTGCCACGACGCCTGGCGATGGCGTGGATGGTTATGCGCGGGAGAGGGTGGTGCGGCCGGCGAATTGGTTCACGCGCGCGCCTAAGGATTACAGCCATGCCGAAGCGGCGACGTTGACCACCGCCGGGCTTACGGCCTGGCGCGCACTGGTCAATGATGGGCCAGTGAAGGCTGGCGAGACGGTTTTGACGTTGGGTACGGGCGGGGTGTCGATGTTCGCCCTGCAGTTCGCCAAGATGATGGGCGCCGTGACCATCGTCACTTCGTCATCGGACGAAAAATTGGCTCGCGCCCGCGCCCTGGGAGCCGACCATACGATCAACTACAAGCAGTATCCCAACTGGGCGGATCAGGTTTTAGAGCGGACCAACGGCCGTGGCGTTGATCATGTCATCGAAGTGGGTGGACCGGACACGCTGCCGCAGTCGATCAACGCCTGCCGCATCGGCGGCCATATCGAGCTCATCGGCGTGTTGACCGGTTTTTCCGGTCCGATTTCCACCGTGGCCCTGTTGACTCGGCAGCTGAGGCTGCAGGGGGTGACCGTCGGCAACCGCCAGCAGCAGATCGAGATGATCCGCGCCCTGGATGCCAATGCCATGAAGCCGGTCATCGATAAGACCTTTCCCCTGCAAGAGCTGATTGAGGCGTTTCGTTACCAGGCGAGCGGCGCGCATTTCGGTAAGATCTGCATCGAAGTGTGAATCGCTCACACCTTTTCGGCAGGGGGGACGCCGTTCGGTAGATGGTGCTCTCCGCGACGGGATGCGGGATGGGCTGGCCCAAGGCAACTGGATGATTTTACGAAGAGTATATGCGTAACGGCATGGTAACGCTGGTGTACGGTGCCAAGGACCAAGAGCATAACGATGCTGTTGCCCTTAAGGAGTATCTTGAAGCGGATCGGGCAAACTCCTGATGGAAATGATCTTGACACCTGTTAAAGCGGCTGCTAGCCTTTCTAGCAGGTACGTTACGATTGATGGTGATGGGCCTGTTGTCGGCCCATCATGACATTCACCTTAAGCGAGGAGAATTGTAGATGGATACCAAGGAGATCAAGAAGATGTTGGCGGGGGTTGGCATTGCCGGCCTCTTGTCAGGGGCGGGGCTGGCCTTGACCGCGGGCATTGCGGTGGGGGCCAGTGGCTGAAGCGGCTCCACTGCCGGTGCAGGTAGTACCGGATGTAGCGGGACAAAAAAGGGTGGGGGGACGACCACCACAACCATGAAGTCGACAATGCCGGCGGACGAATCGGGCGCCGGCAAACCGGTCGCGGAGATGACCGATGAAGAAAAGGCGGCTGCCGTGAAGAAGGCCGCGGAAGAGGCGGCGGCAGCGAAGAAATAACCCGTGGCCTTTGGCCATCATGGGGTAAGAGAAAGGCAGACATGAGCGTCTGCCTTTTTTTTATGCCCTGATCATGACGGAGTATAGCGATGGATGCTGAATTTCCAGGGTGCCGGGCTACCCTTGGCCCAGAGGCCCAGAGGGTATTTGCTGCCGTGTTGAGCAGCCCGGATGCCGACAGTTGGCTTGCCGCCTTGATGGCGCATGCCGTTGCGGGGAGGGTGCCGGCTTTTTTGCCCGATCTCTTTCTCGTGGAACAGACCATGGCCAGGGTGAAGGCCGGTGAGGATAAGGGCGCTGCCCCCATTGACCGCCTGATCATTAACCCAACCTTGGAGCTGGTGCCTGTGGCTTGGGCGGGTCTAGACCTGCTGCTGAGCGATGCCGCTGCTTGCTGCCAACCGGCGGCCGGTACCTTTGTTATGGTCTGGCGCCAACCGCGCTCCCCTGATGTCCAGGTCTTGCAGGCTGAGGCCGTTCACCTCGTAGCCCTGAAGATGGTGGCGGAAGCGCTGACTTCCGAGGTGGTGGCAGCCGCTGAGGGCATCGGCCTCGGCGTGGTGGACGCGGCGCTGCAACGGGCCGTGGCGCGGGGTATTATTCTGCGTCCGCCCTCGGCAATCCGGCGTCATCCGTCAGTGGTCGGCGGCCCGGAGATCGACCCGCGCTTTTTGAGCGCCGAGGTTATGTCCTTGCAGTGGCATATCACCCAGGCCTGCGACCTGCACTGCAAGCACTGCTATGACCGCAGCAGCCTGAAGACCATGCCCCTGGAGCAGGCCTTGCAACTCCTGGATGAGTTCCGTGCCTTCTGTCGCGGGCGTTTTGTCCAGGGGCAGGTGACCTTCACCGGTGGCAACCCTCTGCTCTATCCCCACTTTATGGAGCTGTACCAGGGGGCGGTGGCGCGGGGGCTGGGGGTCGCAATCCTGGGCAATCCCGCCCCGCGCCAGGAGATGGAGGCGTTGATCGCCATTGCCAAGCCCCTGTTCTTTCAGGTGAGTCTGGAGGGGCTGGCGGCCCATAACGATTATATCCGTGGGCCAGGTCATTTTGCCCGGGTGATGGCCTTCCTGGCGGTGCTCAAGGAGTTGGGGGTCTCATCCATGGTGATGCTGACCCTGACCCGAGAGAATCAAGAACAGGTGTTGCCCCTGGCTGAACAACTGCGGGGCAAGGTCGATCTCTTCACCTTCAACCGCTTGGCCATGGTGGGCGAGGGGGCGAACCTTGCGGGACCAGAGGTTGGGGGCTACCGACACTTTTTGCGAGAGTACCTGCGGGCGGCCCAGGAGAACCCCTGCATGGGCATTAAGGACAACCTCTTCAATCTGCTGGCGAGCGAGGAGCAAGACGGGGAGCTCTTTGGCGGCTGCGCCGGTCATGGCTGTGGCGCCGCCTTCAACTTCGTCTCGGTGCTGGCGGATGGCGAGGTCCACGCCTGCCGTAAATTCCCGTCACCCATGGGCAATGCCTTTAGCGCAGGGTTCGCCACGGTGTATGACTCCGAGCGGGCGGAGGCCTATCGTCAGGGGAGTGCTGCTTGTCGTGGCTGCCGCATCCGTCCGGTGTGCGGCGGCTGCTTGGCCGTGGTCCATGGCCTGGGGTTGGAGCCGTTAGAGGAGCGGGATCCGTACTGTTGGCTTGGGGGGTGAGGGGAAG
>OBOI01000711.1_pt1 | contig 10510 bp, 8 predicted proteins | sample 1670151 | NCBI WGS metagenome assembly OBOI01 (sample SAMEA104232303, study PRJEB22302) | sediment metagenome | biome: forest; feature: aquifer; material: sediment | place: USA | collected 2011-08-07 | depth 0.01 m | reverse complement strand
ATATATTATATAGAGATGATTGTTTACATCCATGGAAGTCTTATAGTAAAAGTTGAAGGGTTAATTCAGGAGGTGTTATGCACACAACGTATGTTATTAGTCTGACGCCTTTTACCCTGTGGAGCCTGGCAGGGATTATGGGGTTGGTATTAGTGCTCCCTTTTGTGAATCACAAGATAGAGAAGAACCTTGAAGTTTTTCTATTTGTCATGGGGGCGCTTTCAGTCACTGTATCAGGGCTGTGGAGACCTCATCTTGTAAAGGAAGCAATCATAGAGCCAATTATGATTACCATAGCAGTCTTGATTTTTGGCTTGATTTTCTATTTCCTGCGTTCCAAATTGATTTCAGGAATAGATGGAATAATGAAGAGGTTAGGTCCCGGGTTATTCTTCTTTCTAATCGTAGCACTCCTTGGTTTTTTTTCAAGTGTGATTACTGCAATTATTGCCTCTTTGATATTGGTTGAGATTGTGAGTGCCCTGCGGTTGGATAAACAGGTTGAAACACGATTGGTTATAATCGCATGTTTTGCAATAGGAATCGGCGCTGTGCTTACGCCCATAGGTGAACCGCTTTCCACAATAGCGATTGCTAAACTTAGAGGTGTGCCTCATCATGCAGATTTCTGGTTTCTGTTCCGGCTCCTGATCAAATATGTTGCACCGATAGTCATAATATTAGCATTAGGTTCTGCCTTTCTCCACGGACACAAGGTGAAAAAACGTGAGAGTCTCACAGAAGATAAGCCAGAATCAATCTTTGGTGTCCTAATCCGTGCAGGCAAGGTTTATATATTTGTAATGGCACTTGTGCTTTTAGGTTCTGGCTTCCGTCCAGTGATAGACGCCTATATTATAAAACTTCCGGCATCTGCTTTATACTGGATTAATACAGTCTCAGCAGTTCTGGACAATGCCACTCTTACTGCCGCAGAACTGAGCCCGCAGATGGACTTGGAACATATCAAGGCGGTCCTTTTGGGTCTTTTATTTGCAGGCGGAATGCTTATACCTGGGAATATACCTAATATTATCTCTGCCGGGAAACTCCATATAACCAGCAAGGAATGGGCTAAATTGGGAGTTCCCCTGGGGTTAGTAATAATGTTAGTCTACTTTGGAGTAATATTCGGGTTGAAATGGTGAAGAATAGTAGTATGAGGAGGGATATACATGGAAAATCTTTTAGAAAAGTTGGATTTTGCGTCTGAACACCCTGGAAAGAAGTTACTCTACAATTCTGATAATATGCGAGTAGTCAGGTTCTGCCTTAAGGCTGGCCAGAAGATTGAACCACATAGTGTAGAACCTGAGGTTCTGATGTTAGCCCTGCAGGGTAAGGGTATCTTTACTGTAGGGAAGAATAGGTTTGAGGTAACTAATGGCTCTATGGTAGTCTGCCGAACTAAAGAGGCACATGGCATTGAAGCCAAGGAAGATTTGGTTGTAATGGCTGTAATTGCCCCGGCACCTTAAAAGATGAAAAAATGAAACGTATAACAGGGTTTTAGTCTATGAATCTTAAGTTTATGGCAATAGGCGGGATATTGCTTTTATTTATCTTCATCTATTCTCTTCAGTCTGATATGGACCTTATGAGAACAAGGGAAGGGCTGTGGCAAAATCTCGTATTGATGCCGGGTGAGATAATCAATGAATTTGTATTGAGCGGGTTTAGCGGCATTGCGGCAGACCTCTTATGGATACGGGCAGATGAATATTGGCATCAGGGTGAATGGCACAGGGCATTTCCATTGTACAGGACTGTTACATGGCTTCAGCCAAATTTTATTGATGCATGGTCAATGGGTGGATGGCATCTGGCGTATAATATGTATGCCTATACAAAAGACCCTGAAATGAAGAAATACTTTCTGGAATCAGGCATCAATTTTTTAAAAGATGGTATACTTGCAAATCCAAATAAGTACCAGCTCTATTTTGAACTCGGATGGACATATTTTCACAAAGCAGAGGATTACGATGCTGCCATCAGATACTTCAGGAGGGCTACTAAATTTGAGCATCCTCATTATATAGACAGGCTTATAGCCCATGCCTACAGGAAGAAAGGAGACATTGCTGCTGAATACCAGGAATGGCAGAGGTGCCTTACCCTGTTTCAAGATGACTCACAGCATCAGGAGCGCTCCAGGTATTTCTTAGAAGAGGCAAGAAAGAAATTAGAATTAAATTGAAATTTGGCGGGCTGGTTCTAATGCTTTTGGGCATTACCTGTGCCCATTATCTTACCGTTGCAGAGAAGATCTATTTTCATGAGATATATCAAAAACTCTATTACATACCCATAATCATCGCCTCATTCTGGTATGGGCTTAAAGGAGGAGTGGCAACATCCATAACCTGTACTATATTGTATCTGCCTTACCTCATATTCCAGCAGGGTGGGAATGTCTGGAATATAAATTTAGGGAAGAGCCTTGAAATACTCTTATATAACTGCATAGGTATTGTGACAGGATTTCTCTCTGAGAGACAGAAGAGGGAGAGCATGCGTTATAGAAAGACAGCTGAGAGGTTAGATGAGTCTATCAGGAATTTAAAAAGGCAGACCCAGGAACTGTTAGAGGCTGAGGAGCAGATTAAGGCGGCAGACAGGCTTGCTACGCTGGGTGTGCTCTCGGCTGGTCTTGCACATGAAGTGCGTAATCCCCTTGGCTCTATAAGGGGTGCTGCAGAGATAATCCTTGATAGGTTTAAGCCAGGCGATAAGGCATATGAAGTCACAAGGATAATAATGAAAGAGGTAGAGAGGCTGAATAATGTTGTAGAAGGATTTTTGCAATCTGCCAGGCCAAAGCCGCCGTCATTTATTGATTGTGATATAAATGAGATAGTAAAATTTGTTATCGCGCTTGCCCAGTATGAAATATCCCGTTTCAATGTCAGGTTAGATACGCAATTGGAGGATAGACTCCCCCGCGTAGTGGCTGACCCTGAGCAGATGAAACAGGTCTTTCTCAACCTTGTGTTAAATGCAGTGCAGTCAATGCCTGAAGGAGGGGATTTAAAAATAAGTGTCAAGGAAGGGGAAGTGACAAATCTTAAATTTATTGAAATAAAATTCAAAGACACAGGACATGGTATATCCAAGGAAGATATGGCTCAACTCTTTAATCCATTTTTTACTAAAAAGAAAGAGGGTTCAGGGTTAGGGCTTGCAATAGTTCATCGCATATTGAAGAATCATAATGGGAATATAGAGGTGGAGAGTGAGGTAGGTAAGGGTTCTGCCTTCACGGTTACGCTTCCGGTAAGGGGCTGTGTAAGATGAGAGATAAAACGATATTATTGGCAGATGATGATGAGAATTTCTGCAAGGTCTTAGAGTATAACCTTGGAGAGATTGGGTATCAGGTAATACCTTCCCGCAGTGGCGAAGAGGCCCTTCAAATATTCAAAGATAGAGAAGTGGACCTTGTGATAACTGATATTAAGATGCCTGGAATGAGTGGACTTGAACTCTTATATGAGATTAAAAGGTTAAATCCTGAGATGCTCGTAATAGTAATTACTGCCTATGGAAGCGTTGATACGGCTGTTGATGCGATGAAGAATGGGGCGTTTGATTACATTACCAAGCCATTCAACAGAGATGAGTTGCACCTTACCATTGAAAAGGCCTTCCATATGAGGAGATTGGTGAGTGAAAATATCAGGCTTCACCAGCAACTTGTAGAGAGGTTTAGTTTTGCCAATATCATAGGTGGCAGTAAGAAGATGCAGGAACTCTTTGAGTTAGCTGGAAGGGTTGCCCAGACAGATTCTACCGTATTGATTTCAGGAGAAAGCGGCACAGGCAAAGAACTCATAGCCAGGGCTGTCCATTTTAATAGTCCACGCCGTGATAAGAATTTTGTAGCGGTCAATTGCTCCTCAATCCCTGAGACGCTCCTGGAAAGTGAATTATTCGGATATACAAAGGGGGCGTTTACAGGTGCTGTTAAAGATAAGGAAGGGAAGTTTGAACTCGCTGATGGAGGGACGTTATTTTTAGACGAGGTCAGGGACCTGCCAATTGAATTACAGCCCAAACTCCTGCGTGTGCTTCAGGAAAAGGAGATAGATAAAGTCGGTGGATTAAAACCTGTTAAGATAAATGTGAGGATTATCACTGCCACAAACAGGCCATTGGAAGATGCGGTCAAGTCAGGTGAATTCAGAGAGGACCTTTACTACAGGCTGAATGTCGTGCCATTGGTTATACCACCTTTGCGGGAGAGAAAGGACGATATACCCATCTTGGTTCAGCACTTCCTGCATAAATTTAATGCAGGTGATTGTAAGGTTGCTCCAGATGTAATGACTGCTTTTAAGAGGTTCCACTGGCCTGGAAATGTGCGGGAATTAGAAAACGTTATAGAGCGGGCATTAGTCCTTAGAAAAGATAAGGGGTGTATCACAATACAGGATATCCCGGATAATATCGGCAGGGGAGATATCTTGCCTGTGGAAAGGCTCCTTATAGATATCCCGGACGAAGGGATCCAGTTGGAAGAGGTGGAAAAGGGACTTATACTCTATGCATTAAAGATAAAGAACGGAAATCAGACACAGGCAGCCAATTTCTTAGGGATAACCCGTCAGACCCTCATCTATAGAATGGAGAAATATGGCATACGGGCGTCATAAATGTCGCTCCTACATTTGGTTTGCCAGTGCCTGGTGATGAGATAAATATGTCTTATAATATAAGGAGAACAGTATGGAAGCGATAGTTAGCACAAGGGGGCTTACAAAGGAATATAAGAAGGTATTTGGAAGAAAAAAGGTAGTTGCATTGGATGGGCTTGACCTTGAGATTCAGAAGGGTGAGATATTCGGCTTGCTTGGCCCAAATGGCTCTGGCAAGACTACTACATTAAAACTCCTTTTAGGGATAATCTCCCCGACTAAGGGTGAGGCATTTGTATTGGGTAAGCCAGTAAGGGATATCCATGTAAAAGGGAGGATTGGCTACATGCCAGAAAGCCCTTATTTTTATCAATTTTTAAACCCGGTTGAATTACTTGGCTTTTATGGCGAACTATTTTCTATTAATAAAAAAGAGAGGCGAAAGAGGATAGACGAATTATTGGAATTAGTCGGGTTATCACCTTACAGGAACAGGGTTATCAGGAATTTTTCAAAGGGTATGCTTCAGAGGATAGGTATTGCACAGGCGCTGCTCAATGACGCTGAACTACTCTTTCTGGATGAGCCTACGATAGGATTAGACCCTGTTGGGACAATGGAGATGAAGTCTCTATTCTCAAGGCTAAAAGGTGAAGGGAAGACGATATTATTATCCAGCCACCTGTTATCTGAGGTGGAAAAGTCATGTGACAGGGTTGGGATACTATATAACGGCAGGATGGTGAAACTCGGGAGTATACAGGAGCTTTTGAGTGTCCAGGATGAGGTTCAGATTACTACAAAAGAGTTATCAGATGAGGCTAAGAAGAAGATAGAAAGAATAGTTGAAGAGAATGGGTCAAAGGTGTTAAGGTTTGACAATCCAAGGGAATCCTTAGAATCCTTATTTTTGCGGGTAATAGAGGACAAAAAGAATAATTTAAGCAACTAAAAAATGTTTTGACAGGGGCGGTTTTTAGTGGTAGAATAAAGTCACATTAGAATAGAGGTAGGAAATGGATAAGGTAAGACTCTATGATACTACATTGAGGGATGGGGCACAGGGAGAGGGTATCTCATTCTCACTCAAGGATAAAATAAGGATTGCCAAAAAGTTAGATGAGATCGGTATCCGTTATATAGAAGGCGGCTGGCCTGGCTCAAATCCAAAGGATATTGACTTCTTCAAGGCGGTTAAGAAGTTAAGGTTTAAGAATGCTGTTATCACAGCCTTTGGCTCAACCCGCAGGGCACATACAAGGGTGAGTGATGATGCAAATATAAAGGCTATAATCAGGGCAGGCACAAAGGTTGCAACGATATTTGGCAAAACATGGAAACTCCATGTGCGGGATGTCCTGAAGATTTCCTATGAAGAGAATCTTAAGATGATATCTGACACTGTGAGTTATTTAAAGTCAAAGGGACTATTGGTTATATATGATGCTGAACATTTCTTTGACGGGTATCTTGATGACCCTGAATACGCCATTTCTACACTGGCTGCGGCAGAAGAATCTGGTGCAGATGAACTGGTCTTGTGCGATACTAACGGTGGCGTGATTACTTCTACACTGCTCAAGATAATAAGGGAGGTTAAGACGAGGATAAGCATGCCCCTTGGCATTCATACACATAATGATAATGGGATGGCTGTAGCAAATACCATAGCGGCTGTAGAAGAAGGTTTGCGCCATGTCCAGGGGACTATCAATGGATATGGTGAGAGGTGTGGCAATGCTGACCTGTGTGTAGTGATTCCCAATATCAGGCTGAAGTTGAGACTTGGCTGTATCCCGGATAATAAATTGAAGGAACTGACAGAGGTATCAAGGTTTGTAGATGAACTTGCCAATGTCCGACATCAGAATAACAGGCCATTTGTCGGCAGTAGTGCATTTGCCCATAAAGGTGGGATGCATGTCAATGCAGTCCAGAAGAATCCACGCTCATTTGAACATATAGAGCCTGAGAAGGTAGGCAATGCCAGGAGGATATTGGTGTCTGAGTTGTCAGGTAAGACGAATATACTCCTCAAGGCAAAGGAGATGAATTTAGAATTAGATGAGAATTCCCGCGTAACACATAATATTCTGAAGAGTATGAAGCAATTGGAACATGAAGGGTTTCAATTTGAATCTGCAGAGGGTTCTTTTGAACTACTTATAAAGAAGGCTATTGGCAAGCATAAGAGATTTTTTGACCTGGAGGGTTTCAGGGTGATTATAGAAAAACGCGAGGACAATCAACTGCTCTCAGAGGCTACCATCAAGTTAAAGGTAAAAGGCATAGAAGAACATACTGCATCAGAAGGTGATGGGCCAATAAATGCATTAGATAATGCCATCAGGAAGGCATTGGAGGAATTCTATCCGAGCCTTAAAGAGATGCGCCTTACAGACTTTAAGGTACGTGTCCTTGATGAGAAGGCTGGCACAGCCGCACGTGTAAGGGTATTAATCCAGTCCCAGGACAAGACAGGCTCATGGTGGACAGTGGGTGTCTCTGAGAATGTTATTGAGGCAAGTTGGCAAGCCCTCGTTGATAGCATAGAATATAAGTTATTAAAAGATAGAAAAGATGGATGATATACCTACCAGATATGACCCTAAGAGATGTGAGGAAAAATGGTATAAATTCTGGGAGGAGAATAATTATTTTCATGCCACGCCTTCATCGCCTCTTCAGAAACCTTACTCTATAGTTATCCCACCTCCAAATATCACAGGCATACTCCATATGGGTCATGCGCTCAACAATACTATCCAGGACATATTGATAAGATGGAAGAGGATGGAGGGTTTTTCTACCCTCTGGATGCCAGGGACTGACCATGCAGGTATTGCTACCCAGAATGTTGTAGAGAGGAAACTTGCTAATGAGGGTATAAAGCGGCAGGACATTGGCAGGGAAAAATTCCTGGAAGAGGTATGGGATTGGAAAGAGGAGTATGGCAGCACCATAATAATGCAGCTTAAAAAGTTAGGGTCTTCCTGTGATTGGGCAAGGACACGCTTTACCATGGATGAGGGACTGTCTAATGCTGTTAGTGAGGTATTCATACGTTTATACAGGAAAGGGCTCATATACAGGGGAGATTATATAATAAACTGGTGCCCACGGTGCCAGACCGCACTCTCTGATGAAGAGGCTGTCCATAAGGAACTTAATGGATTTCTATACTATATCAAGTATCCTATCAAGGATGATAAAGGTTTTATAACTGTTGCAACTACACGCCCTGAGACTATGCTTGGTGATGTGGCTGTTGCTGTCCATCCTGATGATTCAAGGTATAAGGATTTGGCAGAAAGACAAGTGCTATTACCTATAATGAACAGGGAACTGAAGGTAATATATGACAGTGCGGTAGACCCAAAATTTGGGACAGGTATAGTAAAGGTTACGCCTGCACATGATAGAAATGATTTTGAGATGGCACTCAGGCACTCGTTAAAGGCTTTAATCGTTATGAATCCTGATGCAACGATGAATAGAGAAACTGGTGAGTATGAGGGTATGGACAGGTTTGAATGTAGAGAGGCACTCCTTGAGGATTTGAAAGAGAGGAAGTTGATTGTCAAGATAGAGCCTCATACTCATGCTGTAGGGCACTGTTACAGGTGCCATACCGTTGTAGAGCCGTATCTCTCACGCCAGTGGTTTGTGAAGATGAAGCCATTGGCAGAGCCAGCGATAGATGTTGTTAAGAAAGGTCTGATTAGATTCTATCCTGAAAGATGGACAAAGGTATATTTAGACTGGATGGAGAATATAAGGGATTGGTGTATCAGCCGCCAGATATGGTGGGGGCACCGCATCCCTGTGTATTACTGCCGGGATTGTATGAAGGATAAGTTAACAATTAACAGTTTACAGTTTACAGTTAACAGTTTACAGTGGACAGAAAGAGAGTCTAAAAGTCAAAAGGGAATAATCGTTTCAAAGACAAAACCTGATAAGTGTCCCATTTGTGGCTCAACAAATGTCCATCAGGATGAGGATGTCTTAGATACATGGTTCTCTTCGTGGCTATGGCCTTTTTCTACATTTGACTGGCCTGAATCTACCAAAGAATTAGGATATTTTTATCCAACCTCTGTATTGGTCACTGCCCCTGAGATTATCTTCTTCTGGGTGGCAAGGATGATTATGGCAGGCATTGAGTTTGCCGGGGACATACCATTTAGAGACGTATACATACATGGGACAGTCCGGGATGATACAGGGATGAAGATGAGTAAATCACTTGGAAATATCATAGACCCGCTTGAGATTATTGAAGAATTCGGAACAGATGCGCTGAGGTTCAGTATCATATCCTTAACCGCTGTTGGTCAGGATGTATTCTTATCAAGGGATAAGTTTGAATTAGGGCGTAACTTTGCCAACAAAATCTGGAATGCCTCAAGGTTTGTTCTGACTAATTTAGGGGATAGCAATTTAGATATAGAGATTCTTCCCCCGAATGCTCGGGGTCAGAATGACAGAAAGAAATGTCACTCTGAGTCCGCCGCGGCGGACTCAGAGTCTAATTTATCCCTCCCAGATAAGTGGATATTGAGCAGGCTGAATCAGATGATTGAATCTGTCACAGAAGCATTGAATGGTTATAGATTCAATGAGGCAGCAGCCAAGGTGTATGAATTCTTCTGGCATGAGTTCTGTGACTGGTATTTAGAACTGGCCAAGCCAGTTCTAGTTAACAGTGAACAGTTAACAGTTAACAGTGAAAAACAGAAAGAGATGACGCAGATAATTTTATGTAAGGTTTTAGAAGATTTCTTGAAAATGCTGCACCCTTTCATGCCTTTTATCACAGAAGAAATATGGCAGAAGATGGTGCCTATCCTGCCAGGGAACAACCCGTCAATTATGGTATCTTCATGGCCAGTGGCTGATAAGAAATTCATTGATAAGAGGATAGATGAAGAGATGAGGTTAGTCATAGATATTATTACTTCAATAAGGAACCTGAGGTCAGGGGTGAATATAGTACCTGGCAAGAAGGTCAATATAATCCTGAATACCGGGACTGATGATGCGGCAGAAAAGGTGAGAGGCTATTCCCCTTTTATAATTCATATGGCTAAATTGGAAGGTCTAAAGGTTGGCAGTGGAATTAAAAAGCCGAAGGGTTCTGTCGGGGGCATTGTCGGTGAGATAGAGGTCTTCTTGCCATTAGAGGGATTAATAGATATTGAACTTGAGAAGAATAGGCTAAGACTTGAGATTGAGAAGATTGAATCTAACCTTGAGAAGTTGGTCAGGAAACTGCATGATAGAAATTTCCTTGAGCGTGCCCCTGAAGCAGTCGTTAGTGATACAAAGGATAAAGAATCTGAATTAAAGTCAACATTGCAGAAACTTCAAATGAACCTGGATGAGATGAATAGATAAAGAGAGTTAATAATGACGAATACCCTTTTCTATATATCTTTAATAATTCTGCTTGGTTTTTTGGCGGCATATCTTATCTACCGCAAGGTATTGAGGAGATTGTTTCAAATAAATGATGAAAATATTACCCCGGCAGTCAGTATAAATGATGGCAATGACTATGTCCCTGCCAAGCCTGCACTACTACTTGGGCAGCATTTCTCTGCTATTGCTGCAGCAGGTCCTATACTTGGCCCTATACTGGCAGGATTGTGGTTCGGCTGGGTCCCTGCACTTTTATGGATATTCCTCGGGACAATCTTCATTGGAGGGGTCCATGATTTTTCCAGCCTCATTGCCTCAGTAAGGCACCGCGGAAGGTCTATTGGCGAGATTGCCAAGGAGTATATGAGTCCGTTTGTATTTATCCTATTCCTGATATTTATGTGGCTTGCCCTTACATATGTTATAATAGCATTTACAGACATTACAGC